>JAEEGG010001017.1_pt1 | contig 79139 bp, 61 predicted proteins | sample 9134161 | NCBI WGS metagenome assembly JAEEGG01 (sample SAMN16246543, study PRJNA631951) | gut metagenome | biome: gut microbiome; feature: rumen; material: CR-attached | host: Bos | place: Iran: Karaj | collected 2018-10
TCTAGCCACAAGCTTGTCCTCCTTCCGGTTTTCCGATTTGCCTTTTCTTGACTTTGACTTTGACTTTCTTTGACCATTATAAACCGAACCTGACTTTTGTCAACAGGAAAATGAGGTTTTCGGGAAAATCAATTGCAGTGATTTTGCTTAATCAACAGACTCAATACGATAGACTGAGACTCCGTCGTTCTGGTATTCCAGGACACCGGTAACTTTGACATTGTAATGTACGCGTATATACAACGAAACGATCTTAATATAATAATCACCGAGCTCAACAGGCATGACCAGCCTGATGGTATCGCTGTCGACACAGTCTATCCACGGATTCTCCGAAAAAGTGCAATAGGACTTATTCTCCAATCCCGGGACAGTTATACCGCTGTCCCATCCTCCCATATAGAAATACCCGTTCATTTCACTGTCTTTCGGCAATTGACAGATATTTCTCGTTACATCCATGCCTGTAGCTTTGGGGTGGATCATATATTGGTAACCGCTGTTTTGACTAATAGCATCGTTCAGCCAGTCACATCTTGAAGTCTGATACTCTTTTTCGGCTTCGCACAGATTGACCGGGAAATAGCCTGCAATAAAAACAGCAACTATCAATACGACAGGCATAACTATGCGCGTCAATAAAGTCTTTATGTTTCCTTTTTTACCGGATATGGAAATCTTATTTAAATAGATTAACGACAGCATAAGAGCAAAATATATTCCGAAATCAACTCTGTGCAGGGAATATCTGCCGTTACTTATCATATACAGCTGGATGAAAACAAAACTGCAGAATAATAACGGAACATAAAGCTTTCGCTTTGACAGCAGTAATATGACGATCGCCGCGGCCAACGATATGAGCAGCATCGGCTCCCCGATCAGCGCGTCAGAGATATACTCGGCAAATAAAGCGCCTGCAGATTTTCCGGAAAGCGACTGGGGATCCACTTCGACCTTGCCGCTAAGTTCTTCAAGTCTGTCGGGAGTAAACACTTCCGGGTCATTATGCATCCAGTTCGTTGCCATCAGCAGTTCTGAATAAGCTTCATCCTTGCTGTCGAACTCATAATCATAATCCGTAAGCTGCGCTCTGTAAGAATTGTATTTTAAGAACTCCTTTGCCCCCGGAGTTTTGTTATTAATGGCCGCGCCCGCTGCATAACAAAGCAATGTCAAACAAACAGCAACCGCGGGGATAATTATAAATGTCTTGATCCTGGATTTCTGATTCTTAAATACATCGATCAGCTCAAATAAATATACGAAGAACAAAAACGGACATACCATTATCAGTGATTCAAAACGGACCATGCTTCCAATAATGATAAGTCCGATACTGACCGCCATCATTACCTTGTTTTTCCGTTCTTCACGTAACGCGTACAACAGTCCGATAATCCCGGCAACAGAAGCTATAGCAGCTGTTTTTGTGAACTGGACAAAATAAAGTGTCTCTAAAGAAGCAGTAATAACAACCGCGCTTATACCAATACCGGTCTTGTTAAATCTTCCGATAAATGACCTCGAAAGAATAAACATCGAGGTAAGGCACACTGCATAGTGCATCACAAAATACCAGTTTATCTGCGGGATAACGGTAACCAGGGCAAGAAGTATTATGCCCAGGATCCTGTTGAGAAACACGAGATAAGACGTCCCGCTTTCTCCGGGAAGCCCAAACAAAAGCGCTTCCATTGCAGGATCGTCATTAGTCTCATATATCGGGTGTAAAAGAAGGGCGGTAACAAGCGCAAGCGCGCAGAACAACAGGGATATCAATCCGTTCTTGTACTTGGATATGAATCTTCCCGATCCTTCTTTAAGCATTATCTCATCTGTGATACAGCTTCTTTGTCTCGTAGATAGGCTCACAAGTCAGGTTGATGCCGAGCTTGTGGAACATATTAAGGTCGACTGAGCTCATCATGGTCGTGGAGTGAGCGTCGCTGTTTGCGAGGTTGCCGATCTGCTGCATAGCGAGCTCTGCAACAGGATTTGTGGCAGCACTGATGGCAAGCGCGATGAGCACTTCGTCTGTATGAAGTCTCGGATTGTGATTGCCCATGTGATTGACCTTAAGATCTGAGATAGGCTCGATTACATTGGGTGAGATCAAAGGAATGTCGTGTGAGATTCCTGCGAGGACCTTAAGCGCGTTAAGAAGCGCAGCTGAAGCAGGTCCTAAGAGAGGAGTGGTCTTGCCTGTAACGATCTGTCCGTCAGGGAGCTCCAATGCTACGGCCGGTCCGCCTGTGGATTCGGAACGTACGGCTGCCGCACCGACGACGCGGCGGTCGGAAATGTCGATGCCTGACTTCTTCATGAGGAATTCGATCTTGGTAACGTCAGAACCGTCTGAATTGCCGGATCTTGTTGCCATCTTAGCCTCATAATATCTTCTGATGATCTCCTGTCTGGAAGCTTCCTGGCAGGCCTCATCGTCAACAATGGCAAAACCTGCCATGTTAACGCCCATGTCCGTAGGTGACTTGTAAGGACTCTCGCCGTAGATCTTCTCGAAGATAGCATTTACTACGGGGAAGATCTCAACGTCTCTGTTGTAGTTGACTGTGGTCTTTCCGTAAGCTTCAAGGTGGAAAGGATCGATCATGTTGACGTCAGCCAGGTCTGCCGTAGCTGCTTCATAAGCAACATTTACGGGGTGCTGGAGAGGGATCGACCATATAGGGAATGTCTCGAACTTAGCGTAGCCTGCCTTGATGCCGCGCTTATTCTCGTGATAGAGCTGTGAAAGGCATGTAGCCATCTTTCCGGAGCCCGGGCCAGGAGCTGTTACGACAACGAGCTTACGTGAAGTCTCGATATAATCGTTCTTGCCGTAACCGTCTTCGCTTACGATAAGCGGAATATCGGAAGGATATCCTGCGATAGGATAATGTCTGTATGACTTAACGCCGAGGCCTCTGAGTCTTGCTTCGAACTTCTCTGCCAAAGGCTGGCCTGCGAACTGTGTGATTACCACGCTTCCTACAAAAAGTCCGAACTCCGTGAAAGCATCGATCAAGCGGAGGACTTCCTGGTCATAAGTAATGCCTAAGTCTCCTCTTCTCTTATTCTTCTCAATGGCATCTGCATTGATCGCGATAACGATCTCAGCATCTTCGGAAAGGGCCTTGAGCATCCTGATCTTACTGTCAGGTTCGAATCCGGGCAAAACTCTTGATGCGTGATAATCATCGAAAAGCTTACCGCCGAATTCCAGATAGAGCTTACCGCCGAATTTCTCGACACGCTCTCTGATGTGCTGGCTCTGCAACTCTACATACTTGTCATTGGAAAAACCGATTTTAAACATAGGACTTGGACCCCCTTGAAGGAAATTATAACTTAAAGAGGGCTCAACTTATGTTACAAAATTAACTGATTAAAAATATTTTTATTTACGCGCGGAGCGGGTCCATGAGAAGGAGCGTTTTTCCGTCAGGAATGCTTCCTATAAAGCTTCCGGCATTAACGGTCTCCCGCTTGCCGTCATCTTCGCAGAGCTTTACGAATTCTTCTCTTCCGGATATCCGGTCATAGCCAAACGTAGCGCCTCTGAAATGCATGGGGACGACAGCCTTGGGATCGATCTGTTCACACATTCTGTAAGCCTGTCTGCAGTTGATCGTATAAAACCCTCCGACCGGGATCATGAGAAGATCGCATCCCCTGATCCTGTCGAGCTGCTCCTCAGACAGATCACATCCGATATCACCCATGTGAACGATCTTCTCGCCGCCTGACTTAACGACGGTTATATTGTTCCTTCCTCTGGCAGCTCCCTGGACATCGTCGTGGAAAGTCCTTAAGATATCCACCTCCGGTTCGGTGCCGGTATAAGGTTCTTCCGGCTTTCTGACCGATTCAAAATCAGAGTGGTCGCGGTGGCTGTGCGAACAGAAGACCTCGTCTGCTTCAACATCAGGATCGGCAAGACCCGGGACATAGCCTGACACATAAGGATCAAAGCAGACCCGAAGGCCTGTTGAGAATTTGACGACAAAACATGCATGTCCTATGAATGTTATTTCCACAGAATAACTCCTTTGGAAGGATCTCGGGCAGATACAGAAGATTACTTCTTGTCAGTCTTCTTATCGTTCTTCTTATCTTCCTTCTTATCAGACTTCTTGTCAGAAGACTTATCAGTACTTGCCGTGTCCGTATCGGAAGTGCCGACTGTATAAGTAGCGTCATCCAGGATCTTGGACTTTGCCTTGTATTCTTTCTTTGCCTGTGAAGCCATGATGGCATTTGCAAGGCCGCCGACTGCAGCAACTACAAGCGCGACACCGATGAAGACAGAAAGGATATTAGTAAATACGCCTGTCAGGATAAGTATGCCGAGAACAAGCGCTGCCATTCCGAACAGCAGTGAGAACCACCAGTACTGGGACTTCGAAGCTCTCAATGTGCTTGCCGCGAAGATAATTACGATTACCGCATAGACAATGGCGATAAGGCCGAAGATTATTTCCAAAGCTCCGGTCAGGATGTCGGGCTTGATAACGAGGACAAGTCCCGTAATGCCGATAGCGGCTCCGACAATAAGAACGACCCAGTCGAATACGGTCTTATCTTTGATCCTCAAGAAGTTGATGACTTCGAAAAGGCAGGCAAGAATAAGTGCTGCGCCGCCGATCCTGATCAAAGTATTGAAGATCTCCTGGCTCTTGCCGGCGATGCCGCCGATAAAGAAAACCAGACCGAGAATAAGCATGACGATGTCAACTATTATCGTGCTTGCCTTATAATCTTTGATCTTGTCCTTCTTTTTGGAGTTAGCCATATAATTATTCCTCACTTTCACCGGTTGCCATAACCATATTTTTGCCCGATTTCTTTGCACTTGCAAGTGCTGATTCAGCTTCTTTGAGCGCGCTTTCCACATCCATGGTCACGTCAAACCATGCGTAGCCGCCGCTGACAGTGACATTGCTTTTCATGAACGAGAATTTCTTCTTGGAGAATTCTTTGCGGATCTGATTGAGCGCGAAAAGGTTATCTTCCCTGACTCCGTTCTCGAAAACGATGACGAACTTGTCTCCGCCGTATCTTCCCACGATCGTATTCTCATCGATCAGGCCCTGAAGCACTGATCCCAAAGCGCGGAGGACATCATCGCCCTTGTCATTTCCCAATTCGTCGTTGATCTTTCTGAAATCGTCAATATCCAGGATGGCAATGCCGCTCGGTTCGAGCTCGTTTGTTTTCGCAAGGATCTTACCTGCTTCTTCGATGAGATATTTCTTGCTGTAAACGCCCGTGACACTGTCGGTCTCAAAGCCTAATTCGAACTTGTTGGCACCGGCAAAATTTCTCTCCCTGATTATGAGCGAGCGTGTGTTGAACAGCTCCATTCTGAATGCCAAAAAGCTTATGCCAAGAGCCATGACTTCAGCAATGATTATGCAGAGAATGCTGAAGTTCCGATCGTCAGGATAATCGTATATGTGAAGGATTCCCGCATAGAGAATGAATACGATGCTTAAGCCTGCCTGGATAAACTGGATGAATCCGTCATGGAAGACAGAGCAGAATGCGACTGCAAAGAGAGGGAACACCCAGAGCGGAATAAAAAAGCTGTGGGCAAGCGCGATAACTCCGCACATTATCAGTCCGGCAAAGGATACTACCCTGTTCTTGGTAACATCGGTGCTGGTCTCCGATCTGTTCGAGAACCTCGTTAAAACGTAAAGAATGCTGTTAATGGCAAAGGGCACCAGGATCCTGAACTCAATATAAGTGTCCAGGGGCTGCCCCAGATTATCGGTCAGGCAATAGTAGATGCAGATGCCTACCTCCAATGCCAAGCACACGAGCGTCATTATGAGAAGTATCTTCTCAAATTCAAACCTTATCGTTCTTTCCAGATTCCGCATCGCGGGATCGTTGATCGGCTTGGTGTCCATAGCAAGACTCCTTAAGGTTATGTGTTGTTGCCGCTGTTGTTTTCGTTATTGCTGTTATCGGTATTGCTGCCGCTGCTGTTATCGTTATTGTCGCCGCTGTTGTTGCCTGTCGTCTCTTCGCTCGAAGACGCAGTAGTCTCCGATCCGGTAGGTTCAGGCGTATCTTCGCCGCCGGCCGAAGGTGTAATAGAAGGCGTATCCGTACCCTCTCCTCCCGCTGCCGGTGTGGTCGTTGCGTCACCTTCACCGCTGGCCGTAGGTGGCGGCGTTGCTTCCGTTACCGTCCATGTGGCAGTCGTTGTGACCTTGCCTCTGAACGAATCGGTATAAGCATATGTGATTATGTAGTTGCCTGCAGTCTGCTGTGCGGTCTCGAGAGATACCGTCTGTCTGGAAGAATCCGTGATCGTGTACGTGATTCCGCTCGTTACTTTATTGTCCTGCGACGTCGTCGCCGTTACTCCGCCAAGCGGATCTATCGACTGGCCGACCTCCGTAGTGATCTCTTTGCTTGGCAGATTGATCTCCGGAACACCCAGGGTGGTCTTGCCGAGGATCCTTAAGTCTAAGTCTACTTCCCTGGGAATGCCGGAAACCTTTCCGTGCCATGAATACTGCCAGTAAGCGTATGAATAACTTCTCGGAGGGACAGTATCGCCTGTCTTGTACCAGCTGCCGTCTGCATATACAGCATAAGGATATGCGTACCACAGCTTGTATTTGGAGAATACTTCTCCGAAATAGCTTCCGAGTCTGTTGATGTTTGAACCGTCGAGGTAGACCATGGGTGTATAGCCGTTCTGGGCGATCGTGCTGCAGTAAGCGGTAATGCAGTTCTTAAGATCTTCCGCACCAAGCTTCCATGTTCTGTAATATGTCTCAGTCTCCCAGTCCATTACTACGGGAAGATCAAGCGACATGCCGTTAAGCTTTGCAAGTGTCAGGGATGCCTCTTCGAGAGCCTCGTATGCGGTCTTGGCCTGTGAGAAGAAGTAGACACCGACCTTGATGCCTGCTGCTTTTGCGTTCTTTATATTCGTCGAGAAAAGAGTGTCCTCATAGCAGTTGCCTGCTTCACCCCAGCCTCTCCCGCCGCATCTGATGAAAGCAAATGAGATGCCTGAAGCCTTAACCTTGGACCAGTTGATCTCGCCGTTGTGTCCGGAAACATCGATTCCGAGCTCATAGTCAATGACCGTGATAGGCTGCATTGCAGGTGTAGGAACGTCCGAAGGAACAGGTGAAGGAGAATTAGTCGGCGTGGGAGCCTTTGCTTCAGAACCGTGGTGAACAGGCTTTGTATCCTGTGACTGGTCGATGACGATGTCCTTCTTTGCGATGACACCGGCATTACCTGATACGATGGCCTTGACGAGATCCTCATCGGATAATGACTTCAGATCGCTCGTATTAACAACGTGCTCGCCGGTAAGGCCGCCGCGCTTGATATTTCCCGTTGTGGGATTAGTTTCAGGTGTCTCATCAACAAGATCGGAAACGTCAATAACATCTACTGTCTCTTCATTTCCGGACTCGATTGCTGCCTGGGCAAGGAAATTCTGTGCTGCATAGAGCTCAACATTTTCAGAAGGGATAAGCACATCGGACTTGCGTGCGATGCTTGCCGCGCAGACCGAGCCGACAGTGCCGACAACGATGACCGCAGCCAGAATAAGGCTTAATCTCGCCTTGTTCTCCTGTGCCGAGCAGAATTTTGCAAAACCGCTCAGATTCTGTTGACTTGCTTTCTTCTTCAAAATTGTACCGCCTTATATAAAAAACAAATTTTTGTGATAATAATGCCTTAATATGCTTATTAAATCAAGGCAAACACACCTTACATTAACGTGACATTTCGCGTCAAAAGCACAAATTTTTTGTGCTCCACGCTTAAAAACGCCTACTGCGCCTTGGGATATTCGTTGCAAAGGAGCCTGTACGGCGCTTCGTCCTCCTCGATCTCCGGGAACCTTCCGACAGGCGGGTTAAACCTGTTGTCCGTGTTGTCATCGTTGACCTGTGAGACCTCTCCCAAGAGGACCGCACCCGTTCCCTTTTCGACCTCGAAATCGTGATACATCAGGGGCTGGATCGAGATGCTCTCGCCCGGCGTGAGCTTTACCTGGGTCCCTGCCTTTACCTGATAAGTCCTTCCGTCAGTATGGATCGTGACGTCGCTTTCCATATCCATCTCTTCATTGGGCAGCGAATTATAGACTCTTATCAGGAGATTTCCGCCACCCTTATTGATGATGTCTTCCATCTTGAACCAGTGAAAATGATTCGGTGAATACTGGCCCTCTTCGATAAACAGGAGCTTCTCGGCATAAGGCTTGGGATACTTGTCCTGCTTCTTGAGATTGCCGTTCCTGAGTGTAATTAACGAGAATCCCACCTTCTCAAAGTCGCCCTGGCCGTAATCGGTGATATCCCAGCCGAGCATATTTTCCCTGACCTCATCGTACTCATGCCCCTTGGTAAGCCATTCTTCAGGCGTGAACGAGCAGAACGGCGGGAGGCTGATCTTAAGGTCATTAATGACGCTCTCCATTCGTTTCAGAGCTTTGTTGATCTCGGATCTTTTCATGACAATTCTCCTTTTACTCTGCCTATCTTAACATTCTGCCCGGAGACAAATGAGGGCATAAAGGGGCAAAAATATTTCGATGTCATGACCTTTTGTTGCTGATGGCCCTGAAAATGCACGCTACGGCAAAAGCAGATAAAGTGATGACAGCAAAGATCGCGATCCCGACCGGCCATCCCCATGACAGAAAAGCATAAAAATCATTGGTGTAAGGCCATGGTCCGCCAATGCCGTTAATCAGGATATTGAGCATATATCCAGTGCCGTAAAGGAGCGTCGGAACAGCAGCAAGGACAGAATATCTGAAAGGAAGCTTTTTCCTTCTTATGATGATAAATCCGGCCATGGCAGCAACGGGCTCTAACAGATGGAAGAAAAGGTTGCCTCGTTTGTAAAACTGCGGATAGCCGTAGAGCGGACCGAACATAAAAGCAACGACCGCGAAGGTTATGGCAACGCCCACTACAGCGGCCAGCTTTAACCCCGCCATCTTATCCGTATTTTTCTTAAGCAGGACCAGCACGAGATATATGCCTGAGATGATCCCGCAGAAGACATTTGTAAGGACTGTATAAAACTTGAAGTTACCTGCTCCTGACGACTGCAGGGCCCCTTCTTCCGGGTGGGATGTGAGCATTAAGATGATTCCGGTTACCGCTAATAAGACGATTACCAGATTGAAGATGATCTCAGATGTAGTGTTCTTCCTGCTCATAAGGGAATTAAATGATAAGAGAATCTCATTCGGGACTCGGAAGATTTTCGCCGGATTGGTGATAGGCACCAAAGAAGCTTGCGGCACAGAATACCAGGGCATCTTTCTCGCCGAATTCTGCCTGTCTTGATGCAACCACCGCAAGGTAATCGGAAGATTCCTTCTTAGTCTTGCCGGCATCTTCAAAAAGTGTATCCATAGCCTGCTCAAGTGTATTAACCCTGCCGGACCTGATCAGCAATGCCAGTCTGTCCAATATCCTCGGATCTGTATATTGGGGGTCAATAAGGCAGGGGCCGTAATTTTTATAGTGATTTGTAAGCTGTCTTGCGAGCTCAACTTCTCTTCCGAGATAATTCTTTATTTTCTTGCGATTGTCCTTCAGACTGTGAAAATAAGCGATAACGGCATAGAGGCCGACTGCCAGGAACATTGCATTCCATACAAGAAGACCGGTTATGTCCTGCTTTATGTATGTGTACAGGACTTCCCCAACAGACAACCATACCATAGCAGCTATCATGCAGATTCCGAAAATAAGAATGCCTTTAGACACGTAGCCTCTTTTATCAAGTGAATCGAGCTTCTGATTGCAGTATTCGTATTCGCTGTACTGGGCCTGCATGCGGTTAAAATACCTGATCAGCTTCTTAAGTTCCCTGTTGACATCATAAAGTGTGAGATCAGGAAGATCTTCAACAGATACGGCATTCTCCTCAACACTAAGATCAAGAGGAGCTCCGCATTTTTTACAGAGCTTCCGGCCATTATTCTGATAGCCGCATTCTTTACAAGTAACCATGGATTCCCCCTTTCCACGCGTTGCTTAACTGTTCCTTCTAGTATTTTAGCATATCAAACGCGGCTGTTTAACAAGTGAAAAATCCCCGCAAGGCTTAAGCCTTACGGGGATCTGTTTGTTATTCCTTCAAAAGTTACTTACTCACCCTTCTCGAGTGCAAGAGTAATTGTTGTTCTGTCGCAAACGTCGGAAGGTCCGAAGTACTGGATAGCGCCCGGGAATGTGAAAGCAGTCTCAACTGCCCATCTCTCACGGTTAGCTTCGAAATACTTGAACGGCTTGCCGTCGAGCTCTACGAGAGCCTTGCGGATAACCGGCTTGTCTGCGCCGTTTCTTCTCTCCATGTTCATCATCTTTGTGATAGGCATACCGCCTGCAACCCACTCGTCAGCAGGCTTGGAGATGTTGGAAACCTTTGAGAGGTATCCTGTGTAGCCGTACTGGATGAGCATGAATGCGTTGAAGCCCAGAGAGTAGCAGTAGTCTGCATCGAAGTTGGAAGGGAATGCACAACGGCCTTCATAACCGAAGAAGTGGTGCTGAGCGCCGAACTTGCCCTTGTATGTGCCTGCTTCCTTTCTCTTTGCGAGCTCGTTCTTAACCATCTCGGAGAAGAGCTTCTCGGACTCGATGAGGGATACCTGAACGTTGCCGTGAGGGTCTCTCTCGAGGAAGAGCTGCTGCTGGATGCCCTGGGGAAGGATATCGAAAACCTTGAAAGCATCAGCGGAAAGGCCGGCCTTGATGAAGTCATACTTAGCGTTCCAGTCAGGAAGAGCGTTAAACTGAGCTGTCTTCTCGCCTGCGAGGAGCTCGTTGATCTCAGCGATGAGAGCGGAGAACTCAGGAACGAACTCTACGATACCCTCAGGGATGATGGCAACACCGAAGTTGTCGCCGTTAGCTGCTCTCTTCTCAACAGAGTCAGCGATCTGGTTTGTAATGTCGCTAAGTGACATCTTCTTAGCTGCAACTTCCTCACCGATGAGGCAGATGTTAGGCTGTGTCTCAAGAGCGCACTCAAGAGCAACGTGGGAAGCAGAACGTCCCATAACCTTGATGAAGTGCCAATACTTCTTTGCGGAGTTAGCATCTCTCTCGATGTTGCCGATGAGCTCGGAATATGTCTTTGTAGCTGTATCGAAGCCGAAAGAAGCCTCGATGTCCTCGTTCTTGAGGTCGCCGTCGATCGTCTTAGGGCAGCCGATGACCTGGATGCCTGTGTTGTTGGCAGCCATGTACTCAGCGAGTGTAGCAGCGTTTGTGTTGGAGTCGTCGCCGCCGATGATTACGATAGCTGTAAGGCCGTTCTCTTTAGCGAAGTTAGCAACAGTCTGGAACTGCTCAACTGTCTCGAGCTTTGTTCTGCCGGAACCGATGATGTCGAATCCGCCTGTGTTTCTGTATGCGTCGATGAACTTGTCGTCGAACTCAACATAGTCATTCTTGAGAAGTCCGTCAGGTCCCTTCTTGAAGCCCAAGAGCTTGTTCTCAGGGTTTGTAGCCTTCAAAGCGTCATAAAGACCTGAGATAACGTTGTGTCCGCCGGGAGCCTGGCCGCCGGAGAGGATAACGCCTACGACCTGCTTCTTAGCTTCTGATGTGTTTGTGCCCTTTACGAAAGTAATCTCGGGCTTACCGTATGTATTAGGGAAAAGAGCCTTGATCTTGTCCTGATCTGCAACAGACTGTGTAGCAGCACCTTCCTGTACGCTTATCTCAGCAATACCGTTTCTGAGCATGCCCGGAAGCTTAGGCTGGTACTCGTATCTGGCTTTCTGAAGTGGTGAAATTTCCATAGTAGTACTCCTTCTTAAATAAAATACACAAGAATGATAATTAATCAGACGCCAAAATTCAATGCCGTATTTGTCTATTTTTATGTCAAAAAATGTTGTTATTGCGCGCCGGTAAGCTTTAGTGTATATTCTCAAACGAAAATTGAATAAATAAGGACGGGAGCTTGCATTACAGGCTGAGAGGAAGGTGTGCCCTTCGACCGAATACCTGATTTGGGTAATGCCAACGTAGGGACTCTTAGTCATATTATGTTGTTTTGCGAGGAAGTTACCTGATTTTGGGTAGCTTCCTTTTTTGTTCGCCCGAAAGGAGTATCTCTATGAAAAGGTACAACATTTTGAGACTGTCCGTTATGGCGATCCTTATAGCCGTCGGCGTCGTTATCTCACCTCTTTTGAGGATCGAAGGCATGTGCCCCATGGCCCATCTGATCAACATTACGGCGGCAGTCCTTTTAGGACCCCTCGACGCGTTCCTGGTCGCACTTACCATAGGCATCATAAGAATGTGCGTCATGGGCATCCCTCCCCTTGCGCTGACAGGCGCGGTCTTTGGAGCTTTGCTATCAGGCATCCTCTACAAAGTCTCCAAAGGAAAGATCTGGGCAGCCGTCTTAGGCGAGATCATCGGCACGGGCATCATCGGTGCCATCGTCTCTTACCCGGTCATGACATTCATCTGCGGAAGAGAAGGCCTGGGGTGGTTCTTCTACGTCCCGTCATTTATCTGCGGGACCCTCATAGGCGGAAGCATCGCGGCATTCCTGCTCTACAGGCTCCAGCACATGGGCGCACTTAAGCAGATGCAGACAAAGATAGCGGAGGGAGGAAAACTATGGAAGAAAAAACATGCAAAAACTCCCGCCTGATCCATTGCATCACGAATCCCATATCAATGAACCAGTGTGCCAACACGATACTCGCTCTGGGAGCCAGGCCGATAATGGCAGAGCACCCTGATGAAGTCGCTGAGATCACGAGGACAGCATCTTCCCTGATGCTCAATCTGGGCAGCATCACGGAAGCACGCATAACCTCTATGAGGATCTCTTTAAGAGAAGCGAACAGCACCGGCATTCCCGTCACTCTTGATGCGGTAGGCGCCGCCTGCTCGATAATGAGAAGGACCCTCGTAAAGCTTTTGCTGTCATCAGGCAGTTTCGCGGTCATCAAAGGCAACTATTCCGAGATCATCGCGCTTTACGACGATACATACAAAGCATCAGGAGTAGACGCCAAGGAAGGCATCGAAGAAGACCTCGTAATGCAGGCTGCAATGCGCCTGTCGGAAAAGCACCACACCATCGTGGCCGCAACCGGCAGGACAGACATCATCGCAGCAGACGGCGAGATAAGAAAAGTCGAAGGCGGCACTTCACAGCTTTCTCAGGTAACGGGCACGGGCTGCATGCTCGGTGCTGTCATCGCTACATATCTTGCCGACAAAAACGATGTCCAAAACGTCGCCGATGCCTGTGCTTTTTTCAAAAAGTGCGGAGCAAAGGCCCGGACAGATAAAGGCATCGGAACGTTCATGGTAAATCTCCTGGACGAGATCGGAGGCAGCCATGAAGTTTGATACGACACTCTATTTCATAACTGACAGCACAGGATTTGAGCGTGATGAATTTCTTAGAAGAGTGCGTTCCGCGCTTGAAGGCGGAGTCACGATAATCCAGCTTCGCGAAAAGAACAGGACAACGCGTGAATACATTGACATCGCTAATGCGGTTCACGCGGTCACAAAAGAATTCGGCGTGCCTCTCATCATTGATGACAGGATAGACGTCATGCTCGCGACAGATGCTGAAGGTGTTCATGTAGGCGCAGAAGATATGCCTGTCGCAACCGCGCGGAAACTAATCGGCAAAGACAAGATACTTGGCGCTACTGCAAAGACTGTCGAAGCAGCGGCAAAGGCATACGAAGACGGCGCTGATTACTTAGGTGTCGGCGCGATATATCCCACGACTACAAAAGTTAAAACCGTGCTTACTTCAACAGAAACACTTGATGCGATCACTAAGGCAGTGCCTGTTCCTGTCAACGCGATCGGCGGATTAAACAGCACCAATCTCGGCGTGCTTAAAGGCATCAACATCGCAGGCGTCTGCGCCGTGTCGGCGATCATGAAAGCAGACTGTCCGAAGACTGCCGCTGAAGACCTCCGGAAAGCTTTCAAAGAGATAAGGAGGCAGGCATGAAAACAGCACTTACCATCGCAGGCAGTGACTGCTCCGGCGGCGCAGGGATCCAGGCCGACTTAAAGACGATGCTCGCAGGCGGCGTGTATGGAATGTCAGTTATCACTTCGCTTACCGCGCAGAACACAACGGGAGTCAGATCGATATCAAATGTAAGTCCGGAGTTCCTTGCTGACCAGATCGACATGGTCTTCGAAGATATCGTTCCGGACGCAGTTAAGACCGGCATGATCCCGTCAAAAGAATTAGTCCGGGTCATCTCTGAGAAGATGAGATCTTACAGTGTAAAAAACCTCGTCGTCGATCCGGTAATGGCCGCAACGAGCGGCGCTGATCTCTCAAATTCAGAAAGCGTAAAAGCACTCAAAGAAAAACTCATTCCGCTGTCTTTAGTCGTAACTCCGAATGTGCCTGAAGCAGAAGTTCTGTCAGGCATGAAGATCAACACACAAGATAACATGATCGAAGCAGCCAAAAAGATCAATGCAGAGTGCGGCTGCTCAGTGCTCATCAAAGGCGGTCACTGCGGAAATAACGCAGACGACATTTTGTATCACGACGGCAGGATCTTTGTTTTCGGGTCGCACAAGATAGACAACAAAAACACGCACGGCACCGGATGCACTTTATCAAGCGCGATCGCAAGTAATCTCGCTAAAGGAATGAGTCTTCCCGAAGCAGTAAAGAGCGCCAAGGAGTACATCACGGGCGCGATCGGTGCAAAGCTCGATCTGGGTCGCGGAAGAGGCCCGTTAGATCATGGTTATGACATCAATACCAAATTCAAAAACATATGAGGTGGAAGAAAAATGGAAAGAAACTATTCAACACAAATGGAAGCCGCAAAGATGGGGATCGTGACTCCGGAGATGAAGATAGTCGCAAAGAAGGAATATAGGACTGAAGAAGAGATCAGAGAGCTTGTCGCCAAAGGCCAGGTCGCGATCTGCGCCAACAAGAATCACAAGTGCCTGGATCCCGAGGGCGTCGGCTCGATGCTCAGGACAAAGATCAACGTTAATCTCGGCGTGTCCCGCGACTGCAAGGATTACGATATCGAGATGAAGAAAGTGCAGGCTGCCGTCGACATGGGCGCTGAGGCCATCATGGATCTCTCATCACACGGCAACACTATTCCTTTCAGAAGAAAGCTCACTTCAGAATGTCCTGCCATGATCGGTACGGTCCCCGTTTACGATTCAGTCATTCACTACCAGAGAGACCTTGCGACTTTAACTGCAAAAGATCTCATCGATGTCGTAAGACTTCACGCTGAAGACGGCGTCGATTTTGTCACTCTTCACTGCGGCATCACAAGGCACACGATCGACCAGATCAAGAAGCATAAGAGAAAGATGAATATCGTATCAAGAGGCGGCTCACTGATCTTCGCGTGGATGTGCATGACAGGCAACGAGAATCCTTTCTACGAATACTACGATGAGATCCTAGATATCTGCAGAGAATACGATGTTACGATCTCACTTGGAGACGCATGCCGTCCGGGCTGTCTTGCTGACGCGAGCGATGTATGCCAGATCGAAGAACTCGTAAGACTCGGTGAGCTTACAAAGCGCGCATGGGCAAAGGACGTTCAGGTAATGGTGGAAGGCCCCGGTCACATGCCTATGGACCAGATCGAAGCAAACATGAAGATCCAGCAGACGATCTGCATGGGCGCTCCATTCTATGTTTTGGGACCTCTCGTTACTGATATCGCTCCCGGATACGATCACATCACTTCAGCTATCGGCGGCGCTATCGCAGCAGCCTCAGGCGCTGCGTTCCTCTGCTATGTAACTCCCGCTGAGCACTTAGCGCTCCCTAATGTAGACGACGTAAAACAGGGCATCATCGCATCTAAGATCGCCGCGCACGCTGCTGACATCGCAAAGAAGATCCCTCACGCCATGGACAGGGATAACGCTATGGCTGACGCAAGACGCACATTCAGATGGGATGACCAGTGGGCTGTATCGTTAGATCCCGAGACCGCAAAAGCCATCCGTGATTCGCGTGCTCCCGAGCATGATGATACATGCTCCATGTGCGGCAAGTTCTGCGCAGTCAGGAGCATGAATAAAGCACTTGAAGGAGAATATATCGACATACTCTGATCAGTACGCATTTGAGGTCTGACCCTTGTCTTCTGCTGACGCAATGTTATATTTGAACAAGGGGATAAACCTAAGAAGAGTCAGTCTATTCAGAAATGAGGTATAGGAAAATGAGAGACAGTCATGTAAAGCAGTTTGCGGGAATGCTTTTCGGTATCGGTTCAATAGCTTTCCCTACTTTGGCACTAATGCCCGAAAGAGGCGATTCAAATTCGATACTGTTCTTTATAGGCATCATCATCGGCGCTTTCTTTGCCGTTGCAGGACTTATACTTTCCGCAATATCGATCAAGCAGGCAAGTGATAACGGCGACAATAAAGCTAAGGGAGTCGTAGGCCTTGTTACCTCGATAGTCGGTATAGCTTCATGCCTTTTCTTGTTCTTTATTATCGGACTGGCCCTCTTGATCGCCAGGAAAATGTAAAACTGAAAAACTGTTTATTCTTCCAAAAGATCCGGAAAGACTTCCAGAGATCTCCATAAAATGCCATTCATGTAAGCGATTGCGGTTCCGTAGTTAGTCATCGGTATTCCGCAGTCGCTTGCGCATTTTGTGCGGTACATCATCTCACGGTCGTTGAGCATGCATCCTCCGCAGTGGATTATCATCTTATACCTGCTCAAGTCTTCAGCAAAAGACAGACCTGATGTAGTCTCGATATTGAAGTTCTTGCCGGTATATTCCTTGAGCCACTTCGGCAGCTTATATGTGCCGATGTCTTCGCACTGCCTGTGATGCGTACAGCCTTCAGAGATAAGGATCGTATCACCGTCTTCGATCGTCTCGATCGCTTTAACGCCTCTGACAGCCGATTCAAGGAATCCCTTGTGTCTTGCAAGAAGGATCGAAAATGATGTGAGCTTGATATCTTCGGGAACGATCTTTGAGACCTTGCCGAATGCCTGGCTGTCGGTAACAACAAGCTTCGGTTTTGTCTTTAAGTTTTCGAGCAGATCTTTAAGATCGGTATCCTGTGCGATATATGCGAGCGCGTGTGAATCCAGTACTTCCCTTAACACCTGCTGCTGGGGCAAAATGATCCTTCCCTTAGGCGCAGATGAATCGATCGGGATAACAAGAACGACAGTATCACCGGCTTCGATCAGGTCACTGATAAGAGGTGCTGCGGCAGGCTTCTGAAGGCCTGCTCTTGCGATCATTTCCTTGAGCTCACCGATGTTCTTTCCGGTGACGGAGCTTACATAGATCTCATTAGGTTTTCCTGCTGATACAGTCTCTTTGAGATCTGCTTTGTTGTAAGCAACGATGTAAGGAATACCCTTCTGTTCAAACAGTGCGATGAGCTCTTCGTCAGTCTTCGCCATGCCCTCGACGAGGTCTACAACGAGCACTGCGACATCAGTCTTGTTGAGGACAAGCTTGGTCCTGCTTATTCTCTTCTCTCCGAGCACGCCGTCATCGTCAAAACCGGGCGTGTCGATTATAACGACGGGGCCCAGAGGAAGTATCTCCATCGCTTTATAGACTGGGTCTGTAGTAGTACCCTTAGTGTCTGAAACTATCGCAAGATCCTGGTTCGTGATCTTGTTTACGAGGCTCGATTTGCCGGCATTCGTCCTGCCGAAAAATCCGATGTGAATTCTCTCTGCCTGAGGTGTGTCATTTAAGCCCATTTAAATATTCCTCCGGATTCATAAGATTCGGTATCTGTTTGCGGTAAAGTCTTCCCGACATCGCGAAATGCGGGAGCTCAATAAACTTAGCTGATGCAGGAGAAATATACTTCACCATGGGATCGGCGATTATGACTTCTGCGTCTTTAAGTGCTTCCTCGATCTCTTCTTCGCCGTGACATCTCTTATCACAGTCAAGAAGAAGTCCGTCAGTTATTTCAGTCGACGCGATGACGTTATAATCTTCGCCTGTTGTCTCCTTAAGATATGCGGCGACAGAGCCTGATATAACGGTCTCGCCAACGATGTATTTCTTAGATGCTTTTCTATCAACATCCATATAGTCCTGAACCTTGCCGTTCCAAGGCAGTCCCTTGACGTAAGGGATATCAAATCTTTCCTTCATGTATTCGCATGCTGCGATACCTGAAGAAGAAACGGCGATATTAAGCTCGGCCTCAGTTGCCTTCATTACTTCTTCGTAAGACGTATTAAGCGACCAATTGGAAACGATCCCGTGCCCGTCTGACATATAGATGTCTGTCGATGTAAAGTCAAGAGGCGTCATGCCGATGATGTTTGCGCCGTTCTTAACTTTCTTCTCAGGGTCTTTTAGCATTCTCTTCGCAAAGCTTAAGAATGCTTCAGACTGTCCCTTCGAATAATCGTGCATCGCATTGGTATTAACATAGAAGCAGGGAAGCCCTGTCTTCTCTTCAAGCACTTTGCAGATGCCCTTAAAGTCAGTGCCGTTAAGATACGGCAGAGGCGAATTCGCGAGCGCGATAAAAAGAGGCTTCATCTTCAGAGCCGCATAGCAGATATCATTGATGAACTTCTCATCATTACCCGTGATCGCATCAATGTCGTTAAGACCTGAGATATAGATCAGGCTCTCTTGGTCAAACCACCTGGTCTCATCGTGGGTATTGTATGTGGAGTTGCAGCCTGAAGGATCGTGAATGACAGTCATGCCGCCAAGTTCATAAAGGGCGCTTGCAGCGCCTGATACATCACCTGTATAGACCGGTAAGATCCTGTACGTCTTCTTCATATGCAGCTCCTGCAGCCTAAGCCTTTGCGCGGTACTATGTCGCGAAGATCCTTGGCATTTACAAATGCGTCTTCCATAAGTCTTATGAACTCAGTTATTCCTTCAAAACCATAAAGACCGCCGCCTTCGATCATGTTGACGAAGTATTCCGTTCCTTCAAACCATGCAGCCTTCTGTCCGACGGCAAGGACCTTCTCACTGCTCCTTACAGGTCTTCTGTCGCTTACGTGAATAGTTGAATGAAGGATCAGATCAGGATAATTAGTCTTAAGGTACCCGAAGTCTTCCTCTTCGTTGCCGTCTATGCCATCGAGATAAACAGTCTTAACATTGATGCCGTTATCAAACAAAAATCTTGCAAGCGATAAAGGCTTCGGAGCGACTGTATAATCGATAGCGACGGGTGTATCTTTTATCAGTTCCTTGAGCTTATTTACTTCATCAATGCAAGTCTTGATCCCGTTATCAATGAAACCTTCGGGAATATCAAGACCTGATGAAGTGAGCTCGTCTTTTATCGTGTCAAAACCAAAGCTCAGCGGCGCATAAATATACTTGCGGTTAAGCCTCTTTGTTATCGTCTGAGTTGCCATTAATCCCGCAGGATACTGGCAGATAAAAAGTGATGAACTTCCGATCGATAAATACTCATCAAGAGTCTTGCAGTCCGCGGTATCTTTTACGGTCTTGTGATTGAATTCAAGGACCATCTTAAAGTCGTTATGCACTGCGGGCATGTCGCTTCCTGCGAAGGCAACAGTATCGCAATCAGCAGGCATCTCCGGAATGATCTCCGACATCGCTTTCCGAAGTCTCTGATCGGGCGTCGTTCCTCTCTTCTGCATGACAGGATCCATGAATCCTCTCACGAATTTCACGTCAGGGAAACGCTCTTCCAATTGCTTATAAATGTACCCGATATCGCATCCCATAAAGCGGTGAACACACACAGGGAAAATGATGACGACCGGAGGGATTTTCGCGAGCTTGTTAAGACAGTCCGTAACGCCTTCTACAGTAGTCTCTTCTATCCTTCCCGAATGCGTCATGTCGTCTTCTTCTAAGACAACAGATGAGAATCTTCCGAGCTCGCCCATCTCTGCGGCAGTCATGACGACACCGCGCAGGCAGTTGTCAGCGCAGATGTATATCTGGTGAGCTTCGGGGATGCGGAAACCGATGTGAACGATATTCCACGTGCCGTGTACGGGCGCGTTGAACTCGAGGCCGTTAACGAACGGCTTCGGAAATTCGGCATCTCCGATCCTTACTCTGTCATCACTTGACGTTGGCATAAGAAGTCTTTACGTTTACTCCGTCCAATCTTCCGATCTTTCCTGTGATCTCACTGATGTAATCCTGGGGCGCATTGATCGCGATCATGATGATGCTTATGCCCATCTCGCGGTAAGGCACGCCCATTCTTCCGATGATGTACCGGCCGGCCTCGTGAAGGAGCGCGTTGAGCTTTTCAACGGATTCGGGATTCTCCACTATTATCGAAATTGCAGCAACTCTTGTATCCATATTCATCACCTCAGCAGATCCTCGGGAGCAGCTCGTTGCCCGGCTTGGGAAGATATGTCTGTCCGCCGACTTCAGTCGTCATGACCACTCTTCCGACTTCGGTATCAGTGACCTCGCCGATAATCGCAGCGCCTTCTGTATACTTTGTATCCTTGAGGACATTAACAACTGCTTCAGCCTTATCTGCAGGACACATCATTACCATTCTTCCTTCGCACGCAAGATACAGAGGCTCTAAGCCGAGAAGGCCCGTAACGCCCTGTACTTCGGGTGCGACGGGGACATCGCTTCTGTTGACCTTGATGCCGACACCTGCTTCATCAGCGATCTCATAAAGAACTGTACCGACACCGCCTCTTGTAGCGTCTCTTATAACGTGCATCTCAGGACATACTTCGAGAGCTTTTCTGACGGGCTCCCAGAGAGGCGCACAGTCGGACGTAACTTCTGCTTCGATGCCGTACTCGTCACGTGCAAGAAGGATCGCCGTGCCGTGTCTTCCGACGTCACCTGTTACGATGATCTTATCACCGGGTTTGGCGAACTTTCCTGAAGTGTTGATGCCTTCCTCTATAACGCCTACACCTGCAGTAGTGATGAAGATCTTATCAACCTGGCCCTTGCCTGCGACCTTCGTGTCGCCTGCAACGATATTTACTCCGGCTTCCCTTGCTGTCTCACCCATTGTCTTAGCGATGAGCTCCAAGTCTTCAATAGGAAGTCCTTCCTCGATGATGTAAGAACATGTGAGATAAAGAGGCTTTGCTCCCATGCATGCGAGGTCATTGACCGTTCCGCATACAGCGAGTCTTCCGATGTTGCCGCCCGGATATTTCCAGGGTGACACGATAAAGCCGTCTGTGGACATCGCGATGCGTCCTTCAGGCTTCGGCAGTACCGCAGCATCGTCTGCGGTAAAGTATTCGTTACCGAGATTCTTTCTGAATATCTCTCCGATAAGCTCGGATGTCTTTCTTCCGCCGCTTCCGTGAGCAAGCGTGATCACTTCATTCATACTTCGCCTCCGTACATATAGAATGCCGAGCATGCGCCCTCATCAGATACCATGCATGCGCCTACCGGATGATCGGGATTGCATACCTTTCCGAAAAGAGGACACTCATTGGGCTTGATCTTTCCCTGCAGAACAAGTCCGCACTTACAGCCTGTCTTGCGTTCGCTGTCATTCATCTTCGGTATCGAGTGCTTTTTGCGTGCATCATATGCGGCATATTCATCCCTAAGTTCAACACCCGAAGAGGGGATCATGCCGATGCCGCGCCACTCCGCGTCACAGGCCTGCATATATTTATTGACGAGAGCTATGGCAGCGGGGCTTCCTTCGTCCGTTACTACTCTCGGATATGCATTAACGAAAAACGGCTTGCCTTCTGATAACTTCATTACCGTCAAAGCCAGAGATGTGAGAAGCTCATCGCCCGTAAAGCCCGCAATGGTTCCGCTAACGCCTCTTTCAGCCATCTCCCTGCAGAGCTTCGTTCCGATTATCGCGTGAACATGTCCGGGGTAAAGATATGCATCCGTTGAAGATGCCATCGCCTCATAAGCTCCCGGCATGGTCTTATTTGCAGTGAGGATCGAGAAATTGTCTATTCCGTCCTTGATCGCATTCTTGACCGCAATAACGTCAGAAGGTGTTGTCGTCTCGAATCCGACCGACAGGAAAACGACCTGTTCGTCAGGATGTTCCTTTGCATATTTCTCTCCGTCCAGAGGAGAATAGACAACCTTGATCCTGCCGCCCTCGGCTCTTGCCTGCTGCAGGCTCTTAACGTTGCCGGGCACTCTTACGAGATCTCCGAATGTTGTGATCGTGCAGCCCTTTTCGAGTGCGAGATAAACAGCCTCATCGATATAAGAGGCGGATGTGACGCAAACCGGGCATCCGGGACCTGATATCAGGTTGATCTTCGGCGATAAGAACTTCCTTATGCCCTGTCTGAAGATCTCATGAGTGTGAGTGCCGCAGACTTCCATTATCCTTACTTCCGGTCCGTCGTAAGACTCAAGATAGCTCTTTAATTCAGAGACATCTTTAACGTTTGTCATGCCATGTTCTCCTTCAATACTTTCTCGCTCTCTGACTTGTCGTCATCAGTGATCTTTGCGATCGCGCAGCCTGCATGGACCATGACATAATCGCCGGGTTCAATGTCATCTAAGAGCTCAGCTGAGATCTCCCTTCTGGCACCTGTGCAGTCGACCATTGCGACTCCGTCCTTTACGCTGATTACTTTAGCTGATAATCCTACGCACATTTATATATCCTCCTGTAAATTTATTTTATTCATACCGTAAAGCGCCTGACCCAATGCGATTCCGCCGTCATTCGGCGGTACCATCGAGTGGAGCAATACGTTATATCCGTTTTCTTTCAGTTCCGTCTCAGTGAGCTTTGTAAGGAGCTTGTTCTGATAGCACCCTCCGCTCAGTGCAACGGTCTTTATACCGCCTGCTTTTTCCATAGCCATCTGGGATACGCCTTTGGCGAGCATGTAGTGGAAAGCATATGCGAGTTTTCTTATATCCGTTCCCTTCAGTCTTTTTTCGGCAAGATATCTGATGATCTTCTCTGTCGCGATAACGTCTCCGTCGATAATATCTTTGCATTCGAAAACCTTGTCACCTTCATATTCCAGAGCCTTGAATTCGAGCGCGGTCGCAGCCTCGCCTTCGAAGCTCTGTTCATACTTAATTCCGAGTATCGCGCTTGCCGCATCGAATAGTCTTCCGCAGCTTGTGGACACTGCAGTGTTGATCCTGTTGTCGTGCATTGCTTTATATGTCTTGAATGTGCCCTGTCTTATCAGGCCGAGCTCATTGCACTTTGCTTCTGCACCGTCTCCGTATATATCGATGAGCATCGATATGGCGATCCTGAATCCTTCCCTTGAAGCAATGTCTCCGCCGGTGTGAAGGAAAGGTCTGATATGGCCAATACGTTCAAAATCATCAAGACTGCACTTTAATATCTCGCCGCCCCAGACGGTGCCGTCAGTACCATAGCCCGTGCCGTCAAGTGAGATGCCGATGACATCACCGGTGTAGTCGTTCTCTGCCATGCACGAGAGAATGTGAGCGTAGTGATGCTGCACTCTGATGAGGGGCAGGCCTGATTCTTCGGCAGCTTCTGAAGAGTTATACGAAGGATGCAGATCGCATACGGCATATGCAGGCTTTGCTTCAAGAAGATTTATCATTCTCTCAGCTGATTCCTTGAGTGCATTCTTGCCCTTGAGATCCGTCAGATCACCGATGTAAGAAGACGGGTACATCAGGCTGTTTACCGCGACGCAGAATGTGTTCTTGAGCTCTCCGCCGTAAGCGATTACAGAACCCGTAAAGGGCTTGGTCATCATGTAAGGGAGCGGCGCGTAGCCTCTTGAGCGCCTTATCATGTAAGGCTTGCCGTCATAAAAATCCATGACTGAATCGTCAGCCCTGATGATTATCCTTCTGTTATGTGTGAGGATCACGTCGCAGTAAGATGCAATCTCACGCCTTGCGTCATCATCATTCCTGCAGATGGGGAGCCCTGAGAGATTGCCGCTTGTCATGACAAGGCATGCGGGCATATCGATGCCGTCATCGTAATCGAAGATAAGACTCTGGATGGGAGCATAAGGAAGCATAACTCCGAGCATCGGATTATCAGGTGCGACCTGTTCTGCGATCTTCGAATCTTCCTTTCTTGCAAGCAGGATTATCGGCTTCTGGTGCCCTGTCAAAATGCTTCTCTGATAGTCTTCGATCACGCAGTTTTTCAGGACTTCATCTTCGTTTCTCATCATCACTGCAAACGGTTTTGAAGGACGGTGCTTTAACTCACGGAGTCTTCTGACTGCTTCGTTATCGTAAGCGTTGCAGGCTAAGTGGAAACCGCCGATTCCTTTGATCGCGGCGATGCCGCCGTTAGCTATTACCTCGCGCACATATGTGATCGCCTCACGGCCCCTGCGGTTCTTCTCATCGTCTAAGATAAAAATCTCAGGTCCGCAGTCATTGCAGCAGACGGGCTGCGCATCATATCTTCTCGTGGCCGGATCGTAGTATTCCTTCTCGCAGTCAGGGCACATCGGGAAAACCTTCATCGATGTTCTCTCCCTGTCATAAGGAAGGGCTTCGAGAATGGTAAGTCTCGGGCCGCAGCATGTGCAGTTGATGAACGGATGAAGGTATCTTTTGTTGTTCTTATCGTAGAGCTCTGTAAGGCACTCATCGCAGATCGCGATGTCGGGAGAGACGAATATCTCGCCTGATGTTTTCGCGCTCTCGATGATGCTGAAATCAGAAAACTCTTGAACGTCTTTTACCTTGACGTCCGTCTTCAATATAGCCGCGCGCTTAGGGGGCTCTGTCCTGATGAGGTCGATGAACTTATCAACTTGTTCTTCTTCACCCTGAGCATAGATCTCGACATAAGGGCCCAGATTGGACACGCTTCCCTTGATGCCAAGAGAGGCTGCATGCCTTGCGACTGTCGGCCTGAAGCCTACACCCTGGACTATGCCGTAAACTTTAATGCGCTTCGTTACCATCAGGTTCTCCCGCTTATTGCAAAGCACTTTAAGTCGACCCAGTTGCCCTTGTAACCGGGCACCAGATCCTTAAGGCAGATATCGGCAGCGATCGTGTCATAGCCGCCGTCTCTTACCATTGCGATGAATTCATCTTCTTCAGTTATCCTCCTGTCGCCATCCTTTTTAACCGCGTCGTGCAGCTTAAAGAATGTAGCGATATCTACGTCAACGCCGGCATCTCTTATTGTCTTGCCGACTACTTCATCGTGGCATACCAAAGTCTTGCCGGTGATGCCTTCGGGAATGTTGTCCTTATATACAGGGCTTACGATCTCAAAATCTCTTCCCAGATATTCGCACGCATCGATTCCCGATGAAGATGCGGCGATGAGTGTTTTCGCGCCCCTTATATTCTTGATGTCATCGAGCGTGATATCGATGTGCTCTTTACCGTATGTAAGAGGCGTCATGCCAAGTACGATCTGATCCTTCGCGACAGATGGTGCTTCTTCAGCGAACTCATCAATGAGCGCCTTGTAAGCTTCCTTCTCGCCCTCGTTATAGAGCTTCATTCCGTTCGAAATGACAGGAACTACAGGAATATCAATCTTGTTCTCTATGAGCCTTTTAAGCGCCTTGTAATCCGTACCGATCGTGGCTGGAACCGGTGTGCCGACGACTGCGACAAAGGCTGTGTCGATCCTCTCGCACGCGGACTTGATCTTCGATGCGAGAAGCTCGTCTCTTCCTAAGATCGCGTCCATGTCGCGGAGCCCTGCAGAGAAGACGGCGCTTCTTGTATCGTGCCATCTGGGCTCGTCGAATCCGCAGACGTTGCCTGTGCATCCGCCCGCATCAATGATCACTATGAGCGCGCCCATGGAATAGAGCACGCCGGAGGCACCCGACTGGTCAGGTGCAAAAGGTGTCAGAACTTTCCTTAATCCCTTCATGCCTCTGCCTCCTTTAACGCTTCGAAAACCTTGTTCATCAGATCTCTTACCCCCTGATATCCGAACGGTCGCGTATCCTGGTTCCAGGCTATGTTCGGAATGTCCGGGCAATAGAACTTCGCGTCCTTACCTACCGTTACCTGAGCCTTTGATGAGGAGATCTTGTAGTAGAGCATCGTGGGCTCCATGTTGCAGAAGATCTTTGTATCAGGCGAGAGCATAGCAAGGTTCTTCACATACACGAAGTTCTCAGGCGCCAATGTCGCGTAGATCTCGTCTACTTTAAAGCCCATTCTCACAAGGCTTAACGCGAGCTCAAAAGCATTCGCGTTCGTGCATTCGCCTATATTGAAAGTAAGATCCGGATAAGCAGCTTTTAGCTTGTTGACAGCTTCATCAGCCTCAGCCTTTTCTTCGCTGTCGGTGATATCGATGCCGGCAACGCTCGCGAGAGCTTTATACTGCGAAGAGATCTTGTCGGTCGAATAGACTCTCGTAAGCTCAATGTACGGAATATTGAGATTCTTATTCATGTCCTCAGCGGCAGCTCTTGCCTCAGGATCGATAACGATGTTGAAGTTTGCGCTTGCCATCTGGAGAAACTCTTCGTATGTCTTGCAGGTTGATATCTGTCTGATGTTCCTGATACCTGCAGACTTCAGATATGTTATGAGCTCAGTGTTTTCGAGCGGGGCAAAACCTCCGATGATGTTGACTGATCTCGGATCTTTTTCCATGGGTTCAAGAAGCGAATAGATCGTCTGCCTGACGTGTACCATAGGCGGACGGCGGCCTTCTCTCGTGAGCGCGTACATGTAGCACGGGCGCACCTTGACGCCTTCAAACCCTCCTCCGGTCAACGCATCCTCAGCCTTGCGGCAGACTCTGTCCATGTCGGTGCCGAGAAGCGCGTCGACGCATGTGATGCAGATCATGACGACCTTGGGGATCTTCTTGCCGTTGTCTTTAAGGAAAGCCAGAACTTCCTTTATCGCGTCAGGGATCTTATTAAGATGACGGCCCGTAACGAGATCGGGCTCGCTCATCTCGAGATAAAAGAACCTGTTCTTGTATTCGGGCATCGAAGAGATGAGCGAAGTGTTTCTTCCGCAGCAGCCCGGAGCCACGATGAGCATGACTGATTCGGGCACGCTTAATCCTGCGCGCTTAACGCCGAAGCCTTCCGCTCCGGGAGAGTTATATGCAAGAGTCGCAGGCGAACTGTAGACAAGATTCTTGCCGGACAAAAGCTCATCCGGAATACCCGCCTTGCCGCGCTTTAAGATCTCTTCAGCTGTAAAAAATACCGCTTCGTGCTTCATGAATACTCATCCTTCCAAAAGCATTTTCGCCAGATCTATAAACCTCTGTGCCGCCTCGGAATCCTTTGCGCCTTCAACGACCGTCATGCCCTTGTCCTCGCAGATGGTAATGTCATCGCTTCTGGGAATGACAGCTACGATCGGCGCATTATGCTCTTCAGAGAACTCTTTTACCTTTTCGTCTTCGCCCGGAACATTGCGCTTGTTTAAGATGATGCCTCTTACGCTCGCGTATCCCCTGTCCTCGAAATTCCTTACTGCCTGGCAGATGTTGTTGGCTGCATAAAGCGCCATCTTCTCACCGGACGTTACGATAAGGACCTGCTCTGCGTAGCCTTCCCTGATGGGAGCCGCAAATCCTCCGCAGACAACGTCGCCCAGAACGTCGTAGAGTACTACGTCGGGCTTGTATTCTTCGAAAAGTCCCAGCTCATCCAGAAGATTAAATGTCGCGATGATGCCTCTGCCTGCGCAGCCCAGACCCGGTGTGGGGCCGCCTGTCTCGATGCAGAGCACTCCGCCGAAGCCTTCCTGGGAGATCTCCTTTGCGGATGTGGGATCGATGCCGTCCTTGAGGATCTCGATGACGGGCTTTAAGGGCTTGCCGCCCAGAAGATTGATCGTCGAATCCGCCTTTGGGTCGCATCCGATCTGGATAACACGCTTGCCCATGCTCGCGAATGCTGCCGACAGATTGGATGTGACTGTCGACTTGCCTATGCCGCCCTTACCGTAAATTGCGATCTTAAGCATAAAAAAACTCCTCTATCTTCATTCCCTGACGATAAAGAAGTCCAATAATGCGCCATTAGCGCTATATCTTAAGACTATTCCCGCTTGGGACGAACCCTCACCGTCAGAGTCGGTTAAACTATTTGGTTTTAGCGCATCGGAACAGGTTTTTAAGGCTGTTTTCCTTTGCATCCTAAGAATAGCACGGACGGCCCGGAAAGGCTATCAGGCTTTTTGTTTTTAATATAAAAGAACCATGCGAATTTGCGTTTTGCACACATTCTGCTAAAATCACGTCAGATAGGAAAACGTCGGAATAGCGTTTCCATGAAGAACAGGAGGATTAAGAATATATGGAAAATCAGTTAGAAAAGCCCCGCGCATCAAAAGGCTTGTCGATTGCCTGCATGTCATGCGGAATCGTATCACTCATTCTTTGCTGGTATTGGGGTTGCGGCTTGATTCCCGCAATCATAGCTCTCATTCTGCACAGCTCTGCTACGAAGGATCACGCAGAGAACCAGTTTTCAAAGGTCGGTAAGATCACAGGTATCATCGGACTTATCCTGTCGATCATCTGCGCTATCGTCTGGGTATTGGTCATGGTCCTTTTGGGCGGCGCGATCTACGAGCTTATCCAGCAGGCATCAGGCTTCATGCTCTTCTGATCTAAGGGAAAATTCAAAACAAAGAGGGTATCTCAGCTGTGAGATGCTCTCTTTTTTCTTATTGGTTTCTCTTTTCCCCCAAAAAAACTGATTTTGCTTAAATCGGGGAAAAAAATAATCACGCTTTCCCCCAAATAAACGATTTTCGAGGATTTGGGAGAAAATCGGCGTTGTTTTTCCCCTAAATTGCAAAAAAACTGAGATTTCAGGGGAAAAACGGATTGCATTTTCCCCCAAATTGCTAAAAACTGAGATTTCAGGGGAAAAACGGATTGCATTTTCCCCCAAATCATTCATTTTTCGATTTTTTGGGGGAAATCAGTCATTAAACCATATTTCGCAGAGCCTGCCGGCACCAAAAGCGCAAAAACCGGTGCTTCGCAGCACAAACAGTTTATAAAACTATTTTACCGGAATGTATCCGCTCTTCTCGACTATGTCCTGGCCGTCTTTGGAAAGCATGAAGTCGACTGCCTTGTAGACGTTCTCGTTGGTCTCGCCTTTGCGGTAGACCGCGTAGATGCTGCTTGTGACAGGATATGCGCCGCTCGCGATATTCTCAATGTTTGGTTCGACGCCATTGACTGAAAGCATCTTTACGCCGCCTTCAGCGAGCATGCCCGTAACGTAATATCTGAATGAAAAGCCTATTGGGCTTCCGAAAAGCGCAGTGTAATCGGCAACGATAGGGGTACCGCCCATAAGGTTTTCGAGCGCGCTCTGGGAGCCGCTGCCTTCGTTGCGCCTCATCGCGGCGATGGGCACATTGGGGCCGCCGAGCTCTTTCCAGTTGGTTATCTCACCGGAATAGATGCCGCGGATCTGCTCGACACTTATATCAGACACCGGGTTATCCGAATTGACTATAAAGACGAACGCGTCCTTGCCGATCTCGACCATTTCGAGCTCAACGCCGTTCTGAGCCGCATATGCGAGCTGCTCTTCGGAAGGCGCGACGCAGATTATAAGATCAGCCTTGCCGTCGACGATGTCCGTGTAAGCGCCTCTGGTGTTGGTGTAGTGCATGGCGCTCCGGTCGTCGTAACTCTCGCCGTTAAAGATCACGGAATCTTCAGGATAGATACTCTCGACAAAGCCCGCATAAATAGGCAAAAGAGCTGCAGCGCCGTCTATGGTCGGAAGGTCGCCTTCAAGCTCGACCTCTCCCCTGACCGAATAAATATTCTCCGAACCCGAGAACGGCACATAGTCAGAGACTTCAACGCTCATCTTCTGCATTCCGGGCGAATGGTGACTGATAACTCTCTTGATGAAAAGCTGATAGATCGCGATATCGAGCCCCGCGAAAAACAGGATCACAAGGCCTATTACAGCCAGCTGCCACTTAAGTTTTTTCTTATCCATGGCTTAACTCCAGTTCGCGATCATCTCAACGATCGAGATCTGTTTCCAAAGATTATATCCGTGGACAGTAAGGCCTATTGAGATGCCTAAGCCGGTGATTATTACCAAAGCAAGAATAATGCCAAAAGTCTTATTCTTCATGGCATTACATGTGGGCGACTGCCATCGCCATCAGGGCGATCAGGAAGACCTCGAAAATGGTAATGATCAGGAAGAAAGCCGAGATGGAGCCGAAGACTATCGCCTTTACGCGCCTCTTTTTGCTCTCTTTGACCTTGCGGATATTCACGATGAAAAGTATCAGGAAAACCACGAAAAGAATTCCCGGTGCCGCCATTATCCCGTATTCAATAAATTCATCAAGGAATTGCTCAAATGATGAAAGAGCCAAAAACATAAAAATATCTCCTGCTATTCCCCGTTAATTTCCTATTATTCCGCCGGAAGGCTGAAGGATCGATATATAAGCTCTGCCGTCACACCAGCCGCACTCTGCCTTGTATGCCGGGCCGCCGGGAATGATCTCAATATCTCTTCTGTAGCTTCTGTTGCCGATCTGGAAAACTAATGAATGATGGCCGGGCTCCAGGTGGAATTTCTTGGATTTACCGTTCGTAAAAAGTACAGGCGCGCTTCCGTCGTCAAAATATAACGTCATCTGGACATTCGACATGGACGTATCGTATGAGACAGCCAGATTGGAGCCGGCGCTGCGGGGCGCGGGAGCAAACGGTTTATTAGTTGTTGCCGCTTTTACTGCTGAGAGCACGGATAACCTTAAGATCTTCTGGCCGCATGACCAGCAGAACATGTACTCGTTGGCATCATTAAACTGCATCTGGGCTCCGCAGTTGGTGCAGATAATATTGTGAATCATTTTCTACCTCCTAAAATCCTTTCGAATATTTACAATTCTTAATAGCTCTGAGGGTATACCGCCGAAGACTGGATGATGTCGATACGGGCTCTGCCAAACCAGCTGCACTCGATCTTTACGGGAGCGTTGCCAATAACGATCCTGATATCTCTTCTGTAATACTTGCCGGCAAAGCCGAAGAACAGCGCATGCCTGCCCTGGTTTAAGCGGAAAGACATCGATTGTCCTGAACCGATATTGAACTTCTCGTTCGTAGTATGGATCCTGAAATACATAGGATACTGCGGTTTATCAGACTGGTAAGACACGATCAGATTGGGACCGGTATAGAAATTGGGTACCGGAGGGGGCACTACACTCACGGGTGCTGCCGGAGCGGGAACGGGAGTGACAGGCATCATCTGCCGGTTAGGCTCAGCAGCCTGGCCGGGATTAAAGATCTGTGCGCCGCAATGCCAGCAAAACATAAACTCCCTGGTATCATCGAACAGTACAGGTGAGCCGCATTTATCGCACTGCGTATTAATAATCATATGCACCTCCCGTAAAATCTGTCTCTAAAAAATATATTACACCACTTTCGGCTTTATTATCCGCAAAAAAATCCCTCTTTCAGGCAACCTGGAAGAGGGATGTATTAAATCAGTTTCAGATCCGGATCTTATTCTTCGAACAACGGAGTCGAGAAATATCTCTCTGCCGTGTCGGGAAGTACCGTAACGACGGTCTTGCCCTTGCCGAGCTTCATTGCAAGCTTGATGGCGCATGCGACATTAGTGCCTGAAGAGATGCCGCACATCATGCCTTCCTTGCGCGTGAGCTCACGTGATGTGTTGATGGCTTCTTCATCTGTAATAATGCAAATGTCATCGTAAACCTTGGTATCAAGGATGCCGGGGATAAGTCCGTCACCGATGCCCATCTGGACATGTGTGCCGATAGAGCCGCCGGAGAGGATAGCCGCATTCTCAGGCTCTGCTGCCCAGATAACTGTGGAAGGATTAGCTTCCTTTAAGGCATGGCCGATGCCTGTGATAGTGCCGCCTGTGCCGATGCCTGAGCAGAAACCGTCTATCTGTCGGCCTTCCATTGCTTCAAGGATCTCCCTGGCGGTATATGCGTACTGTGCTTCTGTATTAGCGGGATTTTCAAACTGCTGCGGGATAAAAACGTGCGGGTCGGATGCTGCGATCTCTTCAGCCTTAAGGCGGCAGTCTTCAATTGCCTTGCCGATGTCATTGTCATCGTGGATGAGGATAACTTCAGCGCCGTAGTGCTTAACGAGAAGGCTTCTCTCGCGGCTTACTGAGTCAGGCATAACGATTATCGTGCGGTAGCCTTTGACCGCGCCGATCAGGGCAAGTCCTATTCCCTGGTTGCCGCTCGTGGGCTCAACGATGATGGAATCCTTGTTGAGCTTGCCTTCCTTTTCGGCGCGCTCGATCATGTTGAGAGCCGTACGTGTCTTAATTGAACCTCCGACGTCCAGACCTTCGTTCTTTACATAAACGTCGGCAGCGCCTTCAGGTACTATGTGATTAAGCTTAATAAGAGGCGTGTTTCCGATAGCCTCAAGGATATTGTTGTAGATCATTAAGATTCTCCGCTTTTGGTGATTAACGGACACTATTATACAAGGTTTTTCACACAGTTGCAGATTTATATATTTTTATCTCGAAAATAGTGCCTTTTCCCTCTTCGCTCTCACACGAGATCGTGCCGTTCTGGGAGTTTATTATCTGCTTGGACAAAGACAGTCCTATGCCGTTGCTGTTAGGATCAGATTTTCCACCGTGATAGAAGCGCTCGAAAATGTTCGGAAGGTCCTTTTTAGAGATACCGCAGCCGTCATCTTCAATACGGATGTTGACCGAGAGATTGGTCTCTTCTGATGAGATCTTTATCTTTCCGCCAGCTTCGGTATGCTGCAGCGAGTTTTTTATGATGTTGGACAAAGCCTCTAAAGTCCATCTCCTGTCGCAGACAAGGGCGTTTCCCGAAGGAATATCAAGCTCTATCCGGACGTCTTTTATGTCTGCCTCAATCGCAATGCCTGACACTATCTCATCGATCAGATCCTTTACGCCGACCTCTTCTTTTTTCAGCACGAGCACGCCCGCATCGATCTCGGCAAGTGCCAGGAGAGATCTTACGAGCCACGTGATGTGGTCTGTCTGGGCCGTTATGTTAGCAATGCAGCGGCGGCGCTGTGCCTCATCGAGATTGCCGTTCTTAAGGGCATCTGTCATGAGGTTTATAGCCGTGAGCGGAGTCTTGATCTGATGGGATATGTTCGAGAGCATGTCGGCCATATAGGTGTTCTTCTTGACCTCTCCGGCATACTGCTCCTGCAAAGTCGAAGCGAGCTTATAGATCTCGCTGCGAAGGATGAGCATGCGTCCTTCGGCTTCGAGGCCTAAGTCAGGGAATGTATCCCTGTCCTGGACTTTGGTCAGGAATTCGATCAGTTCGTCAAGTTCTTTCCTGCGCTTTATCCTGTCCGCGGCAATATAGATCACCAGCGCGATCACGATAAAGCCAAGAACACAGGATACGATCAGAAAAGGGTTCATAGATTAAGCCTGTACCCCTGTCCTCTCAGTGTCTCGATGAACTTGCCGTCATCGTCACCCAGCTTGCTTCTTAAGCGCTTGATATAGACAGTGAGAGTATTGTCGTTAACAAAGCTTCCTACGTCATCCCAGAGGATATTGAGGATCCGGTCGCGGTCAAGGATCTCGCCCGCGTGGTTGATGAAGACGAGCAAAAGCTTATATTCCATCGCAGTGAGCGGGACTTCTTCACTGCCCCTGTACATTTTCGCGTTCGTGATATCAACGGAATTGCCGCCGATGACACAGACGGTATTGGCAGAAGATTTTGTGCGCTTGATAAGGCGCCTCATACGCGCGATGAGTTCCTTGATATGGAAGGGCTTTGAGATGTAATCGTCTGCGCCCTTATCGAAAGCCAACACCGTGTGGATCTCATCATCCATGGCGGTAAGAAAGATGATGGGCATCTCGGAAGTCTCGCGTATCTTAGTGCAGATCTCCATGCCGTTGCCGTCGGGCAGCGTCATGTCAAGAAGGCAGAAATCGATCTTCCTGCCCGGGTCTTCGCTCTCCAAAGCCGCAAACGCTTCTGCTACAGAAGAAGCGAGGGCAACTTCCATACCCTCGCCTGTAAGTGCAAGCTTCAAGCCTTCTGCGATTATGCTGTCGTCTTCAACTACTAATACCATTATCAGATACTCTCTCGTTTGATCTCCTCAATTATATCAATCTTGTTTTCGCGTTTTAAGCAGACTGTTGTCATGATGATGACTGACGCGATTATGAAGACTGTCAGTATCAGAGCGGGCACCCACGGGAAGTGTACCGTGAAGTATCCGAATCTTCTGATCATGAACTTGGAAAGCCATTTGCAGATGAGTGCGGTGACGGGAACTGCAATAAGGAATGACCTTAAGAGCATGCCCGAGCTCTCGCGGATCTCCGTACCGAGGAGCTGCCCGAATGTCGAGCCCATGGACTTCAGCATCGCTATATGTTTGCGCCTTGATACCATGAGAGCGGATATGGAGCTGTATACATTGAGCAGACAGATCGCTGAAGATATTACCGTGAACACGATGAGCACGACATTTATAAGATTGGCGATGATCTCCTTATATTCTGCGACATGAGAATCGGTCGAATTGAAAAAAATGTAACCTCCGTCATTCTGCAATTGATCTGTTATGGCATTAAGCAGCTTAATGCTTTCCTTGTCCTCGCAGTTAAAGAAAACCGCCGTGTCTATCTTCTGGCTGTTGATCTTGTCGAAATAATCAACGACGCTCAAAGGAACGATGATATAGAGCTGCATACTGCCCGTGCCGGTAAGATAATCACCGATCTCATCGGTTCTGACCTTCTTAATGACTTTAAGGTCAAGCGGACCGTCAAGCTCGATCTCCGGGAATTGTATCTCATCAAGATCGTATCCGCGCTCGGTTGCTTCGGCTCTGGTAAGCGCTACAGGATACACGGGAAGCATGTCGCCTTCGCCGGGAACAAATGCATCCTTGACTTCATAGTATCTGTAATCCCTTGCAGTCTGTCCGTAGATGCTGTACTCATCGGTCGACATGGCCATGTTGTTCAATATGATGCACGGGAAGTCGCCTTCACCGTAGGATACCGCGTTAACATCTTTTGCGAGCTTATCGAAGACTTCATCTTCAAAACCGATTACGCCCAAAGTGGTCTGGTCGTATTCTCCGTGTCTGAACTGGTTGTCAAACTCTTCCCTGCTGTATTCACCGGCAGGGTAATAGAGCTTGATGATCTCATAATAGTCATCCCAATATTCATCGCTTAAACAGTCGTTGGAAATCAAAAGAGGCCACATATCAGATCTGCAGATGGCAACATCGGTTACACCGTCCGCCGTTTTGACCTGATCGATGATGTCATCAAACTCAAACATGTCACCGGAATCCATCATGCTCAGGCAGTAATCCCTGTCAGACAGATACGCGTATCTCACGCTGTTATCCCTGAGCTTATAATCGACCATCAGATTTATGAGTGACGTGCCGAAATATACTACAACGGTAACAATGAAGAAAACCGCAATAGCCCTGATTATTCCGAATGATTTGCTCTTATCGTTCTTTAAGAATCTCGAAGAGAGCATTCCTGAGGCTGATCTTGTAATGAGCCTGTCGGGATTTTTATTCTCCTTGTGCTTTGTCTTTTTCGTCTTCTTATTGCCCCTGATGCTCTCGATGGGACCGACCTTGCTGATCTTCCTTGCAGGTATCAGCGCGGAAACAAAGACGGTTGCGATGCTGAGCACAATAACAGCAATTACTACAGGGAGCTTGACCTCCAGAGCAGGTTCGGCATCAAGTATGCCTTCACCGTTAAAACTGAATAATCTCTGCGCGATGGGGCCTGCGACCTTGGATGCGATCTTTACTGCGATAAGGCCTAAGCCAAAGCCTATGGGCAAAGCGGGAACAAGCAGCGTGAGCGCTTCAAAGTAGACAGAGCTCCTCTTCTGTTTTCCCGTAGCGCCGACAGAAGACAACATGCCTAAATATCTTGCCCTCTCGTCATATGAGAGCGCGAAAACATTGTATATGAGCATGACTGATATCAGTACGATCAGGACCACAAAGAAGATCTGCATTCCGCGCACAATGTAGTTCAGAGCGTCCTGGGATGAACTCCCCGCAAAGATGAGGACCTGGTCATTTGCATCGTAATCAGTGCCGACCAGATCATAGAGTTTTGTATAAAAACCCGTATCGACTTTGTTCGCGTCAGTCATCAGAAGAGCATTGAAAGTACCGCTCTGAAGCAGGGATTCATCCGTCAGTGAGATAGCCGAATACCATGCGCAGCCCGCATCTTCGAAGGCGGGGCTCTCGATAAATCCGACGACCGTTAATTCTCCTGTATAGCCCGTAGGCTCATGGATCTCCTCATGCTCCTTATAAAACTCTTCATCACTCTCCGGAACGATGTAGAACATGTTGAAAGGCAATTCCACCGTCTCTCCGGCAGGGATCTTTACGAGCGGGAATGAAAGGAATGTATCGTATTCGGAATTATTCTTTATGTATCTCGTGAAAGTGGATGCTTCGATCTTATCGCCGATCTTTACTGTCGATCCTTCATCAACAGCTGCCCGGCTTATGACTATCTCTTTATCGTTCTCGGGAAGCCTTCCCTCAACGACCTTGATATTCATCCACTCAAAAGCTTCAGAAGAATATCTTCTTATGTTAAGAAAAGGTCTTTCTGCTTTACCGCTCTGGTCAAATTCTGTAAGCTTTAAGTCTTCGGTAACACCGATATCTGTTACCTCGCTGTATCCCTTGATCGTCTCAAGCTGCTGCATGTCGATATCATAGACTGCAAAATGGTATGCTCCGTTCCTTGCCGAAGCAATGTCAACGAAGTATCTGTAAGCAGTATCTTTGCCTACCAGTACACAGGTCAGGAGCATTACCATCAGCGCTATCCCCACGACTGAAAGGACTGTGCGCTTGGCATTCATCTTCATGTGCTTTAAAGTCACCTGATGAATTATCTTTGTTTTTCTCATACTTCCGGTTCCTTATTATCCTTTTGTCCGTAAATCCCCATTATTCGCGGCCAATTAAATCCGTATTTCTGATACGGTCATCTTTAACGATCTTTCCGTCTTCCATGTAAATGATCCTGTCTGCCTGAAGCGCGATATTCTCGTCATGCGTGATAAGGATCAGGGTCTGTCCGAATTTTCTGTTGGACTCTTTTAAGAGCTCGACGATCTCGTTGCTGTTCTTCCTGTCGAGGTTGCCCGTGGGCTCGTCTGCGAGAAGAAGCTCAGGCTTCGAGAACAAAGCTCTTCCGATCGATGCCCTCTGCTGCTGTCCGCCCGACAGCTCGCTCGGCAGATGGCTTCTTCTGTCCGAAAGCCCCAGGTAATCGACGATCTTGTCGAGCCTTTCCTTATCGGGCTTTCTGCCGTCCAACATATGCGGCAAAACGATATTTTCGTCGACATTGAGCTCGGGCAGGAGATTGTAGAACTGGTATACCAGACCGATATGTCTTCTCCTGAAGATCGCGAGCTTGTCTTCGCTCTGTGAATGAATATCCGTGCCGTTGATGAAGACCTTGCCTGATGTCGGCTTGTCGACACCTCCGATTATGTGAAGAAGCGTGGATTTTCCTGATCCGGACGCGCCTACGATAGATACGAACTCGCCCTTTTCGACAGAGAAAGATACGTCCTGCAAAGCAACGGTCTTGCTATCCCCTGCGCCGTACACCTTGCTCAAATTCTCACATCTCAATAATTCCATGACTTATCTCCTTTTCCGTGATAAGCCCATAGTAACAAAACCGGGGCACCAAAAAATGAATTCCAAAGTGACAATTTAGTCACTTTGGAATCTTATGCTGAACAGATTAATTCTCGGGTATTGCCGCGCTTACTTAACGTTGATCTTCGTCGGCTTGTGCTTGAGCATGTAAGAATCTGCCTGCTTATGCAGATCCGGGTAATCTATCTTGCCTGAAGATGTAAGAGGCATCTTATCTAAGACAATGACCTTATCGGGTCTTAAGAACATCGAGACATTGTCGTGGCAATATGCCTTAACCTTACGGTCGGTATTCTTTTTAAGAGGTGAATCTTCAGTAAGCTCGACAAAGAGGATGATCCCCGTAATATCATTTCGCTCAGGCACCTTGCAGACAACGGCTGCACATCTGGCAATGCCGTCCATCTTCTGCACCTCAGTCTCGAGATCGGGCGTGAAGATCTTCGTGCCGCTTATGGAGACATGCATGTTCTTGATACGGCCGTTGATGTACAGATAGCCTTCGCTGTCCATATAACCCAGGTCGCCGGTATGCAGATATGTCTTGCCGTTAGGATGGACCTGAAGCATTTTTGCAGTTGCCTGGTCATTAAGCCAGTAGCCCTTCATCATGCCGACGGAATTAACACAGATCTCACCGGCCTGCCCTGCGGGAAGCTCTTCATTGGTTCCTTCCTTAACGATGCGGACATCGACCATCGGGAAAGGCTTTCCGGCGGAGGCGGGATTATAGTTCTCGGGGGTATACATCGAAATAACTGTAAGTTCCGTCATGCCGTAAACCTGCAGGAGTTTCTCGCTGCAGCCGTGATCTTTAAGGATCTGATTCATGTTCTCGATATGTTCAGGCTCGCATTTCTCGCCTGCGAAAAGACAGAAACGCAAAAACGACAGATCCGTATCAGCGTTAATATGTTCAGAATGCAGGAAGTGCTCCCACATGCCGACTGAACCGACGATCATGTTAGGCCTTAGGTGCATGATCTCCCTGCTTATCCTGCGGAAATCGTAGATCTGATAGATATATACCTTCTTGCCGTAAAACAGGGGGAAATGGATGCTGCTCGCAAATCCGGCCAATGCAAATACAGGCAGGAACGTAAGTGACGTGGTGATCGAAGGATCAGAGAAATTGAAATAATATTCGTTATAGTAGATATTCAGGTTGAGAGCTCTTGAAGTCTGGATGACGAATTTGCGTTCGCCCGTAGAGCCGCTCGTAGCAAAGATTATAGGTGTACCGGCATTGCCCTTGGTAAACTCGGGAGCCGCATTCTCGCCCGGATCACGGGCAAGGAATTTCTTCCAGTAAGAGACCTTCTCCTTGTGGATCGAAGTGAAGAAATAATGAAATCCCATGCTGAAAGCAACGACGCCCCAGAAGAAACGCTTCAGGAAGACTGCGCTCTGGATGGGGGATACGATGTAAAGATCCTTAAGGCAGGGCGCTTCGCAGATCAGCTTAAGATTTCTCGAGCTGATATCGGCGAGGAAAGCGAGCTTTGAGCCGGCCTCGGTAATTATCCTCTTATACTCCATGGGTGAGAGTCTTACATCTACCATTACGGGTGTAAGTGACACGTAATTGCAGGCATAGACCAATGCAATGGATTCAGGGCATGTTACAAGGCTGATGACGACCTTGTCACCGGCTTTCAGATAAGGTATGGATGAGAGTATGCGGATAAGCTTTTCGACAAGATCGCGAAAACGCTTATAGTCGTATGTGATCCCGGCATAGGAAAAAACCTCGTCGGAATCCTTGTACGGCGTATGATTTTTGATGAAATCATACAAATTGCACTCGATATGTTGTAAAACTACCTCGTCCTTAATGTCCTTCATTTCAACCCTTCAAAATGCCTATTCCACAGAATAAAAACATTCCTAATAATAGTTAAGAAAAATGTAAAAGTCAAAGACAGAAAATGCGCCGAATAGCCAAAACAGACGGCTTTTTTAAGTGCTTTAATTGATATGAATTACATCAGCGTGTATACATGGTTATCACTTCAAATAATACACCGTAAAGTGCGCCCAAAACCAACGTGATATCAAACAGGGTATCGAGCTCGCTCTTGTGAAAAATGAAGAGCAAAAAGACGATTCCCAGATCAACTGCAGCAAGGATTATCAAGCTGTCTTTTGCAGACGTAAACCTTGCCATCTTTTTGTCGCTGACGTGATAACTCGCAAGCTGGTCTTCGGAAAGCCCGCTGACGTATTTGATGTATTCCTGGAAAGAAAACTTTTTCGTGCCGTCAAAATAAGCTTTGTCATCGTTCTCGAATCTGAGGTTGCTTACCGGGAAATCTTCAATGACATAAGTCTCGGTTTTGATGCCCTTAGCCGGGAGTTCATCAGCTACTGCGTGATCGAAGACAACCGTGCAGATACCGTCCCGGGGATTGCAAGCCCAGACGGTATTCTCTCCGCCGTAAAGAAGTATTGTCTTGGGATCCGAATAATCCCTTGCCGCAGCCTCTTCAAACGCGTCAATGCTTGACATCCATGAATCAGGATCCTGCGCCAATATGGTCGTTGCCTTATAGCGGAAATAGTACTCTCCGGACAGATACTTATTATACGAACTGCGCATGGCAAAAAAGTAATCTGAAGCCGAGAAAGCAAGACTGATTATTATGAAAATAAACAGAACCTTACGCATCATTTTTCTTGTCTCCCTTATTCCTGTTTTCCAATATCACTACCGTCTCGACGCTGTCTGTCCACGGGAACATGTCCACGGGTTTTGCGATCTTAGGCGCAAAGCCTAATGCCTTAAAGCCCGTAAGATCTCTTGCGAGTGTCTCGGGACAGCATGAAATATAAACTATCTTGGAAGGCCCCAGCTTACCGCAGGCCTTGATGAATTCCTTGGTCGTTCCCGCTCTCGTAGGATCTAAGATGACCGTATTTATCCCGGTCTCTGCCCCTGCGATCTCTGTCATGTACTTTGTCGCGTCCCCGGGAACAAACTCCGCGTTCTTCATCTTGTTGGCTATTTTGTTCTTGAGCGCGTCTTTATAGGCTGATTCATTGATCTCAACACCGGTTATGCTTTTGACGTAAGGCGCGAAAGAAAGCGTAGTCGAACCCGTGCCGCAATATGCATCGATGCAGATCTCGGAACCTGTAAATTCAGCGAGCCTGACGGCTTCCGTATAAAGAGCTTCGGCCTGCTCGTGATTAGACTGCATGAACGAATCAGGTGACACCCTGAACTTCTTTCCGAGGATGATGTCGGTGATATAGCCTTCGCCCGTGATCTTCTTGGAGCCTTCACCGCCTAAGATCATTGAATCGCTTCGCTGGTTGATGTTTATAAGGAGCGTCGTGATCTCGGGATGGAGCTTTAATAATTCGTCTGTAAAGATCTTCTTTTTCTTAAAATACTTGCTGCCGATGACCAGCACGACCATTACTTCGCCCGTGGCATCAGCTGTCCTTACCAGGATCCTTCGAAGATCGCCTGTGTGCTTAACTTCGTTGTATATCTCGACATTGAGCTTCTCCGCAAGCTTAGCGCAGTCTCTTATGATCGCCGAAGCGGTCTTGTTCTCGATAAGGCATGAATCGACCTCGACGATGCGGTGTGAGCCTGACTCATACGGACCTACGATTACGTGGCCGTTCCTGAGCCTTTTGAACTGTGAATGGACCTTGTTGCGGTAGTACAAAGGATGTTCGCAGAGATGTATCGGAAGCACCTCGCAGAAAGGCTCTATCAGCCTTCTGACGCGCTTTTCTTTCGCTGCGGCCTGCTCGAAATATGTTTTCCCGGCATAAGAACAACCCCCGCATTTTTCAGCCACAGGGCATTTGTTAGATGCGCCTATAACCTGGCTGACCTTATTCTTCGGTTTTTTAGCAGGGGGATTCATCAGTATTCCTCAGGAGCCGGCGTTGTCGACAACGTGCTTAAGAAGGATCGCCGTCGTGATCGATCCTACGCCGCCCGGTACAGGCGTAACAGCTTCAGCGATCTCTGATACCGCGTCATAATCGACGTCACCGCAGAGATTACCGCCCTCATCGACATTCATGCCTACGTCGATGACGATCTGGCCCTCTTTTACGTAAGAGGCGTTGATCATTTTCGCGACGCCGCAGCACGCGACGATGATGTCAGCGTTCCTGCACTCTTCTTCCATATTAAGAGTCTTGGTGTGGCAGACTGTAACAGTCGCATTCGCTGTAGTAAGAAGGAGCGCGACGGGCTTTCCTATGACAAGGCTTCTGCCGACTACAGTGACCTTCTTGCCGCAAGTCTCGATGTTGTAGTGCTTGATGAGGCTCATGACGGCCTCAGCAGTGCACGGAGCGGCAGCGTCAGGCACGCCTGCCAGGACTTTCTCCATGTTGCGGATATCCATAAAATCGACGTCCTTGCCGGAGTCGATAGTCTTTCTCATATGCTCGTCGCTCAAAGGCTTGGGAAGAGGTCTGAACACGAGGATGCCGTGGACCTTGGGATCGGCGTTGATGCCGTCAAAGGTCTCGTCGAGCTCTTCCTGGGAAACGCCTGCATCAAGCGCAGTGATCTCGACTTCCACGCCTGCTGACTCGAAACGCTTCAGCACGCCTCTCTCGTATGCCAGGTCATCGTCTCTTTCACCGACACGAAGTATGGCAAGCTTCGGGCTGATTCCCCTGCCCTTGAGCTCTTCGACCTTTATCTTGAGATCTTGTACGATCCCGTCTGCAACTTCTTTGCCGCCAAGTCTTCTCATAATCTGTTAACCGCCGATCAATATTGTCTTTACCTGCTCGTAGACCTTCGCACATACCGCGGATGTCTCGTCGACAAGCTCTATAGTCTTCCTGTTAAGGTCTTCGGCATATGCCCTGTCCTTCATGGACTTTGTGTTGATGTAAACGTTCATCGCAGCGCCCTTGGCAGCCGTATCGCATGCCGCAGCTGCTACGCCGACATCACTTATCGCAAGCCTGGAACCGATCACCGCAAGGCGTGCCAAAACGAGAGCCGTCTCGTAAGCCTTCTCTACTACCTCGAAAGGCGCGGTGCTGGCCTGCTTGAGAACGCCCTCCAAGATCTCATCTCTGCCTTCCTGATCCTTGGGGATGGAATATGCTTTCGCGAGGGGCTCGAAAACCTCCTCGTCCTTCTTGCCGAGCTCTTCAAATTCCTTCACGAGCTTCCCGCACTTACCGATCGCAACTTCGATCTCTTCCTGGTACTCGGCATACTTCTTCTTGCCGCTAGTAAGGTTGCCTACCATCGAGCCCAGCGCAGCCGCGATAGCGCCGCATACAGCCGATGCTCCGCCGCCTCCGGGTGTGGGCGCGCCTGAAGCAAGTTCTGTCAAAAATACGTCTACTGTTCTGTTTTCCATTTCCCTAGAACTCCTGAATCCATATTACCCTATTATTCTACTCGAAATCGGCAGTTTAAGTCAGTCTACAATATGGTAAATATCCTGACTGATATACGACTGCGTTTATTCGTATTGCGGGAAAAAATATGGCGGTCTGAATCACTTCAAACCGCCTGTTTTACTGATAATCAGACAAATCTCTTGATCGCTATGATGCCCATCATGTCGAGATTGCCGTATTTAACGACGCCTCTCGATGCCGAGGCGTGGATTACCTGGCCGTCACCGATGTAAATCGCGACGTGGCCGCACCAGCCTCCATAGTCATAACAGATTACGTCTCCGGGCTTTAGGTCGTCACGTGAGACAGTCCAGCCGTAAGATTTATAAATCGTGTTGGAACCGTTCGCCACGCTGACGCCGATCTGTGCGTAGCAATACGTAACAAGTCCTGCGCAGTCAACACCGCTGGAGGAAGTGCCTCCGAAAACATAAGGCTTACCGAGCATATACTCCGCGATCCTTACGATACTTTCGCCGTTATATCCGATGTTCGATGGATAAGATCTTGAACCTCTGCTGCCTGAGGAAACAGGCGTCGGTTTGGGTGTCGGAGTAGGCGTTGGCGTCGGCGGAGGATTTGTCGTCGTATAGGACATGTAAACATATCCTTCCTTGCCGCCCGGGGTCTTAACCTTATACCATTTATCGCCGACGATGGCGCTGCAGTAGAGCTTGTCCTCATCGTTTACTATAGTAACCTGTTCGGATGAAGTGGAGGGCTGGGATCTTACGATAAGACTGTCCGTGTCTACCCAGACCGTTCTGTCAACTGATACGGAGATCATGGTGTCCTGTATGGTGTTGGTCAGCACATAGCCCTCGTACTCATTATTTTTCTTATCAGTGACCTTGATCCTCGACCAGGTATCACCTACACCGGTACGCGTTACCTCCTGGCCCACATGGAGCGATACGAGCGTCAGCGATTCCATGTCAGGCTCTTCTTTTAGTATCGACTGGCTTGCCCTCACGTAGTAGGTTGTGTCGTCAGGTGCGAAGCACTGGGGATCTAAGAGCTCTATCGGAAGATTCGAATCATCATATTGCTGATAGATCACAAATTTATCAACGTCACTGTAATTCGTTACTTCAGGATCGTCCGTATTTTCGGCAGGCTGAAGGAAAGCAAGGTCATCTGTCTCGGCACTCTTAAGTTCATCAGTGCTGCTGACAAGTGCCCATTCCTCGATCTCAACTCCGCCGGTCTCGACATTGCTCGTGCCATTGACCATGGCATTTGCACGCGATACCACCATGGCAGGCGTGGCCGTGTCACGGAGTCCTATCGGGAAGCATACTGCAGGCAAAGCCACGAATATTCCCGTGGCAATCGTCAGTATGCTCATATTGCGGTTTGTCTTAAATACGATTTTTCTCATCGTTGCTTACCTATTATCTGCTACCCTAAATTATACAGATGATATTCCGTTCCTTTGTGGCAATCCGATGTCAAGTTAATGAATCATGTCCTGTATTCTCAAAACGCGCACATGATCCGAATAATCATCTCAAATACCTGTTTTTCGGCCACAGGGATGAATATCTGATAGAAAAATCATCCCGAAAACCTTTTTCGCGGCCATAGGGATGATTTCAAACTGAAAAAAGGCTGCCCTCTTCGGACAGCCTTTGTAACTTTACTGGATTATTCGTTTTATCGCCTTGATACTCATCATGTCGACGTTACCGTAGCATACGCGCCCTCGTGAACTCGACGCGTGGATTACCTGGCCGTCGCCGACATATATCGCAACGTGGCCGCAGTAGCTTCCGTAGTCGTAGCAGACGACGTCACCCGGCTTGATGTCGCTTCGCGGTACGCTTACGCCCGAGTGGAGCCAGATCTGCGTCGCGCCGTGAGGCAGTGATACACCGATCTGCGCATAGCAGTACATTACGAGGCCGGAGCAGTCGATACCGCTCGAAGACGAGCCTGCGAATACGTAAGGTACACCGAGCATTGATTCTGCGATACTGACGATACTCTCGCCGTTCTTACCCGTGATTACAGGGAGCGATCTGACATTGCCGTAGCTTTGTGAACCACCGCCGCCGCCGGATGAAGAACTTCTCGGACGGGGTGTGGGGGTAGGTGTAGGTGTCGGCGGAGGATTGGTCGTCGTATAAGACTTATAGACATATCCTGTTGTACCGCCTGTTGTTGTTACCTTGTACCATTTATCACCGACGATCGCGCTGCAGTATAGCTTTGTGTTCTTGTAGACGGTCGTCTTTTCTTCTGCTGATGTGGAAGGCTCTGCTCTGATGATGAGTGCGGAAGTGTCTACCCAGACAGTTCTGTCGATCTCGATAGAGAGCATCGTATCCTGGATGGAATTTGTAAGGACATATCCTTCTTTGTCATCCTCTGTCCTGATCTTCGACCATGTATCACCGACACCGATCCTTGTGACCTGCTGGCCTAAGTGGAGCGATGTGATCGTATATGAATCCATCTCGGGATCTTCTTTGAGGATGGACTGCTTAGCTCTTACATAATAAGTGGTGTCATCGGGCGCGAAACACTGGGGATCCAGAAGCTCGATCGGGAGATTGTCGCTGTCGTACTGCTGATAGATCGTAAACTTCTCGACATCAGAATAGCTTGCCGGAGCGCAGACCTCTACATACTCTGTAGGTTCTGTAGCATCGATCTCATAACTTGCGTCATATCCGACATCGGCACTGACCAGCTCGTCTGCGCTGCTTACAAGAGCCCAGTCCTCAATAACGACTTCGCCGCTCTCGACATTGCTCGTGCCATATACACTGCCGTATGCGCGCGATACTAACATCGCGGGAGTCATGTCCTCACGGACGCCGATAGGCAGGCAGAATACAGGAAGGGCTACAAAGAAGCCCGTAGCGATCGCGACTATATGCTGCTTTCTGTTATGTTTCAGTACTACTTTCTTCATATATCTCTACGCCCTTTTCGAGCGTTCACTACTAGATTATACAACCCATTTTGGTGCGTTTCTGTGGCAATTTTCAGGCTCACGGGCGCGCGTTTGTCTGTAAAAAGCCCGAAAACAAATCTTTTAAGGCTTTTCGAGACCCATGAAAAAAGGGCATAAAAACGCCGGAGGATATAGCCCTCCGGCGTCATTATAAACTGTATAGGCCCTTAGTTGCTTTACAATTGCGGGACAAAAGATTTACTTCTTGTCTTTAAGCACGTCAACGTCGAGCTGTGAATCGAGGCGGTCCTGCTCGTCAAGGATCTCATTGCGGGCCTGGATCTGATCGAGGTAATCGTTAGCGAACAACTCTGTATCGCCTTCGCCCTCACCATACTCGTGACCTGTGATGAGCTTGCTGTTTGCCTTGATAACAGGTACAGCAGTGATATCGCTGTGAGCCTTGATACCGGTACCTGCAGGGATGAGCGCACCAATGATGACGTTCTCCTTGATACCGATGAGCGGATCGACCTTGCCCTTGATAACTGCGTCTGTGAGAACCTTTGCAGTCTCCTGGAAGGATGCAGCTGACATGAAGGAGTCAGAAGCGCTTGCAGCCTTTGCGATACCGAGGAGGATCGTCTTGCCTGAAGCGGGCTTCTTGCCCTGCTCTTCGCAGTCTCTGTTCCTGGAGATGAAGTTATACCAGTCAACAGTTGTGCCTGTCATGAAGCCTGTATCACCCGGATCGTCGATCTGGACTCTTCTCATCATCTGCTTTGTGATGATCTCGATGTGCTTATCGTTGATGTTTACACCACCACCCGTGTAGTAGACCTTTGTGATCTCGGAGATGATGTACTTCTGAACGGCACGGATATCCTTAACTCTGAGGATCTCCTTAGGATCGATCTTACCGTCGATGATCTGGTCGCCTGCTTCGATGACCTGACCGTCTGTAACGGTGAGTGTAGCGTGAGAAGGTACCTTGTACTCCATCTTCTCGATGGGGTTGCCCTTGATGTCCTTGATAGGCTCTACGCCCTCGTCGTACTTAGGTGTAACAACGATTGTCTTCTGCTTTGTCTTCTCGTTCTCAACGATCTTAACTTCGCCGGGAACAGAGGAGATGATTCCGTGACCCTTAGGATCTCTTGCTTCGAAGATCTCGGTAACACGAGGGAGACCCTGTGTGATATCTTCACCGGAAGCAGCGATACCGCCGGAGTGGAACGTTCTCATCGTGAGCTGTGTACCAGGCTCACCGATTGACTGAGCAGCGATGATACCGACTGCTTCGCCGACTGCAACAGGACGGCCTGTAGCAAGGTTGATACCGTAGCACTTGGAACATACGCCTCTTCTGGAACGGCAGTCGAATACTGATCTGATCTTGAGCTTGCCCAGGTCTTCGATCTGGTGTCTTGTAAGGATCTTGCCTGCAGCCTCAGCCTCAGCGACCTTAGCAGCGATCTTCTTCTCGCGCTCAGCGAGCTTCTCAGGTGTCTCAGCGCCCTTGATCTTGACGGAATCCTTAACTGCCTGTCTTGCCTCGTTAGCAGCCTGCTTAGCAAGCTCAACGGACTTGCAGATATCTTCTGCCTTGAGTGCGTCGATCAGCTCGTTCTTCTTAACGATGACCTCGCCTGTCTGGTAGTTGATGATGTCCTCAGCTGCATAACGGCCATAGAGACGGTCGTTAAGAGACTTGATGACATTGGACTTCTTGTTGGAGACTTCTGTGATCTCCTTGACCCATGTGAAGTCGTCAGTACCGCAGTCTTCCTCTGTAACAACAACTGCCTGTGCAACGTCAACGAGACGTCTTGTAAGGTAACCTGACTCAGCTGTCTTAAGAGCCGTATCGGAGAGAGCCTTACGGGCACCGTGTGAGGAGATGAAGAACTCGAGCACGTTCATACCTTCACGGAGGTTGGACTTGATCGGGATCTCGATGGTGTTACCTGTCGTATCCTGCATGAGACCACGCATACCTGCGAGCTGCTTGATCTGGTTGTTGGAACCACGCGCGCCGGAGTCAGCCATCATTCTGATCGGGTTGTAGATGTCGAGGTTGTCCATCAAAGCCTTTGTGATGTTATTGGTTGTCTCACCCCAAACCTTTGTAACCTCGTTGTGACGCTCTGTCTCTGTGAAGAATCCTTCTTCAGCAGCTTCGTTGATCTCTTCAACTCTCTCGTCACCTTCAGCGATCATCTTATCCTTGATGTCAGGGATGATCATGTCTTCGATACCGATGGAGATACCGGAGATAGTAGAGAATCTGTAACCCATAGCCTTAACGTCATCGAGGAATACTGTTGTTCTCTCGAGGCCGTGGATGGCGATGCACTTAGCGATGATCTTTTCGAGCTTCTTCTTACCGAGAGCGAACTCGAACTTAACTTCCTTATCAGGATTCTCAGCCTTTGCAGCTGCAGCCTTAGCCTTCTGGGAAGCGAGAGGCTCGAAATCGATCTCGAGCTTTAAGTGGTTCTCAGCCTTTGTTCTGTCAACAAATCCGAGATCCTGAGGAACGATCTGGTTGAAGATGAATCTTCCGAGTGTGGACTCTACAAGACCTGTCTCGACCTTGCCGTTAACCTCTCTGGTTACACGGACCTTGATCCTGCTGTGGAGTGTGATCTGGTGCTCATCGTAAGCCATCTGGGCTTCATCGATGGATGCGAAAACCATACCCTCACCCTTGTCGTTCTCTACTTCCATTGTGAGGTAGTAGCAGCCGAGGATCATATCCTGTGTAGGTACTGTAACCGGCTTACCGTCCTGAGGCTTCAGGAGGTTGTTTGTAGAAAGCATGAGGAATCTTGCCTCTGCCTGAGCCTCTGCAGAAAGCGGTACGTGAACAGCCATCTGGTCTCCGTCGAAGTCTGCGTTAAAGCCTGTGCAGACGAGCGGATGGAGCTTGATAGCACGACCTTCTACGAGTACAGGCTCGAATGCCTGGATAGAAAGTCTGTGGAGCGTAGGAGCACGGTTGAGGAGAACCGGATGATCTCTGATGATCTCTTCCAAGATATCCCAAACCTCAGGTACTCTTGCGTCTACCTGTCTTCTTGCTGTCTTGATATTGAGCTTGTCGTTGATCTCAACGAGCTTCTTGATTACGAAGGGCTTGAAGAGCTCTAATGCCATCTCCTTAGGGAGACCGCACTGATGCATCTTAAGCTCAGGTCCGACGATGATAACGGAACGTCCGGAGTAGTCTACACGCTTACCGAGGAGATTCTGTCTGAAACGGCCCTGCTTACCCTTGAGCATGTCGGAAAGTGACTTAAGCTGTCTGTTGCTTGTAGCGGATGTGGAACCCTTAACAGGTGTGCCGTGACGGCCGTTGTCGATCAACGCGTCAACTGCTTCCTGAAGCATTCTCTTCTCGTTACGTACGATGATCTCAGGTGCGCCGAGATCCAAGAGCTTCTTAAGACGGTTGTTTCTGCCGATAACTCTTCTGTAGAGGTCGTTAAGGTCTGATGTAGCATAACGGCCGCCATCGAGCGGTACCATAGGACGGAGCTCCGGAGGAAGAACCGGAATAACGTCAAGGACCATCCACTCGGGCTTGTTGCCGGAAGCCTTGAAAGCTTCTGCGATCTCAAGTCTCTTATTGATCTTGAGTCTCTTCTGTGTGCTTACAGAACCGACCTTCTCCTGCTGGAGCTGCTCGATGATCTCGTCGATGTTGATCTCGGATAAGAGGATCTTGATAGCCTCGGCACCCATCTTTGCAACGAAAGAATCCTTGCCGCACTTCTCTCTTACGCTCTTAAACTGATCTTCTGTGATGATATCGTACTTGTTAAGACCGGTCTCGGTGATGTCACCGGGATCGATTACGATGTACTTAGAGTAGTACAGAACGCTCTCGAGCTGCTTAACTGTGAGGTCAAGCAGTGTGCCGATCTTTGAAGGCTGGGTCTTGAAGTACCAGATGTGTGATACGGGTGTTGCGAGCTGGATGTGTCCGAGTCTTTCACGGCGAACTGTGTTCTTTGTTACTTCGACTCCGCACTTATCGCAGATCATGCCCTTAAATCTGATCTTCTTATACTTACCGCAGCGGCATTCCCAAGACTTTGTAGGTCCAAAGATCTTTTCGCAGAAAAGACCGTCGACCTCAGGTCTCTGAGTACGATAGTTGATGGTCTCGGGCTTCTTAACTTCGCCGTGTGACCAGCTCTTGATGACCTCGGGAGATGCAAGCTGAATACTTATTTTTGTAAGATGATTTGTATCATTCATAACTGTCTTTTATCTCCTTTACATGTCTCCGTCATCGTCACCGAATTCGTCGCCGAAGTCGCCGTCGTCTTCCTTGATATTTCCGAGCTCGTCAGCTTCTACGAAGCCTTCGCTGAAGATATCGGAAGGAGACTCTGCGTCTTCACCGTCGAGGGAGACTCTTGTGGTCTCGTCCATTTCGCTGTATGTGTCGAAAGCCTGTCTGTTCTCGGCAACATACTCCTTGTCGTCGGTGTATGTACGAACGTCCAATGCCAAAGCCTTCAACTCGTTAACAAGGACATTGAAGGACTCAGGGATACCCGGTTCAGGAATGTTCTTGCCGCGGATGATGGCGTCATATGTCTTTGAACGGCCTTCGATATCGTCGGACTTAACTGTGAGGATCTCCTGGAGAGTATGAGCAGCACCATAAGCTTCGAGTGCCCAAACTTCCATCTCACCGAATCTCTGTCCGCCGAACTGAGCTTTACCGCCCAAAGGCTGCTGTGTGACAAGTGAGTAAGGTCCTGTGGATCTTGCGTGCATCTTGTCGTCTACGAGGTGGTGGAGCTTCATGTAGTACATGATTCCTACCGTTACTCTGTTCTCGAAAGGCTCACCTGTACGGCCGTCGTAAAGAACAGTCTTACCGTCCTTATCGATGCCTGCAAGCTCGAATGCATCAGCGATGTCGTTCTCGTTTGCACCGTCGAAAACAGGTGTGGCGATCTTCCAGTTAAGTGCCTTAGCTGCGCGGCCAAGGTGTACCTCAAGGAGCTGACCGATGTTCATACGTGAAGGAACGCCCAAGGGGTTCAAGCAGATATCAAGTGTTGTACCGTCAGGTAAGAAAGGCATATCCTCTTCAGGAAGTACTCTGGAGACAACACCCTTGTTTCCGTGACGTCCAGCCATCTTATCGCCGATGGAGAGCTTTCTCTTCTGAGCGACATAAACGCGGACTCTCTTGTCAACACCGTTCTTGAGGTTGCCGTTTGTCTCCTTTGTGGAAACAACAACGTCAACGACTACGCCGGAACCGCCGTGGGGAACACGCTTTGATGTGTCCTTAACTTCTCTTGCTCTCTCGTTGAAGATTGCCTTGTAAAGTCTCTCTTCAGCTGTCTGGTCTGTCTCACCCTTAGGGGAAACCTTACCAACGAGGATGTCTCCGTCCTTAACCTCGGCACCGATCATTACGATACCGTTCTCGTCAAGGTTGGAAAGAGCGTCGTCAGAAACGTTCGGAACTTCTCTTGTGATCTGCTCAGCACCGAGCTTTGTCTCACGTGCTTCGCACTCATGCTCTTCGATATGGATGGATGTGTAAACATCATCTCTTACGATTCTTTCATTTACGAGTACAGCGTCCTCGTAGTTATAACCTTCCCATGTGGTGAATCCGATGAGAACGTTACGTCCGAGAGCAAGCTCACCGTTGTCGGTAGCAGGACCGTCTGCGATGGTATCGCCGGCCTTTACCTTATCGCCGATAGCTACGATCGGGCGCTGGTTGATGCATGTGCTCTGGTTGGATCTCTGGTACTTAGCGAGCATGTATGTGTCTACTGTGCCCTCTGCTGTAGTAACTTCGATCTTGTCTGATGCAACGAAGGATACGACACCGTCGTGAGCTGCAACGATGCAGACGCCGGAGTCCTTAGCTGCACGGTATTCCATACCTGTTCCGATGATAGGTGCCTCAGGCTTGATGAGAGGTACTGCCTGACGCTGCATGTTGGAGCCCATGAGGGCACGGTTAGCGTCATCGTTACCAAGGAACGGGATAAGTGATGTAGATACGGATACGAGCTGCTTAGGAGATACGTCCATGTAGTCGACCTGTTCAGGGTCAAGCTGCAGGAACTGGTCTAAGTAACGGCATACGATCTTCTTGCCGATGAAGCGGCCGTCCTCATCGATAGGCTCGTTAGCCTGTGCGATGTTGAACTCGTCCTCTTCGTCAGCGGACATGTAAACAACTTCGTCAGTAACTCTGAGGTTTTCCTTATCGAACTTTCTGTAAGGAGTCTCAATGAAACCGTACTTGTTGATACGTGCATAAATAGCCAGGGACGTCATAAGACCGATGTTCTGACCTTCCGGTGTCTCGATCGTACACATACGTCCATAGTGTGTAGGGTTGATATCGCGGACTTCCATCGAAGCTCTCTCTCTTGAGATACCGCCGGGGCCCAAAGCTGAAAGTCTTCTCTTGTTCGTAAGCTCAGCTAAAGGGTTGTTCTGGTCAGCGAATGCTGAGAGCTGTGATGATCCGAAGAACTCTCTGAATGCAGCAGACAAAGGTCTTGTGTTAACGAGGCTTGTAGCCGTAACAACTTCGCCTTCCTTGCTGGAGATCTGGGAGATCCTGTCTCTTGTATTCTTTTCGACTCTCTGGATACCTGTACGGAGCTGGTTCTGGAGGAGCTCACCTACAGACTTAACTCTACGGTTGCCCAAGTGGTCGATATTGTCGATGCGGCCTACTCCTCTGTGCAATCCGATGTAGTAAGAAACAAATGCATAGATATCATCAACTGTGAGGTTTCTGGGCATAAGGTCTTCCTTGCGCTCGCTAAGCGCTGCCTCAAGTCTTGAAGCAACGTCAGTCTTGCTCTCTGCCTTGACCTGCTCGATGATCTCTCTCAGGATGCCTGCTCTTACCTTCTCGTTGATGCCGGTCCTTGTGATATCGAACTTCTTGAATTCTGTCTTTGTGATGCTGTTAGCGATGAACTTCTCAGCGTCAACTCTGCCGTTGCCGATAACCTTGAGAGGCACATCCTCGAACTCATCCTCATCAGCTGCGCGAACGAGCTTTCTGGGGAAGATCTGAACAGACATAACGCCGGACTCTTCGATCTTTGCAGCGATCTCATCTGTGATGACTGTGTTCTTCTTGCAGATGAGCTCACCGTCATCGGTAACGACATTTGCAGCCGTCTTGCTTCCGATGATTCTTGCGGAAAGCTCGAACTTCTTGTTGACCTTGTAGATACCAACTCTCTCGAGGTCATATCTCAAGGAATCAAAGTATGTCTTGTTAAGAATGTTCTTAGCATTGTCTACTGTGAAAGGCTCATTGTTACGAACCTTCTTAAAGAACTCGGCAAAAGCTGCAGTCTGAGGATCAGCTGCATTCTTTGTCTCGTCCTTCTCAAGTGTCATTCTGAGGCACTCTTCGTCACCGAACATTTCGATGATCTTCTCGTTTGTATCGAGACCCAGGCATCTCAGGAAGACTGAAAGTGAAATCTTGTGGGACTTATCTACGACGATGTAGATAAGGTTGTATTCGTCGGGATCATTGTTAGCATCGGGAGCGCCGGCAGCCTTAAGAGCTCTTTCCTTTGCATTAAGCTTGCTCTCCTTCTCATCCTCTTCGATAAGGATCCATGATCCTCTGTAAGGGATAAGCTCAGCGGAAAGGAGCCTGTTGCCCATCTTTGATCTCATCTCGCTGTAGTAAGCGCCGGGAGATCTTACGATCTGATTGATGACGACACGCTCAGCACCGTTGACAATAAATGTACCCTGCTCAGTCATGATAGGGAAATTGCCTACGAAAGCTGTCTCATCAGTTACTGTTCCGTCAATCTTGTTGTGGAGTCTGAGCTGGATGCTCAAAGGAGCGGCATAGTTGCTGTCATTCTTCTTGCAGCTGTCAATAATTGCTGACTTGGTAAGCTTAACGGGAGTCTTAGGCTCCTTGCTCTTCTTACCCTTGCCTTCCTTCTCTTTGCCTGTGGGGTCACAGGGATTTTCTGAATCGAAAATCTTTCCGACAAAATAGACTTCGTACTTACCCTGATCATCAGTAATCGGCGATACTTCGTCGAAAATCTGCTGCATACCCTCGTCGATGAACCACTGATAGGACTGCTTCTGGTTCTCGATAAGGTTAGGCACCTCGATTACTTCTTTGATTTTGGAATACGACTGTCGCTCTGTCTTGCCTTGTTTTACGGAATGGACCATTGTTAACGAATCACCTCACACAAAGCTTAAAAACACATGGTTTAAGCGGTTTCTTGGTTGAAAAGCATTTTTATTTACCATAAAAATTCTTTTCCGTCAAGAGAAATAGGCATAGTTGCCCAAACCCATTACGACGCAGTAAAGAATTATATATAAGGCAACAACTTTTGTCAACAACTTTTTTCGTGCGCAGTGGGGCAATTATGTCTGGAACGCAAAAACGCGTCCGCTGTTACACGGACGCGTGATGATCGTATATTAGTCTGAATGCGCTCAGCCTTCCTTGGCAGCCCTGATGAACTGTCTGAAGATAGGGTGTGCCCTGTCAGGCCTGCTCTTGAACTCGGGGTGATACTGTACTCCGAGATAGAACTTGTGGCCCGGGATCTCCATCTCCTCGACCAGTGAATCGTCAGGCGCGGTGCCGGCAAAGCGCGCGCCGCTCTCAACGAACTTAGCCCTGTAGTCGTTATTGACTTCGTATCTGTGTCTGTGGCGCTCCTGGATCTCTTCTGCACCATAGCACTCGTAAAGCAGGCTGTCCGGAGCGATCTTGCAGGGGTATGCGCCAAGACGGAGCGTGCCTCCCTTGTCTATGTCGTCGCTCTGGCCGGGCATGAAGTCGATGACCTTGTTGGTGCACTGCTCGTCAAACTCGCCGGAGTTTGCGTCAGCGATACCCAGTACGTTGCGGGCATACTCTATGACGGCGATCTGCATTCCGAGGCAGATGCCAAAGTAAGGTATATTATTTTCGCGCGCGTATTTAGCAGCGAGGATCATGCCGCTTATGCCGCGGTCACCGAAGCCGCCCGGGACTATGATGCCGTCAAGGCCCGAGAGCATGTCGCCTACGGTCTGCTCATTGATGAGCTCGGAGTCGATCCAGTCGATAACTACCTTGACATCATTTGCGTAGCCGGCGCTCTTGAGAGCTTCAGCGACAGAGAGGTAAGCATCGTGGAGGTGGACATACTTGCCGACCAGGCCGATCTTGACCTCGGTCTCAATATGATGGATCTTGTCGACCATTTCCTTCCAGTGTGTAAGGTCGGGCTCAGCGGTCTCAATCCCGAGCTCCCTGCAGACGATCTCGGAGAAGTTTGCTTCCTCGAGCATCAGAGGCGCCTCATAAAGGACGGGGAGCGTAATGTTCTCGATGACGCAGTCTTCCTTGACGTTGCAGAAGTGGGCGATCTTCTTCATGATCTCATCTTCCAGCGGCTCGTCGCAGCGGAGGATCAGTACGCCCGGGTTTACTCCCATTCCCTGGAGTTCTTTTACGGAGTGCTGTGTGGGCTTTGACTTATGCTCATCCGAACCTCTGAGGAACGGGACGAGTGTGACGTGAATGAAGAGGCTGTTCTCACGGCCGACTTCCAAAGAGATCTGTCTTACCGCCTCGATGAAGGGCTGCGATTCGATGTCGCCTACGGTGCCTCCGATCTCGGTAATGACGACGTCGGCGTTGGTCTTCTTGCCGACACGGTATACGAATTCCTTTATCTCGTTTGTGATGTGAGGGATGACCTGGACCGTGGAACCCAAATACTCTCCCCTTCTTTCCCTGTTGAGGACGTTCCAGTAGACGCGGCCTGATGTGAGATTTGAATACTTATTGAGGTCCTCATCGATGAATCTCTCGTAGTGACCTAAGTCCAGGTCGGTCTCCGCGCCGTCTTCCGTGACGTAGACTTCACCGTGCTGGTAGGGGCTCATCGTACCCGGATCGACATTGATATAAGGATCAAGTTTCTGCGCCGCTACCTTAAGACCTCTCGCCTTGAGGAGCCTTCCCAAAGAAGCTGCTGTGATACCTTTGCCTAAGCCTGAAACAACACCACCGGTTACGAAAATATATTTAGTCATACGTCATCATCTCTTTTCTTATTAATTCAAAATTATCCCTAAACAAAATTCTAAGTAATCCCCGAGGACCGGATGGTCCAAGGGGGTTACTTAGGGTGGGTGGAATATGAGGATCTGTTATTTAACGCTGAAGAGCAAGTCGCCGTAGGAAGGAAGCGGCCAGCATTCCTTGGAGACATAAGTCTCTGCCTCGTCGGCTGCCTTGCGGACATCGTTCATTGCAGTAATGACGTTGTCCTTGATAGAGAGGCTCTCTGCGATGATGTCGGACTCGCCGTTTGCAGCAGCGATAGCCTTCTCGAGATCGTTAGCTCCTGAGTAGACCTTATCTGCGAGGTCAGAAAGCTTAGCGATGATGTCGCCTTCGTAAACGCATGCTGCGGAAGGAGATACTGCCTTCTTTGCCGCAACTGCACCGGCGAGCTTGTTCTCGTAGCACTCGATTGCAGGAAGGATCAATCTTCTGGACATCTCGAGCATTGTGTTAGCTTCGATAAGAACTGACTTGCTGTAGTTCTCGAGCATGATCTCGACTCTGGACTTGAGCTCTGCCTCTGTGAAGACCTTGTGTGATGTGAGCATCTTTACGTTCTTCTCATCAAGGAGATGAGGCATACAGTCAGGTGTTGTCTTGTAGTTGGACAGGCCTCTTACCTCTGTAGCTTCCTTGACCCATGCATCGTCATAACCGTTGCCGTTGAAGAGGATCCTCTTGTGATCCTTGATGGTCTTCTTGATCATGTCATGCAGTGCAGTCTCGAAATCTTCTGCGCCTTCCAATCTGTCAGCATAGATCTTCAATGACTCTGCTACAGCTGCGTTGAGCATCATGTTAGCGCAAGCGATGCTGTTTGAAGAACCAAGGCTTCTGAACTCGAACTTGTTGCCTGTGAAAGCGAAAGGTGAAGTTCTGTTACGGTCTGTAGTATCACGTGCGAAGCGGGGCAGTACGTCAACACCGAGCTTCATGATCTTCTTCTCTGCGCCCTCGTAAGGCTTGTCGTTCTCGATAGCGTCGAGGATAGCGGAGAGCTCATCGCCTAAGAAGATAGAGATGATTGCCGGAGGTGCCTCGTTAGCGCCGAGTCTGTGGTCGTTGCCTGCTGTAGCTACTGCGAGACGGAGGAGATCCTGATAATCGTCAACTGCCTTGATTACTGCGCAGAGGAAGAGCAGGAACTGTGCGTTCTCATAAGGCGTAGCTCCGGGCGAAAGGAGGTTGATGCCTGTATCTGTAGCCATTGACCAGTTGTTGTGCTTGCCTGATCCGTTAACGCCTGCGAAAGGCTTTTCGTGAAGGAGGCATACCAGACCGTGACGTGCGGCTACCTTCTGCATGATCTCCATCATGAGCTGGTTCTGGTCAGTAGCGATATTCGTTGAAGAATAGATCGGAGCGAGCTCGTGCTGAGCGGGAGCAACTTCGTTGTGCTCTGTCTTAGCGAGGATGCCGAGCTTCCAGAGCTCCTGATTGAGGTCATTCATGAACTCCTGTACCTTGGGCTTGATAACGCCAAAGTAATGGTCGTCCATTTCCTGTCCCTTGGGAGCCTTGGCGCCGAAAAGTGTTCTTCCTGTGTACTTGATGTCAGGACGCTTGTCGTACATTTCCTTTGTGATGAGGAAGTATTCCTGCTCAGGGCCGACTGATGTATGAACATATTTAGCATCTTCATTTCCGAAAAGCTTCAGGATACGGAGAGCTTGCTTATTAAGAGCTTCCATGGATCTGAGCAAAGGTGTCTTCTTATCAAGAGCTTCACCTGTGTAAGAGCAGAATGCCGTAGGGATGCAGAGTGTCTTATCCTTGATGAATGCATAAGATGTAGGATCCCATGCTGTATATCCTCTCGCCTCGAAAGTAGCTCTGATGCCGCCTGTCGGGAAAGAAGAAGCGTCAGGCTCGCCCTGGATCAGGTTCTTGCCTGAGAATGCCATGATGACGCCGCCGTCAGGAGAAGGCTCGATGAATGAGTCGTGCTTCTCTGCCGTTACGCCGGTAAGAGGCTGGAACCAATGTGTGAAGTGTGTTGCGCCCTTTGCCAAAGCCCAGTCACGCATTGCTGCAGCTACTTGCTCTGCTACCTCAGTATCGAGCTTAGCGCCCTCATCGATCGTCTTTCTGAGTGAGTTGTAGACCTTATCTGATAAGACCGCTCTCATCACTCTGTCGTCGAATACGTTCTCACCGAACATTTCCGGAACTGTTGTTGTTGACATATGTATATCCTCCTAAAATTTATTAGCTCTTTAACCGGCCTCATACGAGCGGGGAATAACCCATCAGGTATTTATCCATTTCAGCTGCGCAGTGTCTGCCTTCTGCTATTGCCCACACTACGAGCGATTGTCCTCTGTGCATGTCTCCTGCCGTGAACACCTTCGGTATCGAAGTCTTATACTGTTCAGGTTCTGTCTTTACTGTTCCTCTCTGCGTAAGCTCTACATTGCTTTCTTTTGCGATATAGTCTTCTGCTCCGACAAAGCCTGCGGCGATTATCAGGAGATCGCACTTTATTGTCTGTTCACTGCCCTCTACCTCAACCAGCTTTCTGTCTTCGAACTTGACCTTGACTGTCTTGATCTCTTTCAGCTTGCCCTTGGTCGTAATGAGTTCCTTAACGGTTGTCTCATATATTCTCGGGTCGTGACCGAACACCTTGATCGCTTCCTGTTGTCCGTAATCGGTCTTCTCAACCTTCGGCCACTCAGGCCACGGGTTATTCGGTTGTCGCTCGACAGGCGGGCGGCTCATCATCTCGAGCTGCGTGATGGATTTGCATCCCTGTCTTATGCATGTACCGACACAGTCATTTCCGGTATCGCCGCCTCCGACTACAACTACGTTCTTGTCTTTGGCGCTTATCGTCCACTTGCCGGCCTTTCCGGAGAGGAGATCCTTTGTGGCGGACTTAAGGAAATCTACCGCGAAGTACATGTCCTTACATTCTTCAGAACCCTTTGCAGTGATCGATCTTGCTTTCTTTGAACCGCAGCAGAGCGCGACTGCATCGAATTCGTCCGTTATCTTCTTGAAAGAAGCACCATTGCCTACGTCAACACCGGTCTTGAAGACAACGCCTTCTTCCTCCATCAGTTTTCTTCTTCTCTCGATCACGCTCTTATCGAGCTTCATGTTCGGAATGCCGTACATCAGCAGACCTCCGATCTGGTCCTCACGCTCGAAAACGGTGACCTCATGACCCCTGTGATTGAGCTGGTCAGCAACTGCGAGTCCTGCAGGGCCTGCGCCGATAACCGCAACCTTCTTACCTGACCTGTTCTTCGGGATCCTGGGCTTCATGTAGCCCATCTCGTAACCCTTTTCGATCAGGAAGAGCTCGTTATCGTGAATCGTAACTGCTCCTGAATTTATTCCGTTGATGCATGCCTTTTCGCAAAGCGCGGGGCAGACTCTTCCGGTGAACTCCGGGAAATTAGATGTCTTCAAAAGTCTGCCGAGGGCTGCCTCGTAATGGCCTTTGTAGATCTCGTCGTTCCACTCGGGGATAACGTTATGTAAGGGACATCCCGTTACCATGCCCTTGAGGCAGATGGCCGACTGGCACATCGGTACGCCGCAGTCCATGCATCTTGCTGCCTGGCAGCGTCTTTCTTCTTCATTTAAATGATTGTGGAATTCCTCAAAGCCTATGATTCTCTTTTCTTCTGATATCCAAGAATCCTCGTGCCTGTCGTATTCCAAAAATCCTGTAGCTTTACCCATAAGATCCTCCTGATATCAAGCACCAACTTTAGTGAATTCTTTGAATGCTTCGTAGACTGCCTGCTCACGCGCGATTCCCTGTTCTTCGTACTTGGCGATCAGGGTCAGCATGTGACGGTAATCTGTCGGTATGATCTTCTTAAAGCTCTCGACGTACTTGTCGAAGTCTTGAAGTATTGCCTTTGCTTTAGAAGATCCCGTTGCCTGCTCATAATCTTCGAGGATTGTCTTAAGCTCATTCTTATCTGCGTCTTCTGTTATCTCACTCATCTCAACAAGAGCCTTGTTGATCTTCGTGTAAAGTGTGTGATGTTCATCGAGTACATAAGCCATGCCGCCGCTCATGCCTGCTGCGAAGTTCTTTCCTACTTCACCGAGGATTACGGCCTTACCGCCTGTCATGTACTCCAGTCCGTGGTCACCGGTACCTTCGCATACGCCAACAGCGCCCGAGTTCCTGATCATGAATCTCTCACCGGCTACACCGCAGACGTATGCAGTACCGTTTGTTGCGCCGTAAAGTGCAACGTTTCCGATGATGACATTCTTGGAAGCTTCAAATCCGGAGTTGTCATAAGGCTTGATGATGAGCTTGCCGCCGGATAAGCCCTTTCCGAATCCGTCATTCGCATCACCTGTGAGCTTCAAGGTCAATCCCTTCGGAATGAATGCACCGAAGCTTTGGCCGCCGCCGCCCGTAAGTTCTACGATGACGCTGTCATCTGCCAGCTGTGTTCCGTATTCGGCTGTGATCTCCGAACCTAAGATAGTTCCTACTGCTCTGTCGGTACTCGATACCTTAACGTCAGTAATCTTGATGGATCCTTTCTTAAGGCCTTTCGCGAGTTCAGGGAGGAACACTCTCTCGTCGATCGTCTTTTCGAGCTCGAAGTCGAATACATGGTCAGGCTCGAAATGACGTACTTCGGAATCCGCATAAGACGGATCTATAATCTGCGCGAGGGAGACCATCTCGGCTCTCTTCGTTATCTGCTTGTCCTTAACCTTGAGGAGATCGGATCTTCCGACCATCTCGTCGACTGTCTTGAAACCAAGCTCTGCCATGATCTCTCTTAACTCTTCTGCGATGAAGAGCATGAAGTTCATAACGTGCTCGGGCTTACCCTTGAATCTCTTTCTTAATTCTTCGTTCTGGCACGCGATACCGAACGGGCATGTATCCTTGTTGCAGACTCTCATCATCATGCATCCCATGGATACCAGAGGTGCTGTAGCAAAACCGAATTCCTCAGCGCCTAAGAGTGCTGCGATCGCAACGTCTCTGCCGCTCATGAGCTTACCGTCTGTCTCGACTGCGACTCTTCCGCGAAGGCCGCTCTCGATAAGAGCGTGGTGTGTCTCAGCAAGACCTAATTCCCAAGGCAGACCGGCGTTGTGGATAGAGCTTGCCGGAGCAGCTCCCGTACCGCCGTCGTAACCTGAGATCAGGATTACCTGTGCGCCTGCTTTTGCAACGCCGCATGCGATAGTACCTACGCCTGCTTCAGAAACGAGCTTTACGGAGATCCTTGCTTTTCTGTTTGCATTCTTAAGATCGTAGATAAGCTGTGCCAAGTCTTCGATCGAATAGATATCGTGATGAGGCGGAGGTGAGATAAGAGCAACACCCGGTGTGGAGTATCTTCTCTCAGCGATCCAGGGATATACCTTCTTGCCCGGGAGGTGTCCGCCTTCACCAGGCTTGGCACCCTGTGCCATCTTGATCTGGATCTCTTCAGCGCTGTTTAAGTATTCGCTTGTAACGCCGAATCTGCCGGATGCGACCTGCTTGATCTTGGAGTTCTTCTCCGTGCCGAATCTCTCGGGAGACTCACCGCCCTCACCTGTATTGGACTTGCCGCCCAGACGGTTCATTGCGATGGCCATGCACTCGTGAGCTTCCTTGGAGATTGAGCCGTAACTCATAGCGCCGGTCTTAAATCTCTTAACGATCTCGGAAGCAGGTTCTACTTCCTCGAGCGGGATAGAATTGCCTGTCTTCTTGAAAGCGAGGAGGCCTCTTAATGTGTGGGGCTTCTCGTTATCTACGATTGCCGTATATTCCTTGAAGAGTTCATATGAGCCTTCACGTACTGCCTTCTGGAGGGCAACGATCGTCTTCGGATTATAGAGGTGATCCTCTTTGTCGTCACCGCTTCTTAAGTTATGGAAGCCTGTGCTGTCCAAAGTCTCATCGTTCTCTAATCCCATGGGATCGAATGCCTTGTCGTGTCTGAAGAGGATGCCTTCAGAGATCTCTTCTAATCCGATTCCTCCGACGCGGCTTACGATACCCGTGAAGTACTTATCTACAACTTCCTTGCAGATACCGACAGCCTCGAAAATCTTCGCGGACTGGTAAGACTGCAGTGTGGAGATACCCATTTTCGCGGAGGTCTTAACGATACCGTGCAGGATAGCGTAGTTATAATCGTCGATCGCCGTGTGGTAATCCTTGTCGAGGATTCCCTTGTCGATCATCTCAGCGATGCACTCGTGAGCAAGGTAAGGATTGATGGCACGTGCGCCGAAGCCTAAGAGAGTAGCCATCTGATGGACGTCTCTGGGCTCGCCGCTCTCGATGATGAGAGATACGGCCGTTCTCTTCCTTGTCTGTACCAGGTGCTGCTCAACTGCGGATACTGCGAGCAGCGAAGGGATTGCGACGTGGTTCTCATCGATGCCTCTGTCTGAGAGGATGATGATGTTGGCACCCTTGCTGCATGTCCTGTCGACAGTGATCAGGAGCTGGTCTAATGCCTTCTCTAATGAAGTATTTTTATAATAAAGAATAGATACTGTAGCTGCCTTGAAGCCGGGCTGGTCCAAAGACTTGATCTTTACGAGGTCAACGCCTGTGAGGATCGGGTTATTTACTTCGAGGACTCTGCAGTTGCCGCTCTTTTCTTCGAGGAGGTTACCGTCAGATCCGATGTAAACAGTCGTATCCGTAACGATCTCTTCTCTGATGGAGTCGATCGGCGGGTTTGTGACCTGCGCGAAAAGCTGCTTGAAGAATGAGAACAAAAGCTGGTGCTTCTCGGACAGGACTGCGAGCGGGATATCCGTACCCATGGAAGCTGTAGCTTCAACCTTGTTCATGGCCATGGGTAAGATCTCATTCTTAACGTCTTCGAATGTGTAGCCGAAAACCTTGTAGAGCTTGTCACGCATCTCCTGTGTATGAACCGGGATCTTCTTGTTGGGGATCTTGAGTTCGGAGAGGTGTAAGAGGTTTAATGCGAGCCACTCACCGTAAGGGTGCTTCTCGGAATAGTATGTCTTGCACTCTTCGTCAGATACGAGCTTGCCCTTCTCCGTATCGATAAGGAGGATACGGCCGGGCTGCAGTCTGGACTTCTTTACGATGTGCTCAGGCTCGATATCGAGAACGCCTACCTCTGAAGAGAGGATCAGTCTGTTATCGTCTGTGATGTAATATCTGGAAGGTCTCAAGCCGTTACGGTCGAGTGTAGCACCTGCGATAACGCCGTCCGTGAAAAGGATGGCTGCAGGGCCGTCCCAGGGCTCCATCATCGTTGCGTAGTAATGATAGAAATCCTTCTTCTCCTGCTCCATGTACGGATCGTTCTTCCAGGGCTCGGGGATCATCATCATGACTGCGAGAGGAAGCGGGATGCCGTTCATCATGAAGAACTCTAACGTGTTGTCGAGCATTGCGGAATCTGAACCCGTCTTATGGATGATCGGGAAGATCTTGTCGACGTCATTCTCGATGGAAGGGCTGTACAATGTCTCCTCACGGGCGAGCATTCTGTCGAAGTTACCTCTGATCGTATTGATCTCACCGTTGTGAGCGATCATTCTGTAAGGATGGGCTCTCTCCCATGAAGGTGTTGTGTTAGTAGAGAATCTGGAGTGGACCATTGCGATGGCCGTCTCATAATCCTTGCTCTGCATGTCCTTATAGAACTTGCGGAGCTGGCCTACCAGGAACATTCCTTTATATACGATAGTTCTTGAAGACAAAGAAGTAATATACGTCTCATCCGTGCTCTGCTCGAATTCTCTTCTTGCGACATAGAGCATGCGGTCAAATGCCAGGCCCTTCTCGCAGTTTGCGGGACGCTCAATGAAGCACTGCATGATGACCGGCATTGCATCTCTGGCTACCTTGCCTAAGATGTCAGGATTGGTGGGGACTTCTCTCCAGCCCATTACCTTAAGGCCGTTCTTCTCAGTAATTACCTTGAACATGCGCATTGCAAGAGTGCGCTTCTTTGTATCCTGGGGGAAGAAGAACATACCGACGCCGTAATCGCCCTCGTCCTTGACTTCGATGCCTGCCTCTTTTGCAGCGTTCTTAAAAAACTTGTGTGAGATCTGGACAAGAATACCGACGCCGTCGCCTACCTCACCGGTAGCGTCCTTACCTGCTCTGTGCTCGAGCTTTTCGACAATGGATAATGCGTCATCAAGAGTACGGTATTCTTTTTTACCATCAATGTTGACTACTAAGCCGATACCGCAAGCATCGTGTTCTTCTTGCATTGCCTGGTAGCATTCTCTGACATACTTCTCTTCGTAAGGTCTCATATTCTCCTCCCATAACTTACGGACCATTTCATCCACCACCGGCCCGAAGTTTGAAATCATACTCAAAATGTATTGATATTTATTTTCAATGCGTTTAGAATATCGTTGTACGATTTCAAGGCTAATTGTAGCCCCAAGGTCGAAAGAAATAAAATACAAATAGTATTCGTATTACCATACTCTACAGGTATGATAGAAAATCAACGGAGGTTGCCACATGGATCTACGTCAAATACGTTATTTCTTAACGGTTGCAGAGGAACGTAACATCACCCGCGCTGCAGAGCGTCTGCACTTGTCACAGCCTCCGCTCTCGAGAGCTCTCATGGACTTAGAGGAAGAGCTCGGATGCACCCTCATAATCAGAGGCAAGCGTCATGTCACTCTCACACCCGAAGGTCTTGCCCTCAAGCGCCGCGGTGAGCAGATCCTGGCTCTTGCCGACATCGCGAAAACCGAGATCTCCGATGTTAAGAAGGGCTTAAGCGGCACACTTTACTTAGGCCACGTTGACAGTAACGGACCTTCGCTCGCAGCCGAATGGATCTCTTCTTTTAAAAAGGAATATCCTAATGTTACCTATAATCTCTGGTGCGGCACCGTGGACGACCTGACCTACAGAATGAAGTCCGGCCTTTTGGAGCTCGCCATCACCATGACTCCCCTTAACACCGAGCAGCTTGACGGCATCACCGTATACAGCGACACATGGGCAGCCATCATTCCGGGCTCGCACCCTTTGGCCAAGAGCAAGAAGAAAACCGTATCGCTTAACGACATTGTTGATACTGACCTCATCATCTCATCACGTCACTCAAGAGAAGAAGAGATAAGGTCCTGGTTCGAGCCCACGGGCAAGGAGCCTCACTTTATCGTTAAAACCGCCCATTCTTCCAACGCGTCCAAGCTCGTTGACCAGAATATCGGTATCGCCATCTTCCCCGCATCGGTCGCGAAAAACATCTCCGCCGACTCCAATGTAGTAGTCAAAACGATCACCCCTGCCGTAAGCGTTGATTACATCCTGTCCTGGGATAAGGAGAAGATCCCGAGCGCGCTGGCGATGAAGTTTATAGAGCACGTAAGGAATCTCTATTCGTAATAGTGAAATACAAATGTACATACAAATGAACAGCGCGTATGTACATTTGCTTGTACAAAACGGCTTTTTCGGACCAAATGTACATACAAATGAACAGCGCGTATGTACATTTGCTTGTACATTTTAATCTGGTTATTCAAAAGCAAACCCCAAAGCTTAAGCTTCGGGGTTTTGCTTCTTAAGGGGAAAAGGTTATTACCTCAGATTAATCAACAATTGGAAAGGAAGTTCTCGAGCATCTTCTTACCTTCGGGCGTCAGGATCGACTCGGGATGGAACTGCACGCCGTAGATCGGATAGTCGCGGTGCTGTACTGCCATGACTTCGCCGTCGTCTGCAACAGCTGTGATCTGCAGGCACTCGGGGATAGTATCGCGGTCAGCGGCAAGCGAGTGATAGCGCGCGACTTTGGTGTGCTCACCGATTCCTCTGAAAAGCGGGCAGTATGCGTAGAGTCCCACATCGGACTGCTTTCCGTGCATGAGGTGCTCAGCGTAAGTGATGGTGGCACCGTATGCTTTGCAGATTGCCTGGTGTCCCAAACATACGCCTAACATCGGGATGTCATGGATGGAAGCAGCGACTTCGCAGATAATGCCTGCGTCTTCCGGACGGCCCGGGCCGGGCGATAAGATGATGCGGTCAGGCGCGAGAGCGCGGATCTCATCAACGGTCATCTCGTCATTTCTGATGACTTTGATATCGGGGTTGATCTCACCTATCAGCTGATAAAGGTTATATGAGAAGCTGTCGTAGTTATCGATAAGAAGTATCATCACTCCACCTCCTGTGCGAGATTAAGAGAAGATATTACGGCCTTTGCTTTGTTGAGGCACTCTTCGAATTCCTTCTCGGGTACTGAATCTGCGACAAGGCCGGCGCCGCTCCTGACGAAGACTTTGCCGTTCTTCTTGTATGCGATGCGGATGGCGATGCATGTGTCCATGTTGCCTGTAAAATCGATATAGCCGATCGCTCCGCCATAGATGCCGCGCTTGTTGTTCTCGAGTTCGCCTATAAGCTGGCATGCACGGATCTTGGGAGCGCCCGAAAGTGTTCCTGCCGGTAGCACTGCTTCAATGGCATCAAGTGCATCATATCCTTCTGCGATCTTGCCGCGTACGGTAGAGCCTATGTGCATGACGTGTGAATAGCGCTCGATGCTTCTTAATTTCTCTACTTCGACTGTACCGAACTCTGAGATCTTGCCCAGGTCATTACGGCCTAAGTCTACGAGCATGTTGTGCTCTGCAAGTTCTTTCTCGTCAGCCAAAAGCTCTGCTTCGAGCGCGAGGTCCTCTTCTTCTGTCTTGCCTCTGGGCCTTGTGCCGGCGAGAGGGAATGTGTGAAGGATGCCGTCTTCGAGCTTAACAAGCGTCTCGGGAGAAGCGCCCGCCACTTCGACGTCTGTGCCCGCAAAGTAGAACATATAAGGCGAAGGATTGACTGTTCTTAAGATCCTGTATGTGTTAAGAAGGCTTCCTTCGAAAGGTGCTGAGAGTCTGTTGGACAGGACGATCTGGAAGATATCGCCCTCGCGGATATAATTCTTGGCCTTCTCGACCATAGCGCAATACTCTTCCTTGGAGAACAGCGGAGTGACTTCACCAAGGAGCCTGCCTTCCTGCTCTTCACTTTTCGCGCCGTTCTTAAGAAGATCTATGAGATCCTTAAGCTCTTCGACAGCTTCAGCGTAGCCGGCATCGATGTCTTCTAATGACATATTGGTGATGAGGATAAGCTTCTGCCTTACGTGGTCAAACGCGATGACCTTGTCGAAAAGCATGAGGTCAACGTCCTTGAAATTCTCGGTATCGATGACGTCGCACTTGGCAGTAGGCTCAACATATGTCAGGTAATCGTATGAGAAATAGCCTACAAGGCCGCCCGTAAATGACGGCAGGTAAGGAAGCCTCGGGCTCTTAAAGCCGGATAATATCTCTCTTATTATTTTCGACGGGTTGTCAGTCTTCTCGGTCTTGTTGCCGTAAGTGATCTCGCCGTTGATGCATGTGATCTCGAGCTTGGGGTCAAAGCCTAAGAAAGTGTATCTTCCCCACTTCTCATCAGACTGGGCCGACTCAAGCATATAGGCGTGGGTCGATGCATTCTTTAAGATGCGGATCGTCTCGATGGGTGTCGTAAAGTCAGATAAGATCTCACAGCTTACGGGTACGACATCGTACTTGCCTGTACTAGCCAGCTCTCTGACTTCTTCGATTGACGGCACTACTTTCATAAGTTCACCTCCGTTTTCTTGTCTGACGGAGGCAATAAAAAAGCCCCCGACAAAAGACCTCTAAGTCTTAAGTCAAGGACGAATAGTACTTATCCGCGGTGCCACCTTGATTCACGATGTGACTCGTGCGCTTTAGCAAGATACCAACATATCTCCGGCAACTTACGCATGCCTTACGTCGCAACATACTAGGGAAGACCCTTTCCTTCGCGCCCTCAGGAGTCCATTCACTTAAGGTCCTTGCTGTCCGGATCTCACCACCCCGGGCTCTCTTTGAACGGTTTCCTTGAAGTTACTCACTCTCCGTCAACGGTTTGATTAAATTGTCATAAAAATACTACATGAATGGTGGGTTGTCAATTAAACGGCCGGCATTTTCAGCCGGCCGGAATAAACTTTACGATCTTCGGAGTGCGTTTTGCACTTCCCTTATATTATTTTCCTTCTAATAAATTACCTACAAATCAGAAACTTTCTTAATCGATATATCCGTCATTGACCATGTCCGTGAACAGGTAAATAGCGTCATCTCTGTTGTAATAACCGTAAGCATACTGTTGTGCATAATCCAAAAAGTATAAGTTGATCGTCTCATCGTACTGGGTCGCGTTTTTACCGGAGGCGAGAACATTGCATTTCATATATGTTTCGAAAATATTCTGGCCGCCGCAGAAATCACAATCGAAGTGTACCTTTGCCATAACTACATTGGATGTAACCGTATCCTGAGTGTAGTTATTCATCATGTCGGTAGCCCAGAGATACTGAAGTCCCGTATCGGAAGTGTCGAGCGTGATCCACTCGATGAGTTCAGCTACACCCTCTTTCTGGTCAGTATTCCTGTTGCCGAGGACCCATGTGCCGCCCCAGAAGAAACCGACAGGAGGAAGACAGACTCTCCAGTCACCGTATGAGCCTTCACCTACACTGTAGCCGCCGCTGTTGCCCATCATAACATAATTGATCATCCAGTCAGGTCCGAAGTAGCAGAATACATCGGAATTCTGCATATCTTTATACCAGCCTTCTGACCAGGAGTTGTTGCCGTTGGCAAATCCCTCATCGATCAGCTTCTTAGCGAAATCAAAATATTCTTCTCTCTCAGGAGAGATAACCAGATTGTGGTCTGAATCTACCCAGGGCTGCGAAGTGTTCGTAGAACATGCCTGCCACACATCGTTTTCTCCGGAAACGACCTTGTAACCGCTGGATTTAAGAGTATTTGCAGCATCCCAGAACTTATCCCAGCTGCCTGTGCCTGCTCCGAATATCTTCTCGATCTCAGCGGGATCATCCGTGCCGAATACCTGCTTGGCAATGGATGCCCTGTAGATCATGGCGCCGCTTGTTGACTGATAGCTGAGAGCTACGACTTCACCGTCACGTGTACCGATATCCACCGAATACTGAGCTATCTCGGCCGCCTTGATCTTATTGTCGGCATCAATTCCCAGTTCCTTGAAAGTAGCTGCGAATTTGGACATATCGCCCTGCGTATACTTGACAGCGAAGTTCGATTCTACCATATAGATATCAGGAGCTTTGTCCTCTCCTGCCGCGAGAGCCTTATCAAGAGCCTCCTGGTAACCGCCGCCGTCAGTCGGAACAATGGTAACGGCTACTGTGTATTTATCAGCAAAATCCGGATGGAGCTCAACAAACTTTTCGACTATAGCGGCTGCATCTGAAGAGTAACCCCAGAGGTGGATGACCTCATCTCCATGGCCATAACCGGGGACGTTGGAATTATTGCCCGGATCATCAGTATGTCCGGTATAAGCCTCTTCGTAGAAATGAAATTCCGGATTACTGGAACTCCAGTAAACAGTTACTTCAAAAGTCTCGTCCTCGTCAATAAATACCCATTCGGCTTCACTCTCATCGTCGGAAATATCCTCATATATCATGTCAAACGGCTTTCCGTAGGTTTCCTCAACAAATCTCTCGGCATCAGATTGTGACGGCAATACAATGAGCCATTCTTCTTCCATATCGAACTTGTTAGGCTTTTTCGAACTCCAGGTAACCGTTACTTCTACAGTGCCGTCCTTGGCGATGAATACCCACTCGGCTTCAGATCCGTCCTTGGAGACATCAGAAGAATCGAGCTTGAACTTCTTGTCGTACTCGTCTTCCACTTCCTTCTTAACTTCCTTGTCAGACGGTACTTCGATCTTTTTAAAGTTGCAGGCTGCCAGTCCGAGCAGCATTGAAAGGCTGATAGCCAGTGCCAGGATCTTTTTCGCTGTCATATTATCCTCCTTGTAGAAAAGCGGCAAGGTGAATATAGTCTCACCCTGCCGCCTAAGTGCCGTCTTTATAAACTATTAAAGAGCAAATGCGCTTGAAACGTTGTCCTTGAACTCCTGGATAGCCGCATCCTTATCGATCTCGCCGTGTGCATACTTGCTGGCTGCATCCTTGAAGAATCCGTTGATATCTTCATCGTACTGTGTCATAGCCTTACCTGTAGCATACTTATTGCCTTCGATAAACTTCTCGAAAACATTCTGGCCGCCGCAGAAGTCGAGTGTGCCGTCAGACTTACCCATAACTACTGCAGAAGCAACCGTATCCTTGGCGCCGTTGCCCATCTGGTCGTTAGCCCAGAGGTACTGCAGACCTGTATCTGATGTATCGAGCGTGATCCACTCGATAAGCTCAGCTACGCCCGCTGCCTGATCTGTGTCCTTGTCAGCGAGGACCCATGTGCCGCCCCAGAAGAAGCCGACAGGAGGCGTGCATACTCTCCAGTCGCCCCATGTATAACCGGACTGGCCGATCATTACGTAGTTGATAAGCCATGCAGGGCCGAAGAAGCAGAATGTATTAGCATTATTACCGGAACCCATCTCAGCATACCAAGCTTCGTTCCATGAGCCTGTATCCTTGGAAAGATCGTCATCGATAAGCTTCTTATAGATATCGAGGTAAGCTTCTCTCTGAGGATCGATAACGATGTTATTGTCCTTGTCGAGCCAAGCCTTTGTAGCAGCCTTCTCGCATACGTTCCACATGTCGTCACCACCGGCGACAACCTTGTAGCCCTTGTCCTTGAGCTTTGCTGCAGCGTCCCAGAACTTATCCCAGCTGCCTGTACCGGCGCCGAAGATCTTCTCGATCTCGTCAGGATCATCTGTTCCGAATACGTCCTTAGCGATGGAAGATCTGTAGATCATGGCTCCGCCTGTTGCCTGATAGCCGAGAGCTACGACCTCACCGTCACGTGTGCCGATATCTACCGTGTACTGGGCGATCTCAGCTGATTTGATCTTGTTATCAACGTCAATACCAAGATCCTTATATGTAGCTGCGTAATAAGCCATGTCGCCCTGTGCATACTTAAGGATGAAGGCGGCTTCTGCTGCGTACATATCAGGAGCCTTGTCTCCGCCTGCTGCGATAGCCTGGTCGAGAGCCTGCTGATAAGCGCCGCCGTCTGTGGCAATGATAGTGCACCTGACTGTGTATTTCTCACCGAACTCAGGATGGAGCTCAATATACTTAGCTACCATGTTCGGGATCTCGTTTGTGAATGACCAGAGCTCAATAACCTCGGAACCACGGCCGTATGTGGGGACATCCGGATCATCGTCATAAGGATCTGAGGACTCTGTGGGCTTTTCGATCTTCCTGTCGGAGAAGTTAAACTTATCGGGCTTCTTGGAGCTCCATGTAACTGTTACTTCAAGAGTCTCATCTTCTGAATAGAATACCCACTCACCGGTTGTTTCCTTATCGCCTTCGGAAATGGATTCGTAGTTGAACCAGAAAGACATACCATACTCTTCTTCAACAGCGTTCTGGACATCCCTCTTGGAAGGTACGACTGCAAGATCCTTGTCCTCGAAGTTGAATTCCTTGGGATGCTTTGCTTCCCAGGTAACTGTTACCTCAAGAGTGCCGTCCTTGGAAATGAAGACCCATGTTGCTTTGGATTCATCCTTGGCGATCTTCTCCGAGTCGAGCTTGAACTTCATGTCATACTCTTCCTGGACAGCTGCCTTGACATCACTGCTGGAAGGTACTGCGCGTCTGTTGCATGCAACAAGACTGAATAAAAGTGCAAAACATAAAACCAGTGCCAGTATTCTCTTCATTGATATCTCCTCCTATCAATAAATGCGAAAACCAAAACTTAATAAATTAGTGCTCTTACAAGTCCCTGATTTACCTCATAACGGGGATCGTTAGCTGAGAGGTTAGCATTCCATGCGTTGAAGTTGTCTGATGTGAGGCTGTTCCTTGCGGAGTTGTACCATGCAGGTGCAGAGAACTCGAAGTAAAGAACATAGATCTCTGTTTGGTCAGAAGAAATGAATACCTTAACATCACCCGGCTGACGTGCCTCATCAAAGAGCCACATACCCATCTCAACCTTTGTAGTGTCAAGAGGAGCATCTGAAGAAGATGAAAGCAATGTCTCAGCTGTTACGCCGGAGTTGTAACCGCCTGTAAGCATATCCTGGGTATTTGTTGTCTCGCTCTTAACGAGGTTGTAGAAATCAAGTGAGCTCATGCTTCCGGATGCATACTTTGCAGTAGCGTCATTTGCGATAGCCTGAGCGCCTGCAAGGATCTGCTCGGGTGTAGCATCTGTCTGGGAAGCAACATCATTTGTCAGAGTAAGTGTTCTGTAAGCTGCTGTCTGTGTGTCGTTGAGCTTTTTCTCAACGAGCAGTGTAACGTAAGCACCTGTCTCTGTCTCTGTGACCTTAACATCACCGGGAACTGCATCGCCATAAAGGAATTCGCAGATATCCGCATTCATGTAGGAAGCGCTTGCATATGTGTAATTCTTATAGAGTGTAGGATCGGCATAGTTCTCGTAACCTGCAAGAGTCTCTTCATCGCCCTCTGCCTTGAGGTAATCCATAACGGCCTGTCTGAAGTAAGCGGAATCCTTGCCCTTGGAAGCATCAGCGATCTTCTGGGCTTCTGCAGTAGCTTCAGCAAGGCTCAATGCAGTAGTGACACCGTCGCTGCCTGCGCCTGAGATGAAGTAGTTATTGAATGTTACGACCTGGTAAGCTGTAGGATCTTCGTTGAACTTAGCCTGGATAGCCTCATCAGTAGGAACGATAGCCGGATCGAACTGCTTGAGGTATGCGCCGTATTCCTCAACGAGGATCTCGCGTGCATAGTAATCGATGTACTTTCTTGTTGTCATACCAGTGCCGTAAACAGCAGCCATGTACTGCTGGCTTGTCTGGTAACCGTACATCTTGGCGATAGAATCGAGAGATTCGAGATCTGCAGCTGCAAAATCACGGGACTTAGACATCTCGATGAAGCCTGATTCCTTGGCAGCGCGCTCGACCAGAGCCAATGTTCTCATCTGGCTTGCAGCCTCTCTGAGAAGCATATCTCTGTATGTCTCGTTCTTCTCTGTGTCGTAGATTACGTCCAACATATCCTCGGTAACCATACCGTAGCTTGAGTACTGGTTGTATACCTCTTTGAAGTGCATGTTTGTCTCGAGGATGTTGAAGTTCTTCACTGTACGAACAGATCCGTCAGGAAGTGTTTCCTTGATGGAAACGCCAGTCATAGTGCTGGGAAGAATTCCGGAAATGTATGTGAAGAAGATAGCAATGATGAGGATGATAATAACGATTACCGCGCCTAATCCGCCTGAAACTACCTTCTTGTTTGCCTTCTTTCCGGACTTGGAGGACTTTGCCATTTTGCCTACCTACCTTATTTTTTATTAATATAGAGCATTGAACATTATAATTCGGTGCCCTCAATAATGCAAGGAAGACTCGAAGGAACCTCAACAATATAGTGAGGTTCAAGGCATTTTAGAGCCTCTTTGTCCATCTTCGTCCACCCTACGAGAGCAAAATCACAGCCGGCATCCTTTGCCGAGAGGATATCAGGCACAGCGTCCCCGACATAGAGAACGCGCCCCATATCGCTTATTCCCAGCCTTCTTGCGGCTTCGATCAGGGGATCCCCGTGGGGCTTGGCGCGCTCCGTGGCCTCTCTGAATACCATCGTGTCGAAATATTTTCCAAGATCAAGAAAATCTATTGTGATCATGGCAGAAGACTCACGCTTTGAGGTCACGATGCCCTGTTTTGCGCCCAGAGTCCTTATTTTCGAGAGGAAATCATAGACTCCGGGAAAAACCGGGACCGCGTTTTCCTCTAATTTTGCGCAGTTATAGTCGAGATATGCCTTTATCAGGCGCTCTTTGGTCTCGTCGTCGTGCATGGCATAGACTTCGTTTAAAGGCCTGCCGATAAAGCTCATCAGATCCGCGTCAGTACGGTCGGTACCGCCAAGCACGATATCGTAAGCTTTTTTAAGTGATTCCATTATGAGCGGGACCGAATCCCACAAAGTACCGTCAAGATCGTAAAGAACCAGATCGTACTTATTCATCGTCCTTGGGATTCTCCTCTTTGCCTTCTTCGGGCGGGACGACAGGATTAATATGGATCAGGACCTTCGAGATGGCATTCTCCTCCACCTTGAGGACCTTGATCCTTAAGTTCTTGTAGTTGACGACAGGGTGCTCGGTCTCTTCCGGCACGCGGTCGAGCTGGGAGATCACGAGGCCTGCGATGGTGTCGTATTCGTCGTTGTCGAGCTCGATATCGAGGACATCTTCAAGGTCAGAGAGCGTCATGTCGCCCCTGACGATATAGTCGCCGTTGGAGAGCTTAACGAACTCCTCAGCCTCATCGTCGAACTCGTCCGTGATGTTGCCTACGAGCTCTTCGAGCATATCCTCGATCGTTGCGATGCCCATCGTTCCGCCGTACTCGTCAACGATAACAGCCATCTGCATGCCGCAGTTTTTCATCTCGCCGAAGAGCGAAGATATCTTACGGGTCTCGTGTACGATGAGAGGCTCTCTTATGAACTTCTCGAGCTTAAAAGGCTTATCCTCCGTGGGAGGCATGATGCCTATGAGGTCCTTGATATGAAGGATTCCGATGATATCATCGATCGTATCCTTGTAGACGGGTATTCTCGTGAACTTCTCTTCCCTTGCGACACGCATGACTTCGTCATATTCTGCGTCGATCGGGAGCGAGATGATCTTCTTTCTGTGCGTCATGATCTCCGAGACTTCTTTGTCGTTGAACTCGAAAACATTCTCGATCATTTCCTTCTCGGTATCTTCGATGTTGCCGGATTCGGAGCCGACATCTACCATCATGCGGATCTCTTCTTCGGTAACTGTCTTATCGGTCTGGTTGGGATCGATCCTGAACAGACGCAGAATAAGATTTGTAGATACCGTGAGGATCCATACGAAAGGCTTTAGGACAGCGCCGAAGAACTTAACGATGCCCGCAGCCGCAAAGGCCCATTTCTCAGGCTTGTTCTGCGCGATGCGCTTAGGAACGAGCTCACCTAAGACAAGGGAGAAATAAGACAGCACAACAGTGATGAGCACCGTCATGAGGGGCTCGATCCAGCCGTGGTTTGTCTCAGGATCTACCAGAAGGGCAAGCTTGCTGGCGAAGCTGTTGGCAGCAAAAGCGGATGACAAGAATCCGGCAAGCGTGACGCCTACCTGGATGGTCGCTAAGAAGTTGCCCGGATTATCGATGAACTTCAGTACACGCAGGGCCTTCCTGTCGCCTTCTTCGGCGAGCTTATGCATTTTCGCGTCGTTAAGGGAGATGACAGCCATCTCGGTGCCTGAGAAAAAGGCATTAACGAGCACGAAGAACAGTACCAGTAAGATGTCGAGCAATATCTCCATTATTTCATTCCGTTAAGAAGGTCGATCAATGTCTGTCTGACGACCTGGTGGTCAGCCTTGCCCTTGAGGGCGCGCATCGACTGTCCGATCAGGAACGTGAGGTTCTTCTCTTCGCCTGCGAGATAGCCGTTAACGGCCTTCTCGTTGGCAGCAATGATCTCCTTGATGACAGGCTCAATGGATCCTGCGTCTGAGACCATGGCAAGTCCGTTGTCCGCGATATATTTATCAGGATCAGTGCCGTTTAAGAACGCTTCTTCCAAAGCCTTCTGGCCTGATTTACGGTTGATCTTGCCGTCGTTTACAAGGTTGATGATCTTACCCATGACCTTGCCGTCAAAGTCGATGTCGGCAGCCAGTACCTTGGCGTCCTTTGCGATCTTAAGAAGGTCTGTCATGAGCCAGTTGGAGCAGTCCTTAGGGCTCTTGGCTACTTCGCAAGCGGCCTCGAAAACCTTGACCAGTGCGGGTGTTCCCGTGATGATCTCTGCATCGTACTCAGGGAGCCCCAATTCTGTTACATATCTCTCGCGCTTAGCGTCAGCAAACTCGGGAAGCTCTGATCTTACCTTCTCCAGGAACTCATCTGAGATGTTGATGGGCATGAGGTCCGGATCCGGGAAATACTTGTAATCCTGGGCGTTTTCCTTGGAACGCATGGAGTATGTGTACTCCTGCTCGTCGTCCCATCGTCTTGTCTCCTGGATGACCTTGCCGCCCTCTTCGATCAGGTCGATCTGTCTGTCGCGCTCGTATTCGATAGCGCGCTCGATCGCCTTAAGGGAAGCGATATTCTTCATCTCGGTCCTTGTACCGAACTCCTTCTGGCCTCTGGGCCTTACGGAGAGATTAACGTCAGCTCTCATGGAGCCTTCCTGCATCTTGCAGTCGGAAATGCCTAAGTACTGCATCGTATCCCTGAGCTTTTCGAGATATGCGATGACCTCTTCACCGGATCTGAAATCAGGCTCGGAGACGATTTCCAAAAGCGGTACGCCGCAGCGGTTGAAGTCGACCATCGTCATGCCCGTAACGGGATCGTGTACGAGCTTGCCGGCATCTTCTTCCATGTGGATCTCGTGGATGCCGATGGACTTCATGCCCTGTGATGTCTTGATGTCGACATGACCATTCCTGCAGATCGGATAGTAAAGCTGTGATATCTGATATGCCTTTGGAAGGTCAGGGTAGAAATAGTTCTTACGGTCGAACTTGTTATTTCTTGTGATCTCGCAGTTAAGCGCGAGTCCTGCCTTGACGGCATACTCGACTACCTGCTTGTTGAGCGTAGGAAGCGTGCCCGGCATGCCGGAGCAGACTTCGCAAACATGTGTATTGGGCTCGCCTCCGAACTTGGCAGAGCATCCGCAGAAGATCTTGGATTCTGTCGAGAGCTCGCAGTGTACTTCGAGGCCTATTACCATCTCATAATCCTGCATGACTTAGCCCTCCCCTCTCATAGCTTCTTCGGGGATCTTGTTCTCGAACCCCTCATCCGAAGTTGCCTTCTGGTAAGCAGAAGCAACACCGATGACAGTCTCTTCGGAGAACCTGTCACCCATGATCTGGAGACCGACGGGAAGACCGTCTGATGTAAATCCGCACGGAACGGACATCGCCGGGATGCCTACGATGTTTACGAGAACGGTGCAGATATCGCCAAGATACATCTTGAGAGGATCAGATAAGCTCTCGCCCTTCTTAAGAGCAGCTGTAGGAGCTACAGGTCCTAAGATCGCATCGTACTTTGTAAATGCCTGGTCAAATGCCTGCTTGATGAGGTTCTTAACTCTCAAAGCCTTGTTGTAGTAAGCATCGTAATAACCTGAGGAAAGAACGAAGTTGCCGAGCATGATCCTTCTCTTTACCTCGAGTCCGAAGCCTTCACTTCTGGACTTGATGTAGAGCTGGCCTAAGTCATCAACACCTTCAGGTCTGTAGCCGTACTTAACACCGTCATATCTGGACAGGTTCGAGCACGCCTCAGCGGTGCAGATGATGTAGTACGTAGGGATAGCGTACTTGATGATCGGCATCGGGAATGTCTCAACCGAAGCGCCCTTTGACTTAAGAACTTCTACCGCATCAAGGACTGCCTTCTTAACGTCAGCATCGATACCGTCGCCGATATATTCTTCCGGAATACCGAACTTCTTTCCTTCGAGGCTGTAGTTCTCAACAGCGGAGAGGTCTATCTTCTCAGACTCTAATGAGGACTGGTCCTTCTGGTCCTTGCCGCTGATTACATTAAATACTGCGGCAATGTCTTCTGCCTTTCTTCCGATAGGTCCGATCTGGTCCAATGAAGAAGCGAAAGCAACAAGACCGTATCTTGATACTGCGCCGTATGTAGGCTTAAGGCCCGTAACGCCGCAGAAAGAAGCAGGCTGTCTGATGGATCCGCCCGTATCTGAGCCCAGAGCAACAGGTGCTAAAGCAGCTGCTACGCATGCAGCAGAACCGCCTGATGAACCGCCCGGTACCCTGTCTGTATCCCAGGGGTTGGACGTGATGCCGAAGTAGCTGGTCTCAGTGGTGGAGCCCATCGCGAACTCGTCCATATTTGTCTTGCCGAGAATGATCATTCCGGCATCTTCTATTTTGCGGATAACCTCTGCGTCGTAAGGCGGAACGAAGTTGCCGAGCATCTTAGACGCGCATGTCGTCTTGATGCCCTTCGTGCAGATATTGTCCTTGATAGCGATCGGAACGCCTGCCAGAGGACCTGTCAGTGTTCCTGCCTTGATGGCCTCGTCAGCCTTCCCGGCTTTTGCGAGAGCCTCGTCTCTGATAACGGTGATGTATGACTTGTACTCACCGTCTTTTGCATCTATAGCATCGAGGAAAGCCTTGGTAGCCTGTACAGAGGTGATCTTGCCTTCCTTGATCGCTGCGCCTATCTCGAGGGCGCCCAGTTTTCTAATCTCGATATCAGTCATAGCGCACACCCCTTAATCAAAGGTCTTCGGCACGAGGATCGTACCGTCCTTTGTCTCGGGCGCGTTGCTTAAGACCGCATCCCTCATATCTTCATTCGCAATAACATCTTCACGCGTAACGTTGGATACGCCTGCAGCGTGGCTCAAAGGCTCCACGCCGTCTGTGTTAAGCTCATTAAGCTCATCGAAATACCCCAGAATGTCGCCTAAAGCCTTCTGTGTCTTCTCTTCATCTTCAGGGCTCAGCTCAAGGCGCCCGAGGCTCTCCAAGTACTGAACCAAATCTTTTGTAATCTCCATGAAATTACACTCCTACCTGCAAATAGTCAGAAATCTTCAATCTAAGATTTTAACACGCCCTATATTTTAAGTAAATAAAGCCGGTTTTTGCTTTTCGACTTTTCGCGCGCCCGAAAACCCCGGATTGCGAAAAATGCCTGGAACCGGTCCAATCACGCACGATTTGCGCATTTTCCGCCAAACCAGCGTAAAACCGCCCGAATCGCGCACGATTTGCGCGCGGCCAGACAAATGCTGAAAAAGTGTACGAATCTCCCCTAAAACAGACACGATTTCAGCATTATTCAAAAAAGTGCTCGAAAAAGTGTGTGAATCACCCCGGAAACAGACACTTTTTCAGCACTGCTAAATGCCATTCCTGAATTCGTCACGAAAAGCCGCGTTTCCGTGAAGGATTCGTGAAAAGGAAGCACGGCGTAAAAAGAGGTTGCCCTGATCAAGGACAACCTCCGGAAAAACTAATC
>JAEEGG010001018.1_pt1 | contig 79132 bp, 68 predicted proteins | sample 9134161 | NCBI WGS metagenome assembly JAEEGG01 (sample SAMN16246543, study PRJNA631951) | gut metagenome | biome: gut microbiome; feature: rumen; material: CR-attached | host: Bos | place: Iran: Karaj | collected 2018-10
GGACTTGTCTGCCTTCTACATGCAGATTCGTAACCAACAGTTGTCTGTGTTTACCTCTGACTATGGTTTCGGACGCCGAATGGTAAATGCTGGTAAAAGCTACAGTTGTGGCTTAGAGGCTATGTTGAGAGGCAGTGCCTTGTCGAACCATCTGTCATGGTCGTTGGGTTATGGTTATACGCATGCAGCATTTAAGGAATATACCACCAAGGCCAGCAGTAGTGCAACGGCTGAAGAGATTGACTATAAGGACAAGAAGGTGCCTTACGTGCCTGAGCACACCTTGTCTGCACTGGCTGACTACCGTTTTGATTTTGCTGATTCTTTTGTCAAGAGTCTGACCGTAGGTGCCAATATGAACGCACAGGGCAAGATATGGTGGGACGAGGCCAACACGTATTCACAGAAATTCTATGCTGTACTTGGTGCCCATGTCAGCGTTGACCTGGGCGTCTGCACGCTGAACCTCTGGGGACGCAATCTGACAGACACCAACTATAACACCTTTGCCTTCTCAAGCAAGGCTACCGGCAAGGAGGTGTTTATGGCCCAACGTGGTAATCCTATTCAGTTAGGAATGGATGTGAATATTCACTTTTAATAATTGCAATATAAAAACTAAACAAGTACAAAAAGGTTAATAACGTTAAAATTAACGGAATTAATTAACTAAAAGACTTCTTTGTAACGAGATAAATGCTATCTTTGCACTCGTTATGAAGAAGTCTACTATTTGGGCTATTGCCTGTATCATGGGATTCTCGTTCCTGGCACTGCTCTATCTTCAGTTCTCCTATGTCGAGGAGATGGTCAAGATGAAGAAAGAGCAGTTCGACGAGAGTGTGAACCGTTCGCTCTACCAGGCTGCACACAATCTGGAGATGAACGAGACGGCTCGCTATCTGGAGAAAGACGTCAACGAAACGGAGCGTCGTGCCTTTACGCAGGATTCCATATATACCGACGGACTGGGTGGCATCAAGCAGAGCCATCAGTTCTCCGTTGCTGCCGATGACGGTACGGTGTACTCGTCGTTCCAGCTGAAGACGTTTGAGATGAAGCCGTCGTCAGTGCCCAAGGCCATGATACTGCGCAAGGATAAAAGCACGTTGGCCGATGCTGCCAAGACGATGCAGGAAATAGTGCGCAACCGTTATGTGTATCAGCGTGGCTTGTTGGATGAGGTCATCTATAACATCCTGTACACAGCCAGCGACAAGCCGTTGAAGGAACGTATCAACTTCCGTATGCTGGACAATGACATCCGCGAGCAGCTGGCCAACAACGGTATCAATATTCCCTACCACTTTACGGTGTCGACGACTGACGGTCGTGAGGTGTATCGCTGTCCGGACTTCGAAGAGAAGGGACAGGAGTTCACCTATCAGCAGTTGCTGTTCCGCAATGACCCGCAGTCGAAGATGGGCGTCGTGAAGATTCACTTCCCGGAAATGAACTCGTACATCTTCTCGTCGGTGCGTTTCATGATTCCCAGCATCATCTTCACCATCGTGCTGCTTATCACCTTCCTGTTCACCATCGTAGTCATCTTCCGTCAGAAACGCTATACGGAAATCAAGAACGACTTCATCAACAACATGACCCACGAGCTGAAGACGCCTATTGCCTCTATCTCGCTGGCTGTGCAGATGATGAACGACGACTCGATAACCAAGTCGGAACAGATGACGAAGCATCTGGGTAGCGTGATAGCCGACGAGACCAAACGTCTGCGCTTCCTGGTAGAGAAGGTGTTGCAGATGTCGATGTTCGACAAGAAGAGTGTGGTCTTCAAGAAAAAGGAACTCGACCTCAACGAGATGGTGGAGAATATTGCCCAGTCGTTCAACCTCCGTGTGGAAAAGACGGGCGGTAAGATATATACGCAGATAGAAGCTGTCGACTCGGCCATCTTTGTCGATGAGGTCCACTTCCAGAACGTGATTACCAACCTGATGGACAATGCGGTGAAGTATCGCAAACAAGACGAGCCGCTCGACATCTACATCAACACGTGGAACGACCACGAGAAGCTGTACCTGAGTATTCGCGATACGGGGCAGGGCATCAAGAAAGAGAACGTGAAGAAGATATTCGATAAGTTCTATCGTGTACATACTGGCAACAAGCACGACGTAAAGGGCTTCGGACTGGGTCTGGCCTATGTCAAGAAGATTATCGATATGCATCAGGGCGACATTAAGTGTGAGAGTGAGCTGGGTAAAGGTACCAAGTTTACCATTTCACTGCCAATCCTCAAGGAAGATTGAACATTGAGAAAATAAATAGTAAATAGTAAATTGTCAAATTGTAAATTATTAAGGTTATGGACGAAAAACTGAAAATTCTTCTTTGTGAAGACGACGAGAACCTGGGAATGTTGTTACGCGAATATCTCGCAGCCAAAGGTTATGTGGCAGAACTCTGCCCAGATGGTGAGGCAGGCTACAAGGCTTTCCTCAAGACCAAGTTCGATATCTGTGTGCTCGACGTGATGATGCCGAAGAAGGACGGCTACACGCTGGCTCAGGAAATACGTCAGGCCAATGCCGACATTCCCATTATCTTCCTCACTGCCAAGACGCTGAAGGAGGATATCCTGGAAGGTTTCAAGATTGGTGCCGACGACTATATCACCAAGCCTTTCTCGATGGAGGAGCTCGTTTTCCGTATAGAGGCAATCCTGCGTCGTGTACGTGGTAAGAAGAATAAGGAGAGCTCGGTTTATCATATCGGCAACTTCATTTTCGACACACAGAAGCAGCTGCTGACTATCGGTGAGAAGCAGACCAAGCTGACGACCAAGGAGAATGAGTTGCTGGCATTGCTCTGCTCGCATGCTAACGAGATTCTGCAACGCGACTTTGCGCTGAAGACCATCTGGATTGACGACAACTACTTCAATGCCCGTTCAATGGATGTGTATATCACCAAACTGCGCAAGCACCTGAAGGATGATCCGCAGATTGAGATTATCAATATTCACGGTAAAGGCTATAAGCTCATTACACCAGGTGAGGATAATTAATGAACAAAGAAATAGGGGCACTCAAAACGAGCGCCCCTAATTCTTTATAGAGTTCTTATTCTTACTTCTTCTGTGCCTTCAGGGCAGCAATGGACTCCTTGAGGGCAGCAATCTTCTCCTCAGAGTCACTCTGCTTCTTACGTTCCATAGTGACCACAGCCTCAGGAGCATTAGCCACGAAACGCTCGTTAGAGAGCTTCTTCATCACACCCTGCAAGAATCCTTCGAGGTGTTGCAACTGAGCCTCCATCTTCTGAATCTCTGCCTCGATATCGATCATATTGCCCAGAGGTACAGCAAACTCGTCGGTGCCAATCATGAAGGCACTGGCGGTAGCGTCCTTCTCAGCAACAACCTCGATACTGCTCAGGTTGGCCATCTTGCTGATGACGGCGTTGAAGGCCTCGTAACGGTTCTGGCCAACAGCCTGCAACGGCAGCTGTTCCTTGGGGGCGATGTTCTTAGAACTGCGAACCATACGAACGGCAGAGACAATCTGCTTCACGTTCTCAATCTGGGCGGCGAGCTGCTCGTCAGCCTCAGTAGGAGCGGCAAGTTTCAAGCTGTCACGCATGATGCTCTCGCCATCCTTGCGGTCGTAGAGGTGCTGCCACAGTTCCTCCGTGATGAACGGCATGAAGGGGTGCAGCATCTTCAGCAGAATCTCGAAGAACTCAAGGGTCTTGTCGTAAGTCTGCTTGTCGATGGGCTGTGCCTCACCGTTGATATAGGCGGGCTTCACCATCTCGAGATACCAGCTTGAGAACTCGTCCCAGAAGAGTTTGTAGACAGCCATCAGGGCCTCAGAGATACGATACTTCGAGAAGAGGTCATCCACCTCGGCATTGGTCTGCTTCAACTTGGCCTCGAACCAAGCGGTGGCAATCTTGCCAGCCTCTGACTGTTCGATGTCTGCAACCTTCCAGCCCTTGACCAGACGGAAGGCATTCCAAATCTTATTGTTGAAGTTACGGCCTTGTTCGCAAAGTGCCTCGTCGAAGAGGATATCGTTGCCAGCAGGTGCTGAGAGCATCATGCCCATACGAACACCGTCAGCACCGAACTTCTCGATGAGTTCGATGGGGTCGGGTGAGTTACCTAATGACTTCGACATCTTACGGCCCAGCTTGTCGCGAACGATACCTGTGAAGTAAACGCTTCTGAATGGCATATCGCCAATATATTCGTAGCCAGCCATAATCATACGGGCTACCCAGAAGAAGATAATATCCGGACCTGTAACGAGGACAGATGTGGGATAGTAATACTTGATTTCCTCGTTGCCAGGATTGTTGATGGCGTCGAACAGCGAGATGGGCCAGAGCCATGAAGAGAACCAAGTGTCGAGGGCATCCTCTTCCTGACGCAGGTCAGCATCCGTAATCTTCGGGTCTTTCTCCTGTGCCAGTTTCAGGGCCTTCTCACGAGTCTCGGCAACCACGAAGTCGCCTGCCTCATTGTAATAATAGGCCGGAATACGATGACCCCACCACAGCTGACGCGAGATACACCAGTCCTGAATGTTTTCGAGCCAGTTCTTATAGGTATTGACATATTTCTGAGGATAGAACTTCAGCTCATCGTTCAGCACAGGAGGCAGGGCGATGTCGGCAAAGTGTTTCATCTTCAGGAACCACTGCAGCGAGAGACGGGGTTCGATGGCTGTGTCAGGGTTGCGCTCAGAGTAGCCTACCTTGTTGGTATAGTCCTCTATCTTCTCCATAAGACCAGCTTCCTGCAGGTCTTTTGCAATCTGCTTGCGGCAATCCATACGGTCCATACCGACATAGATAGGCGACTGGTCAGAGATGGTACCGTCGGCATTGAAGATGTCGATGGTCTCGAGGTTGTGGGTCTTACCCAGCATATAGTCGTTGGTGTCGTGGGCAGGTGTTACCTTCAAACAGCCTGTACCAAACTCGATATCCACATAACGGTCTTCGATGACGGGAATCACGCGGTTCACAAGAGGCACAATCACTTTGCGGCCCTTCAACCACTGGTTCTTGGGGTCTTTGGGGTTAATACACATAGCGGTATCACCCATGATAGTCTCAGGACGCGTGGTAGCAACGACAGCGTAGTAGCCTTTAGCGTCCTTGTGGATAATGTTTCCTGCCTTCTCTAGTTCTTCTAGATTTTCTAGATTTTCTAGACCGTCCACGTAATACTTCAGGTGGAACAGATGGCTCTGCTCCTCTTTATAGATAACCTCCTCGGTAGAAAGGGCGGTCAGTGCTTTTGGATCCCAGTTGACCATACGCAGGCCGCGATAGATGAGGCCCTTGTTGTAAAGGTCAACAAACACCTTGATGACACTCTCCGAACGCTTCTCGTCCATCGTGAAGGCCGTACGGTCCCAGTCGCAGCTGGCACCCAGACGGCGCAACTGCTTCAGGATGATGCCACCGTGCTCGTGGGTCCAGTCCCAAGCATGTTCCAGGAACTGCTCACGGGTCAGGTCGCGCTTCTTGATGCCCTCACCAGCGAGTTTCTTCACCACCTTAGCCTCAGTAGCAATAGAGGCGTGGTCGGTGCCAGGAACCCAGAGCGCGTTCTTGCCCTCCATACGGGCACGACGCACCAGGATGTCCTGAATGGTGTTGTTCAACATATGGCCCATGTGCAACACACCCGTCACGTTGGGCGGCGGAATCACGATGGTATAAGGCTCGCGTCCGTCGGGCTTACTTGAGAAAAGTTTGTGGTCCAGCCAATACTGGTACCATTTGCCTTCGACCTCTTTGGGGTCGTATTTACTTGCTAATTCCATACTTATTTATAAAATGACGTGCAAAGGTACGAATAAGTGAGCAAAAAACCAAAAGAATTTTGAGTTTTTTCGATTGCAACGCCACACTCTGCACCTTTAGGTCAGAGAGCGTGAGTACTTTCGACGTAGTCAAAGGTACGAATAAGTGAGCAAAAAACCAAAGGAAAAAACATTTTTCTTTGTTTTTTCGAATGAAATTTGCTTATTCCAAAAATAAGTCGTACCTTTGCCCTCATTATGGAACGAATGCATACAAGAGAAGAGAAAATGGAGGCCTTTGGCCGACTGCTCGACGTGATGGATCGTCTGCGTGAAGAATGTCCTTGGGACAGGAAACAGACGAACGACTCTTTGCGCCCCAACACCATTGAAGAAACTTACGAGCTGTGCGAGGCTTTAATCAACGATGACCAGCGTGAGATTTGCAAGGAGTTGGGTGATGTCTTGTTGCATATTGTTTTCTATAGTCGTATTGGTGAAGAAAATCAACATTTTGACGTTGCGGATGTTTGTAATAAGCTGTGCGATAAACTGATTTTCCGTCATCCTCACGTCTATGGTGATGCTGTCGCTAAGAACGCAGAACAGGTGCTGGAGTCGTGGGAACAGATTAAACTCAAGGAGAAGGATGGCAACAAGACGGTGCTCTCTGGCGTGCCCTCTGCCTTGCCTTCGCTCATCAAAGCCTACCGCATTCAAGACAAGGCTCGCAATGTTGGTTTTGACTGGGAAGACAAACAGGATGTCTGGGCAAAAGTACATGAAGAACTCGATGAGTTGGAGGCGGAATTGCGTCGTGAGGACAAGCAGCGTTCGACCGAAGAGTTGGGCGATTTTCTGTTCTCTGTTATCAATGCTGCACGACTATATAAGCTCAATCCTGACAACGCACTGGAGATGACTAATCAGAAGTTTATTCGTCGTTTCAACTATATTGAGCAGCACTCTATACGAGTTGGTAAGCCATTGACAACCATGAGTTTGGAAGAAATGGATAAATTATGGAATGAAGCTAAAGATAAAGAGTAATAATTATGAAAAAACTATCATTATTAAGTATTCTGTCTGCCCTGATTGTTGTTCTGGGTAGCTGTGGCAGCAAGACGGAGAAAGTGCCCTTTGATAATGGTGACTCTGCCTATATGTCGAAAGCAGACCCCACCTTGTTTGGTGTCTGTGGCGTGGAGACTTCTATGAACAACTTGCAACTGATTACCGATACTGGTGACACCTTGCAACTTGATCTCACAAATGCGCGTGATAATGATAAAGTCTTTGGTGGCCTGCAGGTTGGTGACCGTATGGCAGTGATAGCCAACGAGGACCGTACAGCGGCCGAGATGGTTATCAATCAGGTTGCTCTTTTGGGTAATTGGGTCATGCCCAATCCTATTGATGGTAGCGACGAGGTAGGCATCAGTATTAAGGAAGGCGGAATTGCTGAAAGTATTGAACAAAGTTCCATCGTATATAAGACCTGGAAACTGACGCGCGGCAAGCTTGAAATCGTGCTGGTTCGTGAAGGCGGTACTGAGGAAGAAGAGACGTATTTCTACGATTTAATCAAGCTGACGCCCGACTCGTTGGTCTATAAGGATGCTGATGATACGTTCGAGTATAGTCGTCAGAAGCCTAAGGAGCGTTACGGACTGGATGTCGACTTAGAGGACGCCCAGAGTGAGTTCTTTATGTAGTCAGTAAACAAATAGTCTTGGAACCATTCAGAGTTCATATCCTGGGGTGTGGCAGTGCTTTGCCCACCTTGCATCACAATGCCTCTGCGCAAGTCGTGGAAATCAGGGGCAAACTGTTTTTGGTGGATTGTGGTGAAGGCACGCAGGTGCAGTTGCGCCGTTCGCATCTGCGGTTTACCAAGATTAGTGCTGTTTTCATCACCCATCTGCATGGCGACCATTGCTTTGGCCTGATAGGCATGCTCAGCACCTTTGGTCTTCTTGGGCGTACGGCTCGGTTGGCTATCTATGCTCCTGCAGCTTTGGAGGATATGCTGAAACAGCAGATGCAGCTGTTCTGTCACGATTTTGACTACGAGGTGGATTTTCATGCCGTCGACACTTGCCAGCAACAGGTTGTCTACGAAGACCGCTCGTTGACCGTCGAGACAATTCCCCTGGAGCATCGGATGCCTTGCTGTGGCTATCTGTTTCGTGAAAAGCCCTCTCTGCCGCATATCCGTCGAGACATGATTGACTTCTACGGTATTCCGATGAGTCAGATCAATAACATCAAGGCTGGCGCTGATTGGACGACACCCGATGGCGAGGTGGTCAGCAACGAACGCCTTGTAGAGCCGGCAGAACTAGCACGCAGCTACGCCTATTGCAGCGATACCCGCTATATCCCCACCTTACCTGCGCGAATAAAGGGTGTCAGCACGCTCTATCATGAGAGCACCTATGGCGAGGATAATCTCCTGATGGCTCAGAAGTATTATCATTCTACAGCCCGACAGGCGGCCTTGGTGGCTCGCGAGGCTGGAGTGGGGCAGTTGCTGTTAGGGCATTACTCGTCGCGCTATGAGGACGAACAGGTGTTGCTTCGCGAAGCTCAAAATGTGTTCGAAAATACACACTTGACAGACGAAAACAAGATTTTTGACGTATAAAGTGCATTTTTTCTTCAAAAAATTTGGAAGTTTCGAAGAAAATCCCTAAATTTGCACAAACTATATAACGAAAATGCTTATGACGAAACGATTACTCATATTTTCCCTCGTTGTCACACTAACACTGACGGCACCTCAGATGGCTAAAGCCAGCGACGCTTTTGTCCCCGAGGTTGAACAGGCGATAGATGATGATATCGTTATCAGTATTAGTGGCCAGACAGTGACTATTTCAGGTGCACAAGGACAGACGTTAGAGGTGATTTCCCTGACAGGACGTCGCGTGATGTCTGCCAAGATTGAAAGCCCTGCTCAACGCATAGACTTAAACGTTCCCAAAGGTTGTTACATTCTGAAAGTTGGAAAGGTGGTAAGAAAGGTTACTGTTCGCTGATATCACTTTTCGCTTCTGCGCTGCTGCTGATAGGTTGTGGCACAGATACTACAAATAAGAACAGAAAGATTACAATGGAGGCGTTTTCTGACATGAAGACGCCTGCATTTGTGTTTGACCCTCAGGTGATTGACCAGAATCTTAATCAGCTGATGGCTGCTGACCGTCAGCATACGGTGTCCGACAAGCAGGCACGCGCCTTCTATAAAGGCCAACTGTTGTGGGTTGACAAGTATGGTGTCGATGAAAAGGCCGACACGCTGCTCAGCTGGTTGCATACGGTTGGCGAGATAGGGTTTACTGAGCGTTCGTTTGGTGTTGAGCAGATAGAACGGGACTTGAACCGTATGCGCACGCTTTCGTTCGACGACGCCAATCCTATCAATCTTGTTGCTGCCCGCCTTGACTATCAGCTGACGAAGGCCTGTCTGCGCTATTGTTATGGTCAGCGCTTTGGCTTTGTCAATCCCCACAAGCTGTTCAATTACCTGGATGTCGAGAGGGAGGCTGATGTCGATCACAAATACACCCAGTATCGTGGTCTGTTTGATGTGGCGATGGATTTGCCCACCAGCCAGTTCGGTGTTGATGTGCTGCGCAAAGTTCAGAAGGACAGCCTCACGGCGTTGCTGCACGAGGTTCAGCCCACTGATGCCAACTACCTCTATCTGAAGCAGCAGTTGCCCAAGGACACTTCCCGTGCCTATCGTCGTCGTATGATGGTCAATATGGAGCGCTGTCGTTGGCGTCGTCACGAGCCTATTGCCACAACGGGCAAGCGTATCATTGTCAATATCCCTGCCTTCCATCTCTATGCCTACGACGATAACGAACTGCTCGATATGCGTGTGGTGTGTGGCGCCCGTACCACCAAGTCGCCACAGCTTACCAGCAAGATTGAGTGGATGGAGATTAATCCCCAGTGGGTTATTCCACCCAGCATTGTCAGCAAAGAGGTGTCTCACAGGGCTGGCGACTCGGCTTATTTTGCCCGTCACCGTTATCATATTGTCAACAAGGAGACTGGTCAGACGGTCAATGTCGGCAGTGTGTCGCGCCAAATGCTGCTTAGTGGCAAGTATCGTGTAGCACAGGCGGGTGGGGCAGGCAACTCCCTGGGACGTATCGTGTTCCGTTTCAAGAATCGCTATTCAGTGTTCCTGCACGACACGTCGACACCCAGTGCCTTCGAGCGTGATGTCCGTGCTCTCTCGCATGGTTGTGTGCGCGTGTCGCGTCCCTTCGACTTAGCCCGTTTCGTACTCGACAATCCTGACGAATGGCTGCTCGACCGCATCCGTATCGGCATGGGACAACAGCCTGAGAGCGAACAGGGAATGAACTGGGTGAGTGCCCATCCTGACAAGGAAGCCCAGAAGAAGATTATCGGCCATGTGGGTGTGAAGCCTCACGTACCTCTTTATATTATATATAATACGATGTGGCCCGACGAGTCTGGCGTTTGGCGTGAATGGCCCGATGTCTATGGCTACGACGACGTTATCTGGAAACAAATGCAATCCTACATGCAATGAGTAAGGACGACGAACAGCTCTTGATGCAGCAACTCACCAATCCCGCTACCCAGCGTAGGGCTTTCGAACGGGTGGTGCGCGAATACAGCGAACAGTTGTATTGGCAGGTGCGTCGTATCGTGCTGACCCACGAAGATGCCAATGACGTGATGCAGAACGTGTTCATCAAGGCTTGGACGCATCTCGACGGCTTCCATCAGGACTCGCGACTCTACACGTGGCTTTACCGCATTGCCGTCAACGAGAGCCTCGACTTTATGCGTCGTCAGAAGAATGCCGTGAGTACGGATGACGTTGATTCGGGTATTGCCAACACGCTGATGGCCGACCGCTACTTCGACGGCGACGAGACCGAAGCCCAGCTTCAGGAGGCTATTGCCCAGTTGCCCGAAGTGCAGCGCCGCGTCTTTACCTTGCGCTATTTCGACGATATGAAATATAGTGATATGAGCCAGCTGCTCGACACCAGTGAAGGGTCGCTGAAAGCCTCCTATCATATTGCCGTTAAAAAGATTACAGAATTTTTTAAGCGTCGCGATTAAACCTTTGTGCCGCTACTACGTCAAAAAGAAAAAACAATTCTACGATGATGGAACATAATGATGAATTATACCTCAAGCAAACGGTAGGCAACAGGAACCCATTCCGCGTTCCTGAGGGTTACTTCGAGCAGCTTACTGAGCAGGTGATGAACAGTCTGCCTGACGTTGAAGTTGCCAAGCAAGAGCCTATTGCCCCCGTCGAGCAACACCGCGCCAAGTCGGTATCTATGCGTCCTTGGCTCTATGCTGCTGCATGTTCGGTTTTGGCATTGGCCATGGGTGTCAGCTACTACTTTATGCAGTCGTCAGCCACCTCCACCGATGCAGTACAAATGGCCGCAGTGTCGCCTTCGCCCGCTGCAACCTATGATGCTCCTGACAACAGCAGCTACATAGACGACGCTGCCGACTATGTCATGCTGGATAACACGGAAATCTACGCATATCTCTCAGAAAACTATTAGACTTATGAAACAAACCGTTATCATCTTGATTCTCCAGCTGCTCATGGCCGTCTCCGTGAGCGCTCAAGGACCGCAGAAGTTCTCGCCCGAGAAGTTCGACGCCGATATGGAGAAGTTTGTTACAGAACAGGCAAAGCTGACACAGCAGGAGGCGGAGAAATTCTTCCCGCTGTTTCGCGAAATGCACCAGAAGCAGCGTGCCGTCTATCACAAGATACGACAGGCCACCAAGCAGCAGCCTGCCGACGACAAAGTTTGTGAGGCCACATTGAAGGAGTGCGACAAGCTGAATGTCGAACTGCGTCAGATAGAGCAGAAATATCATCAGAAGATGATGAAGGCCATTCCTGCCAAGAAGGTCTACGATGCCATTATGGCCGAAAACCAGTTCCACCGCCGCATGATGCGTGGTTGGGGTGCTCCTAACGGTCAGCCCAACTGGGGTGCTCCTTATGGTCAGCCGAACTGGCAGAACCCCTTTGGCGGTCAGCAGAAGTGGTGGGGCAAACGCCACTAAGATCGCACCGCTCACAATGAGGCTTCCGCGCCGTACAGACATAACGGCCGTGCAGCAATAACCAATGATGTGCCCGAGGGATATCTTCCTCGGGTATGTTTTTTGTCAACGCCATCTCCACCTTATACGGCGTGTTGTCCTTCGCCGATACCAGTCCCAACCGGTGACTCACGCGAAACACATGCGTGTCAACAGCCAGCGTCGGCTTGTCGAAAGCCACGCTCTGCACCACGTTAGCCGTCTTACGACCCACGCCAGGCAGCGCCAGCAATTGGTCCATGTCGTGAGGTATCTCGCCATCATACTGCTCAGCCACGATACGCGCCATCTTCACCAGATGGTCAGCCTTCGAGTTAGGGTAGCTCACGCTCTTGATGTACTCCAACACCTCGTCAGCCTCCACCTGCGCCATACTCTTCGCGTCAGGAAACCTTCTGAACAGTTCGGGCGTCACCTGATTGATGCGCTTGTCCGTACACTGTGCGCTCAACATCACCGCCACCAGCAGTTGGAACTCGCTGCCGAACTCCAACTCCGTCTCCACCACAGGCATCTTCTCCTTGAAGTACCCCAGTATCCACTCGTATCTCTGCTTTCTCGTCATATTCCTGATGTTTTGCCTGCAAAGATACGCATTATTTCTCATTTTTCTTATTTAAAAATTGGAAAGTTCAAAAATAATTACTATCTTTGCCCTCGGTTCGAGGAGTATTCCGCGACAAAGTAATAAAAACAAGAATGAAGTTATGGCATCAACTGTATTAAACGAAGCACAACTGAGCATACTTAGACTCTTGGGTTCTATGAAGACGGTCGAAGAGGTCGACGAGCTCCGTCAGGTCATTTGCGACTACTATGCCCGTCGTGTGGACGAAGAGGTGGATAAACTTTGGGAATCAGGCCAGTGGAATGATGAGAAAAACGAGGCCGTTCTTAACGAACACCTACGAACGCCATACAAGTATGCCAAGTAGGAGAATTGTGCTCGACACCAACTGCCTGATATCCTCTCTGTCGAGGAGTGGCCAGTACTATCCCGTTTGGAAAGGACTTCAAGCGGGAAAGTATGTGCTGTGTGTCTCTACGGAGATTCTTGAGGAGTATGCGGAAATCATCACTCAGAAGATGTCAGTCGAAGTTGCGGCTAATGTTATTCATTTGCTGTTAGAAAGTAAATATGTCGAACTTATCAATCCGTATTTCAGGCTTCAATTGATAGAAGCGGATCATGATGACAATAAGTTTGTGGATTGTGCCTTTGCTGCCAATGCCACCTATATCGTTTCTGATGATAAGCACTACGACGTGTTAAAAGAAGTCGACTTTCCTCAGATACTTGTTTTGAAACTAAAAGAGTTTCTTGGGCTATTGCAGTCTGAGAATAACAAATAATGTTGAACCCTTAAAACTACTGATTGACTATGGGCTAAGAAATAGATATACGGACATATAGGATTGAATATCCACTTTTAGATTCTTGTTCTTCTGACAATTGGGGAATTGAAAGAACAACATTCAAGAACGAAAGTTGGAGTTCACGCTGTTAGCGTGGGCTTTTACTCGTTTAGGAATGTTAGGTTATCCCCAATACCTCAGAAGACGTAGACGAAGTACTTGTCCACGTTTTCTTTTTATATGTACTACTAATAATATAACAAACTATGGCAACAACAAAGATAACAGATTTATTTAACGACCGATATTTTGAAATACCAAGGTATCAGCGTGGTTATGCATGGGAAAAACAACACATCAGGGAATTGTTTGAAGATATAAAAGAGGCCATTGATTCTAACTCTTCTCACTACATCGGAACAGTAGTCCTCTCGAAATGTGCTACTAATCCAAAGAAATATTATGTAGTTGATGGTCAGCAACGCCTAACAACAATTACTTTGCTGATAGCGCAGTTATTACAAAAAATACAGGATGGCGATACGAGGATTTATCAGAAGATGCATTACATCAAAAAGGGGAAGCAATATAGTTTGAAACCCTTGGAGAGAGATGTGGAGCTTTTCCAGCAATTGTTAGAAGGAGACATCTCTGCAACGCCTCAGAATAAAAGTCAAAGATTTATGTTAGAGGCAGTTGAGGAAATGAAATTCCAAATTGCCAGTTTGGGAAAACCCGAACAATTTCTTGATGCGATTGGTAATCTTGAGATAATGGAGTTTATAGAAAATTCGGAAGGTGATGCAATCAGAATCTTCCAAACCGTAAACGACAGAGGAAAGGCCTTGTCAAACATGGAGAAAATTAAAAGCTTGCTTATTTATTTCTCTAATAAGTATCTGGACAAAATATATGATGACTCAATCAATGCCGTATTCAGTGATATTTTCGAATTGTATGATTCGATAAAATACAATGGTGGTGATAGAATTGGAATCAATCTGATTAAGCGCCAGAACTTCACTGAGGATAATATCCTAAGCTATCATTACGTTACCTATTTTTGTGATAACTACGAACCATCAGCAGAATATGTACTAAAAACGATAAAGCAGAAACTGACTGATATTAGAAAACATACCGATTTCAAGGAAGAATTGGCAGGCTTTATCAATAATTATATTGAAAGCCTGAAATCATTCTTTACGAGTCTCAATATTATTATTTCCAAAGTAGGTGCTGAGACCAAATACTACAAGTTGTTTGTTATCTTAAACTTGTCAGCAACGCTATATCCTCTGATTGTAAAACTACAAGAGAAAGGTATTTTGGAGAATGATTTGACGGGACCGAAGTTTGTTGGTAAGAAATTCTTCGACTTGGTTGAGTTGATAGATGTCCGTGTCTATAAAACAAGAGGCACTGATCCTAAGGCCGACATTGTCAGATTTGTAAGTTCAATTAATGATAGGTCTGAAATAGACATACAGAATTGGTTGTTGTGGTTTAATACAAAATGGATGAGTAAGGAGCAGTTCAATGCAAGCCTGAGCGTAAACATATATCCTAATGCTGCTTTGCCATACATTTTCTTAGATTATTGTGAAGTGATTCGTGAAAGCGAGTTTACGTTAGAGGAGTTGCAAAAAATCGTAACGACAATTCCAACCATAGAACACATATTAGCTCAAACTCCTGATTTCAAGCCTGAAAGTTTAGGTTTTGAGGATATGGAGGATTTTGTTTCATATGAACATCGCTTAGGAAACTTATCGCTTTTAGAAAAATCGCTCAACTCAGTTATTCAAAAGAAGGTCCCTCTGTTAAAAGTTGGTTTGGGATATGACAAGAGTTGTTTTGAGATTACGAAGAAACTTGCCAGCTATATATCTTCTAAGCAGACATTTGAGAAACAAGATGTAATAGACAGGACAGAAGAGTTGAAGAAGTATTGTGTAAAACGTTGGTGGGCTGATGTACCAGAAGGCCAGCCTGAAGATGTTATTTCTGCTGAAAATGAAACCAACGAGATTTAAGTTGTAGGAGGGTATAATCCATAATGGAGCCTCCATAAATAGTTAATTAATTCAAACAATAAGAAATATGAATAGTTTTAAGAAATCCGTTAATGTTATTCTTGTGTTGATTTTTTCTGTCATGCTTTGCAGTAGCTTGGAGGGGTGTAAAAAGAAGAAGTCATATTCAGAGTTGTTAAATGAGTGCATAGCTATTAAAGATTCAATGCGTAAGAAAGCAAATGATGCCTATGTCCGTAAGGTAGCTAATGAAATTCTAAAACGAAATTTCTCTCAGATTGATACCATTATAGTAAAAGAGAAACGTGTAAGTATTGGAGGTGATGTTAGTAGTAAAACTGAAACTACACCTCTTTATAACGTCGACATTAATGCAGAAGGAAAAGTTATTGGTACAATAAATGGTGTTAAGGATGAATATGTTTTTGACTTACATACTAATATCATTCGAGAATTTATGGAAAGTGCATTTTCAAGCGATTATTATCTAACGGTAAAAGATAAAAATGGTTTATATGCGGCAAGTGTCTCTAGAGGAAAGAAATTGGACATAGAAAAAGATAATGAGAGATTAAAAGCAAATGCAAAAAACGATGTAACAATCGACGGAATTAAAGTTCGTTATTTGTCTAAGGATGATTCAGATGGTTTTACGGTTCTAAACTATTATTCTGATAAAAAGCTGTCGGACAAACAAATAAGAAAGGTCGGAAAGACGATCAAACTTAAATATTTCTATGTGATGTTTAGTGCTAAAGATGATAGCAATTATGCATATTATCTTATTGACGATGATGTTATTAAACATAGAAATCCCGATAATAGGCATTTGTATTATTAAGGTGGGCGATAAGAGCATCAAGGTCGTGATGAAATAATCCGATTAAGCGGATATATAATTAAAACAACGGCAGGTTCCTGATGTGTGGGAGCCTGCCATTATTCTTTTTGCGCTTTTTCTTTGTCAGTTCGGAAAATCTTCGTAACTTTGCAACGACAAAGATAGAGTTCGTATGAGTAGCAAGGAGTGTCTTACCCAATTTTCGCACAATTTGTTCTGGGATGTCGATACATCTCAGTTGACGATGAATGCCCATTCCGCATACATCATTCAGCGCGTGCTGGAGTATGGGCAGATGAATGATTGGCGTCTGATCAACCGCTATTATGGACTCGACAAGATAGTGGAAGACTGCAAGAAGATGCGTTCACTCGACCCTGTTTGTCTTTCATTCATTTGTGCAATATCTCACACCAAGCCAGAGGAATACCGATGCTATCACTTCAGACAGTCTACCCCGACACCCTGGAACTCCTGAAGATGCTGGCGCAGGCTCCTGTCCTGAGCAATATGCGTCTTGTTGGTGGGACAGCTCTCGCCTTGCAATATGGCCATAGACGGTCCGTTGATTTGGACTAAATTAAACCATATTTTTAAATCACAAATAAACCAAAGGAATTACGAAGAAGTTATTGATGTTTGTGGCTTTCGCAGCCATGTGTGTTACAGCCAGTGCGCAGAGCGCAGGAATGAAGAAGTATGCCGACGAGGCGAAGATGAAGCCCGCGTTCGAAAAGATGCTGGCATCGCTGAAGGCCATCAAGTAGCGCGGTTTACCGGTAGTAAGCGGGCGGGCGTTGGGAAGTAAGCGGGCGGTCGTTGGGAAGTAAGCGGACGGTCGTTGGGAAGTAAGCAACGAGGGGTGAGCAGGAAGCAGGCGGGCGGTCTGCTTCTTGATGGTTGGCGGAGACACGAAAGTCTGACAATTCTGACAAATGACAGTGTCAGAAATTGGACGATAGGTGTGGGTGAAAAGTCGTAAGTAAATGCATATTATATATATAATATATATATTATATAATAATATGAAATAATTCATATCTTTTCTGCTGAAGATGTGGGCGCAGATTCTGACTGTCATAATTGTCATAATTGTCAGAATCGCGATTTTTTAGTGCTTCGAATGTTTTGTGCTTCACGAATTATTTTGTACCTTTGTGGTCGCAACGAAAAAGAACAACAAACGATGAACTCGAAGATTTTGAAACTGGATGCGCCTTACAACTTTATTTATGCTGGGGGCAAGATAGGTCGCCATATTGCTACGCTGATGACGTGGGAGGATGATGTTGACGGTGGTGCCGAAGTGTTTGAAGCCCATCAGTATCCGATTATCGACCAAGGCGAGGAGTGTCCTGCGGGTACGCTGGTGTGGGAGGCGGAGTTGGAGGACTGTCGCGTCATCTGTAGTGCCGGTGACCCGAGGGTTCATCTGCGTTGGTTTGCAAAGATTGTTGAGTTCGATTTCCAGCAGGAAGTGCCTGTTGAGGCGGGTTACATGTGGGAGCGCCTGAGTATGTTGGGCGTCTCGATGGTGTGGGACAAGGGCAAGACCGAGGATGGCGAGGAGTACGAAGAGAACTGCTACGAGGTGAGTTTGAGTTTCGAGGGCGGCTTGGATCGTCTTTGGGTGAAGAGCAACCTCTGGGATGGTTTCTATTTCGAGGCTCGCGGCACGCGTCGTGAGGTGTTCCACGCGCTGAACTATCAGCGTAACACGTACGAGGGGTTGTTCCGTCAGCACGCCTTGCTCATCACGTTTACGACGCCTGACGGTTGGGAGCAGGACATCGTGGACGCGTTGAATGAGCGTCAGCACGATATAGAGGACAAGGACGACGTTATATAAATATTAATTAAGGTACGCGCGCGTAAAGATGGATAACGTTCAGGAGACACTGGCACCGATAGCGGTTGACTTCGTGGTGGAGCAGGGTTTGCAGGAGAAGACTGAGGCCAAGCGCCGTCCGTACATTGCGCTGATTCGCCGTTGGGCTCAACACGAGGGCAGGGTAGAGCTGGGTGAACGTCTTGCGAGTCCGCTGACGTTGACCGCTGGCGCTCCGAAGTTGGATTCTCAACTTAATCAGCTGACCAAGAAGTATCGTGAGGGCGAGCGGTTGCAACGGTTGGTACGGGTAGTTCGCGAGATTGACGAGAGGATTAAGGTTGACAGCAATTGGACGTGGGCTCACGTGATGCGTGTGCTGATGGACGAAGGTGTGCTGATGACCAACATTCCCAACCGCTTTGACCGTCTTATGTGCTCGATGATTCCAGGCAAGGGTATCGATAATGTTCGTAAGAACGGTGACTATAGTTTGATTGAAACTCACCGTTCGTGGCGTAGCTGGATAGAGAACTATAAAGATGATTGGGAGGAAGCCAACAATCGTGCCATTTGTAAGGAAATTTATGATGTCTTAGAGCCTGCTCTTTCCTAAATTTTCCCTTTGCTTTCCATATTTTTCCTAAGCCTTTCCGAAATTTTCCGCAGGGCTTTAAAACAGTGGATTTCACTATATAAATGAGTGAAACGCACTTTTTTTATATTATCTTTGCATCACGGAATCCCGGCCGGTGCCCGTAACGTGAGTGTAAACAATAATATTAACTTTTTTACAAACTAAAAAACTTTATGGAAACTTTAAAACTTATGACATTGAAGAAAAGTATTTTGATGAACCGACAGATTGGAGGCTGCAAGGCTCAGGCATTCGAGTTGTCGCTCGACGACTACGTGGCTGTGACCCAGTCGGCTGAGGTTGCCGAGCTGATTAGCAAGATTCGTGCTACCACGGATAAGGACGAGCGTCGCCGACTGAAGTCGAAGCTGCCCTTCCGCTGTCCGCACTACTTCCGCTTCCGCGACAATCATCGTGCGCAGGATGCTATCCTGTCCGACGAGTTTACGTGGCAGACGTGTGTTGACATTGACAATCAGGACGAGGTTGAACCCGCACTTTCTCGCGCGTACCTTATTAATAACGATAAGGACAACGAGTGGTATGGAATGCTGTTGCACGCTGAGTATTCGGCTTCGGGCAAGCTGCATCTGGACATCCGCATCCCTGTGGGCATGACCATCCGCGAGGCTCAGCAGGCTTACACGAAGGCTCTGGGTGTCAGCTTCGACGAAGACTGTTGTTCGCCTGAGCGCATGATCTACATCACCGATGCTGCCTCGCAGCTCTACACGGCTGACGGCTGGTGTGCCCGACTGTCGGAGGCAGAGGTCAGCAAGCGTCAGAGGGCATTGACAGATCGTGGGCTGGCGGTGGACGGACGAGAACTCAAAATTGAGCCGTCATCGGAGGAAGCTGAATGCAAAATTGCGTTCAGCACCAACGAACTGAAATCTCAGCCCAGCACCAATGAATCGAAAAATCGATCCATTGAAGCCTATCCCACGGAGTATGCAGGCATCCCCTACAGCTACATTGTCGAGGAGTTGGCCGACCAGTTGGGTGGTGCGCCTGAGCACGGTTCGCGCAATGCGTTCATTTTCTCGATGGCCTGTCATCTGCGCTACATCTGCAACGACGATGCCCAGTGGATTCGTCAGGTGCTGCCCAACTTCGGCGAGAATCAGGAACGTGTGAATGCCAGCATTGACAGTGCCTGCAAGAGGAGTCAATCGCTGACGATGAACACGAAGATGAAGACCGCCATCACCCTTGCGCGCAAGCGTAAGAATATGGAGAACGGCACTGACGAGGCGTCGCTGATGAGTCAGCCTCAGATGCCTGAACGACTGCCTGCACCCATCCGTCTCATCACCTCGAAAGCCCCTCGCGGCTATTGGCCTTGCATCATCAACACGTCGTTCTCGGCCTTTGCCACCTATTTGGGTGGTGTGAAGGCAGAGTTCTGGAACGGCACTCTGAAGGAGTGTACGCTGCTGAACGGACTGGTAGCACCAATGTCCATTGGTAAGTCGAGCATCAAGGACCCCATCAACCACATCATCGCACCTATCGAGCTGCGTGATATGCAGGCTCGTCAGAGGGAGAAGGAGTGGGCAGAGGAAACCAACCAGAAGGGTGCCAACAAGGAGAAGCCCGAGCGTCCGAAGGACATCTGCGTGCAGATAGTGGACTCGGACATGACGAATGCCGCCCTGACGCAGCGTTTGGACGATGCTGAGCGTGCAGGCAACAAGGCGTTGTTCTGTATGATGGACGAATTGGAACAGGTGAAGAAGATGGCTGGTGGCTCGATAGCCGAGGTGACTGAGATTATCCGTCGCGACTTCGATACCGACAAGTACGGTCAGGAGCGCGTGGGTACCCAGAGTGTCAAGGCCCGCACGACGCTGCGGCTGAACATGGTGTTCTCGACGACACCCAATACGGCCAAGATGTTCCTTGGTTCGAACATCGACAATGGTACGCTGTCGCGCCTCAGCCTGAGCACCATCGTGAAGGAAGACGTGGAGCGTCGCCCTAAGTTCAAAGCCTACGACGAGGCGTTCGACAAGAAGTTAGACGTCCATTTGGCCCGATTGGAGAATGCCAAGGGTACCATCGTCTGTCAACAGGCTAAGGCTTTGGCCGAGAAGTTGTTAGACCGTGCTGAGGAACGTGCGCTGATGATGGGCAACGAGTCGTACGAGCAGCTGTCGTATCGTGCGGTGGAGATAGCTTTCCGTAAGAGCATCATCCTCTACGTGATGAACGGCATGAAGTGGAGCAAGGAGATTGAGGAGTTGGTGACCTACTTGTTCGACTACGACATGTGGGTGAAGATGTGCCTCTTTGGTGAGGAAATCACTAACAAACTGGCCAAGGACAATCGTGTCATGAAGCCGGGTGTACCCTGCCTGCTGGAGCAGCTGAACGATACGTTCGCACGTCAGGAGTTCGATATCCTTTACAAGGCTCAGAATGCCGTCATCGGCAACGTCAGCAAGGCCGCCAGCAATCTGCTGTCGCAGTGGAAGAAGCGTGGCTGGATAGAGGAAACGGACGAGAAGGGCATCTACTGCAAGACGGAGGCTTACTATCAGAAGCATGTAGCGTGACTCTTTCTGACAATTCTGACAAATGACAGTGTCAGATTTTGCAAATAAACACTAAAAGTGGGCTGACATTTGGTCAGTCCATTTTTTCTTCGTACCTTCGCTGCATGAAAAAGTTCATGGTATTATTAATGGTTGCCTGGTGGGCTGGTTCAGCCTCGGCACAGATTCAGACAAATGCGGGTGTGCAGTACCTGCAGTGTATGCAAAAAGATATGTCGACGGACTTCTATGACCTGTCGAACACGTACTTCCTGGCAGATTCGCTGGTGACGTTCGACGCCAAGAAGGGTGAGGGACTGGTACAGTGGAAGCGCTATAGGCTGAGTCCGCGACAGGCGTTCAACCTGAACGGCTACTGGCCCGTGAGGATGCAGATGCTGGATTTCCCCGATGCGGCGTACGAGAACGACCCTGCGCTGAAAATCAAGGTGGAGTGGATAACGCCAAGAACGGCTCGCATCCGGATGTTGACGACGTCTGTGGAGCCGAAGAATTCCGATGCTGACGACGTGATGTTCTGCGAGGCATTTAAGAAGAAGGTGGCTGTTGGCAGCCAAACTGCCAACCATACTGCCCGTTCGGAATATGGTAGCATTGAGATTCAGCCGTATCCTTTCCGTATCGTGGTGAAGGACGCGAAGGGGAAGGTGTTGACGCAGACACGCCATATCGTGGACAACGACTCGACGCAGGTGAAGCTGTTGCCGTTCTCGTTTATCAAGCGCGGCAGTGATAATTCGCGCAGCATCAATCCTGTGTTCCTGCTGTCGCCAGGCGAGCGGATATATGGTTGCGGTGAGTCGTTTACGTCGCTGAACAAGGTGGGGCAGAAGGTGCATCTGAGCGTCACCGACCCTCAGGGGCCTGAGACCGACGGACAGTATAAGCCCGTGCCTTTCTATTTCTCGAATCGCGGCTACGGTATCTTTATGCACACGTCGGCGCCTGTTACCTGCGACTTCGGAGCCTCGTATATCGGCGCCCAGCGTCTGTTTATGGCCGACGAGCAGATGGACTTCTTCGTGTTCTTTGGCGAGCCTAAGGATATCCTCAACGAATATACGGACATCACGGGCAAGAGTCCCATGTTGCCGCTGTGGAGCTTTGGCACGTGGATGAGCCGCATCACCTATTTCTCGCAGAAGGAAGGACTGGAGATTGCCCGTCAGTTGAGGGCGCACAAGATTCCCAGCGACGTGATACATTTCGATACGGGTTGGTTTGGCGTCGACTGGCAGTGCGACTATCAGTTTGCGAAAGACCGCTTCCCCGATCCCGTCGGCATGCTGAAACAACTGTCGAAGGACGGCTTTCACACCTGTCTGTGGCAGTTGCCTTACTTCACGCCTAAGAACCGCTTCTTCCCAGAGATCATCGAGCGTGGTCTGCACGTGGTGAATGCCACTGGCGGGATGCCCGTAGAAGATGCTATCCTCGATTTCTCGAATCCTGAGACCGTCAGTTGGTATCAGTCGAAGATTGAAGGACTCATGCGTCAGGGCGTCTCTACCATCAAGTGTGACTTCGGCGAGGCAGCGCCCTATAACGGTTTCTACCATAGCGGCAAGGGTGGACTGTACGAACACAACCTCTATCCGCTGCGCTACAACAAAGCCCTGTGGGAAGTGGTGGAGAAGAATCATCCTGGCGAGGGCATCATCTGGGCACGTTCGGCATGGGCTGGAAGTCAGCGTTATGCCCTGCATTGGGGCGGCGATGCGGCTACGAACAATATCGGACTGCTGGGCGACCTTCGTGGCGGACTGAGCTTCGGACTGAGCGGCTTCTCTTTCTGGAGTCACGACATGGGTGGCTTCGTGACTGCCTCACCTGAGGATATCTACCGTCGTTGGCTACCGTTCGGATTCCTGTCGAGCCATACAAGAGCCCACGGTGCACCCCCAACCGAGCCCTGGCTCATCAGCGAGTCGTTCACTGAGGCCTTCCGCGCGTGTGCCGAGATGAAATACAAGCTGATGCCCTACGTGTATGCCCAAGCGAAGGACTGCTCAGAGCGCGGACTGCCGATGGTGCGTGCCCTGCTGGTGGAATTTCCTGAGGACAAAGGTGCGTGGTATGTGGAGGATGAATATATGTTCGGAAGTCAGATGCTCGTAGCACCGCTGATGGAATCAGGCAACAGCCGTGACGTCTATCTGCCGAAGGGCAAATGGATTGACTATCAGTCGGGTAGGGTGTATGAGGGTGGCTATCAGACCATCGAGGCTGGTAAGATTCCTGCCATCATCCTCGTTCGCGACGGTAGCATCATTCCCCATGTTCCTTTGGCACAACGTACAGACCAGATTGATTGGAACAAGATAGAGTTGCGCGAATACAAGGCTGATGCTGCGAAGTGTAGCGGGCTGTTGTTCAAGCCTGGCGATACGACGATACAACATATCACCTCGCCTGATAAATGACAGTGACATATTTTTCAATTAAAATCTAAAAAAGTGACAAAATGTTTGGTGGTTTCGTTGGAAATGAGTACTTTTGCAACCGAAAATAGAAATTGAACGATGAAAAGTCTGAATCTGATTAGCTCGATTATTATTATTCGACTGCGTAAAAGTGGCCGGAAGTGATGGGTTGTATCTGATGACGATTGAAAATTGAGCATTAAACAAATTAAATACAGAGCCTTTCTCACTTCCGGGTGCAGAGAGGCTTTTTTGTATAAATAGTAAATTGTCAAATAGTAAATTGAGATGAGTGACAGATTGTTTATTTTCGACACGACGCTGAGGGACGGCGAACAGGTGCCTGGGTGCCAGCTGAACACGGTAGAGAAGATTCAGGTGGCAAAGGCCTTGGAGCAGTTAGGCGTAGACGTGATTGAAGCAGGATTTCCGGTGTCGAGTCCAGGCGACTACCACAGTGTGATTGAGATTTCGAAGGCCGTCACGTGGCCCACGATTTGTGCGCTGACGCGAGCCGTCGAGCACGACATCGACGTGGCTGTCGAGGCGTTGCAGTATGCCAAGCACAAGCGCATTCATACTGGAATCGGCACCTCGGACGAGCACATCAAGTACAAGTTCAATTCTACGCGCGAACGCATCTTGGAGCATGCTGTCGAGGCGACGAAGTATGCCAAGCGCTTCGTGGACGACGTGGAGTTCTACTGCGAGGATGCTGGCAGGACGGACAACGAGTACTTGGCGCAGGTGGTCGAGGCAGTCATTAAGGCTGGTGCTACGGTGATAAATATTCCTGACACGACGGGCTACTGTCTGCCGCAGGAGTACTACGACAAAATCAAATACCTGAAGGAGCACGTGGACGGCATTGACGCGTGTATCATCTCGACCCACTGCCATAACGATTTGGGTATGGCGACGGCCAATACGCTGAACGGTGTGCTGGCTGGTGCACGTCAGGTGGAGGTAACCATCAACGGCATCGGAGAGCGCGCTGGCAATACCAGTTTGGAGGAAATAGCAATGATTCTGAAATGTCACAAGTCAATCAATATTGAGACGAACATCAATACGACGAAGATATATCCGATGAGCCGTATGGTGTCGAGTCTGATGAACATGCCCGTTCAGCCGAACAAGGCCATCGTGGGTCGCAATGCGTTTGCGCATTCGTCAGGTATTCATCAGGACGGCGTATTGAAAAATGTACACACGTACGAGATTATAGACCCCAAGGATGTTGGTATCGATGTGGATAGCATCGTGCTGACGGCTCGCTCAGGTCGTGCGGCATTGAAGCATCGATTGATGTTAAACGGTGTGGACGTGAGCGACGAGCATAAGATAGACAAAATCTACGAGCAGTTCCTGGCGTTGGCCGATAAGAAGAAGGAAATCTCGGATGCCGACGTCATGATGCTGGCTGGTGCCGACGTGGCCGAGACTCACGCCGTCAGGCTTGACTTCCTGCAGGTGACGAGCGGCAAGGGCGTGCGCAGTGTGGCGTCGATAGGACTGGACATTAGCGGTCAGAAGTTCGAAGCTGCTGCCAGCGGCAACGGTCCTGTGGACGCTGCCATCAAGGCGCTGAAGAAGATTATCATGAAGCAGATGACGCTGAAGGAGTTTACCATTCAGGCTATCTCGAAGGGAAGCGACGACGTGGGCAAGGTGCACATGCAGGTGGAGTACGACGGTAGCCTGTACTACGGATTTGGAGCCAACACGGACATCGTGACAGCCTCTGTTGAAGCGTACATTGATTGTATCAATAAATTTAGAGCAGAATGAATACATTATTCGATAAAATATGGGATGCCCACGTGGTGCAGACGGTAGAAGACGGCCCCACTCAGCTGTACATCGACAGGCTGTATTGCCATGAGGTGACGTCGCCGCAGGCCTTCGAGGGTATGCGCGCAAGAGGGTTGCGTTGTTTCCGTCCTGAACAGATAGTCTGCATGCCCGACCACAATACACCGACGCACGACCAAGACAAGCCCATCGAAGACCCTGTTTCAAAGACGCAGGTAGATACGTTGGCGCAGAATGCGGCTGACTTCGGTTTGAAGCATTTCGGTATGTACTCGAAAGACAACGGCATCATTCACGTCGTGGGCCCTGAAAAGGGACTGTCGCTGCCTGGTATGACGATAGTCTGTGGCGATTCCCACACATCCACGCATGGTGCTATGGGCGCTGTGGCCTTTGGTATCGGCACGTCGGAAGTAGAGATGGTGATGGCCTCGCAATGTATTCTGCAACAGAAACCCAAGTCGATGCGCATCACGATTAACGGTACGTTGGGTAAAGGTGTGACGGCGAAGGACGTTGCGCTGTACCTGATGGCGCAACTGACGACGAGCGGCGCTACGGGCTACTTTGTTGAGTATGCAGGTGATGTCATCACCGCATTGTCGATGGAAGGTCGCCTGACGCTTTGCAACCTGTCGATAGAGATGGGTGCGCGCGGTGGTTTCATTGCCCCTGACGAAGTGACCTTTGATTACGTCAAAGGTAAGGAATATGCCCCTAAGGGCGAAGCGTGGGAGAGGGCCGTTGCCTATTGGAAGACGCTGAAGAGTGGCGACGACGCTGTGTTCGACAAGGAGCTGACGTTCGACGCTGCTGACATTGAGCCACGCATCACGTATGGCACCAATCCTGGTATGGGTATTGGCATTACGGAGGCTATTCCTGCCGAGGGTGACGCCAACTTCGAGAAAGCCCTGCAGTATATGGGTTTCAAGGCTGGCGAGCAGCTGTTAGGAAAGCCCATCGACTACGTCTTCTTAGGTGCTTGCACGAATGGTCGCATCGAGGACTTCCGTGCCTTTGCCTCTATTGTGAAAGGTCGCAAGAAGGCTGATAACGTGGTGGCTTGGCTGGTGCCAGGCTCGTGGGCTGTGCGTCAGCAGATAGAGGACGAAGGCTTAGACAAGGTGCTCGAAGCTTCTGGCTTTGAGATTCGCCAGCCTGGTTGTTCGGCCTGCCTCGCGATGAACGACGACAAGGTGCCTGCAGGCAAGTATGCCGTATCGACGTCGAACCGCAACTTCGAGGGACGTCAGGGACCAGGTTCGCGCACCATACTTGCATCGCCCTTAGTAGCTGCTGCTGCTGCCGTCACAGGAGTAATAACCGACCCAAGAACACTATTATGAAACAGAAATTCAACATTATAACAAGTACGTGCGTGCCCCTGCCGTTGGAGAATGTGGACACCGACCAGATTATCCCTGCACGCTTCCTCAAGGCAACCACCAAGGAAGAAAAGTTCTTTGGCGACAACCTGTTTCGTGACTGGCGCTATAGGGAAGACGGTAGCGTGGTTGAGGATTTTGTTCTCAACAACCCCAAGTATAAGGGCTGCATCCTCGTGGCTGGCAAGAACTTCGGCTCAGGCTCCAGTCGTGAGCACGCCGCATGGGCTATTGCGGGCTATGGCTTCCGCGTGGTCATCTCGTCGTTCTTTGCCGATATCCACAAGAACAACGAACTGAATAATTTCGTGTTGCCCGTTCAGGTGAGCGAGGGTTTTCTGCAGGAATTGTTTCAGACCATTCAAAACGACCCTGATGCTCAGGTCGAGGTTGACCTCCCCAATCAGACGGTTACCAACCTGACGACGGGCCATTCAGAGCACTTCGACATCAATGGCTACAAGAAGCATTGTCTGATGAACGGATTGGACGATATCGACTTCCTTGTGGCAAATAAAGATAAGATAGAAGCATGGGAGCAGAGAAGGTAAATACGTACAAGCGCATGGTGCCCTTCGTAGAGATTATGGACTCTACGTTGCGCGACGGCGAGCAGACCAATGGCGTGTCGTTCCTGCCGCATGAAAAGCTGGTGATGGCTCGTAAACTGCTCAGCGACGTCAACGTCGACCGCATTGAAGTGGCATCGGCACGTGTGTCGGAAGGTGAGCGTGAGGCTGTGACCAAGATATGCGCCTATGCCCAGAAGAACGGGCTGTTGGATCGTGTCGAGGTGTTGGGTTTCGTGGACGGCGGCAAGTCGATAGACTGGATTGCCGAGTGTGGCGGACGGGTGGTGAACCTGTTGGCAAAGGGTTCGCTGAAGCATTGCACCCACCAGTTGCAAAAGACGCCCGAGGAGCACATCAACGACATCAAGAAAGAGTTGGAATATGCTGCCAGCAAGGGTATCAGCGTGAATCTGTACCTTGAGGACTGGTCGAACGGCATGAAGGATTCTCTTGAGTACGTCTATCAGTTGATGGATGCATTAACATTGAACAACGTTCAACGTTTCATGCTGCCTGATACGCTGGGTGTGATGAATCCCTTACAGGTCATCGAATATTTCCGTAAGATGAAGAAGCGTTATCCAGACGTGCATTTCGACTTCCACGCCCATAACGACTACGACCTTGCGGTATCGAACTCGCTGGCCGCTGTGCTGAGTGGCGCTCGTGGTTTGCACGTCACCGTCAATGGGTTGGGGGAGCGTTGCGGCAATGCGCCGATGGCCTCCGTGCAGGCAATCTTGAAAGACCAGTTTCACGCCAAGACGAATATCGTGGAGAGTCAGTTGAACGACCTCTCGCGGATGGTGGAAAGCTTCAGTGGCATCAGCGTTGCACCCAATCAGCCGATTGTTGGTGAGAATGTGTTTACGCAAGTGGCTGGCGTACATGCCGATGGTGACACGAAAGACCAGCTGTACTACAACGAGTTGATGCCAGAGCGTTTTGGTCGTAAGCGTGAGTATGCGTTAGGCAAGAATAGCGGTAAGGCCAATATAGCCAAGAACCTTGAAGAACTCGGGCTGGAACTGACTCCTGAGCAGACGCGTCGAGTGACGGAGCGCATCACGGAGTTGGGTGACAAAAAGGAAATCGTGACGCAGGACGACCTGCCGTATATCGTCAGTGACGTCTTGAAGCATGATGGCTCGGAGGAGAAGGTTAAGCTGATAAGTTACGTGGTATCAACGGCTTACGGCTTGCGGCCAGGTGCGAATATCAAGGTGGAAATAAACGGTCAGCAGTTTGAAGGTAGTGCGGTGGGCGATGGTCAGTACGACGCTTTCGTAAAAGCCTTGCGCTACATTTATAAAAAGTATCTCGACCGCACCTTCCCCACGCTGGCTAACTATCAGGTCAGTATTCCCCCTGGTGGTCGTACGGACGCGTTGGTGCAGACGGTCATCTCGTGGCACTATAAAGGCGGCCTGCTTCGTACGCGCGGACTGGATGCCGACCAGACGGAAGCTGCCATCAAGGCGACATTTAAGATGTTGAACATTATAGAAAGTGATAACAATAAGTGATAAATTATGAAACTGAAGATTGCGATATTGGCTGGTGATGGTATCGGCCCAGAGATTATGAAACAAGGTGTGGCTGTCATGAATGCTATAGCCAAGAAGTGTGGTCACGAGTTTGAGTATGAGGAAGCGCTGGTGGGTGCTTGTGCCATTGAGGCCTGTGGCGATGCCTATCCTGACGCAACGCACGAGGTGTGTATGAAGGCCGATGCAGTTCTCTTTGCTGCTGTAGGCGACCTGAAATACGACAACGACCCTACGCTGAAGATGCGTCCTGAGACGGGCTTGCTGGCTATGCGCAAGAAGCTGGGACTCTTTGCTAACATCCGTCCAGTAGCCACGTTCGACTGCCTGTTGCACAAGTCACCGCTGAAGGAAGAACTGTTGCGTGGTGCCGACTTTGTGGTCATCCGCGAACTGACGGGTGGCATGTATTTTGGTGAGAAGCATCAGGACAACGATATGGCTTTCGACACCAATATCTATACCCGTCGTGAGATTGAGCGCATTCTGAAGGTCGCCTTCGAGATGGCCATGACGCGTCGGAAGCACCTGACCGTTGTCGACAAGGCTAACGTGTTGGCGTCGAGCCGCCTGTGGCGTCAGGTGGCACAGGAAATGGAGCCCCAGTATCCAGAGGTCACTACCGACTATATGTTTATCGACAATGCCTCGATGCGTGTACTGACTGAGCCTCGTTTCTTTGATGTCATTGTGACGGAGAACACCTTTGGTGACATCTTGACTGACGAAACGTCTTGTATTACGGGGTCCATGGGCTTGCAACCCTCTTCGTCGCTGGGTGAGCACACACCGCTCTTCGAACCCGTTCACGGCTCGTGGCCGCAGGCTGCTGGTCAGAACCTTGCCAATCCGTTGGCACAGATACTTTCTGCCGCTATGCTGCTGGAGCACTTCGGACTGGAGCGTGAGGGTGCTTTGGTTCGTGAGGCTGTCAATGCTTCATTGGATGCTCATGTCCGCACACCAGAAATTCAAGTCAAGGATGGCAAGAAGTATGGAACAAAAGAAGTAGGACAATGGATTGTAGAGTATATCGAAAAGGCCTGATGGTTCTGTTTGTTGCCATAGCATGGCAACAAACAATTCAGGCTCAGGAAAACTGGCGTGACTCGCTCACGGCTATTAACAAGCAGATAGCCCAGTCGACATGGTCGACGGACTTGCATCTGCGCAAGGCTAATGCCAACCTGCAACTGAAGCAATGGCAGTATGCCGTCGACGAGTATGCCCTTGTGTTGCAACACGAAGAGCGCAACCCTGCTGCCTTGTTCTATCGTGCTTATGCCTACACCCATCTGCGTCGTTTCGACTTGGCGCGCAACGACCTCAACGACCTGCTCATCGTCCTTCCTCATCACTTTGAGGCCCGTCTGTCATTGGCTGTAGTGCAGCAACAATTAGGTCGTAAACAGGAAGCGTTAGACAACTTGAATCTGGCCATCCAACAATGTCCTGACTCCGCTGTCGCCTATGCTGCACGTGCAAACTTGGAGCGTGACATGAAACAGGACGACGCTGCCCTCTACGACTGGCAGAAGGCTGAGGAACTGGCACCGCGTGACCCAACGTATGTTGTATCGCATGTCGACCTGTTGTTAGTGTTGGAGCGCCGTAAGGAAGCACGTCGCGTGCTTGATGCTGCTGTCAGTCGTGGCATTCCTCGTGGCATGTTAGTCGAATGGTATGCAAAATGTAAACGCTAAAAAAGTTCAACGTTCAATGTTCAATATTCAACGTTTTTTAAAACAACCTACGAAGCGACAGTTCGTGGCAGGTTTCTTTGCTGTTGTCGCCATCATAGGCGGCATCAGGTATTATTTGCAGAGAACTCACAGTTCTGAGGATGTGCCCATTGTCGAGAAGACTCAGAAGCATCATCGTATTCGTGGCGTCACCAGCTACAGAACGGAATTCCCTGACAGCCAGAGCGTACAGATTGTGGCTGCTCAGAAGTGGGGCGTACGGCCAGTGAAGAATCGCGAGGATGCCGAGAGTCGCAAGAAGGAACTGGTGTATGTGGGTGAGAGCCCTTACTGGCATGTTGACCGCCTATCGAGCAGCATTCCTTATCTCGTACCACGTGCCGCTTTGATGTTGCAGGATATTGGCGAGGCGTTCTACGACAGCCTCTATGCCAAAGGCCTGCCTTTCCACCAGCTCATCGTCACCAGCGTGCTGCGCTCAATGGAGGATGTTGCCAAACTTCAGCGTCATAACCCCAATGCCACTGAGCAGAGTTGTCACCTTTATGGTACTACGGTAGACATCTGCTACAACCGCTACCAGCCCCTGAAGCGCGAGGTGCGTAACGATACTCTGAAATGGGTGCTGTCCGAAGTGTTGCGCGACAAGCGTAATGAAGGCCGTTGCTACATCAAGTACGAGGTGAAACAAGGCTGTTTCCACATGACGGTCAGATAAAAACAAAGACTCCTATGCCAACCGACATAGGAGTTCTTTTTATTCAGTAGTTTTTTCTTCTTTTTCTTCTTCTGTCACATCGACGTCTGCGGAGAAGTATGCTTGCAGTTCAGCATTTGCGGAACCTTCTGTGTTGGGAAGGTCGCGGATAATCTTGCCGTGCTCCAATAGAGCAATTCTCGAAGAAATGTCTATTGTATGCTGCAGGTTGTGGCTGGAGATGAGAATCGTGGCACCTGTTGAGGCGGCATAGTCGCACAATAGGTGTTTCAAGAGTACCTGGCTCGTGGGATCGAGGAAATTGAAGGGTTCGTCTAGAATTACCGTCTTGGGCTGGCGGAGGAGGGCAGAGATGATGCCCACCTTCATCGTGTTGCCTGCTGAGAGGTTGCGGATGAGCTTCTTCTGTCCGAAAATCTCACCGTTGGCAAAACGCTCGAACTGTCCGAGACGTTCATCGACCTCTGCCTGCTTCATGCCAGATATCTTGCCCAGGAAGGCGAAATACTCCTCAGGAGTCAGGAAGTCGATGAGGAAGCCTTGGTCGATGTAGGCACCCACGTGCTGTTTCCAAGCCTCGCTTTCAGCGGGGTTGATGGCCATCGACGGTTCTCCGTTTGGCGTGAACACGTACTCCACGCTACCTTCGTCGGCCTTCAGCAGGTCGAGCAGTAGACGGAAAAGGGTCGTCTTACCAGCTCCGTTGTTTCCCACGAGTCCGAGGATGTCACCGTCGTTAATGGTAAACGAGGGAATATCGCAGGCGCACGTCTCGCCAAACTGTTTCTTGAGAGTATTAATGGTAATCATAATTCTCAATTCTCCATTTTCAATTCTCCATTACACCAGTCCGCGTCCGTGACAATTCTTGAATTTCTTACCTGAGCCACAGGGACAGGGATCGTTGCGTCCAGGTAGCTTGTCCTTTACAATCGGTGTGCGAGGCTGTTGGGCACGTGTGTCCTGAGCCGCTGCGGCAGCCTGATTGGGGTCGGTCATCTGCTCCTGCGTCAGGTTTTGCTTCGACTCCGTATATTGGCTGCGCTGGGTATGCTCTTCAGGTGCTGCCTCCTGCAACTCCTGAACGACAGGAATCTGGGCGCGCATCAAAATGGAGATAGAACGGTTGTTCATCGTGTTCACCATATTGTCGAATAGCTTGACACTCTCCAACTTGAAGATGAGCAACGGGTCTTTCTGCTCGTATGAGGCATTCTGTACGGAGTGCTTCAATTCGTCGAGTTCGCGAAGGTTTTCCTTCCATGCATCATCGATGATGTGGAGCAGAATCTGCTTCTGGAACTCCTTGACCACCGTCTTGCTCTCACTCTCGTAGGCCTCCTTCAGATTACAAGAGATGTTATACATGTGGCGACCGTCCGTCAAGGGTACGGCGATACGCTCGTACATGGCACCCTGGTTCTCGTAAACCTGCTTAATGACGGGCTGAGCCACCTCGCAGATGTGCTCCATCTTACGCTTGAAGTTGCCCATAGCCACCTGGAATACCTCTTCTTCGAGTTCCTCGCGGTTCTTGTTGATGAACTCCTCGCTTGAGAAAGGACACTCCATGGCGAAGACCTTAATGAACTGCTCCTTGCAGCCCTCGTAGTCGTTGGTTTCGATGATATTCACAACACGGTCCCAGATGGTGTTCGAGATGTCCATACCGATACGCTCACCCATCAGAGCGTGACGACGTTTCGAATAAACAACGGTACGCTGCTTGTTCATAACATCATCGTACTCCAACAGACGCTTACGGATGCCGAAGTTATTCTCTTCAACCTTCTTCTGGGCACGCTCTACTTGCTTGCTAATCATCGGGCTCTCCAGCATTTCACCCTCTTTGAAACCAAGACGGTCCATCACAGAGGCGATACGTTCAGAGCCGAACAGACGCATCAGCTTATCCTCCAAGGAGATGAAGAACAGCGACGAACCTGGGTCGCCTTGACGACCGGCACGACCACGTAACTGGCGGTCTACACGGCGAGACTCGTGACGCTCGGTACCGATGATAGCAAGACCACCAGCGGCCTTCACCTCAGGCGACAGCTTGATATCGGTACCACGACCAGCCATGTTGGTGGCGATGGTGACGGCACCCTTTCCGTTAGAATCCTGTTGACCAGCGAGTGCAACGATATCAGCCTCTTTCTGGTGCAGTTTTGCGTTCAGTACTTGATGGGGAATACCCTCGCGCTTGCCCGTCTCAGGATCTTGATACATATCGAGCATACGGCTTAAAAGCTCAGAGATTTCCACAGATGTCGTACCAATCAGCGTAGGACGTCCGGCATTGCGCATCTTCACAACTTCCTCAATGACAGCACGATACTTTTCACGAGCGGTCTTGTAGATACGGTCATCCATGTCGTTTCGGATGACGGGCTTGTTGGTAGGAATCTCAACCACGTCGAGTTTGTAGATGTCCCATAACTCACCAGCCTCAGTGATAGCAGTACCCGTCATACCTGCCAACTTGTGATACATACGGAAATAGTTCTGTAGGGTGATGGTGGCGAAAGTCTGCGTAGCTGCTTCCACCTTGACGTGCTCTTTAGCCTCGACAGCTTGATGCAGACCATCGCTCCAGCGACGTCCCTCCATGATACGTCCCGTCTGCTCGTCGACAATCTTCACTTCACCGTCGATGACCACATACTCGTCATCCTTATTGAACATACAGTAGGCCTTCAGCAACTGCTGCAGGGTATGAACACGCTCTGACTGCACGGCATAGTGCTGCAGCATTTCGTCCTTCATATTGATGCGTTCCTCGTCGGTGAGGTTTGTCTGACCCTCAAGGGCAGAGAGCTGCGACGTAATGTCAGGCAACACAAACAAGTCCTTATCGTTCACCTGACTAGCCAACCAGGCCGTACCCTTATCCGTCAAGTCGCAGGAGTTCAGCTTCTCGTCGACCACGAAGTAGAGAGGCTCCACGACTTCTGGCATACGACGGTTGTTGTTCTCCATATAGGTCTCCTCAGTCTTCAGCATACCGCTCTTGATACCTTCCTCAGAGAGGTACTTGATGAGGGGCTTGTTTTTTGGCATACACTTGTGAGAACGGTAAAGCGCAAGGAATCCCTCGTCGAGCAGCTGCTGACCATCCTTCTTCTGACCAGACTCTATCAGACGGTTACCCTCCGTAATCTTCTGCTTGGCATCAGCCAAATACTGCGTAGCCAATTGCTTCTGAACGCCAACCAGCTTCTCTACCAGCGGCTGATACTCTTCAAACATCTGGTCGTCGCCTTTGGGTACGGGACCAGAAATGATGAGCGGGGTACGGGCATCGTCAATCAACACCGAGTCAACCTCGTCGACGATGGCATAGTTATGGGCACGCTGCACGAGGTCAGAGGGCGATATGGCCATGTTGTCACGAAGGTAGTCGAAACCGAACTCGTTGTTCGTACCGAAAGTGATGTCTGCCTGATAGGCCTTGCGACGCTCTTCAGAGTTGGGACGATGCTTGTCGATACAGTCGACGCTGAGGCCGTGGAACATATAGAGCGGACCCATCCACTCGGAGTCACGCTTGGCCAGATAGTCATTGACGGTAACGACGTGAACGCCATTGCCTGTCAATGCATTCAGGAAAACGGGTAGGGTAGCCACCAGCGTCTTACCTTCACCAGTAGCCATCTCGGCAATCTTACCCTGATGCAGAACGACGCCACCAAACAGCTGAACATCGTAGTGAACCATTTCCCACTTTAGGTCGTTGCCACCAGCTGTCCAATGGTTATGGTATATGGCCTTGTCACCATCAATAGTGATAAAGTCCTTGCGTGGGTCTCCAGCCAGTTCGCGGTCAAAGTCAGTTGCCGTAACGATAGTCTCTTCGTTCTCGGCAAAGCGGCGGGCAGTCTCCTTGACGATAGAGAATACCTCGGGCATCACCTCGTCGAGTGCTTTCTCATAGATGTCAAGTACTTCCTTCTCCAGCTTGTCTATTTGAGCAAAGATGTCGGCACGCTCATCGATGGGCGTATCCTCAATGGTGGCCTTCAGTTTGTTAATCTCTTCTTTCTGCTTCTGGGCAGAGTCCTGCACCTGATGCTGAATGTCCTTGGTGCGTTGGCGCAGTTGGTCGTTGTCGAGTTTCTGAATCTCTGGATAAACAGCCTTTACCTTTTCCACAAAGGGACGGATGAGCTTATTGTCGCGTGACTGCTTATCGCCAAACAACGAACGTAAAAACTTGTTGAAATTCATATCTTTTATCTTATTTTTGTTTATACCTATTTATATTTGGGGTGCAAAGGTACGAATAATTGTGTGAAAAGCCAAATTTAATTCTCACTTTATTTCGTTTTGTGCCACAAGTGTAGGCAACATTGTAGCAGCAAACACAATGCCAAGCTCCAAATACCCTCGGCGTACGACTGGAACAGGGCGCCTATCAGAAACAGAATAGACAATATGGCAGTCAGATGCCAATAGATGGTCTTCTTTTTCCTAATAACAGGCCAGAGGAAGAGCCAGGGCAGGGGATTGAACAGGATAATCTGGAGGTTTAGACTTACCGTCGGATGTTGCGAGAATAGCATGAGTGTCAACACGATACCGATGATGCCGGTTGCCAGCATCAGCAGAACGTCCCAAACTATAAAGATGCTTTGCATCTTCCATTCAATGAGGAAGATAATTATTCCAATTACGAGAAGGATGCTAAAACATACAAGGGGCGATAGGGGGAATCCTGATTCATGCATTTGTACGCCTGGTGGCACGCTGACACGACGCTCCTTGACCAACGGACGACGAGTGCCATTATCGTTTATCCGGGCGCGGTCGAAGTCGTACATCAGGTTTTGTGGCAGAAACTCTTGCTGGCGTAGAGTGGTGGGTTGATCGGCCTTGATACCTAACAGCAAATCGTTGCCGAAACGTGACCATGGATTATGTTGCGTCATCTCATGAATCATCTCGCGATAAGTTGGCGTATAGTCTTCACGCTCAGCATATTCTACCTTTCCGTTAATACATCGCTCGATGATGTCACGAGCCTTCGTCGTGCAGTTGTTATAGAAGTAATTATAACGATAGACGCAGTTCTCAGGACGCAGGTTTTCGCTCAGTGCCTGGCGCAATTGATACTTCTCCTGGGCTGTCAGATTGAGTACCTGTTCTGTTACCATACTGCCAAAATGTCGGTACTCGGCCTGGAACAAGTGATAAGGGAAAGCTCCCAGCTCATAATCGGTCAATCCAAACACGAAGCGAGCCACAAAGTGTGGCGCATGGAAGTTGAATACGCCATAGTTGAAAGCGGCATCCACCTTGCCTTTCTTATGAAAGTCGTGGTAACGAATGGCAGTATGACCATAAAGACTATAAACCTCGTCGTGAGGTTGACATGTAAGCAAACTGATTTCTACAGAATCCATAGCCAGCAACGTGGAGTCGTCTTGTGCTGCTACAGGTGCTGAAAAACCTGTTATAAATGTTAAAAAGCCCCATCTCAGAGCATTAAAAACGGTTTTTAAATGTTTCACGATGCAAAATTACGCTATATTTTCCATTTATCGTTCGTTTCTTTCGATTTTTTTCAATAATTTTGCAAGCCGAAATCGATATGATGATGAAAATAAAGATGAATAAACGACTTTTTGCAACGATTTTGATAGGTGCTGTCACCTTGTCGGGCATGGCTCAGGTAAGTAAAACGCTATCACCCTACAGTCAGTACGGACTGGGAACGTTAGCCGACCAGTCGCTGGGCTTCAACCGTGGCATGGGCGGTTTGTCGATGGGTATTCGAGGCGGTTCTATTGTGAACATGCTTAATCCTGCCTCTTATTCGGCTATTGACTCGCTGACTATGATATTTGATATGGGCGTTACAGGCCAAATCACTAATTTCAAGGAAGGTGGCACGAAGATGAACCGTAAGACGGCTGACTTCGACTATGCCGTAGCCTTGTTCCGCGTGATGCCTAAGATGGGTGTCAGTGTCGGTGTGGTGCCATATTCTAATGTCGGGTATAGTTTCTCCTCAACGGAGACCACCCCGAATTCTACTCTTACCTCAGTTATGACCTATTCAGGCAACGGCGGTTTCAGTCAAGCCTATTTGGGTGTGGGTTATGAGGTGTGCAAGGGTTTCTCTGTGGGTGCCAACTTCTCCTATTTCTGGGGCAATTACGAAAAGTCCCTTGGTATTGCTGCGGTTAAGGAAAGCCATCTGAACGTCATGCTGAAGGGCTATCATACAAATATAAGTTCGTATAAGCTTGATTTTGGTGGCCAGGGACAGTTTTCTCTTAACAGGGACAATGTCCTGACCGTTGGCGCTACTTTTGGTGTTGGCCACAAGTTGGGCGCTGATGCCGACATGGCTATTTTGAATACCGATTCAGAGACTTCTTTAACCGATACGACTACTGTGACACTCAGCAATGCATTCGAACTGCCGATGAGCTTAGGCATTGGTGCTGCGCTGGTTCACAAAAATAGCCTGACCGTTGGCTTTGACTACGCCTACGAACATTGGGGTAATCTGGCTTTCCCGTCTTCTGATGCGACAAACTATCGTTATGAGATGTCGAACTCGGTGCTTCGTGACCGTCATAAGGTAATTATTGGTGCCGACTGGATTCCTGAGCCTAATATGATGGTTCGCAGCTCATTCTTTAAACGCATACATTATAAGGTTGGTGCCTCTTATGCTACACCTTATTATAATATAAAGGGAGAGAAAGGTCCACGCGAGTTGGCATTGAGTGCTGGTTTTGCCATTCCCATCATCAATTCGTGGAACAACCGCTCGCTGCTGAATATCTCGGCTCAGTGGGTCAACAGCTCATCGAAGAACTTTATCACGGAGAATACTTTCTGCATCAATATCGGTTTAACTTTCAACGAACGTTGGTTTGCCAAGTGGAAAGTGGATTAACACATATATGTCGTCGTATGTTGGGCGCGATGATGCTTGGAGCGTGCATCGCTGCCTGCGATGAGCAGAAGTCACATACGGCTCCTGCCATATACGAACGTGACTCCGTGTCGATGATGACCAGTTATGGCATCAACACGCTTATTTCCGACTCTGGCGTCATCAAGTATAAGATTGTGGCCGAACGGTGGGATGTCAATACCGTACGTCATCCACCACGTTGGACGTTTGATAAGGGAATCTTCATGGAGCAGTTCGACGAGCAGTTCCATGTTGAGGGCTATATTCAGGCTGATACTGCGTGGTATTACGATGAGCAGAAACTTTGGGAACTGCGTGGTCGCGTGTGTATCCGTAATGTTAATGGCCTCATATTCCGTAGTGAGGAGTTCTTCTGGGATGGTATCAAGCATGAGTTCTTTTCAAACAAGTTCTCGCGTCTGGTAACACCCGAGCGTACACTCGAAGGTACCCGTTTCCGTAGTGATGAGCATATGACTCACTACGATGTTTCTAATTCTGAAGGTTCGTTTGAGTCGACAGACATAGAAGGTGGGCAGAACCAGACAGCCTCTAACACATCATCTGCAACACCTGCTGATACTGCCGCACAGGTATCTCCCGTGCGTCAAGCTGCCACGCGCCATAAGTCTGCACAGAAATCAGTTTACCAGCCATGACAAATCTCATCATAGGACTACTTGTAACGATGGTATTCTCCGCCTTCTTTTCAGGCATGGAGATAGCTTTTGTTTCCAGTAACCGTCTGCGGCTTGAGATGGATAAGGAGAAGAATGGTCTTTCGCAGCGAGTGTTGGCCATGTTCTATAGTCATCCCAATAACTTCATCAGCACAATGCTAGTAGGTAACAACATTGCGTTGGTAGTCTACGGTATTCTGTTTGCCAAGATATTTGATGCCACATTGTTCGCATCGTTCAGCGACGGTGTCCGTGTGACGTGTGATACCCTGCTGTCGACATTGGTTGTGCTGTTTACTGGTGAATTCCTTCCCAAGACCATTTTCAAGTCCAATCCTAACGGACTGTTGACGTTCTTTGCCGTGCCTGCCTATCTATGCTACATCTTGTTATGGCCTGTTTCGCGCTTTGCTACGATGTTGTCGCATGGACTGCTTCGTCTGATAGGTGTCAAGATGCCTAAAGAAGTTGAGGAAAAAGAGTTTACGAAGGTCGACCTTGACTATTTGGTGCAGTCGAGCATTGACAATGCTGCTAACAATGAGGAGATAGAGGACGAGGTTGAACTGTTCCATAACGCCCTCGACTTTGCTGATACTAAGGTACGCGATTGTATGGTGCCGCGTACGGAGATTGATGCTGTCGACTTGGAAGAGTGTACTGTTGAGCAGTTGAAGAATAAGTTTATCGAGAGTGGCCACTCTAAGATTGTTGTTTACCGCGAGGATATCGATCATATTGTAGGCTATATCCACTCCAGCGACATGTTCCGTCCCTTGCCGGATAAACTTGACTCGTTGGTGCGAGATATGCCATATGTACCCGAGACGATGGCTGCCCGCAAACTGATGTCCATCTTCCTTCAGCAGAAGAAATCGCTGGGTGTAGTCATTGACGAGTTCGGTGGTACGAGTGGTTTGGTTTCTTTGGAAGATATCGTTGAGGAGATTACCGGTGACATCGAAGACGAGCACGACTCACAGAAGTACGTGGCCAAGCAGTTGACGGACGGAGATTACATGCTGTCTGGACGTTTGGAGATTGAGAAGGTCAACGAGTTGTTCGACCTAAATCTGCCAGAAAGTGACGATTACATGACGATAGGTGGTCTGATTCTACATGAATACCAGTCGTTCCCCAAACTTAACGAGGTGGTGCGAATTGGACGATTTGAATTCAAGATAGTGAAGAATACAATGACCAAAATCGAGCTTGTTAGGCTGAAAATTACGGGGAAAGATGAGCGATAAATGATGAAATCATTATTTTTTTGCAAAAACTTGCCGTATTTCGCTCGGAATTTAGTAATTTTGCAGGCTGAATTGACGAAACTTAAAAAAATAACAATAAAAAACAATTAAAAAGCAACAATGGCAGCAATTGGAAAAATTAGAAGCTGGGGACCAGTACTTGCTACAGTAATCGGTCTGGCCCTGTTTGCATTCATTGCCGAAGAGATGTTCCGTTCTTGTGAAGCAACAAACAACGAGAAACGTCAGCAGGTCGGCGAAGTGTTAGGTAAGAAAATTTCTGTGCAGGACTTCCAGAGTCTTGTCGACGAGTATCAGGAGGTCATCAAGATGACTCAGGGTCGTGACAATCTCTCTGAGGAAGAACTCAACCAGGTGAAGGATCAGGTATGGCAACAGTTTGTCAGCAATACCGTCATTGAGGCTGAGGCCAAGAAGGTTGGTCTTACCGTAACAGATGAGGAGTTGCAGAACGTGCTTAAGACAGGTACGAATCCCATGCTGATGCAGACTCCGTTTGTTAATCAGCAGACAGGTCGCTTCGATGCTACTCAGCTCACCAAGTTCCTTAACGATTACAAGAAGCTTCAGGCACAGGGAGGTCAGCAATTGGAGCAGTATGACCGCATCTACAAGTATTGGAAATTCATGGAGAAGATGTTGCGTCAGAACATCCTAACAGGCAAATATCAGAGCCTGCTCAGCCAGTGCCTGATTTCGAACCCCGTGTCTGCTAAGATGTCATTCGATCAGCGCAACGAAGAAAGTGATATCCAGTTGGCTGTTCTGCCCTACAGCAGCATCAAGGATAGCGATGTTGAGCCCACTGATGCCGATCTGAAGGCTAAGTATGGTGAAATGAAGGAAATGTTCCGTCAGTATACTGAGAGCCGTGACATCAAGTATGTAGACTTCCAGGTGGTAGCTTCGAAAGCCGACCGTGATGGCCTGATGAAGACTATGAACGATGCCAAGCAGCAACTGGAGGTTGGTCAGGTGCCCGCTGAGGTTGTACGCAAGGCTCAGTCGCAGGTGCCCTACGTCGGTATTGCCGTTACACGTAATGCTCTGCCCAACGACATTGCTGCTAAGGTCGACTCTATGCAGGTTGGTCAGATTACTGCTCCTTTCGAGACGACTTACGACAACACCCTTAACGTGGTGAAGCTCATTGCCAAGACCCAGATGCCTGACTCAGTAGAGTATCGTGCTATCCAGGTTGGCGGTGCAACCCCCGACGAAGCTCATAAGCGTGCTGACAGCATCTACAACGCCCTGAAGGCTGGTGCTGAGTTTGAGACTCTGGCCAAGAAGTACGGTCAGACTGGTGAGAAACAGTGGATGACCTCACAGATGTACGAGCGTTCGCAGACCATCGATGCCGACTCAAAGAATTACATTGATGCCATCAACACTCTGCAGGCTAACGAACTGAAGAACGTTGAGTTCACCAATGGTAATGTTGTGCTGCAAGTGACTGCTCGAAAGGCTATGGTTACCAAGTTCGATGTAGCTGTCGTGAAGCACACCATCGATTTTTCGAAGGGTACTTATAGCGATGCCTATAATAAGTTCAGCCAGTATGTCAGTGAGAACAAGACCCTTGAGGGCTTGGAGAAGAACGCCCAGAAGTTTGGCTTCCGCGTTCAGGAACGCAAGGACCTTTACAATTCTGAGCACACAGTGGCTGGTCTGCGTGCTACTCGCGAGGCAATGAAGTGGATTTTCGATTCAAAGGCTGGTGACGTTTCGCCTCTCTACGAGTGTGGCAATAACGACCACTTATTGGTTATCGCTCTGACTGGTGTTCATCCTGAGGGTTATCGTGATGCCAGCGATGAGCAGGTTAAAAATGTGCTGAAGAGTGAAGTGCTGAAGGACAAGAAGTTCCAGAAACTTTCTGAAAAGCTGGCTGGTGCCAAGTCAATTGCCGATGCCAAAGCTAAGGGCGCAACTGTTGACAGCGTGAAGCAGATTACTTTCTCGGCTCCTGTCTTTGTTCAGGCTGCTGGTTCTTCAGAGCCCGCCTTGAGTGGTGCGGTGGCTGGTGTCAAGGCTGGTCAGTTCTCGCCTGCAGTTGTCAAGGGTAATGGTGGCGCTTACCTCTTCCAGGTGCTCAGCAAGAAGCAGCGTGAGGATGCCAAGTACGATGAGAAGCAGCAGATGCAACAGATGCAGCAGATGGCTGTACAGGCTGCCGGTCGCTTCATGTATGAGCTTGTACAAAAGGCTAATGTCAAGGACAACCGCTACCTCTTCTTCTAAGCAAACACATTAACAAACATACTTTAATGGGTGCTTATCAATCATGATGGGCGCCCATTTTGTTGTACTCATGTTTGGAAAACCTCAAATAAATTTGGTTATTCGCTCACTTATTCGTACCTTTGCATACTGAAAGCAGTGCAACGGTCTGTCGCTGGCGTGCGAAAGCGTGCGAGAGGAAAGTCCGGGCAGCAAAGGACACTCCACTGGTGAAAGTACCAGCTGTTGGTAACAGCAGGATACGGGAGAAGAAAATAACCGCCTCAGCAATGGGGTAAGGGTGAGAAGGTGGTGTAAGAGACCACCAGCCTGCGGGTGATCGCAGGGCTGTTCTGTCTGGAGGCTGCAAGTTCGCGTATACCATTGGTTGAGGATTGTCCGTCCAAGTTCTAAGGAACACGATGGAGGGTAGAATGCTAGAGACGCAGGGTAATCTGCGTAGTAGATAAATGACAGACGCCCGTAAGGGTACAGAACCCGGCTTATAGGGGCGCTGCTTTCTTTTAGTAAAGAGTAAGGGAAAGTTAGAAGATGTGATATGAAGCGGTTGATTCGTTTTTTACAGAAAGACATTTGGAAAATAGGGCCTGACGATGTCAGTTCTCTAAAATTCTTGTGGCTTGAGGTTCTGAAGAAATTGCTGCTGGCTATCCGTTTCTTCACAACGAAACGTGTAATGCAGAAGGCGGCTGCATTGACGTATAGCACGCTGTTGGCCATTGTGCCGATTATGGCAGTTGTGTTTGCCATCGCACGAGGCTTTGGATACAACAAATATATTGAGGTTTGGTTCAGAAGTGCCTTCGAGTCGCAACCGCAGGCTGCAGACATCATCATAGGCTTTGTTAATAGTTATCTAGTGCATACGCAGAGTGGGGTGTTTTTGGGCGTCGGCTTGGTTTTTATGCTCTATACGGTGCTGATGTTGGTAAGCAATGTAGAGGATGCCTTTAACGAGATATGGCAGGTAAAGAAGCCAAGAAGCATCTTTCGTACGTTTACCGACTATTTGGCCATGTTTTTCATGTTCCCCATTATTATTGTGCTGACATCGGGTATCTCGATTTTCATGGCTACTGTGGCCGATTCGTTTCCCAACTTTTTGCTGTTGGGACCGTTTATGAGGTTCCTGATAGACATCCTGCCTTATGTACTGATGTCAGGTATGTTCATTGCACTCTATATCTTCATGCCCAACACAAAGGTACGGCTGAAGAGTGCGCTGGTTCCTGGTATATTGGCTGGTTTCGCCATGCAGGGCCTGCAGATATTCTACATCCACTCGCAAATGTTCCTGTCGAGCTATAACGCCATCTATGGTTCGTTTGCCGCCTTGCCGCTGTTCATGCTATGGGTACAGATATCTTGGACTATCTGCCTGTTTGGTGCCGAGCTGTGCTATACGAACCAAAACTTAGACTATTACGACTATGATGCAAGTACGGGTGAAATTAGCCATCGCTATAAGCTGTTGATGGCATCGCTGCTGATGTGTAAAATATGTCAGCGCTTTGCCAAGGGACAGCGTGCGTATAGTGCCTACGAACTGCGTGGGCTGACGAATATCCCTATCCGCATTGTTAACGATTTGTTGTACGAGTTGATTGATGCCCACCTATTGATTGAGATTAGTGGCGACGAGAAGGGTGAGACGTCACGCTTTATGCCTGCCGAGGACATCAGCAATCTGACTTATGGTATGATGGTAGATCGTTTGGAGTCGAAGGGACGATGGAAAATTGACCTCGATGTGAGCGAACTGTTCAAAGGAGAATGGACAAAGGCTATTGAGTTGCGTAGCGAGTATCTACGTAGTGCCAGAGATATAAAATTACAAGACCTTTGAACAATAAATATTTAAGATTAAACATTAAATTCACTTTGCTTAGATAAGAAGATTACACGCGGAAGCGGATGTAGGTGCGGTCGTCGAACGAGTTGTTGTCGGAGTGGAAAGCTTTGGTGGCTTGAAAGTGTGGACCAATGTTCAGTGGGTCACATTTGCGTTGGTGTTGTAAGGCTGCTTCGCTTTCGGCAAGGGTAGAGCAAAGGAATGGGTAACCGTCGGAAGCAAGCACGAGTTCCCAGGGACGGAAATCAAGGGTAATGATTTTGATGTGGCGGGCGTCAATGGGGAAACCATCGACTACACTATAGGTGATGTTCTGTTGACGCATGGTCTCAATCATGTAAGGAATAATGACGGAACGAGCCGTGTCGTTTTGTAGAAGGTCGTCAACGGTTTTGCCGTCAGCCAATTGACGCTTAACTTCCTTGGCGCGCATTTTTGCCAACTCGGCTTCCGCAGTTTTCGGATTGTCTATGAATTGAACGTCGGCATCAGCCTGTTCACCATCTATCAGCAGGCATTGGCAGTCACCAATCATCCATATCTCACGTTGCAATCGGCTAAAGACTATGACAGAAGCAGTGAGACGGTCTTCAGAATGTTCAGCCAGACGAGGGAGCATGGATTTTTTGTAGTGTTTGCGGATATAGGCCGTGACGCCTTTCATAAACTGCGAACATGTAATATTCTTTGGCATCTTTCGGATATAACGGCTGACCAATAACATCGCATAGCGTCCGTTGCTATTGAACAGGCTGTGGCGATACTGCGACTTGCTGGTTGAACCATCAATGACGGCAATGAAATCATCAGTTACGACGACGCCGTCCTCGCTTTTCTTTTTGGGGTTCTTGGCTATACTGCTTTGCTCGATTATTTCCATAGGGTTTGGGGGTGTGAGGACATAGTTCGCTGATGAGTTCCTGTTTGCCTATACGACGCAGACTCTGTTCAATACCACGTCGCTCTTCTGGCTTATACCAAAAGAAGTACTGACGTTGAGCTAGCTTTTCCTGTTGCGTTTTGGCGCTCTTGACGGCTTCAAGAGTATATGGATCATAGCCTGTATACCACGTCTCTGTCGATACTGTCATAGGTGTTGGCGTGAAGTCCTGAACCTGTTCTAATTGGAACTCGAGGTGCTTGGTCTTAACAGCTAACTCGGCCATGTCTGCCTCGCTGCAACCAGGATGGCTGGAGATGAAGTAGGGGATAATCTGCTGGTTGAGGTGCTCCTCGCGATTGATGCGGTCGAAGATGTGCTTGAACTCGTAAAATTGTTGGAAAGACGGTTTGCGCATGAGACGTAGTACGTTGTCTGAGGTATGCTCTGGGGCTACCTTCAGGCGTCCGCTGACATGTTTCTTAATCAGTTCACGGGTATATTCCATCGCAGCCTTGTTCGCTTTCTCGTCCTTACTACGATAGAGCAACAAGTCGTAACGTACACCGCTGCCGATGAAGCTCTTCTTGATGCCAGGCAGAGCATCTACGGCACGATAAATTTCAAGCAGCTTAGAGTGGTCGGTATTCAGATTTGGACATATCTGTGGATTGATGCACGAGGGACGCTTGCATTTTTCGCAGGCATTGAGATTGCGTCCGTGCATCCCGTACATATTAGCCGACGGACCGCCCAAATCGCTGAGATACCCCTTGAAATCATCCATCTGAATAACCTGTTTGACTTCACGAAGAATGCTTTCTTTCGAGCGGCAAGCGATGAATTTGCCTTGATGGGCTGAGATGGTGCAGAAGGCACAACCGCCAAAACAGCCGCGATGAATGTTGACCGAGAACTTGATCATGTCGTAGGCAGGAATGCGCTTGCCCTTATATTTAATATGAGGTACGCGCGTGTAGGGAAGGTCGAATGAGGCATCAAGTTCTGCGGTGGTCATTGGAGGGTAGGGAGGGTTGACAACGACATAATCATTGCCAACTTTTTGAAGCAGACGCTGAGCGTGCATCATATTCGACTGTTCCTCGATGTGACGGAAGTTCTCTGCCTGAGAGCGTTTGTTCTTCAGGCATTCCTCATGGCTGTGTAACACGATGTCAGTTTCCAAAGGCACAACATCATTTGATATATATACCGTTTGGGGAATATCCCTTATGTCTCTGATGTCAACACCATCGGATACACGACGAGCCAATTCGACAATAGGTTTTTCTCCCATGCCGTAAATGAGTATGTCGGCAGGTGCATCGAACAGAATGCAGGGACGCAATTTATCCTGCCAGTAGTCGTAGTGAGTAAGACGACGCAGCGAAGCCTCAATGCCGCCCAGGACGATGGGAACTTCTGGATACAGTTGACGAAGAATCCGTGAATAGACAATAGATGGATAATCTGGACGAAGACCATGACGACCATCTGGCGAATAGGCATCTTCAGAACGCAGACGACGGTTAGCCGTGTACTTGTTGACCATCGAGTCCATATTGCCAGGAGAGATGGCAAAGAAGAGACGTGGACGTCCCAACTTCTTGAAGTCACGAAAGTCACCATGCCAGTCGGGTTGGGGAACAATAGCTACACGATAACCTGCTGCCTCGAGTGTACGTCCGATGACGGCATTGGCAAAAGAAGGGTGGTCCACATAAGCATCAGCCGAGAAGAGGATAATGTCAACCTCTTCCCAACCTCGTAGCTCCATCTCCTTTTTTGTCGTGGGGAGAAAATCTGTCAGCCTATACTCCAATTTGTTTAATGTTTAATTAAATGGTTGTCCTTGAAATGCGCGTTTGGTCATTCCCAACTCATCGTTGCCCTGATTTTTCCAGTTGATGAAGAGCAATACAAGTTGTTGTAGACCGAAGGCCTTCATGTTGCTGTGGTAAATCACGTCAAGGCAGAGGTCAAGCAGACGCTTGTCCTTGCCAGCTTCTGACTCAAGCATCGAACGGATATTGAGTTTCAACTTGTCAAGCACCTGTTCGTCGACATAGCCGTTGGAATCAATAAGGTCACGGAAGAGTTGATAGTCTTCGATTGTTTGCAGATGCTCTTCGTTAATCTCGATACTTCTTGTTCCGGAAGAATTAGTTTGAATTTTGTACATAGTTTGTTGGTTTAATTATTTAGTAAATAGTTTAATATTCCTTGCATAATGGACAGACGCTTTTGGCGGTCTTTGATACACTCGAAGGGGAAACCCATTACAAACAGGCGTTCACGATCTTGCTTATAGGCAATAGCTGCATCCTGTCCGTCGGCATACTGCATAGCAGTGAAAGCTGGAGAAATGGGTTGCAGGATATCTGTCGAGGTAGCGGCATAGTGGGTGGCATTGAGCTCACTCCAATAGTTGAGGGAAGTGCCGAGCCCATTTACCGTACCTTTGCCTGCCAGCGAACGACCTGCATAACGACATTTCAAAACGTTAGACAGGAACTGCCGTTCGGCCTCTGTCGTCATATCGCTGCCCACATAGGCTCCGCTCACCAACAGGGCACCGCCTTGCTGTGTGTACTTTTGGAGGGCTGATTGCAAAAGTGAAGTGAAACTCTTGTAGTAATTCAGGCTATGACCGTCGTTGCGCTCAAGTCCGAGCAATAGGTCGACAGCATCATAACGTGAGAGATTGACCTTCCCCGTCTCAATAGCCTCGTTGGAGCAGCTGACGATGTTATACTTGTGAGCAGAAGCAATGGCATCGGCGTGGGTTCGGACGTAATCGTAGTTGTTGCCGGCAATCAGTTGACCTTGCAGATCTTCGCCACTATAGCCCAAACCACCGTTTTCATTACCCATTTGCGAACGGTCGAAATTGATCTGATGCCCCACCCAACCGAGTGTAGGACCATAGGTGATACCTGGGTCTTCATCGAGGTCAAAGCCTTGTTCTAGCTCATTGTCACGAATGGCAGGTGACGACACACGATGGAAACCATTGACAATCATCACCGTCTTGGTGGCCTCAGGCTGATAGCGGGCAGAGAGCACTTCCGTGCAGAAACTCTCGCCACCGCGATTGACGGCAGCAACGCGGAAATGATAGGTCTGGCCAGGTTCCAGCTTGATATCATGGGAGTTTTTCTTAACATAGGTGCCATTGTCAAAATCAGCATCGCCTATAGCGGTATAGAGCAGATAGCCTGTAGGTTTCGACGTTGGCTCTTGCGAATCGTTGACAGCATTCCAACAAAGTTGTATCTCGTTTTTGTTTTTGAATTCTATGCGGAAATTATCTGGTGCCAACGGAGCTACAACAAACGAAGTGCCGTGTTGGTCGTTGACGTAGCGTAGCAGCGTCTTGTAGATAGAACGGGCCAGCGTGAAGCGGAAGTTGGGGTCTTGGCCATAGCGCATATCAGGGAAACTCTGGTGCGACATGGTTTCGAGGATAGCACTTGGTACTTCTGGAACGCGTGTCTCTGAATAGTTGCGATCGTACAGTTCACGTCTATTCCATGTGCCATATTTGTATTTCAAGTCGAGCACTTCGTTGCTGAGCAAAGCATCGGCAAGGTCGCGAGAAGCCATGCGAGAGATGCCGGCATTCAGTTTCCCGTCATGATGATTAGTAGTACAGATGGATAACGAACCCCACACGTCTTTTCCATTTTTGAAATATCCGGCATCACTATGAATGGCCAGCGATAGCTCTATTGGGACTTTTTGCCCTTCCATGTTTGGCATATAGCATGAGCCTCCACCGAGATAGTTCGTCATAAAAGAACGGACGTTGATGTCGTCGGCATAGTCGTCAGTACCTTGACGTCCGCTATAGACGGAGTAGGGCATACCCGCCCATTGGGCATAGTAGCGAGCACCCTCGATGGCACGAGGCATACCACTCGTCTGACCAAAGCGCTCAATATTACCCATACCACCACCAAAACGGACAGCATCTGTGGTCACGACACCATGATGTTTGCTTTGATTAGTCAGCGTCACGCGATTGAATTCGCTATAGCCGGCGTCGAATTCGAAGGTGCCCAGATAGACCCATGTGCCTCCACCCATTTGCTGATTGACACGGAACTGAGTACGTTCGCCTTTGTGCCACACGGTATAGAGTGCATCTTCTACACTATTTGGAAGCGACTGATAGCTGACATAGACAGCATAACGGCCTGCTTTCTGGATGCGTGGCTGATAAGTGGCAACAGAATAGCGTTTATTACTGCTGGTGGTATTGGCCATACGGGCAGTACCTGCCTCAAAGGGATTTTCATTGTCCTGATAATGACCTGCGTGCATCATGAATCCTGGCTGTGGCGTCGTCTGCCATTTGCCATGCGATGTAACTTCAATATAGTAGTTTTTCGAACCGTCGTTGTCAACGATAATCTCCTCGGTCTGCCAATCGCGCTCACGAGGCGTGAAGACGATAGCCCCAGCACGTTCAAGCATAGGTATGAGGTAGGGTACAACAATAGTCTGAGTAAACAAGTCCTCAGTGGTACCAAATAATTTCGGACGTTGCCAGCGCCATTGTTGACTCTTTTGGTCGTAGTAGCGTCCGTGGCTGGCCCATAGGGAAAGGTGACGGTTCTGAAGTCCGTGGGTAGGACGGAATGGGGTAGAGACGTTCTTTACCCAAGGCTCACCATCGTAGTTGATATCACCCCACAGACGTGACTTATCAGCATTCTTCGACAGACGGTTAGGAATCAGTTCATCGATGGTCAGACCATTGGTGATGATGCTCACCTTATATTTATTATAGGGCTTTGGCAGTTCCCCTTTTACCTTTTTATATATATGCTCAGTGATTTCAGGGGTAAATTCCTGCATGGCGAACCATTCGTCAGCCGTGATGGTAAGTGTCTTTTCATCGTTGTTAACCTGATAACTCACCATACGAGGCTGTTGGGCAAGACGTGTGCCTTTAGGTTTGTATTTAGAAAAATACTGTTTCAGGCGGTCGGCCATCTTTGCCTCGTCTTTGGCAGACTGTCCGAAACAGGGAACAGAGGCTGATAAAAGCAGCAGATACAATAGTGTGTTACGCATACGTTATAATTCTCCTATAGTAAAATTCTCAGGGTAACGCCCTTTAAAGTCCTTGAAATACTGTTTGATTTCACGCATTTGTGCTTCGATATCACCATTTGGTATGATAGTCTTTGTACAGCGAATCAGCTTCTTCTCGTAGTCGACACCATATAGCAAGATGGGTATCTCTGCTTTTTGGGCAATATAATAGAAACCGCGTTTCCATTCAGGATTAAGCTTGCGCGTACCTTCAGGTGTGATGCATAACTGGAACACAGGCAGTTGCTTGGCAGTCTCAGCCAGATTATCGGTCATGCTGGTATGCTTGGAACGCCATACTGGTATGCCGCCTAAGTGACGGAAAATTGGACCAAGAGGCCAAAAGAACCACTCCTTCTTCATGAGGAAGTTGCTCTTCATACCTGTACTTTTACTATATAGCTGACCAATGAGAAAGTCCCAATTGCTGGTGTGCGGGGCCAGACAGATAATAAACTTATCGGGGTGTGCTTCTGTTACCTCAGCTGTCCACCCCATACGTTTGTATAGCAGCCATCGGCAGAATGATTTCCACATAGTTTTTGTTGTTGATGATGAATCCTTGTCTTAGAAATTGTGCAGCTGGTCAATCAGTTCGCTTACCTGCGCAACAAACTTCTCTTTCAAATCCTTGTAATATACTTTTGGCGACATACCGGGTTCCGGATGAGAGATGCGACGGATATAATTGTTTCGCATCTTGATGGTAGTGTAGATCAGTGCTTCTGCACTGTCACGATTCTGACCATAAAGTGAAGCTGCCACACACTCAGCGAATAGTTCCTCGCTAATCACGTTAATTTTTTGTTTCAAGAGTCTCTTACTTGCCATAGTTTTTTCCTCCAATAAATGATTATTTACGTCTTTTGAGGTCAAAGATACTAAAAAAAATCGATATACAATGACTTTCATCAAAAAAAAATCTTAAAAAGCATCATTTCTTTGTGTTTTCTCACAAAAAAAGAGTATTTTTGCATTCTGAAATTTCAATTATTCATCAAATATAACATTTTATGACAATGGAAAAAAGTGCTTTGCAATTGGCGAGAGCCGCTTATCAGCCCAAGTTGCCTAAGGCTCTTCAGGGTGCAGTAAAAATCAAAGAAGGTCAGCCCACTCAGAGTGTTGGTGATCAAGAGGAAATCAAGAAACTCTTTCCTAACACTTACGGTATGCCTATCGTAGAGTTTGAGCCTGCTACAGAGGCCAACAACAAGAAGATGAACGTTGGTATCATCCTGTCTGGTGGTCAGGCTCCTGGTGGTCACAACGTGATTACCGGTTTGTTCGACCAGATCAAGAAGCTGAACCCCGAGAACCGCCTTTACGGTTTCATCCTGGGTCCTGGTGGCTTGGTTGACCATAACTACATGGAGCTGACTCCTGAGATTATCGACGAGTATCGTAATACTGGTGGTTTCGACATGATTGGCTCTGGTCGTACGAAGCTGGAGAAGGTTGACCAGTTTGAGAAGGGTCTGGAGATTATCCGTAAGCTTGACATCAAGGCTATTGTGATTATCGGTGGTGACGACTCAAATACCAATGCCTGTGTTCTGGCTGAGTACTATGCCGCTAAGAACTATGGTGTTCAGGTGATTGGTTGTCCGAAGACCATCGACGGTGACCTGAAGAATGATCAGATTGAGACTTCTTTCGGTTTCGATACCGCTTGTAAGACCTACTCTGAGCTCATCGGTAACATCGAGCGCGACTGTAACTCTTCTCGTAAGTACTGGCACTTCATCAAGGTGATGGGTCGCTCGGCTTCTCACATCGCTCTGGAGTGTGCCCTGCAGACACAGCCTAACATCTGTCTGATTTCTGAGGAAATCGAGCAGAAGGCCATGAGTCTCGACGACATCGTGGAGTATATTGCCAACGTAGTAGCCCAGCGTGCTGCCGATGGCAACAACTTCGGTACAGTTGTCATCCCAGAGGGTGTCATCGAGTTCATTCCTGCCATCAAGAAGCTCATTGCCCAGCTCAACGACGTACTCGCATTGCCCGAGGCTAAGGATTTGGCTCGTTCTGAGTCTATCGACTTTGTAAAGGCTCACCTCACCGAGGCCAACCTGGCTGTCTTCAACAGCCTGCCTACCGGTGTGGCTCGTCAGTTGGCCCTCGACCGCGATCCTCACGGAAACGTACAGGTATCTCTGATTGAGACTGAGAAGCTGCTCTCAACCATGGTAGCCCAGAAACTCGAGAAGATGAAGAAGGAAGGCAAGTATGCTGGTAAGTTCGCTGCCATGCACCACTTCTTCGGTTACGAGGGACGTTGTGCTGCTCCTTCTAACTTCGATGCCGACTATTGCTATGCTCTTGGTACCTCAGCTGCTCAGCTGATTGCCAACGGTAAGACTGGTTATATGGCTGTTGTGAAGAACACGACTGCTCCTGCTGAAGAGTGGATTGCAGGTGGTGTGCCTCACACCATGATGATGAACATGGAGAAGCGTTCAGGTGAGATGAAGCCCGTTATTCGCAAGGCCCTTGTTGAACTTGACGGTGCACCATTCAAGTACTTCGCTGCTCATCGCGACGAGTGGGCACGCAAGACCTGCTATGTATATCCTGGTCCTATCCAGTACTGGGGACCCACAGAGGTTTGCGACCAGCCTACTAAGACGCTGGCTCTCGAGAAGGCAAAGTAATTAATGCCTCAGAAGAACAGAAATAGAAGTAAATCGACATCCGGACGCCGAAGAAGCATCGTGCAACATAGGCGTCCGAATGTCTTTATTCGTCTATTACAACACATGCCAGGATGGGCATGGTGGATAGGCGGCATTTTTGTGCTGGCTGCCTATGTGTTCTTTTTTTATTATTTTTTTGTCAGTCCTTATGGCTTTCGTTGGCGTGCCCTCTATGGTGACATCAGCTATCCGGAAGGTTACGAGATCCATGGCATAGACATTTCCCATCACCAAGGTACAATAGATTGGCAGGAACTGAAAGACCATGGTATGATTGACAAGTTCCCTGTGCGCTTTGTGATGATCAAGGCTACAGAAGGCGCGACGAAGGTTGACGAGAATTTCGAGGATAATTTCTATCAGGCTCGTGAATACGGTTTTACACGGGGTGCCTACCATTTCTATAGTGTATATTCTTCGGCTAAGACGCAGGCAGCTTTCTTTATGCGAAAGGTAAAGCTTGAGAATGGTGACCTGCCACCAGTGCTTGACGTAGAGAACAAGCCTAAGAATCAGACGGACGAAGAGTTTAAGCAGAGCATTCTGGAATGGCTTGACATCATTGAGCAACACTATGGCGTGAAGCCCATTATCTATACCTATTTTAAGTTCAAAATGCGCTACCTCAACGATTCCGTCTTCGACGCCTATCCCTATTGGATAGCCCACTATTACGTGGACTCTTTGGAGTATCAGGGTCCTTGGAAGTTCTGGCAGCATACGGATGTCGGTCGTCTGCCTGGCATCAAAGGTAATGTCGACTTTGATATATACAACGGCTCGATGTACGACCTCCGTAAAATGACCATCGGCGCTCGAGAACTGATAGGTGAAGATGCCTACAGCGACTAAACCAAATAACAGGCAAGACAACAAGAGTATTGCGAAAAAAGATATGAATATGTAAGCAAAAAGAAAGAAAATTGCTTTTTTTCTTTCTTCTTTCTTTTTTCTTTATTACCTTTGCACTCGCAACAGGAGAAGGGAATGGGGTGCGAATCCCCAACTGTCCCGCAGCTGTAAGCAGACAATTCGTGGGGTGAACACTATAAGTCACTGATATTATTGGGAAGACGTTCGCCTTAGGTCTGTAAGTCAGAAGACCTGCCTGCTGCTTCTAAGTCCGCGCTTCGAGGCCTCTGGGGTTAGGCCGGAGTCGGCAATACGTGTATTATTATATAAGTCGGGAGACTTATGTCGTGAGACATGTGGTCTCCCTTTTTAAAGGAAAAAAAAGTAATAAAGTAAAAAGGTAAAAAAGTGAATTGGTAATGAGTCGGAATCATTATAATCTGCAGGCAAAGAGGTGGACAATGGCTTTACCTTTTTACCTTTTTACCCTTTTACATTTAAATGCGCAGAGCCGTTTCGACAGCATCCAATATGTGGATGAGGTCATCGTGACAGCACGCTATAATCATAAAGAGGTAATACCGTCGCAGACGCTGGGTGGTGCACAACTGGAGAAGCTGAGTGCCCACTCCGTGGCCGATGCCTTGCGCTATTTCTCAGGTGTTCAGCTTAAAGACTATGGTGGAGTAGGAGGTATCAAAACGGTCAATATCCGCTCGATGGGTACTAACCATTTGGGTATCTCGTACGATGGTGTGGAACTGGGTAATGCGCAGAACGGACAAATAGACTTGGCTCAATTCTCATTGGATAATGTAGAGGAAATCACGCTGTTTAATGGTCAGAAGAGTGCCTTGCTCCAGCCCGCCAGCGACTTCGGACATGCAGGAGCCGTCTATATCCGTACCCGTGCTCCGCGTTTCAGCAACCGCATCTACAACGTCAGAATCAAGGGCAAATATGGTTCGTCAGACCTCTTTAAGCTCTCTGCCCTTTGGGAACAACGACTATCGCCAAAGGTTAGTTCCTCGCTGTCTGCTGAGGGTTTGTCATCATCCGGCAAATACGAGTTCCGCTATCGTCGCAAGCGTCAGGACGGTACGGTGGCCTATGACACAACGGCTATCCGTCAGAATGGTGACATCTGGGCATTTCGTGCCGAGGGAAACCTGCATGGCATGTTGGACGACGGCTTCTGGAAGTTCAAGGTCTATACCTACCATTCGGAACGTGGCATTCCTGGTGCTATTGTCAATAACGTGTGGCGACGAGGTGAGCGCCAATGGGACCATAACACCTTTGTACAAGGCCGTTGGCAGCAGCAGCTCGGCTCGAAGTTCACGACACAGGCGGTGGCTAAGTACGCCTATTATAACACCCGCTACGTGAACCGCGATACCACGCAGATGATGGTCGATAATACCTATCGCCAGCAGGAACTGCTATTCTCTACGTCGAACGTCTACGAACTGCTGTCGTGGTGGAGTGCCTCGCTGAGCTACGACCTGCGCTGGAACCGTCTGGATGCTGATATGCGCCAGTTTGCCAATCCGCAACGCTGGAGTCACTATCTGGCATTGGCAACGGCTCTGAACTTCGAACGTTTCAAGCTACAGGCCTCCGTGCTGATGACATCGGTGAAAGACTGTACATATGGTCAGACATCGAAGACAATGACGGAGTACACGCCTGCCGTTTTCTTCAACGTCTATCCGTTTAGCGACCGCAGCCTCTCCATCCGTGCCTACGCCAAGAAGAGTTTCCGCATGCCCACGTTCAACGACCTCTACTATACCGAGATAGGCAATGCCCTGCTGAATCCAGAGAGTGCCTTGCAGTATAACGTCGGACTGAGCTACGACAAGCAGTTCTCTCAAGGACTGTTAAGATACTTCCATCTGCAGACCGATGCCTACTACAATACTGTTCACGATAAGATTGTGGCTTATCCCAAGGGGCAGCAGTTCCGTTGGACGATGTTGAACTTGGGACGCGTACACATCAAGGGCATTGACGTGGAGGCTGAAGCTACCATCGTGCCTGTCAGACGCCTGTTGGTAACCACTCGTCTGCAATACACCTGGCAACAGGCCCGCGATGTGACTGACCCTGAAGATTCATACTATCGCCATCAGATTCCCTATATCCCCTGGCATTCCGGCTCGGCTATCCTCAATGTCCAATATGGTGACTGGGACCTGAACTATAGCTTTATCTATGCTGGCGAACGCTATAACCAGCAAGAAAACATCAAGTTCAACTACATGCAACCCTGGTACACCAGCGACCTTTCGCTCTCGCGAAAATTGAGAATTGGGAATGTTGAATTGAGAATGATGCTGGAGGTGAACAACGTCTTTTCGCAAGACTACGACGTGATACTGAACTACCCGATGCCCAAGCGCAACTACGGACTAACCCTCGATGTGAAGATATGAGACTATACCTATTATATATATTATATATATTAGCACTCGTGATGCTGTTGTCTGGCTGTCGTACGGATGACATCATCATCTATGCAGAAGATGAGGAAATAGATGTCAAGCCCGTTGCCAGCGAGACGATAGGTATGTACGTGCTCAACGAGGGCAATATGGGTTCTAACAAGTGCACGCTCGACTATCTCGACCTTTCAGACACCATTATCCACTATCAGCGCAATATCTATGCTGAGCGTAACCCTGGCGAAGTCAAGGAGTTAGGCGATGTTGGCAACGATATCCAGATATACGGTTCTCGTCTGTGGTTGGTCATCAACTGCTCGAACAAGGTCGAGGTATGCCGTGCTTCAGATGCTGTCAAGATAGGCAAGATAAACATTCCCAACTGCCGTTATGTGACGTTCGATGGTGGCTATGCCTACGTCAGCTCCTATGTGGGTCCTGTGGCTGTGGGCAGCAACGCGCCTCGTGGCATGGTGTATAAAGTCGACACGTTGACCCTGCAGAAGGTCGATTCCGTCGTCGTGGGTTATCAACCCGAGGAGATGGCTGTCTATCGTGGCAAACTCTATGTCGCCAACAGTGGCGGTTATAACGTGCCTGATTACGACAACACTGTTAGTGTCGTCGATTTGGCATCGATGCGCGTGGAACGTCAGATAGAGGTAGCTGTTAACCTTCATCGTCTGCGTCTTGATCGTCATGGGCAACTGTGGGTGACGTCGCGTGGCGACTATAACAATCAATTGTCAAACCTCTATTGTCTGGCGCCTGATGCCCAAGGACAGATGGTCTTAAATGGCCGCATGGATGCACAGGTCTCCGACCTCTGCATCGTAGGCGATTCCCTCTATTTCTATGGCGTTGGTTATAACGAGGTGACCAAGGAGAATACGCGCTCGTATGGCATTGTCGATGTGCGTCGCCATCAATTGGTTAGCACCAGTCTTTCCGATTCTCAGGAACTGCAGAAGATGCGTATGCCCTATGGCATCATCGTGCATCCAGCGAACCGTGATTTCTACCTGATGGATGCCAAGAACTACGTGTCGAGTGGCGAGCTGCTGCACTTCCATGCTGACGGGACCTTCGACTACAAGGTGCGAACAGGCGATATTCCTGGTCATGCAGCGTTCTTGGTAAAGGTAAAAAAATAAAAAGGTAAAAAAGTAAAAGGGTAAATTATTTAAGAGATGAAATATATGACAAAAATTTGTTTTTGGAAAAAAGGACGGGTAATGAGTGCTTTACTTTTTTACCTGTTTACCTTTTTACCTTTATCTGCGCAACGAATTGACAATCCAGACAACCCCTCAAAATATATCGTGGCTGTCGACGAATACCGCCCTGCACCAGGTCAGTATGTCAACGATATCCCCGAATATGAGGATGGCGATACAGAGCAGGACATGATTCGCAAGTGTACCGAGTCGTTGGCCAACAACGAGCGTCATTTGGTGGCTCTTGGCGGATGGGGAGGCTACATCACGTTCCATTTCGACCACTCCGTTGCCAACGTGCCTGGCCAGCGCGACATCTATATCATGGGCAACGCCTATCAGGAGATGCGCAATCTGGTGTTTGGTGGCATGAACGAGGCGGGTGTCGTCATGGTGTCGAAGGACGTCAACGGCAACGGACTGCCCGACGACCCGTGGTACGAGATTAGCGGCAGTTGCGACGTTGACAGCGTTGGCAAGGTCGTTTATGACTATGAGGTAACCTACCGTCAGAACCCTATGGGCGATATCCCCTGGACCGACAATCAGGGCCATAGTGGCACTATCGACCGCAACCATTACCACACCCAGGAGTACTATCCCCTGTGGCTCGAGGACGGGCTGACGTTCCGTGGTACGCGTCTGCCCGATAATATGGTGAATATGTCTGACAATGTGGAGGGCAGCTTCAGCCCGTACTATTTCGTGCTTGTTGGTTTTTGCTATGGCTATGCTGACAACCTGCCCAACTTCACCGATAATGCTGATGCCACGTCGTACAATTACGAAGGCTGTGGCATTGACATTTCGTGGGCTGTTGATGACAATCGCCAGCCCGTCAACCTCGATTTCGTTGATTTCGTGCGCGTCTATACTGGTCTGAACCAGAAGTGTCCGCAGCCCGAATGGTGGGGCGAGACATCGACGGAGATTCAGGGTGCCGAGGACATTCACCTCGAAGCTTCTTTGGCAGCCATTCGCGAAGCTACGGACATCCGAGGTGTTTACGATTTACCGATTGACGATGCGCCTGTTTACAGACTGAACAGTCGTATTTATATCAAAAATGGAAAGAAATTTTTTATTAAATAAACATGTTTAACTCATTTAAAACTAAAACATTATGAAAACAAGTAAGTTTTTTCTTGTTGCAGCTGTAGTCTGCACAACCGTGTTCACGTCATGTAGTAAAGAGGACAATCCCACACCTCAGCCTACGAAGAAGGTTATCAGCTTTGAGAGTGCTACCCTTAATGCCGATGGCTATTGGTGGGGCAATACCGATGGCGAGAAGTACGACAGCTATGGCTCCGAGGCTTATGCCTGCAAGTATGTGGAGCAGGGTGTGACGTTCCCCGTCAATTTGATTCCTTCTTGGAGCAGCTTTACCGGCTTTGCTATCAGCAGCCGTACTGAGACTGGTTATAAGAATATGATTCCCGACGAGTTCAACAACATCACAGGCAGTGCTCATAGTGGCAAGAACTTCTGCGTGGTATTTACCTATGGTGAGACTATCGATTTCGGAAAGGCTGTCACGCTGAAGGGCTTCTGGTACACCAACAATGCCTGGACTGCTGACGCTATCCTGAATGGCGAATCCATGTCACCTGGCAAGTTCGAGGCCACCGACTGGCTGTCGTGCTACATCATGCCAACACCCGCCGATGGTTCTATGAGTGGTGCCCGCTACGAAATCAGTCTTGCCAAGGATGGCGACTATGTGAAGGAGTGGAAATACTGTGACCTGAGTGGTGTCGATGCTTTCAAGAACATCAGCAGCATTGCGTTTAGCTTTGATGGTACGAAGAAGAACGACTACGGTGTAACCACACCTACGTATATCTGTATTGACGACATCGAATTTGAGTAAGTGGTCAGAGCGCTTATAATTCTTCTTTCGGCAGTATTGCTGTCGTCGTGTGGAGGTCGTCAGACGGCTTCCATCGACGGTGGCGATACTGTCCGTTTCCGCTACGCCAAACTGCTTCAGCTGGTGCGTCACGAAGGCTATACCGTCGCTACCCTCAAGCATCCTTGGCGTCAGGATGCCGTGCTCCATCGTTACGTGCTGGTGCCTGCTGACGGTGCTGTTCCTGAGGGCTCTCCCGAGGGCACTGTCATCCGTACGCCCCTGCGTCGTAGCGTGGTGTTCACGACCGTCCATTGCTCGCTGCTCTCGATGTTGCATCGTGAGGGTAGTGTGGCTGGTGTGGCCGACCTCAAATATATCAAGGCGCCTTACGTACAGGCAGGTGTCTCTGCTGGCCGTATTGCAGATTGTGGCGACGGTATGAGTCCCGTCATCGAGAAGATTATCGACCTGCGTCCCGATGCCCTGCTGTTGTCGCCCTTCGAGAATAGCGGTGGTTATGGACAACTGGAGGAAATTGACATTCCCATTGTCGAGTGTGCCGAATATATGGAACCCTCGCCACTGGGACGTGCCGAATGGATGCGTTTCTACGGTCTGCTGTATGGCTGTGAACACGAAGCCGATAGTCTCTTTGCCCTTGTCGACAGCAGCTACAACAAGTTGAAGTCTGATGTTAGAAGTTTGATGTCTGATGTTCAGCGTTCGTCGTCCTCCGTCCTCGTCGACAAAGTGACGGGCTCCGTTTGGTACGTTCCTGGTGGTCGTAGCACGATTGGTCAGATGTTGGCTGATGCAGGTGCTCAGTATCCGTGGGCCAGCGACGATCGCAGCGGCTCTATCGCATTGCCCTTCGAGACAGTACTTGAACGCGGCTCTGACTGCGACGTATGGATACTGCGCTATAGTGGTCGACAGCCCCTGACGCGCCAGCAGCTTTTGAGCGAACATCGTGGCTACAACCAGTTCCGTGCCTTCCGCGAGGGTAGGGTGTATGGCTGCAACGTCGAGCAGTCGCTGTTCTACGAGGAGTCGCCCTTCCGTCCAGACCTGCTGCTGTCCGATTTCATCAAAATTCTGCATCCCGATATACCAAATCTGCCACCTTTGCGTTATTATCATAAACTCGAATAATGAAAAAGTGTCTGCTATTGGCGTTCTTGGTACTTGTGTTGATGGTTGTCAACATCCTTGTGGGAAGCATCCATATTCCCGCCAAGGACGTGCTGAGTATCCTGTTGGGCGATGCTGAGGGCGTGAAGCCGTCGTGGGTGTACATCGTACTTCAGTCGCGCCTGCCACAAGCCATTACTGCCATCCTGGCCGGTGGTGCCTTGGCTGCCTCGGGCTTGATGCTACAGACAGCCTTCCGCAATCCATTGGCCGATCCTGGTATCTTTGGCATCAGCAGCGGAGCCGGACTGGGTGTCGCCTTGGTCATGCTCCTGTTGGGTGGCAGCATTACAGCAGGCACGGTCACAGTTTCGGGCTTCGTGGCCATCCTCTTTGCAGCCTTCATGGGTGCTATGGCTGTCATGCTGGTCATCTTTTTCTTCTCGGGTCTGGTGCGCTCGTCCGTCATGTTGCTCATAGTCGGTATCATGATTGGCTACGTCAGCTCATCGGCAGTCACCCTGCTCAACTTCTTTGCCACCGACGAGGGCGTCAAGTCGTTCATGGTGTGGGGCATGGGTTCGTTTGGTGGCGTCTCGCTGAGCATGTTGCCCGCCTTTGCTGCTGTCACGTTGTTGGCACTCTTCTGCGCTCTTCTCTTAATAAAACCCCTTAACGCCCTCATGTTGGGTGAACGCTATGCCGAGAACCTGGGCATCAACGTGGTGCGTGTGCGTAATTGGCTGCTCATCGTAACGGGACTGTTGACTGCCGTCGTAACTGCTTTCTGCGGACCTATTGCCTTCATCGGACTCGCTGTTCCCCATGTGGCTCGCATGCTGCTTACCACCGACAACCATCGCACCCTCTTGCCCGCCACCATTCTCATGGGTTCCGTCACCGCCCTCCTTTGCAACCTCTTGTGTGTCATACCTGGAGAGGGTGGTGTCATCCCCTTGAATGCCGTTACCCCCCTGCTTGGAGCCCCTGTCATCATTTACGTCATCCTGAAGTTCAGAGGCTAACCCCATCCCCCCGTAAACTGCAAGTTTTTTGTATTTTCTTTGGTTTTTCGCCCAAATTGCAGTAATTTTGCAGCCGCAAATGAAGAAAGATATGAATTTTAAGGCTGCGCTGTTCGATTTGGACGGTGTGGTTTTCGATACAGAACCGCAGTATTCTGTGTTTTGGGGCGCTCAATGCCGGGAGTTCCATCCTGAGCATCCTGGACTTGAGAATGAAATCAAGGGGCAGACGCTCACGCAAATCTACGATGCATGGTTTTCAGGACCGTTGGAGCCTAAACAGGCATTGATTACTGAACGTCTCAATGCTTACGAGGCTCAGATGAAGTATATCTATCTGGACGGACTGGAGGACTACCTCCGTCTGTTGCGCCAGCAGGGCGTGAAGACTGCTGTTGTGACGAGCAGCAACCTGCCGAAGATGCAGGCCGTCTATGCCAGTCATCCTGAATTCCACGAACTGTTCGACGCCATCCTGACGTCCGAGGATTTCGAGCGTTCGAAGCCCGATCCTGACTGCTATTTGAAGGCTGCTGGGCGCTTTGGCGTGGAACCACAAGACTGCGTGGTGTTCGAAGATTCGTTCAATGGCCTGAAGTCGGGTAGGGCAGCAGGCATGTATGTTGTGGGACTGGCAACGACGAACGCTGCTGAAGCTATTGCACCGCTGTGCGACGAGGTGATAAAAAATTACACACAATTATAAAATCAGTAAATCAGTAAATCAGTAAATCAGTAAATGTAATTATGGCAGGATATTTAGTATCAGACAACCGTAAGGTTACGACTCATCGCTTGATGGAGATGAAGCAGAAGGGTGAGAAGATTTCAATGCTCACAAGTTACGATTATACAATGGCAGGCATCGTCGATAAGGCTGGCGTGGATGTTATCCTGGTAGGCGACTCTGCCTCGAACGTCATGGCTGGTAATCAGACGACGCTGCCCATTACCGTCGACCAGATGATTTATCACGCCAAGAGCGTGGTACGTGCTGTCAATCGTGCGCTGGTTGTATGCGACATGCCTTTCGGCAGTTACCAGATAGGCTCCCACGACGGCGTGGCCAATGCCATCCGTATCATGAAGGAGAGCGGTTGCGACGCCCTGAAACTGGAGGGCGGTGTGGAGATTATCGACGCTGTGAAGCGCATACTTGATGCCGGTATTCCCGTGATGGGTCATCTGGGACTGACACCTCAGTCCATCAATAAGTTTGGCACCTACGCCGTTCGTGCCAAGGAAGAGGCTGAAGCCGAGAAGCTGGTTTCGGACGCCAAGCTGTTGGCAGAGACTGGATGCTTTGCCGTGGTGTTGGAGAAAGTCCCAGCTGCCTTGGCAACGCGTGTCACCAACGAAATCAGCGTGCCCACCATCGGTATCGGTGCTGGCAATGGCTGCGATGGTCAGGTGTTGGTGGTGGCCGATATGCTGGGCATGACTCAGGGTTTCTCGCCCCGTTTCTTGCGTCGCTACGCTAATCTGAACGAGATTATCACAGATGCTGTCGGCAATTATGTCAACGACGTGAAGAGCGGTGACTTCCCCAACGAATCTGAATCCTATTAATGAACAATCAGACGACTCCTGTACACATCCGACTCTGGCATCATGAGTTCTGGCTGTTGGTCATTGCCGACCTGCTGCTCACGATGTCCGTGTATATGCTGATACCTACCTTCCCGCAGTGGTTGATGGGCGAACAACAGCTGACGGCACAGGAGACAGGACTGTCGATGGCAGCTTTTGCCCTTGGACTATACGCGTTTGGGCCGTCGTGCTCGTGGCTGGTTCAGAATTATCGACGTAACGTGGTCTGTCTGTGGGCTATCGCGGCACTAGCCGTGAACGTCATCGCACTGGGCTATTTCAGCACGTTGACGTCATTCCCAAGGGCTTTGATACACCGTGTGACATTAGGTGCCGCCTTCGGACTGGCTCAGATGGTGCTGACGTCCACGTTAATCATCGATACCTGTGAGTCCCACCAGCGTACCGAGGCTAACTTCGGTGCTGCCTGGTTCTCGCGTTTTGCCCTGTCATTAGGGCCGTTAGCAGGATTGGCGCTTGCACATCTTCCGTTGAACACCTATCTCGAACCATTAGGATGCCCGTTCTCGCAGATGACCCCCATCTTGTTTTGTTCAGGCATCTTGGCGTTTGTCAGTTTGGTGTTGATATACCGTGTAAAGTTCCCGTTCCGCACACCGGAGGAATGCGTCAGCATGGTTTCGCTCGACCGGTTCTTCCTGCCCAGCGGTTGCGTGCTGTTCGTCAATCTGCTGCTCATCAGCATCGTGGTAGGCATGGTGTTGACACAGACTTTTTCGCTCGTGTTCTTTGCCCTGATGATGAGCGGTTTCCTGATGGCTCTGCTTGCCCAGCGCTTTGTGTTCAGGAATGCTGAACTGGAAAGTGAAGTGCTGAGCGGACTCATCCTTCTTATATCAGCGCTATTGGTACTGATGATCTATCCGCAAAGTCCTGTGGCACCGTTGCTGATGGGTTTGGCTGTTGGTATCGTCAGTTCACGATTCCTGCTGTTCTTTGTCAAACTGAGTCGCCACTGCCAGCGAGGCACGTCGCAGAGCACCTATTTCCTTGGTTGGGAGAGTGGCCTGGCATTAGGCTTGGGGCTTGGCTATGGTCTGTTCTACGACCATCGCAACCTGCTGTTTGGTACCTGTCTGACCATAACGGTCGTGGCTCTTGTGATGTATCACTTTCTGACCCATCAGTGGTTTATGAAGCATAAAAATCGCTAATACAGAAGGCTATGAGCATTTTTTTCTTGCAAAATGCCGCTCATTTAAAATATAATTAGTAACTTTGCAAACTGAATAAGATTACATCTCTTTGATACATAGACATGAATACGGATAATATCAAGCAAATAGAAGAAGCTGAGGAGTCATCTATCGACTTCGTAAAAATATTCAAGGACCTGCTGAGACATAAGCGCCTGTATTTCATCGTGCTGCCCGTAGCATTTGTGTTGGCTGCCGTTTATGCGCTGAGCCTGCCCAATTTCTATTCTTGTACGGTGACGCTGGCTCCTGAACTTGGCGGTTCGTCGCGTTCCGGTGGTAGCTTGGCCAGCCTGGCCAGCAGTTTTGGCGTGAACCTGGGTAGTTCGTCGTCGGGTGGTGATGCCATCAATCCTACCCTCTATCCCGACCTCATGAATTCTGTCGACTTCAAGACCTCGCTGTTTCCCGTGAAGGTGACGCGCGAGAAAGACAATAAGACTTTTACCTATTACGACTATCTGATGTACGAGCAGAAAGCTCCTTGGTGGTCTGAGGCCAAGTCGGCTCTCTTCAGTATGTTTGGCAAAAAGAAAGAGGTGAAGGATAGTAAAGTCGATCCCTTCCGTCTGACAAGAGAACAGACAGGTATTGTAAAGGCCATCAATCAGAATGTGGTGTGCGATGTCGATAAGAAGACCTTCGTCATCACCATCAATGTCACTGACCAGGACCCTGTCATCTGTGCTAATCTGGCCGACACGGTGAAGACCCGCCTGCAGAAGTTCATCACGGACTATCGTACCAGCAAGGTTCGTGTTGACTTGGCTTACAACCAGAAGCTGTTTGCAGAGACGAAGGCCCGCTACGACAAGGCTCGCCGTCGCTATGCGGAGTTTGCTGATGCCAACCAAGACGTTATTCTTGAAACAGTACGCCAGCGTCAGACTGAATTGGAGAACGACATGCAGCTGCAGTACAACGCCTACCAGCAAGTTGCCGCACAGCTGTTGGCTGCCGAGGCAAAGGTTCAGCAGGAAACCCCCGCATTCACCACACTGCAGAGCGCCACGGTCCCTGTTGTCAAGGCTGGTCCCAAGCGTGCGCAGATGTGCCTCATCTTCGTGTTCCTTGCTTTCTTAGGAACCACCGTCTGGATATTGTATAAGGAAGACGACCTGAAGCCACTACTCGGCTTGTCGTAAAAGAAATTTCCTAATAACGTTATAATAAAAAAGGGAAGAAAACTGATTCTCTTCCCTTTTATTATTGCTTGATAGTTCGGATTACATATCTTCGAGACCGAATTCAGCCAGTACGGATTTCTCGAACTCCTTGTCTTCGCTAACAGTCTTACCGTTAGGATAGCTCTTTGAAATGCTGTCAAACTGCTCGATAGCTGACTGGAGGGGCTTGAACTTAACCTCAAGATCCTTGAGCTTGCCCATCACCTCTGTTACCTTAGCGGTGTCAACTTCCTCACCTTCCTTTGGAATAACGCTCTTGGTAAGGTCCTGAACTTCCTTCATCATAGGAGCAACAGCAGTCATAGCGGTCTTGAAGGCATCCTTCCATTCATCAACACTCCACTTAGCACCATCGGCCTTAGCTTTCTCTACAAGTTCGGTCAAGGTCTGAGCGGGATCAGCAGCAGCGGCTTCTGCAGCTTCGGCTGCCTTAGGAGCTTGTTTACACGATGTGATAGCTAAACCTAACACAAAGGCCATCATAACAACTAACGTTTTCTTCATAACTGTTTTAATTAATTAAGGGTTTATAAATAGGTTATATCGGCGGCAAAGTTACGAAAGTTTTTCTAAACTTCCAAATTTTTCGTAGTTTTTCTATAATAATCGCTGAATATAGGGGCGTTCCCAATCAGCCAGATGATACCGCTCGCCATCATATTGCATGAGGTCGAGGTCAATGGTAATGTGCTCTTTGGTACGTCGTGTCTCCTGTTCTATCAACTTCAGTTGCTGAGTAAGTTGGGTAGGGGACAGGGCAGTCTTGGCACGTAGCAAACGGTTCATATACCACAGACCACGCCCGTGAATATCAGGGGTCCACAGTACAGGACTCAAGACGACATCGGTCAGCAGTGCGCCGAGTCGTTGAGAGGCCCACTGAATATGGGCACTCTGCTGATAGTTGGAACCTAAGGCGATGATGACGTTGGACATTATCGATTCGGGTTCTTCACTTCCTTCTCTTTCAGAATACCATGACGATAGGCGTAGAGCAGCTCACGCAGGTCGGAAATCTGTGCACGCAATTCCGCTCCTTTGTCCGTATCAGCCACTAACATACGATGAGCCGAAAGCTCAACAAGTTGGGTCGTTGACTTGATGTCAATACCGCGCTTGATAGCGTCTTCCGTGCTCATAAATGGCTCATGCTGAACTAATTGGAAGCCTCGGCTATGGTAAACCAGCGTGTATCCTGCAATACCCGTCTCTGAGTGATATGCCTCAGAGAAACCACCATCGATGACCATCAGTTTGCCACCAGCCTTGATGGGATTCTCGCCCTTGGCAACATGCACAGGTACGTGTCCGTTAATGATATGGCGATTGGGTCCCGTGACTTCAAAAGCATCGAGAATACGGTCGCAGACTGCCTCATTGTCGCGTAGCTGGAAGTAGTTGCCCTTTTCCTCCTTGAACGTCGTCTTGTCAGTCAGGAAGTAACGCTCGAAGGTTGCCATTTTTGATTTGTCAAATAGCGGAGAATCCTTTCCACACCAAAGATACAGGAAGTAGTCGCGGGCATAGAGGCGTAACTCCTGTTCTGTGTCGTTTTGGAATGCTGCACGAACCAACATACCGATGTTGTGCATGAGTTCCTTACCAGAATATGACTTGTCGTAGAGTTTCACTTCCTTCAGCGACCCGTCGGCATTCAGAGGAATCGAAGCGTGGAACAGTAGGTTCTGATTGCAGATAGTGTACATGCAACCGTGCGACAGCAGCATCTTGATATGTTTCTGCAGTTTCTCGCTGACGCGGAAAGAATGGTGCAGACGTTCCATTAACTGATGCTCCTCAGGTGTCAGCTCGTTGGGATGCTCTGGGTCGATAGTGGGGAAGTGGCACGAGCGCATCTCGTACTCCTTTCCGTCAATCGTACAGACACCGCGTTTGTAGTCGATGTGTTCCAGCAGACAGCGGTCTTCCATCTGCCACTCAGGACGACGATGGAATATCTGGGCTTCTTTCTTGAACTGAATGACAGAGATGGCTTTGTGCATCTGTGCTGTCAGACGCTGATATTTTTCTTCCATCGTGTTGCCTTTCAGCAGTTTTGGCATGAATTCCTCGCAGGGGTCGTCGCCATAGACTTCCATCGCAAAGGTTGCCAGCGGTACGAGATTGATACCGTATGCTTCCTCGATAGTCGTCAGATTGGCATAGCGCAGCGACAGTCGCAACACGTTACAGATGCAGGCATTGTTACCAGCACAGGCACCCATCCACAACATGTCGTGATTGCCCCACTGAATATCCCAGGAGTGGTACTGGCGCATCGTATCGAGGATGATATGTGCCCCTTGTCCGCGATCGTAGATGTCGCCTAATATGTGCAGTTGGTCAATAGCCAGACGCTGTATGACGTTACAGATGGCAATGATGAAATCGTCGGCACGTCCTGTGGAAATGATGGTGTCGACAATACCACTGACATACGCAGCCTTATCGATGTCGTCCGTGCGTTCCAGCATCAGTTCCTCGATGATGTAGCTGAACTCAACAGGAAGCGACTTGCGGACTTTCGAACGCGTGTATTTCGACGACACGTCACGACAGACTGCTACCAAACGGTGAATGGTGATATGATACCAATCGTCAATGTCTGGCTCTGACTCTTTGATGAGCTGTATCTTTTCCTCAGGATAATATATCAGCGTACAAAGTTCGCGACGTTCCGATTCACGGATGTCGCCCTTGAACAGTTCACTCACCTTACGTCGGATGTTACCTGAGGCGTTTTTCAGTACGTGCTTGAAGGCTGCACTCTCTCCGTGAAGGTCAGCCAGGAAATGTTCCGTTCCCTTAGGCAGATTGAGGATAGCTTCCAGATTGATGATTTCTGTAGAAGCAGCAGCCACGTTGGGAAACGAGGTCGAGAGCAACTGCAAGTAATGCATATCGCGAGTCATCTGTTGTGTATCCATATAGTTTAGAGTTAGTGTATTGATAAGTGATTTTCTATTTTTTCATACCATTTTTGGGTAATCCTGTCGTTGAGAGGCGGAATGGGCATGAATCCCTCTGTAAGACCAGTGAAGTCGTTCATCAGCTGCATCATACGCGCTGCCAACTTGATGAGCCCACGCTCCTGCAGTTGCTCGGCCAGCTTTGCCTCATCACACGAATGTTCACGCAACTCGATATCCAGTTCTATCAGATGCTTGATGCTCAACTGATGATTGGCTATGAGCTTCTTGATGACCTTAAAGGTGGCTATCAATCGTTCGTTCTCGGAAACAAACTGATTGCCGATGGTCTGTTGTATGCTTTGCGTCTCTGCATAGTGGTCAGGCAGGAAGTAGGGTATTTGACTGGCATCAATATCCGGCATCATCAGATTGAGCGTACGGACGGCTCGCAAAATGGTTGGCATAATCTGCTCCTGATGGGCATAACAGAGTATTTGGCGCCAGTCGCCCAACATAGGGGCCTCTTCGTCCTTCAGCCATCGCACGTCGCCAGTAATGCCTATCGTAATCAGGTATTTGACAAAATTTTGCGTATTGTCGTTCATCCGTTGCACGGGGTCGCTATCAATGACGCGCTGATATAAATCGAACGTCTGACGGGCCATTTCGCGAGGGGTAATACTGTTGGTTATCAGCGCATTGCGAATGATGACGCAACGCTGGTTCCATCCCAGCTTCTTCATGCACTCCAACTCCATATTGCCTTGTACGATGACAGCATAGGCCCGTTCGATGACAGACTGCTGATAGGCTATGCGCTTGGGCAGCTTTTCTTTCCAGAAGTTCTGTTGCTGAACCCATGGCTCCAATTGGCCATAGGTCGTCACCACCAGTCGAGCCCCTTGTCGCAGGGCTTTTCGGACAAGGGTGTACTGTGCATTATTCCAACATCCGTAAATATGCAGGATGTCGAACTGCATAGTACGCAACAACTGTTTGGCTTCTTCGCCCGTCGACGCTTTATGATTCTCGACTTCAAGTCCCATGTTGCTGGCCAGCATATTGAAATACTGGCTGATAGCTTCATCTGTATTAGGATAGAAGTGTAAGATTCTCATCCGTCAAAACGCTATTTATGGTTCAGTAAAAGATACTATTCAGGAAAACCTTGAAACGCAGGTGCCACAGTTTGCCATAACCAACGGGACGATCAAACATGTTGATGACATCGAAAACGTGGTCACGCTGCACGCAGACAGCATCATACAGTCCACGACGCATTTTCAGAAAATGTCCTCGGTGCCCACAACCATTCTTGCGTTCCGACTTGAGAATCGTGGGGCGCAATTCTTCCACATCAGTCGTTGTCACATGTACCACCTGATTGCCCTTGTGCAGACTATATACCAACGACGCCTCATTGTCAGCCATACCGTAAATCCATCCCGCATTACGGGGCGGACGCTCAATACTGGCCAGAATGATATAGGGGGTTTTGGCAGCCTTTGCACCTACTGACAATGCCAGACGCATTCTGCTCGGATTAATAATGACTGATTCAGGCAGGAAGGTTGTATATAGCACGTCGGCATGCTCTGACTTCATGCGTGTCAGCACATCAGGCGTGTCGTCTGAAGACATGTCGTCAACGACGATGACCTTGGCACCCACCTCTTTGGCTGTATCCAGAAAGGCAGGCAGGTTTTGCTCCAGTTTGTCGGCTGCATTATGTACAGCCAGAACGATAGAAAACGTATTATTGTTCTCCATTGATTATGTATAGAGGAAGCGCTTGATACTGCGCTTGGGTGTCTTTTCGAATTCTTCTTTTCTAATTTCTATCTCGGCAATCTTCTCGTACGCAGGCAGTTGCTCGTTCAGCTGCACACGATTCTGCTCCATGATGTTAGCGATGTCGTCATCATTGAAGTTCATGTTCTTGGCCTCGTCATAGTCAGGATAAACCAAGCCCACCAGTTTCTGGTCGCGCTGTACGACAACACTCTCTACCACCATCGTCATCGAGTTCAGCTTGTCCTCGATTTCCTCAGGATAGATGTTCTGTCCGTTAGCGCCCAGCAGCATGTTCTTCGAACGTCCGTTGATAAACACGTTGCCATCGCGGTCCATGGTTCCCAGGTCGCCCGTATGATACCAACCTTCGCTGTCCAGCGTCTCGCGTGTGGCTTCTTCGTTTTTGTAGTAGCCTAACATCACATTGGGACCCTTAGCCAGGATTTCACCAGGTATGTGCTGAGGATCAACGGAGTTAATCTTCACCTTCATGTGGTAAGCCTCCTGTCCGCAAGAACCCTGCACGAAGGTCTTCCAGTCACGATAGCAGATGATAGGTGCACACTCCGTAGCACCATAACCTACAGTATATGGGAACTCGATACGTCTCAGGAAACTTTCAACCTCCTGATTGAACGCTGCGCCACCGATAATGACCTCATACAGTTCACCGCCAAACGCATTGATAACCTCCTTGCAAATCAGCTCGCGAACCTTCTTCGAGATAACAGGCATGGCCAGCAACAGACGCATGCGGTTGTTCTGAATCTTGGGGAACACCTTTTTACGGATAATCTTCTCGATGACCAACGGAACAGCGATGATAATCTTGGGCTTGATATCGGCAAACGCCTGGGCAATAATGGCAGGCGAGGGGATGCGGTTCAGATAGTACACATGACAGCCATGCAGGAATTCAAAGACAAACTCGAAAGCCATGCCATACATGTGAGCCATAGGCAGAATGCTGATGATGCGGTCGCCACGCTTGATGGTCTTGCCCAACACGTGTTCTGCGAAGTCATAGTTCGACCACAGGGCACGGTAAGGCACCATCACACCTTTCGAGAAACCTGTCGTACCGCTGGTATAGTTAATCATGGCCAGCTCTTCGCCATTCTCCTCAGTATAGTAGTGCACATGCTCCTTGCGGAAGAACTTGGGGAATTTCTTGCCATACAGCTCGTTCAGGTGTTCGCGGGCATACGTCAGTTTCTCCGTACGCGACACCATCAGCGAGTAGTCTGGGTTGTTGATGATACCCTCCAGACTGGGCATCTGCAGAGGGTCTATCTGTGTAGCCACATGGTCACCAACGAACAGCAGTTTCGCGTCCGAGTGGTTCACGATGTTATGAATCTGGTCTGCCATGAATTCGTGCAGAATGGGCACAGCCACAGCACCATACGTCAAGGTAGCCAGGAATGCAACAGCCCATTGGCTTGAATTTCTTCCACACAACGCTATTTTGTCACCACGCTTCACACCACTGTTCTCAAACAGGATGTGCAGTTTCTCTATCTTACGAGCCACATCGTGGAATTGCAGGGTGGCTCCCTTATAGTCAGTCAGCGCGTCGAGATCCCAATTCTCTATGATGCTCTGCTGTATGAGTTGATTGAAACTTGGGTAGTTCTCCATAATACCTTATTTATATAAATAACGTTTAATACTCTTCTTGGGTGTTTTCTGGAACTCTTCCTCAAACAGTTCCACTTGCTGAATCTTACTGTATACAGGCAACTCGGCGTTCAGTTCCTGACGGTTCTGCTCCATAATATTTGCTATGTCGTCATCGCTGAATCCCATCGACTTCGCCTCGTCAACGTCAGGATGAATCAGTGCCACCAGCTTGTCACCACGCTGTACGATCAGACTCTCGCTGACCATGGCCATGGAGTTGAGCTTGTCCTCTATCTCCTCAGGATAGACGTTCTGTCCGTTGGCTCCCAGCAGCATGTTCTTCAGGCGTCCGCGAATAAAGATGTGTCCGTCTGCCGACATCGTTGCCAAGTCGCCAGTATGATACCAACCGTCCTTGTCGATAGCCTGTCGCGTAGCTTCCTCATTCTTATAGTAGCCCAACATGACGTGAGTACCGCGACAGACGATTTCACCCTCAATATGCTGTGGGTCGCTCGACAGGATTTTCACTTCCATGTGGTTGACAGGCTGTCCGCACGACGATGGGATGAAATGAAAATGGTCGCTATATGAAATGAGTGGTGCACACTCCGTCGTACCGTAACCTACGGTAATCGGGAAACCTATGTCCTTCAGGAATTTCTCCACTTCCTGATTCAGTGGAGCACCACCGGCAATCACTTCGTAGGCTTTACCTCCAAAGGCGTCGTACACCTCCTTGCAGATGCGCTGTTTCACCTTGTCCTTCACCACTGGCATCTGTAACATCAGCTTCATGGCGTTGTTCTGAATCTTGGGGAATACGCGCTTGCGGATAATCTTCTCGATAATCAGCGGAACGGCAATCACCACGTCAGGACATATCTCCTTGAAGGCCTCGGCAATGATAGCAGGCGAGGGCAGGCGAGTCAGGAAATAAAGGTGGTAGCCAGAACAGAAAGAGAATAGGAATTCCATCGACATGCCATACATGTGAGCCATAGGCAGAATACTCAGTACGCGACTGAATCGGGGCATATGGACGCCTAAGCGCTTCTGACAGAAATCCACGTTGCCCCACAAGGCACGATAGGGCAGCATCACACCTTTCGAGAAGCCTGTCGTACCGCTGGTATAGTTGATCATGCACAGCTCTTCAGGGTCATCCTTATGCCAGTGGATGTCATCCCTGCGGAACGCATTGGGATATTTGGCACCAAACAGCTCGTTCAGTCGCTCGCGGGCATCCGTCAGCTTTTCGTTCCTGCTGGTGTGCAGCGAGAAGTCGGGCAGATTGAAGATGCCCTCCAGCTTTGGCATTTCGTCAGGATTGATGATGTTCACCACATAGTCGCCAACAAACAGTAGTCTCGACTCCGAGTGGTTCACGATATTATGAATCTGTTCACCGTTGAATTCATGTAGGATGGGGACTATCACCGCACCATACGTCAGCGTAGCGATAAAAGCTACAGCCCAATGGGCAGAGTTACGTCCGCAAAGAGCAATACGGTCACCTTTCTTAATACCTGCTGCCTCCATCATGATGTGCATTTTTTCCACCTTGCGAGCCACATCGTGATATTGCAGGGTGGCACCATGATAGTCGGTCAGCGCGTCAAGAAGCCAGTTGTCCTTGATACTTTGTTCGAAGTAACCGTTAAAACTTGGTATATCGTTCATTGCACAAATTTCAAAATTTTGTGCAAAGGTACATCATTTTCTGCACATTCGCAAAATTTTTGTGCAATTTTTTAGCCCATAAGTAAAAAAATAACAATATTGTTGACTTCTAAAACATCAAACTTTATTTAAAAGTGCATCTTTATGAATATTTTGTCGTACCATTGAACTTTGCTCGAAGGTGCTCACGCTCAGAAAAACCTAAATTAATTTGGTTTTTCATTCGCTTATTCGTACCTTTGCAGCCGAAAAGATATAATTAGGATTTCAAAATGAGAAAAATCGCCATTGCCATCCTTGCTCTGATGGTATCGTCTGCTTGGGCTCAGAAGAAAGAAATGAGTCAGGCACGCGCGTATATAAAGAGCGGTAAGGACTATGATAAGGCTGAAAAACTGATGACCGACCTCATTGCCAAGGATTCTGTCAGTCGTCAGAACAAGAAAGTATATGCTACGTGGTACGAGTCCGTGTTGGGTCAGTACCAGCAAATCAACGAGAAGATATACCTTCACCAGAAGTACGACACCGCTACCGTCTATACCCTCCTGAACCGCATGTATCGTATTGCCGAGAGTCTCGACACGCTCGATGCACAGCCCGACAAGAAGGGTAGGGTACGTCCCGAATACCGCAAGGGCAATGCCGAACAGCTCAATCTTCTGCGTCGCAACCTCTATTTCGGTGGAACGTACAATGTTCGTCGTGGCAAGTTTGCCGAAGCTTATAACTTCTTCGAGACCTACATCGATGCCGCCCGCCAGCCGCTCTTCACCACTTACAACTATGCCACCACCGATGCCAACATGCCTACGGCAGCCTATTGGGCCACCCTGTCAGGCTATCGCATGAAGGATGCCGAGCGCACCCTGCGATATAGCCAGTTGGCCATGACTGATACGTCGAAGACCGTCTATGTTCTTCAGTACGTTTGCGAGGCTTATGCATGGCAGAACAATGACGAGGCATATCTGAAAGCACTGGAGGAAGGCTTTGCCCACTATCCGGAATATCCCTATTTCTTCCCCCGTTTAGGCGACTATTACAACAAGCATGGCCAGATAGACAAGACACTGCTCCTCTCCAACGAGGCACTCGCCAAGTATCCCGACCGTCCGCTCTTCCTGTTGGCAAAGTCCGTGGCTCTGCTCGAACTCGATCGTTACGACGAATGTATTGAAGTCAGCAACCAGCTCATTGCCAAGGATCCACAGCTCCCTGAGCCATACTTCAATATAGCCACCTGCTATCTGAATCAGGCTTTGGAGCTGGAACAGAAAAACGAGCCGCGCCTCTATCGCGAGAAACTTACCGAGTACTACACAAAGGCACGACCCTTTATGGAGCAGTATCGCAAGTTGTCGCCCAAAGACCAAAGCCGATGGGCACCAGCACTCTATCGCATCTATCTCAATCTCAACATGGGTCAACAGTTCGAGGAAATCGACCGACTCATGCGCCGTTAATATTAGTTCTGTACATCACATGAAGCAGATATTCACCCTTATCACGCTGGCAGCACTGCTCGCTGCCTGTCAGGAAACCCTCGAAGAACGTGGCGCGCGCGAAGCCCGCGACTACACCGAGAAACATTGTCCCGCACCCATTGCCCATCAAGTCACGATGGACAGTATGACCTTCGACATCTCGTCCCACACCTTCAGCTATTGCTACACGCTCAGCGGTACACTCGACGACACGGCCTATATCCGTCAGAACAATCCGCGCGACATGCTGCTCCAGCAAGTCCGCAACTCCACCAATCTGAAGCTCTATAAAGATGCAGGCTATAACTTCCGATACGTCTACAATTCTACGAAGCTTAAAGGCGTAAAACTCTTCGACGAGACCTTCAAACCAAAGGATTACCAGTAGAATTTCCACCTTTTTCGACCTTTTTTTATCTTTTTTGCAAAAAAGTCCCCAAAATATTTGGTGGTTTCGAAAAAACTCCGTACCTTTGCACCCGCAAATCAGGAAGAGTACTGATTGAAGTAGTAAAAATGAAGCACCCGTAGCTCAGTTGGTAGAGCACCTGACTCTTAATCAGGGTGTCCAGGGTTCGAGCCCCTGCGGGTGTACAAAAGAGAGGTTTTTACCTCTCTTTTTTTTGTTTCATCATACTTATTCCTTGTCTTTCCAGCGATTCGCTTAGACAAACGGGCGTTTCGCTGATTTTATTTGTCCATGTCCGTCAACCTTTTTTCATATAGTAGGATGATCACGGATGCACATAGGCCCCGCATACTCTGCGAGGCCTATGTGTTTACTAACCTAAAACCAAAATCAATGAAAAAACTACTAACCAATAACTAATAACTAATAACTAAAACCAATTTATGTATGAAGAAAAATAATGAAACCTTTTTGAATGAGTAATGAAAAGTTCTTTAAATGCTTTTTATCGCCCGACAATGACGTCAGACAGGAAAGTCCATGCCGTATAGTCCTTTGCCCACATTTGTTCATCCTTTCTAGTGAAAAGTGGCTGATGTGCACCTGTCAGGACTGGTGATTTCATTTTCAGCACATTAGGGTTGATGCCCATTCTTTTTTCACCGCGACATATCACGACAGACTGTTGTGAGTTGTCCGTTGTCAGCATGTGTTTCCACTGTTGCCTGTATCCGAATTGCATCTCTATCTTTCTCATGATAGAGTCGTTCATCTGTATATCTGACAGTTGGCTTTGTGCCGTGGCCGACAAGCTAGCCATCATGAGTGCAAGAATTATTATCTTTTTCATATCGTTGCCTGTTTTTGTTCTTTTGTCTGGTGCAAGGACAGTGCAAACCGAATGCAGAGAGCTCGCTCTATGCTGAGGTGCAGCCTGTTCTCGCGATTTCTATTGCAAAGTTACGCTGAGAATCTGAAGAAAACAAGAAAACGGTTGAAATCCTCATGAAGTTGTTGCGACAGTCGCTGGTTTTTGCGACAAAACGAGGAAAACGCTTCTAAAGCTGTCCGAAGCGTCAACAGATTTAGATCACTGCCACCGCATCTGTCTCGCCCTCAATAAGAGAGCGTATTTGACAGACCAGTAGTTCATATTTCTCTATTTTGTTCATCATTCTTTTTATACTTATTTCTTATTTATTGCTACTAATTCTCCATCGAAGCTGATAGGGTCACGGTGCTGGGAACTGACGTGGATGTATGCCTTGCCAGAGTCGTATAACTCGACCGTATACGAATATCGATCCTCACTTGTCCGCAAGTCAATTTCCAGTCGCGACAGGTCAGCTTTGGGATGGCTTTCCTTAATAGATATAGCCCGCGTATCAAAATTCAGCCCAATGCCAGGCGACATCATGGGCGCCTGATGAGCCACTCCTAGATATGGCAAATAACTACGAACCGAGTCGCCATGCAACTCCAGGAAGAAGTCTGCGCCGACGTTCCTGTTCCCATATCGCATTGCATTCATCGATATGATTTCGATACGCATCTCTCTTTTCGCCACAGCCTCCGTCACCGCCTTACGCATTAACTCCCTGCGTTCTGTCCTTTCCTGCTGAGTTGCGCAGCCCATGAAGATAGAAACGGCGACTATGAATACAAACAAATATTTCTTCATGCCAGACACCTTATTGTTAATATACTACCATCCCTCAGGCAGCACGATGTTCTATTGTCCTCTGGTTGTTATTCTTCAATTTCCCAATACCCATTTCTCTTACCATTCACTCGCTTCAGGATTTGCTTATCCTGCAAGACGATGGTAATAGATTTAACAGTTCGTTCCGATTTGCCAATCTCTGCGGCAATCTCTCTCTGAGTGGCATAACGATTCTTTTGCACTATGCGGAGTACTGCCACCTCTTCTAAAGTGCAATTTTTGCACTTTGGAGGTAGTTCTTCGCCTGTTTTTGCACTTTTGACATCCTGTTTTGCACTTTGGAGAGCAGTTTCACCATCAACCTTTCCCCAATCTACGTGCATAATCCTGTTCCTAAGATCGTGCTCTTCGCCAAGCAACATGCTACGGAAGAATCGCTCCAAATAAATCGTAGTCTCCGTGACGCCTTGAGTCAGGTCATTATAGTTAGCCCTCACCAATGCATTGCGGAAATACCACGAGTTTTCTGCAAACACATCGTTTACAACGTTAAAGCCCAGTGTGCGCAGGTATTTTATCATGAACACAGCTGTTGTGCGTGTGTTTCCTTCGCAGAAGGCATGTATCTGCCACAGGTTGGCACAGAAACGTGTCAGGTGTCGGACTGCCTCGTCGACATTCTTCGACGAATAATCAAACTGGCGTTCCTGCCCCATGTCATAGTCCAGCGTCTCGCTGATGGTATCGTAGCTGGCGTAATATACAGTCTTACCCCCCAACACCCATTCGTTCTTCGTAATGTTATAGTCACGAATTCTACCAGCCAACTTGTAAATACCATCAAATAGCCTACGATGGATAGATACCAACTGGGCAGGTGTGAATGAGAAAGTCTTTTCTTCTATCAGTTCCGTGATACGCGCAGCCACCTTGTCAGCTTCTTCAGTACGATCGTTTTCTATGTCCTTATGTCCTGAGACTGATTTGTAATATGAGTCTATCAGGTCTTTAGCCTCACTGATGCTGATGTCACCTTCAATATGTCGCTTGGCCGTATCTAACAAGTATTCAGACGTTTGAAGCCTGTCAACCTGCTGCAAACCGATAGCCACCTTCCAGGCCTCACTACGTTCGCGTTGTTGTGGCTCGCCCTGACGGATGTACTCATCCAGTCCTTGAATATTATATTTCTGTTCGTCGCTCATCATACGTCTTTATCTACTGCAAAGATACGAAAAAGTGAGCAAAATGCAAAATAAATCTCGACTTATTTTCATTGTCGAACCGCAAAAAGGAGACAAAGAGACAAGAGACGAAGAGACGTTTTGCTAAAATTTAAGTGAATGGGAGGGAGAGAGCGAGGGAGAAGATGATTAAATATTAATATATTTAATAATAATATATAATATATATATTATATATTATTATTATAATTCGTCTGTGCATTTTGAAATCACCAAAACGTCTCTTGTCGAAATGTCGAAAAGTCGCAATTGCGGTCTTCTGAACGGAGGCGGGTGCGCAAGAAGTGGACGGGCAGTCAGCAAGTAGCAGAAAGGCAGTCTGCAGGAAGCGGAAAGGCGGTCAGAAAGAAGCAGACGGGCGGTGTGCTTCCGGAGGAATAATTTCGTGCAAAATAGGGGTGGAAATTAGGGTGCAAAAAAGGTGGTTTTTGGCGATATTATTTGCGAGAGTGCGAAAAAATAGGTAATTTTGCAATCGTAATCAGAAAGGTGATGCGCAGCCTTGAAGAGAGCAATGAGAACTAAATTAATTAACCAACAAACTAAAAAACTTAAAACTTAAAAAGAATTATGGCAAGTGAGAAAATTGCATTGGGAATTAACCTGAGAAAGAACAAGATTTCGACCAGTAGCGGCTTCGGCAAGTACTACCCCGAGGTGGACGTTCAGAAGACGCTGAGCCTGCGAGGCTTCGCACAGCACATGGTGGATCACGGAAGCATCTACGGACGCGCAGTGGTCGAGGGCGTGCTGATGCAGATCGTGGACTGTCTGCCCGAGCTGGTGGCGCAGG
>JAEEGG010001019.1_pt1 | contig 79120 bp, 68 predicted proteins | sample 9134161 | NCBI WGS metagenome assembly JAEEGG01 (sample SAMN16246543, study PRJNA631951) | gut metagenome | biome: gut microbiome; feature: rumen; material: CR-attached | host: Bos | place: Iran: Karaj | collected 2018-10
GACCCGCTGCATACATATTGATCTGGGCCTTTGTCAGAATATCCACGTGGGTTTTGCGACAGGTTTTACTACTTGCCAAATCGTAAAGAGGAAGGTACTTGTTGTTTCCAAGTTCATCATCAAAGACAGCACACTTCCTATCAATACCACATTGTTTCATCAGTTCCTTGATCTTCACGTTATAACCACTCTTCCCACTGACATACTTCAATATGTGGAAGTTGAACTTGTACTTCATAATAATGTCATAGGCAAAGCGCATTACTGGAGTCTGAATCTCCTGGCGTCCCACGTTCTCTCTCAAAGTCTTCTCTGGCAGATAATGAACATACATAATGCCATCGTCAGAAACAGCGATATTATCCATCGTCAACCGTTTGAACTCGCTGATACGACATCCAAAAGCACATTGCAGAACAAAAGCATCCTTTGTTTCCTGTAATGACTCTGGAACCTCTGTATCTCTCACTTTCTGGAATTCATCTTGCAGCAGGAATATTGGCGGATCATAAGACTCCCGCATCATAGTCCGTTTCTTATTCTTTCCCAAATAGATGAAAGGCGAGACACTCAACTCGCCTTTCTCTATCAGCTCATTGAAAAATGCCTGGATCTTCTTCATCTTTGTGGCAACGGTATTCTGGTCACGGCGTTCTGCTGGTATATTCCTTGGCTTGACCATATCATACAGGCTCTTATGTTTATCCACGTATTTGTATTCATCAAACAGGAACTGTCGAAAATCCATCAGGTCATCCGCATCAAATTCTGACGGAGTGACCTTCAGCCGATGTTGGATAGTAAGAAATCTGGTGAGTTCACCTAATGACACCTTATAATGCCTCTGCCTGCCTTCGCCAAAATTACCATCACGCAAGCCATCATCGATGTATTTTGAAAACCTATCAACTAGCGTCATCTCAGTCAGAGCTTTCACATTCTTCTGGGGATGTAAAACATCTGAAATAGTCTTTTCAAAGTCTTCAGCCGTAATACGAGTTTTGTCTTTAACCTCGCATAACTGCCGATAAGCTGTTTCCATAGCGTCTATTTCCGTGTCTATATCAAGTTTCAGTTGCTTGTTATATACACTTACGCGGGGTTTTAACTCACCAGTATCGGTAAACTTATCCAGATCCTTTAGTTCTGCGTCAATTTCACTCTTATGGTACAGGTCAACACCTCTTCCATCGCGCAAACGGAAACGGAGCCTTATAGTTCCTTCCTGCTTGCTTGTCCTCTTTACTATTGTAAGTCCTTTCATACCTATTATATTATTAAAGCGTGTTTAAAACGTGGTGCAAAGGTACTCTTTTTGCACCACCGAACCAAATTATTGCACCACATTTTTGAAACGCTTTAATATATTTAACCTCGTAAACACCTGATTTACAAAGCAAATCATCTCAAAATTATTTCACGGTATTTCAATTTTTGAATCCCAAACGGATCACCAGAATAAAAGAAAGTCGCTGAATGTCAGCGACTTTCTTTTTTTTACATCCAATTGAATGGGGACTACTTGACAGCTCGGATGCAACGGCCGCTGAAACGGTTACTTGAAAGTTTTCCGAAGGTCACGTCTATATTGGAGCCGTCGAATTCCAGACAAAATGACTTATCGGGATTGAGCGTATAGAGAGTCGATGTCCAGTAAATGCCTTTGATGGCACGGAACTGAATACCCTCATAGAAGCGGAAACCGGTAATGGGAAGGAAAATGGAATTGCCCGTCTTCTTTCCTGTAACCTTATACCCGTTGACACCATCCTTCGTGATCCATTCCCATTTGCATTTATCCGGGTCTATCAATTCCTCGCACTCATCAGCAGTGGGCATCCTCCATTCACCACCCCAATTGGCGCGGGCTGCATCATCAGCGGGAACTAACTGAGTCCTTTTGTCGGTGCTGGAATACTTGAGCATAAATGAGGTATCTTTATGGCTCCATGAATAGGTTCCCCAAGAATAGTATTTCTTTGGTTTGACCTCACCCCATGCGAAGTAGGTGCCAAAGCCGGAATCCTTCGTTGCACCCACATTCATGTTTGCCCATTTCACACTAAGTCCTAAATCAACAGCCTCCACGTCATCGGACGTTTTTGACTCGTTGTCACTTCCGTTTACCTTAGCATTAGCCGTCCCTACAAACATGAGAGACAGTGCTATAAGAAAAATCTTCTTCATATATAATTGTTCCTACTCAGTTTCCCCAGAGGTTGTAGTTGACATCATAGCCTGCCAGTTTGAACCAGTCGGCAAGGGTCTGCTCGTAGCTGCGCAACAGGTAGAGTGCTGGCTCAACGTTTTCTTCGAGTTCTTCTCTTGTCATCGCAGGGGCAGCAGCAGGCTCAGCAGACGCAAGGGGGTCTACTCCTAATTTCAGATAGCTATAGACCCTTGCAAGCATGAGCAACGTAATGCCAGAGTCATCGCACATCTCCTGAAGCGCGTTCGTGTCGAGACCTACCTTCTCCAATGATTCATTGAGATTGGGTATCAGGTCGAAGACGTTCGCCCTGTTTCTCGCAAAACCGCCTTCGTTGACCACTTTCTTGAGGTCGAGGCCCCAGCTTTCGAGGATCTTGATGACCTTCATGAGGTCCATGTCACCCACGACGTCGTGATAGTAGCGGTTCTGTTCGCCTTCATAATAGAGCACGGGCCAGAACTGGATGGCGGCAACGGTCTGAATCAACCATACTATGGCAGAGAAGGTATGGTTGAGCTTGAACACAATGGTGTTGGTCTGCAGATTGGTCTTGCCGGGCACGATACTTGGTACGAAACCCTTCTCCGTCATCCATGGGATGATGGCACGTACGCACTGGATGGGTACGTAGTTGTCGTGACGGCTGTGCTCAATGAAGTATTTCTGCGTGAGGTCGGGTTCCCAGCCGTTCATGAGGTTGAGCTTCTCCAGCGCCGCCATAAAGGCCTTGGCCTGGTCGGTCTCGAGATTCATGTAGGCAGGTTGTAAGAGGTTATGGAGCGAGTCCTCCATGCTTACACCGTAGTCGCTCAGCGTTGATTTCTTCTTCGTCTTGATAAACTCCTGCACGCCTGATGCCAACGGTTCCTTGAACAGGTCTTTGTAGTCGATGTTCAGATGGCAGTTCTCCACCGTCGATATCAGCATCATGACAACATCCTTGCAGTCCTCGCACCAGTCTCTGGTGACATATTCCTTATAGGCCACCGCATAATCGGTAGGACCTCCACCCGCAAATGTCTTGGTGAAGGTGACTCCTTTGTCCTTATACTCCATATCGCGCAACTTTGCCACATAGAGGCTCTCCGAACCACCCTGCGAGAAGCCGAGGTTGAAGAGATACTTACCCTGAGGCAGCTGTTTATCGTCGAGTATCTGACGGGCAGCCAACAAGCCATCGAGTGAGTTACGGGCATTTACGTCACCACTATGATAGAACATGGGGTACTGGCTGGATGAGCCGTAACCGATAAAATCGCTCATGACGAGGATATAATTGGGTCGCAGAGGATTGGCTATCAAGCCGTTGATCAGTTCCTGATTACCCGTCGATGGACAATCATCGGGAGAACCCAAGGTGGCACGGTTGAAGAGCATGATGCCATCGCATGGAGTGCCGTCGATGATATTCGAAGGTATCATCATCACACCACTGACGGTGGCAGGCTTGCCATCGGCATCCTTCGAGGTATACTCGTAGATGATACGACGCACAGGACGGGAGCTCAACGAAAAACTGCCTACGCGGGTCTTGATGACAGTATCGCGTTCATATATTATTTTATAGGCGGCATCTTGTGCTGCACTGCTGAGCACAGAAACAACAAACAGGACAAATAATATAATCTTCTTCATAGTATCCATTTATTTAAACACACGTTTGTCTGACTTCTCGCCTTTCTGCTCGATATAGATACCGTTTCGGGGCTGGGTCACTTCCTGACCGCGGAGGTCATAGACACGTTTTACATCTTCCTCATTACTTCTTACATCTTCCACGCCAGTCGCAGCCTTAGTTACAATCTGGAACGTGGCAGCAACGGGATAGTGGTCGCCCAGGGGTTTACCCTCATTCTGGTAACCTTCCTTGTCAAGGGAAAAGGCAACCGGCTGAATCTTCGTACCCATGACAGGATTGATGTAGAGGATCTTGTCGACCGTTTCGTCCCCTTGTTTTTTCATCTCTACCCACACATCGGAAACTGTTCCACGACCAGAGTCGTTGATGGCATCGATGAATACGCTTTTCACGTCGTCACGACTATAGAGGCTATTCATATCACCAACAATGATGATGGGGCGTGAATCGAGATTCTTAAGCACATCTTCTTTCAGCTGTGTCCACTGCGCCATACGGGCCTCGCGGTCTTTCTCATCCTTTTGCTCTGCTACGTCCTTATTGTCACTGGCATCCATGTGCATGTTGTAGACCACAATGCGATCGCCACTCTTCAACGTGACATCATAGCGTCGGAAACCTTTTGTCACCATCTCGTCGAGTGCATGACTGAACTTGCCGAAGTTCTGTTGCCAGGGGGTGCGGCCTGCAGAGGTCACAGTGAGATCGTTCTTCCAACAGCCCATCAGTCCGTCGCACTCAAAACGGTGGTTCTGAAGATGCAGGTAGTCGATGGTATGACCTACCACCTCTACATCGCCTGACCACTCGTCCATCTTATAGTCGTCCTCAAGTATCACAGAGAGTACGTCGTGATAATTGAAGTCCTCCTGAAGCATCACCATGTCGTAGCCTTTTTTCATCAGATACTTGCCGATACGCGCCGTACCGGCATTGCCCGGTCCGTCGGCATTGACCTTTACCATTAATATCTTCTGGGGCAAGCCGTCCACATTGAGAGTGGCAACCGTGAAGCGTTCACCTGAGTCTTGGCCCCATGCCGTCAGTCTGCCACAGAGAACAAGACCAACGATGAAGGTCGAAATCAAAAAGTTTCTCATTCCTGGATCTAATTGGCAGTACGGATTATTCACCAATAAACTTACGGATAGTCTTGATGCAAAGGTCGCTGCTCACCGGCTTTGACAAGAAATCACTGCATCCCGCCTGCATGGCCAACTGCCGGTCGCTGTCGAAAGCATTTGCCGTCAGGGCAACAATTGGCAGGTCAGGAAGTTTCTCCTTGATGGCCTTCGTTGCCTCCAAACCATCCATGATGGGCATCTTGATATCCATCAGCACCAAGTCATAGATACCACTATCTACCATGTCGACAGCCTCCTTGCCATTTCTGGCACGATCGAACTCATAATACTTCTTCAAGATGTAAGTCATCAGGATAAAGTTACTGTCATTGTCTTCTGCTACTAAAATCTTCTTCATATTACTAACTTTTTTATCTACAGATAGTTTTTTGACTCATTTATATCTTAATAATTCACAAAATTACAACTTAAATTTGAAAATACAAGTATTTCATCGTTTTTTTAACTAATTTTGCATCAGAAAAGTAGAAAACTAATCACTTATAATCTCAAAAAGCAATGAAATTAAGATTTTCAGCCAGTGTTATGGCATTCGTCTCTGCCCTCACTTTGTCTGCTCAGACCTATGTGATGGACGTAAACACCAAGAAGCTCGGCGCGCCTGTACAGCCGACGATGTATGGCATCTTCTTTGAAGATATCAACTATGCTGCCGACGGTGGCCTGTATGCAGAAATGGTGAAGAACCGTTCGTTTGAGTTCCCCCAGCGACTCATGGGCTGGAGAGCCTACGGCAAGTTTGAGGTACGCGATGACGGTCCCTTCGAGCGCAATCCCCATTATGTACGTCTCTCCTATTCTGGCCACAACGACAAGTTCACGGGTCTGGAGAATGAAGGATTCTTCGGTATCGCGGTCAAGAAGGACGCCACCTACCGTTTCTCCGTCTGGGCCCGCTGTCCACAGGGAGGTAAGAGCACCCTCGAAGTAAGTCTTGTAGATAACGACACGATGGATGAGGACCAGCGTTTTGCCACCGTGAAGATTGAGATCAACAGTAAGGAGTGGAAAAAGTATACCGCTACGCTGAAAGCCCCTCGTACAGAGACAAAAGGCGGGTTGCGTATCTTCCTGGCAGGCAATAAATCGACCACCGATGTGGAGCATATCTCCCTCTTCCCCACTGACACATGGAAAGGTCGCGAGAATGGTATGCGCAAGGACCTGGCTCAGGCATTGTTTGATATGCATCCAGGCGTGTTCCGTTTCCCCGGTGGATGTATTGTCGAAGGTACCGACCTCGAGACTCGCTATCAATGGAAGAACAGTGTGGGTCCCGTGGAGAACCGTCCGCTGAACGAGAACCGCTGGCACTACACCTTCGGCAGCCGTTTCTATCCTGACTATTTCCAGAGCTACGGCCTCGGATTCTTCGAGTTCTTCCAGCTCTGCGAGGATTTCGGCTGTGAGGCCCTGCCTGTCATCAGCTGCGGACTGAGCTGTCAGTTCCAGAATCCCGATCCCACAAAAGCAGGTGTACACGTGGCAGTCGATGACCTCGACAGCTATATCCAGGATGCACTGGATCTCGTAGAATTCGCCAATGGTCCTGTAGACTCGAAATGGGGTAAGGTACGTGCCGATATGGGCCATCCAGAGCCTTTCAACCTGAAGTTCCTCGCTGTGGGAAATGAGCAGTGGGACTACGACGAACAGCACGGTGGCTACGGTCCTGTGTTCACGGAGCGTCTGAAAAAGTTCAATGCAGCCCTCCGCGCCAAATATCCCGAGCTGAAACTCATCGGTACCACTGGTCCCAACTCTGAGGGCTGGGACTTCGACCTGCTGCAGCCCCGTATGAAAGAGCTGAAGGTAGACCTCTACGACGAGCACTACTACCGCAACGAACAGTGGTTCCTCTCTCATGGATTGCGTTATGACAGCTACGATCGCAAGGGTCCGAAGGTGTTTGCTGGTGAGTATGCCTGTCACGGCAGCAACAAGCACAAGTGGAACCATTATTATACCTCTTTATTAGAAGCAGCCCACATGACAGGTATCGAGCGTAATGCCGACATCGTCCACATGGCGACCTATGCCCCACTCTTCGCCCATGTCGAAGGCTGGCAGTGGCGTCCGGATGCCATCTGGTTTGATAATCTCCGCATGTTCAAATCTGTGAGCTATTATGTGCAGCAGATGTATGCCATGAATAAGGGTACCAACGTGCTGTCGCTGACGATGGACAAGAAGCCAGTGGCTGGTCAGGAAGGCCAGGGTGGACTTTTTGCATCCTCTGTCTTTGACAAGAACACCAATGAGGTCATTATCAAGGTTGTCAACACCGCCAAGACAGCTCTGCCCATCAGCATCCAACTGACAGGTATGAAGGGAGAGCGGAGCGCACAGACCATTACCCTCTCACACAACGGCATGGATGACGAGAACACACTCGACAATCCTGAGAAGATCACGCCGAAGGACGGTACGCTGAAACTCGATGCAGGCAAGAAAGCAACGCTGCTCCTTGATGACATTCCAGCCTTGTCGTTCAGGATCTATAAAGTCAAAAAATAGACGTTTCGACGGTTTTTTGTAAAAAATACGGCAAGTCTGATGATTTGCCGTATTTTTTTTGTAATTTTGCAGCGAAATATGAGTATACTGAACATAGATAAAGACCGCAGACGATTTTCCTTCGAGGTGCTGCCCCCGCTAAAAGGGACTGGCACCGACAAACTTTTTGCCGACATCGACAAGTTGAAGGTGTTCGATCCTGCCTATATCAACATCACAACACACCACTCCGAGTTTGTATATAAGGAACTGGAGAATGGTCAGTTTGAAAGACAGCGCATCCGTCGCCGTCCAGGTACGATAGCCATCGCCGCTGCCATCCAGAAAAGATACCACATCCCCGTACAGCCACACGTGATCTGCAGTGGCGCTACCATCGAGGATATTGAATACGAACTGCTCGACCTGCAATTCCTGGGCATCAGCGACCTGCTCCTGCTCCGTGGCGACAAGGCCAAGGAAGATAGTCGGTTTGTACCCACACCAGGAGGTCACGCCCACACGACGGAACTGATTCAGCAGGTGAAGCGTTTCAACGAGGGATTCTTTGCCGATGGCACGCCTATCAAAAACCCCGGCAAACCATTCGACTACGGTGTGGCCTGTTATCCGGAGAAGCATGAGGAGTCGCCAAACCTGGAGCGCGACATGGAGTATTTGAAGCAGAAACAAGACCTCGGGGCACAATATGCAGTGACACAACTGTTCTTTGACAACGCAAAATATTTCGACTTTGTGGAGAAGGCACGGGCTATGGGCATTACTATTCCCATCATCCCAGGCATCAAGCCACTTGCCAAGTTGTCGCAACTGACAGTTGTTCCCAAGACCTTCCACTGTGACATCCCTGAGCCACTGGCCAAGGAAATCGTGAAGTGCAAGACCGACGATGATGCCAGGCAGTTAGGTATCGAATGGACAACAGAACAATGCCGTGACCTCTATGCGCACGGCATCAATAATATTCATTTCTACACCGTATCGGCAGTGGACAGCGTGGCGGAAGTGGCGAAGAGATTATTATAAGAAGTTAAAGAGAAGTTAAAGGGTAGTTAAAGGGAAGTTAAAAGGACAAATGACTTTCAGCGAGGTGATAGGACAGAAGGAGGCGCAAGAACGCTTGATGCAGATGGTCAGAGAAGACCGTCTGCCACATGCCTTGATGCTCTGCGGTCCTATGGGTGCCGGAAAGATGGCTTTGGCAATGGCTTTCGGCTGCTATCTGCTTTCAAAGAAATCGGAGAACTCTGATTACTCGGAGTATTCAGAATACTCGGAGAGCCCTATGCTGAAGAAGATGGAGCATCCCGACCTCCACTTCACCTATCCTACCATCAAGCTGCCCTCGATGAGTTCGGATCACAAACCCGTGAGCGACGACTTTGCCAAGGAGTGGCATGAACTCATCATGGACGGTCCTTATTTCACGATGGACCAGTGGATGCAGGCGATGGGAGGTGAGAATCAGCAAGCCATCATTACCGCCGGCGAAAGCGATGATCTGGTGCGCAAGCTATCGCTTAAATCCAGCCAAGGAGGCTATAAAGTCAGTATTATCTGGCTACCAGAGCGCATGAACATCGAATGTGCCAACAAACTGCTGAAGCTCATCGAGGAGCCCCCGCAGCAGACAGTGTTTATCATGGTCTGCGAAGAACCCGACAAATTGTTGGAAACCATCCGTAGTCGTGTACAACGCATCGACATCAAGAAGATTGACAATGAAAGTCTCAGCCAGGCACTCGTCGAGAAAAGAGGCATCAACGAAGAGGACGCACGTCGCATCAGCCGCGTAGCAAACGGTAATTGGCTGAGTGCACTCGAAGAACTGCAAATAGGTTCTGAGAACGAGTTGTTCCTCGACATGTATATCTCACTGATGCGTCTAGCCTATCAACGGAAGATCAAGGACCTTCGCAAATGGAGTGAGACAATGGCGGGCTACGGACGTGAGAAACAGAAGCGGTGGCTGACTTACTTCCTGAAGATGAGCCGCGAGAACTTCATGTACAATTTCCATCAGGAAGAGCTCACCTATATGACGCAGAAGGAAGAGGACTTTGCCAAGAACTTCGCCCGCTTCATCAACGAGAACAATATTCTGGCCATATCAGAATTGGCCAATCGTGATATCCGCGACATCGGACAGAATGCCAATGCCAAGATCGTATTCTTCGACCTGGCCCTGCAGATGATCGTGCTGCTTTTACAAAAACCCTAGGACAGCCTAGGAATGCCTAGGATATCCTAATAATATAAAGAATATGGAAGAAAAGACAAAAGAATTACCAATCCGCGTGGGATGTGACAGAGGACTCTGCCACCAGGCTGTTGGTCGTCAGGACCGACAACTGAACACTTATGACTGGTTGGCTGATGTCCCTGGCAATGCAGAAGATACCGACCTCGTTGAGGTACAGTTCAAGCATACCCGAAAAGGCTACTATCACAATGTCAATAACCTGCCACTGAAGAAAGGCGATATTGTGGCAGTAGAAGCCAGTCCCGGCCATGACATCGGTGTTGTAACCCTGACTGGCCGTCTGGTGAAGCTCCAGATTAAGAAGGCCAACCTGAAATCCGCTGATGACATCAAACGTGTCTACCGTATAGCTCGCGAGATTGATATGCAGAAGTTCCGTGAGGCAAAGGCTCGCGAACATGAGACCATGATTGAGAGTCGCGTCATCGCCAAAGGATTGGGACTCGACATGAAAATCGGTGATGTGGAATATCAGGGCGATGGCAACAAAGCCATTTTCTACTATATTGCCGACGAGCGAGTGGACTTCCGTCAGCTAATCAAGGACCTGGCAGCCGCCTTCCATGTACGCATTGAAATGAAGCAGATCGGTGCCCGTCAGGAAGCAGGACGCATCGGTGGTACGGGTCCTTGTGGTCGCGAACTCTGCTGTGCCACCTGGATGAAGAACTTTGTATCCGTCTCCACCAATGCCGCCCGTTTTCAGGATATCTCATTGAATCCACAGAAGCTTGCAGGCATGTGTGCCAAACTGAAATGCTGTCTGAACTACGAAGTGGACGACTATATGGAAGCCGGCAGGAAGTTGCCTGGCAGAGACGTTGTCTTACAAACGCTCGACGCTGATTACTATCTCTTCAAGAGCGATATCCTCGCAGAGCTTGTCACCTACTCGACAGACAAGAACATCGCTGCCAACCTCGAGACCATCTCCGCTGCCCGTGCCAAGGAGATTATCGAGATGAACAGAAAGGGAGAGAAACCGGCCTCCCTGCAAGAAGACGGCCACACAAAACCAGCCAAGCAACACGTTGACCTGGCTGGAGGTGATATCAGCCGCTTCGACAAAGCCAAGAAAAAGAAGAAAAAGAAAAAATCTGGTGGTCCCTCCCCAAAAGCAGAGAAAGAGAACAAGAAAGGTAATGTTTAGGAATTGCAGACAGACCATCATCGGACTTACGCTTACGGTTGCATGTGGCATCACCTCATGCGACCGTCTGCCTGTCTATAGTCACTACGAGCCAACACCATCAACAGGATGGGAGAAAAATGACACAGTCTGTTTTGGCATACCAACTATCAAAGAGGCCGGCTATTACAAAGAAGAGCTTGGACTGAGAATCAACGAGGACTATCCGTTTCTGGGCCTGTACCTGATTGTCCAGCAGATAGTCCTGCCATCCGGCTATTGCCATTATGACACCCTGAATTGTAAACTGATCGACAAGAAAGGCACTATCAGAGGCACGGGTATCAATCACTACCAGTACACCTTCCACGTGAATACCATCCGTCTGGCAGAAGGTGACTCTCTTCGTATCCTTGTCAAGCACAACATGAAACGTGAAATCATGACTGGCGTGACAGACATCGGCATCAAGATCGAGCGAGATGCCTACTAGCATCAATACGCAAGAAGATAAACAGCAGAATGGTGAAGCCCCACAACGATGAGCCACCATAACTGAAGAACGGCAAGGGGATACCGATCACAGGGGTCAGTCCCAACACCATACCCACATTGATAAACACATGGAACAAGAAGATGCTCAGAACCGAATAGCCATACACCCTCCCGAAACGATAGGGTTGTCGCTCTGAGAGGTGGATCAGACGTAAGATCAATGTCAGGAAAAGAATCAACACACTTGCAGAGCCCACAAAACCCTCCTCCTCACCTACCGTACAGAAGATAAAGTCGGTATCCTGTTCCGGCACATACTTCAACTTGGTCTGTGTGCCATTGAGGAAACCCTTTCCCTCGATACCGCCAGAGCCTATGGCAATCTGACTCTGATGCACATTATAGCCAGCACCCTTCAGGTCTTCCTCCAAGCCCAGGAGCACATTGATACGCACTCGTTGGTGGCGCTCCAGCAGATTATTCAGCACATAGTCGGCTGCATTGAAAAACACAATTGAACCAACTGCGAAAAGGGCTATCCATAAATAGTTGCGCACACGCGAAGCCACACCCCGCCACAACAAATAGCCTATCATCAGTGCCGTTGTAACCAGTTGCACATAGACAATGTCGAAAGGAATGACATAGAGTGAAAACAGCAAGAACACGATGGTGATTCCGAAACACGCCAAGATGACACGAACACCATCGCGCTTATTCCCACAATAAAAGAAGACCATCATGCCGGAGAACAGCTGTATGAGCAGCAACACCACAAACTTTCCCACCGAAGTAGGTGTATACAACAGCATTGTGTCGGCAAAGCGGATGCCTATCACGAAATAGATGACCATCGCCACGCCTGTAAAAAGCAGGCTACCCGACATTCCTTCCCTGTAAAGCATCAGAAAGAAAGCCAGATAGACCAGTGCAGAACCTGTCTCACGTTGTAGCACGATACAGAGCATCGGCAGGAAAATAAAGGCCAAGGTAATGGCGAAATCTTTCCATCGGCGGATATCATAACCGTAGGTACTCATCAGTTTCGCCAACGCCAATGCCGTCGCAAACTTCGCAAACTCTGCCGGTTGCACACGCAAAGGACCCAATACCAGCCACGATCGTGAGCCTTTGATGGTATGAGGATTGAAGATGGTCGCTATCAGCAATAGCACCAACAATGCAAAGATTACATAGGCAAAGGTGTCGTAAACACGGTTATCCATCAGCAAGATAACCAGTCCCAACACGATGGACGTACCTATCCAGACAATCTGCATACCTGAACGACTGTCCAGGCTGAAAATATCCGTCTCGCCATAGGTATAACTGGCTCCGCATACACTGACCCATCCAAAGATAAGCAATCCTAAATAAATAAGGATTGTCCACCAGTCTATGGAACGCAACACGCTGGGTTGTTTATCTGTCTGCTGAGCCATACGCGATTCGTTTGTTTTGGAACTCCGTCGCCTTCTTCTCTGAAGCTTCAGAGAGTTTCCCGTTGATAAACTTTTCCATAATCAAGCCTCCGATGGGTACACCATAGGTAGCACCCCAGCCGCCGTTCTCCACATACACCGCCACGGCAATCTTCGGATTATCCATCGGGGCAAATCCCATAAACACCGAGTGGTCGTGGCCGCGGTTCTGAGCCGTACCCGTCTTGCCACAGGGCACAAAATCATAACGGGCCAAAGCCTTACAGGTTCCACCCAGAGCCGACGAACGCATACCCTTCACCACATATTCATATGACTGACGGTTGGCCTTCGTGAAATGACGACGGGTAAAGGCGGTGTCGAGGGGTTCTCCCTGGACCTTCCTCACCACATGGGGTACGTAGTAGTAGCCTCTGTTGGCTATCGTCGCACCGAGATTGGCTATCTGAAGAGGCGTCAGCAGCACCTCACCCTGTCCGATGGAGATAGAGATAACAGTCAGACCATTCCAAGAGCCCTTATAAGCCTTGTCATAGAACTGGGCATTGGGAATCAAGCCACGCTTCTCGCCAGGAAGGTCAATACCCAACTTATAGCCGAATCCCATGCTGACCATATAATCGCGCCAGGTATTCATCGCATTCTGCACCGTACCGTATTTGGAGATGTTGGTATTGATCATATGATAGAGTCCCCAACAGAAGAAACCATTACAAGAAGTACTGAGGGCAGGTACGATGGCCAGTGGAGAGGCGTGGCCGTGACAGCCAACATGCAGACCTTTAAAGTTGAAGCCGTGTCCACAGGGGAAAGGGGTGGAAGGGGTGATGATGCCTTCGGAAAGGAAAGTGAGACCCTGTGAAGTCTTAAAAGTAGAACCCGGGGGATAGAGGCCCATGATACTACGATTGAGCAAGGGTTTCCACTGATCCTGACTCAGGATGCGGTGGTTCTTACTGCGTTCACGGCCCACCATCATACGAGGATCATAAGAGGGTGAAGATACCATGCACAGCACTTCACCCGTAGAGGGTTCTATGGCCACGATACTACCGATCTTACCCTCTAACAACCGTTCACCCAAAGCCTGCAGTTCATAATCGATGCTCAGCGTCAGGTTCTTACCCGGCACTGGCTTGCGGTCGAGGGCGCCATTCTGGTAACGTCCCTGAATACGTCCGTGGGCATCGCGTAACAGAATCTGTATACCCTTCTCACCTCGCAACTGTTTCTCGTAGGAACGTTCCACGCCCAACTTTCCGATATAATCGCCGGGCTGATAGTAATCGTCTTCCTCGATATCTGCCGGCGACACCTCTGCCACATCGCCCAGGATATGGGCTGCCAAATTGTACTGATACTGACGAATAGTACGACGTTGCACATAAAAACCTGGGAAACGGAACATCTTCTCTTGGAAAATGCTGAAGTCCTTATCGCTCAGCTGTGGCAGGAACAACTGTTGCGTAAAGCGCGAATAGCCAGGATTTTTCGATTTATCCTTGATGGTCGCCATCCTGCGGTCGAACTCCTCCCTCGTGATATTCAGGGCATTGCACAAATCAAGGGTATCTAAATGGTCCTTCGCCTCGTTCATCACCACCATGATGTCGTAAGCAGGTTGGTTAAAAACCAACAGCTTGCCATTCCGGTCGGAGATACTACCACGCGAAGGAAAATCCACCTTCTTCAGGAAGGCATTCGAGTCGGCACTTTTCTTGTAGTCATCACTGGTAATCTGTAGCGTAAAGAGACGGATGATATAGACGACCACAATCAAGACGGCCACCGCACCAATGACATACTTCCTTTCAGCAAGATCGTTTTTGTTCTTATCCTTCACTTCGCACGAACACTTTCGATTGCCATCATCAAAAAAAATGTCAGAAGCGAACTGGCCCCTGCACACACCAGCCAATACTCCCAATTATAGAAGCTGAATGCCTCCAAGGCAAAGAACACCAGACAATAGACCACCAGCAAGACAGCACTAAAAGTAATGAACTTCCCGATGCCTAAACTTGAAATCGAAACTTCCAGATTTTCCATGGAATCACGTGGAACAAACAATTCCAACAGATATGGTTGGATGGCGGCAATCAGCGTCAGTGAACCAGAAGCTAGTCCCGGGGTGTTTGAGAATACATCGATAGCCAGTCCCAAGGCAAAACTCCACAACTGGATCATCCACTTAGGCGTACCCCGACGGAAAGTAATGGTAAAATAGACATACAACAAGGGAATGGCAATGTCAAACAGATGAATATGGTTCAGAATCAATACCTGAGCCATACAAAGGACGACGAACCATCCCAACCGTTTGAAGAAATCTACTGACATCTCTATTCTCTTACCTCTTATTTCTCACCTCTTATCTGTTCGTCAACGCCATGGAGTCGCGGGCTGCTTCCAACAACTTCACCTGCTCACCAACCCGTTTATCACTGATGACACAGACATCACGCAAACAACTGAAATCAGTGCTCAGACGCAACTGCAACTTATACGACAATCCGTCGGCGGAATTAAACACCTTCTCGATTTGTCCCACCAGCACACCAGAGGGGAAAATAGAAGAATAGCCGCTGGTCACGACCCATTCCCCTTTCTTAAAACGGGCATGACGAGGCACATCCTCCAGATAGGCAATGGCAGGATCGCCTCCACTCCATCGCAGATAGCCGAAATAATTACTATTCCGAATCGAACAGCTGATGCGCGACATCGTCGCATTCAAAGCGGGAATCACCACCGAATAATGCTCGGATACGAGATATACCACACCGACAACACCGTTACCACTCGCCACGCCCATGTTCACATCCACACCATCGGCTGCTCCCTTGTCAATCGTCATCAGATTGTCAGGCTTGTGAATGGTATTCGACACAACCTTCGCAGGAATGAGCTTATACTGGCTAAGGAACTGCAGTTCCTGACGCTCTATCACCGTGGTGTCATGCGTAGCCTCGGTATAGAGGCGCCGCAACTGGTCCACCTGCCTTTCCAGATAGAAATTGCGCAGGGTCAATTCTTCATTAGCACGCATCATACTGAAAAAAGAAGTAACATCACTCTCCAGTTCATACACTTTTCCCACCGCCACATTGGCAGATGAAAGCCATACGCTGCCCTGATAACTGTTATATTTAAACAGCAACACAGCACTGACAACTTCCAGGAACACGAAAAGGAGCCAATGATGATACTTCCTCAGGAAATCCAGCAGATTGTTCACCTCATCAGGAAGCTGAAACGATCGATATTCTTCAGTGCGATACCAGCACCTTTGGCCACGCTGTGGAGGGGATCCTCAGGCACATGGAACGGAATATTGATCTTATCCTGCAGACGACGGTCGAGACCTCTCAGCAGGGCACCGCCACCAGAGAGATAGATACCATTCTTCACGATATCAGCATACAACTCAGGCGGTGTATTTTCGAGTGCAGACAGCACGGCGTTCTCAATCTTCGATACGGTCTTGTCCAGACAATGCGCAATCTCCTGATAGCAGACAGGCACCTCCATAGGCAGGGCAGTGATACGGTTAGGACCATGCACCACAAAGTCCTCAGGCGCATCCTCACCCAGATCTGTGAGGGCTGAACCCACATGAATCTTGATACGCTCGGCCATACGCTCACTGACCTTCACATTATGCTGACGGCTCATATACTCCTGGATATCGGCTGTCAGGTCGTCGCCAGCCGTACGGATGGAGTTGTTGCTGACGATACCACCCAGTGAAATCACGGCAATCTCGGTAGAACCGCCACCGATATCAACAATCATATTACCTTCCGGGGCCTCAACATCGATACCTATACCGATAGCGGCAGCCATAGGTTCGAAAATCAGATAGACGTCACGACCATCGGCATGCTCCGCAGAATCGCGGACGGCACGCAACTCCACCTCCGTAGAACCGGAAGGTACACCAATCACCATACGCAGTGAGGGTGAGAACAGACGACTACTGGTATGTACCATCTTTATCAAACCACGCATCATCTGCTCACAAGCAGAGAAGTCTGCAATCACACCGTCGCGAAGCGGACGGATGGTACGAATGTTATCGTGTGTCTTCTCATACATCATCTTGGCCTTGGCACCTACGGCAATCATCTTGTCTGTACGACGGTCGAGTGCTACCACTGAAGGCTCGTCTACCACAATCTTATCATCACTGATAATGATGGTATTGGCCGTTCCCAAGTCCATTGCAATCTCCTGAACGAAACTAAAAAATCCCATTTTACTTTTTTTACCTTTTTACTTTTTTACCTTTTTACTTTTTCTCAAACCACTGATTAATAGCGGTGTCGTAATGACTGCTGACACCAAAGGCACGTGTGGCAAACATACGGCGCTGGGCCTTGGTGGTCTCTGCGCCCTGCTGATTCAAGATGTCGAGAAGCACACCGTATTCGGCCTTGCTCGGCACAATCAGCACATCGTTAAAGTTCTTTGCACCGGCACGGATCAGTGAGATGCCACCGATATCAATCTTCTCGATGATATCTTCTTCGGAAGCGCCACTGGCCACTGTCTGCTCAAAAGGATAAAGGTCAACAATCACCAAATCAATCTCAGGAATCTCATACTGCTTCATCTGAGCCTGGTCACCTTCGTTGTCACGACGTCCAAGGATTCCTCCGAACACCTTCGGATGGAGCGTCTTCACACGGCCGCCAAGAATAGAGGGATAGGTTGTCACATCCTCTACTTTCTGACACTCATAGCCGAGTGACTCAATAAATTTCTGCGTACCGCCTGTCGACAGGAACTTCACGCCCTCTTCATTCAGTTTCTTGAGCAATTCATCCAGTCCGTCCTTGTGGAATACCGACACCAAGGCGGTCTTAATCTTCTTTGTTTCAGCCATATTTTCTTTTATAACGTTATAAATAAATGCAATGAGGGTGCAAAGTTACAAAATCCCTGGATTAATCCCTCATTTTTCTCCCGAAAAAATTGATTAATCCTTGTTAAAATTAAGATAGGTCAAGGTCAGTCCAGATGAAACACCTCCTGAACGGGTATGGTCACCGGCGAATTGTCAGGATTCACCTCCATGATATCGGCCATCATATCCCACCATTTCTGGGTAATAGGGTCCACATTCTCAGTATCCTGAGAGTTGCCCTCTCCCTCACACTCCTGATAGCCGAAGAGGATATTGGTATCCTTGTCCCAGAAGATACTGTAGTTACTCACACCACCATCCTTAATCATCTTCACGAGTTCCGGCCAAATGGCAGCATGACGCTTCTCATATTCTTGTTCGCACCCCGGTTTGAGGTACATCTTAAAGGCAAATCGTTTCATAATGCTTGGTTATCTATTTCAATTTGGGTTTCAGTTCGTCGGGCGAATCATTAGTAAACATGTCAACCTTGGGTGCATCCTTGGTATAGAGGTCGCTGATCACCTTGGGCTGGAGGGTCAGCGAGGGCTGGAAGTCGTCGCTCTCCATATAGGCGAGAATGGCTTGTCGCATCTGACGGGCCACCAAACGGTGCTCCAGATCAGAACTGATATCCATCGTCGTCATCAACAGTCTGCCTTTCAGTACCTTAGCTTCCACCAGCATACCCAGTTTACGACTGACATGCCAAGTATCGATGGGTTGTATCGGCGGCTGATAATCCTTGGGGAATTCCGCCAGGTTCATCACCTGAGCACGGTTCAACAGCTCCCACCAGTTCAGGTTGCTCCAATCATCGGTGGGGAAGTCATACTTGAAGAGCGGATGCTGCTTGTCGATGTAGGCACCTGTGGTATGTGGCGGACGCATCTTAAACCATGAGGTATTCCAAAACACGGGCAGGTAGTGTTGCACCACATCACGTCCATAGCGCACCTTTCCAGCCGCCGTCAACAACACCTTACCGCCCTTCCTCAGCACGTCCAATGCCTCCGCATCCAGCGAATCCGCCATAAAAATCGGATTATTCTGAGTATTCGGATTATTCTGAGTACTCGGATAAACCCAGAAATCCCAATGGTTCTGGAACACGCCACTTAAACTGACTGTCAGCGTCAACTTCGAGGGTTTAGTAATCTTGTCGAGCGGGAAGACAACCGTTCCCAGTTCCAGGTTCTTTCCTACCGGCAGCCTGCCGACAGCGAGGGCACCACCACCCACCACTTGCTGCTGCTCATCGGTAATATAATAGGAACTGCGCACGGAGTCAACGGCTGTTATAAAGGCGTTATACACTTCAACGGGCACTTTCAACGTATCATCAGCGGCATAGACGAATTTAGGGAACTTCGCCAACGGCACAATCCTATTACAGAACTCCTGCCACTCCTTCTCATTGGTATAACCTTTCTCCTTCCAGTGCACATTCAACACGCCCTCCAGAGCCGTTCCTTGTCCGCTGTAGTCGTTGAGGGCCAACAACTGGAAACCGGCATAGTCCTTCGTACGCAAATTGCGTTCGATCTCATACTTATAACAGAGTGTCTGCAGTTTTCCACTCGCCATCAGGAATTTCTCTGCCTGCTGTTCCATACCGTTGTCACGCAACAGATCGCGGAAGATCTCGAAATTCCTGGCCTTATAGACACCCGTATACTGCGATATCTCCTTGAAATCGGGGAAGGCACACCATTGTCCCTGTTCGTGAGCGATAATGGGCGAGTTGTTCTCAGCCGTATCCTTGTAGTTCCGCGGACGGACGATCTGGTCGTAATAGTCATCATCGGAGTGCGGTGCATGCCGGTCCCAGTCCAGACCGCGTGCCCCACCCTTCACATGATACTCCGAGCCGTCATCCCAAGCCCAGCCACCACCGACCGATGCCCCGCAATAAAGGCGTGCAGGATCGTATTTCTTCATTTCCTTCACCCAGTCGTTGCAGTAACTCACCCAGTCGCCTGCCGGCTCATTACCTGCTGCCATCATCACGAACGAGGGGTGATGACCGTAAGTGTCAACGATGCGTTTCGACTCTTCCAACAGATATTGGTCGATTTTCTGTCCCTTACGCAGTTTCACACCATGATTGGGCCACGTCGGACCCTCGGGCTGCAGATAGAATCCCACCTTATCGGCTGCGGCAAAAGCCGCCTCCGGAGGACAATAGCTGTGGAAACGCATGTGGTTCAGACCGTAGGCCTTACATTTCCGGAATATCTTCAACCACGATTCCTCGTCCATGGGAGGATAGCCCGTCTCGGGGAAACAACAGTTTTCCACCGTTCCGCGCATCCATACAGGACGGCCGTTGATCATAATCTGTCGCCCATCCACACCGATGCCACGCATACCAAAAGTGGTCTCGTAATAGTCACGGCCCACACTCATACCGATACGGTAAAGCTGCGGAAAGAACTCATTCCAGATAGACACCTCCTCACCCAATGACACCATGAAAGAGGACTTCGGTTCATAGACACCGGTAACAATCTCTCTCACCACCGAATCAGGCTGGTTGTCAGGCACCACCACAATATGCATTCGTGGAAAATCCTGTTGGTTGAGACTTGTACGGGGATACAGTTGTGAACCGCCAATCTCCACATCGACCCGCACTTGTCCAGTCATCATATAAGGTGTCAGTCTGACCTTCTTAATAAAAATATCACTCGGGGTACTCTGCAATTCCATACGCCCGGCGATACCATTCCAGTTACCTTGTGTCTGATCGGTCACCGAATGGGAGTCCTGACCCACACACACATTCTCAATACCGTTATACACACAGATAGCGATATTGTTACGCTGTCCGGGCACGATCCATCGGGTGATGTCACACTCATGGGGTGTAGAGAGCGACGTTTGATGCTGCACCTTCACACCGTTTACAAAGACTGTTGTCTCGATATGTGGACGTTCCAAGAAGAGAACCACCCTTCTGCGCTTCCACGATGAGGGCACATAAACGCTCTTCTTATACCACGCATAGCCCACATAGTGCGTCTCGGGCGTCAAGAAGAAGGGGAACTTCATATTGCCCTCCACCCGATACTTCTCCATGTAGGGGTTGAAATAGTACGACGAATCATAGAGTGAGCCCGTCCACTGGGTCTTCACCGATACAGGGTCACCCTTGCCGTTGGTCAGCAACGACCCTGGCAGTACCACATAATCGTTATAGTGCAGGGAATCACCCAACGACAATTCCCAGTCACCTGCTATATTGATGGTTTCCTGAGCCCCCACAGAGCACAACCCCATCAGCATACTAAGCAGAAGCGCAACCCGTCTCATCCGTCAATACTATTAACTATTCACTTTAAAAGTGCACCAGTATACGGAACACCTTCCCAGGATTCTCCGCCCACTGCTGCATGGCCTCAAGGGCCTGCTCCGGTGCCACATCGCCACTGATCAGTCTATCCACTACTGACTCCAGACTCCCGTCTCCTGACAGTTTCTGCATATAGTGAATCACAGCCCTGAAATCAGAAGGCTGAGCATTACGCGAGCCACGAATATCGAGTTCCTTCTGTACGAAGTATTTCGTCTGGAACGACACCTCACTCTTCGCATAGCCGATGCAGACCACACGTCCCGTAAAGGCCACCTCATTGATAGCCATCTGATAAGTAGGAACACTACCCACAGCCTCAATCACTACATCAGGCCCGAAACCACCAGTCAGTTCTTGCAGACGGGCATGAGCATCCTCTGTCTTGGTATTCACCACATACGTAGCACCCATTTCCTTGGCGAGTGCCAGCTTCTCATCATCGATGTCGGCAGCAATGACGGTAGCACCACGCAGGGCAGCACGCACCACGGCACCCATACCCACCATACCACAACCAATCACCATCACCACATCGATATCCGTCACCTGGGCACGGTTCACAGCGTGGAAGCCCACACTCATCGGCTCTATCAGGGCACAGGTACGGGGATCTAAGCCCTCAGCGGGAATCACTTTCTCCCAGGGCAGCACAAGCAGTTCGCGCATGGCACCCCAACGCTGCACACCGAGCGTCTCGTTGTGCTCACAGGCATTCACCCTACCGTTACGGCATGAAGCACACTTGCCGCAGTTGGTATAGGGATTCACGGTCACAATCATGCCGGGCTTCAGCATATCGGGCACATTCTTACCCACGCTGACAATCTCTGCGCCGACCTCATGACCGGGCACCACAGGCATCTTTACCATCGGGTTGCCACCGCGGAAGGTGTTCAGATCGCTACCGCAGAAACCTACATATCTCATTTTCAACAACACTTCGCCGTCGCCCATCTGTGGCTCGGCCATCTCAATCACCTTCATCACCGAAGGCTCACTAATCTGAATTGCTTTCATTTCTATATTCTTTTTTAAACAACGAATTTAGACGAATTACACTAATTGTTTTTAAAAAAACTAATTGCCGTAATATCTCGTAATATCCATAATATATTATGGTAAATTATGGCAATTCGTTTCTTCATTATTATTCGTGAAATTCGTTTTAATTCGTTGTCGTGATTATTTTACCTTTCTTATATGACCTGTAACCATAGCAGATGATGATCAGGAAACAAATCAACGGCAGTACGAATGACACGTTGACAGCCGGATGACCGAAGATCACCTGCTGGTCGATGATCAGTCCCTGCAACGGCGGCATCAGGGCACCACCCACGATAGCCATCACCAGGAAGGCAGCACCGAGGTGGGTATCCTTCGCATCCACATCCTCAAGGGCAATACCATAAATGCTGGGGAACATGATACTCATAAACAAGCTGATAGCCACTAACGAATACAAGCCAAGCATACCTTCGATACAGATAGCACCAAGCGTGAAGATGCTGGCACAGATGCCAAACACCGTCAACAGTTTACGTGTGTTCACCCACTTCATGCAATAGGTTCCCACAAAACGTCCCGTCAGGTTCAACGACATGGCACAGATATTAAACATCTGGGCCTTGGCCTTGTTAATACCCAGGTGGTCGGCATACTGGATGATAAACGTCCACACCATAATCTGCGCAGCCACATAGCACATCTGGGCAAACACGCCCTCACGATAGATGGTGTTGTGCCAGAGGTTACTGAGCGTTGTTCCTACACTATTGGTATTGCCTGCAGCCTTCTCTTCCTCGCTCTGCGTCTTCGGCATCTTGGTAATAGCGATCACAGCCAGCACAATGAGTACCACCAGTCCGATGGCCACATACGGATCACGGATCACAGCCAGGTCGTGCAGACGGATGTCAGCCTTCTCAGTCTCACTCAGCAGGGGGAAGATGATCTGTCCCGCCTCATCGCGACGGTCACTCCACAACTGTGGCAGCACGATGAACGAGGCCACAGCCATACCACTCAGCGAACCCACTGGGTTGAAGGCCTGTGCCATATTCAGTCTGCGGGTAGAGGTCTCCTTGTCACCCAGGGAGAGGATGAACGGATTAGCCGTTGTCTCCAGGAAGGCCAGACCGAAAGTCAGAATATACAGCGAGATGCAGAAGAAGGAGAACTGCTGGTAGTTGGCAGCGGGTATGAAAAGGAACGCGCCGATGGCATAAAGTGCCAGACCCAGCAGGATACCGCTCTTATAAGAATACCGTCTGATGAACAGGGCGGCCGGTATGGCCATCGTGGCATAGCCGCCATAGAAGGCAAACTGAATCAGCGACGCTTTGGCTGCCGACAATTCCATAACAGTCTGGAAAGCCGCCACCATCGGGTTGGTGATATCATTGGCAAAGCCCCAGAGGGCGAATAACGAGGTGACGAGAATAAACGTCAGCAGATACTTCTTCGGTATCAGTTTCTTCTTTTCCATCTCTAAACTATAAACTCTAAACTATAAACCTTAAACTATAAACTTACTTATATATTGGTCCGAAATTAGCACAAGCACGATAGTCAGCACCTTCCTTATCCATGCCGAAAGCGTTCCAGCAGGAGGGACGGAAGATGTCCTTATCGGCAATATTGTGCATACAGACGGGGATACGCAGCATGGCACAGAGCGTGATCAGGTCGGCACCCACGTGTCCGTAACAGATGGCACCATGATTGGCACCCCAGTTGTTCATCACTGAGTAGACATCCTTGAAGGCATCCTTCGTGGGGTCGAGCCTCGGGGCAAACCAGGTCGTCGGCCAGGTGGGATCGGTACGCTTGTCAAGGATATCGTTCACATCCTCCGGCAGATCCACCGTCCAACCTTCTGCCAGTTGCAGCACAGGGCCGAGTCCTGCTACGAGATTCAGTCTGAGCATCGTCATCGGCATACCGCCCTTCGTCAGGAAGTGACTCGAATAGCCACCACCACGGAAATAGTCTCTGTCGGCAGGCATCCACGAGGTGGCCTTCAGACAAGCCTCCATATCCTCATCCTTCATCTCCCAGAAGGGTTTGATGGTGGGCTGACCCTGACAGTCGCTCATGGCACCCGTAGCATCCAATGTTGTAGCACCACTGTTAATCAAGTGGATGAAACCACCGGCAGCTGCACCCTCAGGCCGTTTACCTGCCACACGCTCTACAGCCTCCGGACTCCAATAAGTACGGATATCCGAGAACATCACGCCACGGTTCGTCAACAGGTGACCGAACAACATCGACATACCGTTCAGGAAGTCATTCTCCGTAGCCAGCGTAAAGGCCTCACGCGGACCGTTCCAATCGAAAGAAGTACACATCATCGACTCGGGGAAGTCGAAGTTGGGCTTATAGTCCGTCCACTGACGCTGCCCCTGCACACCAGCGGCGATGGCGTTGTGGCCGATGGCCTCTTCCTTATAGCCCATCTCCAACAATCGGTCTGAGCCCTGCATCAGGTCGCGGATAATCATCATCGTCTTCACGGTAAACTCCCAGTCCTCGTCCTTCTCCTGACGGTTCTTGCCCTTACCCTTGCCGTTGAAGGTAGTCATCGGCACACCGGGGAACAGCGGACGGTCCTCATTATAGTCATGCCCCTCCTGAGGCTTGCAGTATTTGTCGACCCAGGCCATGGCCTTCTCAAACTCCTCCTTATCGTAGATGCCAAAATCCACACGACGGAGTATCTCTACCAGCGACACATACTCCGTACGCATACCGAGATACTGCTGCAGGAAGTCGGCATTGACAATCGAACCCGCGATACCCATACAGGTATTGCCCAGACTCAGATAGCTCTTGCCCCGCATCGTGGCCACAGCCTGGGCAGCACGGGCAAAACGTAGAATCTTCTCTGCCACATCCTCGGGGATGGTGTTGTCGTCCAGGTCCTGCACATCGTGGCCGTAGATGCCGTATGCAGGCAGTCCCTTCTGGGCATGAGCGGCCAGCACAGCAGCCAAATACACGGCTCCCGGACGCTCCGTACCGTTAAAACCCCACACCGCTTTCGGATAGTGCGGATTCATATCCATTGTTTCCGAACCGTAGCACCAGCACGAGGTCACGGTGATGGTCGAACCCACACCTTCACGCTCGAACTGCTCGGCACAGGCGGCACTCTCACCCACCCTGCCTATCGTCGTATTCGAAATGACACACTCCACCTTCGAGCCGTCACCGTTCCTCAGGTTCGTCTCGATCAGGTTCTTTACAGCCTTGGCCAGATTCATCGTTTTCTCTTCCAGGCCTTCACGGATACCGCCCTGACGACCGTCGATCGTAGGCCGGATACCAATTTTAGGATAGTTTGTTTTCATTGTTTGATTTGATTTGTTTTGTATAGTTGTTATTATTCTGACATATTCTTTATATAAGGCAGTTCCGGGAGCGCAGTGAAGCCGTAGAAGCGCAGGGCGTTCTCACCGAGAATCCGGCATTTGTCAGCGTCGGAAAGCTCAGCAGACTTGAGGATGAAGTCGTACGACATACGGTAGGTGATGGCGGTGATGGTGCGGGGATAGTCGCTGCCCCACATCAGTTTGTCATAACCTGCGATGTCGCCCACCTCACGGATGGCACGGATGGCCGAGGGGAAGGGGTAGAACTCAGAGTTGTAGAGCCATGTGATGCCCCCCATCTCGATCATGACCTGCGGGTTTTGTGCCAAAGCAATCTGGGGACGCCAGCTGGGATTCTCCCAACAAGGTGTCTGTGGGGGATTGGCCATACCCATGTGACCGATAGCGATGCGGAGCCTGGGACACTCGCTGATCACCTCAGCCAACTCGCCCACCTGTCGGTCGCCGTCTTCGAGGGTGATGCTCAGCACCACGTCCTTCTGCTCCATCAGCCGGAACATCCGCATCATCTCGTCGTCAGTCAGGGGTTTGCCCAGCAGCCGATGACCGGGGATGGCAATCCCTCTGAAACCACGCTGCAAGATCAGTTCCTCAGCCTGGCCAAAGAACCCGGGCTGACGGTAGTCAGGCATGCCACAGCAGAGGAAACGGTCGGGATATTGTTTCTGCACCGTTTCCAGATAGTCGTTCTGCAAACCGTCGATAAACTCCTGCACCACCACGGCAGCCCCCACCTGAGCGTAGTCCATGTTCGACAGGAACACCTCAGCGGAGTTCTGACTGTCTATCATAAAGGGCGGCATCATCTGCACCTCCTCACCGAGAAAGATACTCCGCCCGTTCTTCAGCGACCTGATGGGTTTCCCGTCCCAGCTCGTGTCCTGCCTCAGCCACAAATGACTATGCGCGTCGATTATTACCATATTATTCTTTTTAAACAACGAATTAAGACGAATTTAACGAATTGGATTGTTTGAAACTAATTGCCGTAATAACTCGTAATATCCATAATATATTATGGCAAATTATGGTCAATTATGGTAATTAGTTTCTTCATTATCATTCGTTTCATTCGTGTAATTCGTCTTAATTCGTTGTTTCTATTACATCATTGTTGTCTTTATAAATCAACTTAACTGTTCTTCCAGCGGACAAACATCTGGTCACCGATGATCTCCTGTACCTTCGCTACAAGGTCCAGGTCCATCGGTTCGTTCACATACTCAATATTCTTCAGCACATTCAGCGGGTTAGCACTACTGAAGAGTGTTGTGGCGATGCGCGGGTTCAGACTGGTAGAGAACTGCACGGCGAGCTTCTCTATCGGGTAGCCCACCTCCAGACAGTATTCCGCCGCCTTGGCACAGGCATTTCGCAGGTCCTTCGAGGCCGGATGCCATGCCGGTGCGCCACGGCTCGACAACAGTCCCATCGAGAACGGCGAGGCATTGATCACACCCACACCGTGCTGCTCGAAGAAACCGAGGAAATCGGCCAGCAACGTGTCGTTCAGGCTGTAGTGACAGAAGTTGAGGATGCTCTCCACGGTACCGTCCTCCACATGCTCAATCACCCACTTCAGGTTCTCGGGCTGCAGGTCGGTGATACCCACGTGGCCCACCACACCTTTCTTCTTCAGTTCCACCAAAGCCGGCAGTGTCTCGTCTACTATCAGCTGCAATCCACCCTCGCGGTCGCCCTGAAACTCAATGTCGTGTACATTGATCAGGTCGATATAATCGATGTTCAGACGTTCCATACTCTCGTAGACACTGTCAGTCACGCGTTTGGCAGAGTAATCCCACAGGTTCACGCCATCCTTACCATAGCGTCCCACCTTCGTCGAGAGGTAATATTTGTCGCGGGGAATGCCTTTCAAGGCCTTGCCCAACACCGTCTCAGCCTTATAATGGCCATAGTAGGGCGACACATCGATGAAATTCATACCGTTCTCCACCGCCGTATAGACAGCCTTGATACCCTCTTCCTCACGGATGCTGTGGAACACACCACCCAGCGACGAAGCACCGAAACTCAGGTTCGATACCTTCATGCCGGTTTTTCCGATTTCATTGTATACCATAACTTACTTATTCACTATTCACTTTTCACTTTCTTTTTCACTTTCACCACCAGATGCGGCTCGCGACCGATATAAACCAGTTCGCCGTCCATGCTCACATCCGCCTGTTGCACCTGATGATGCTCATCATACAGATGCATGGTGGCCTCCACACGTTCAAAGCCACGCTTCAACTTAAAGGCGTTTCGGATAACCATACGGATGGGACAGGTGTCGCAGGCGATGCCCGTTCCACACAATCCCGAGTCGCAACCGTTCTGGCAGTGGAGCACATTGCCCAGCACGTATGGCTGGTCATCCTGTATATTCTCATTCAACTCGTAAAAATTGGTTTCCTTCACCCTGAACTTGCGGTCAATGAGGAAAGCATAGCGGTCTTCCTGCAAAAGATGTACACGCTCACTGACCAGGGCGTAGTCGTGTTTCCGCTTGAGCAACCGCCACACCATCTGCACGACGGTCAACACCACCGCCAGTGCCAAAACGAGATATATCCAGTTAATATTCAATGTTTCTTTTTCGCTGCAAAGATAAGTACTTTTTATGAAACTTGCAAGTATTTCTACACTTTTTTCGGTGAAACGTGCGGGAATTAAAAAATAATGTGTATCTTTGTAGCGTGTTTCCCCTGCGGATAAAAACTATAACAATTACCGACCAACCTTTCCAGTTTTTCATTGAACATCGGGCGAATACCTGATACGACACCAAAGTCAACGAGGTGAGATAAAGGTTAAAAGTAAAAATAAATAAGGTACGTATGAAAAGGTTAAAACATTGGATACACGTTACCATTCTTGCACTTTTCGGCATGATGCTTTTCATGTCGTGTAGTAACAGGGATAATTCTGATAGTCCACAGGAGTATGTGGGCATGCCGCTGATCATACTCGACACCGACATCGGTTCTTCGACCGACGACCTGTTTGCACTGGAGATGCTCTACCGCTATGAGGAGCAGGGACTATGCCGATTGTTGGGTGTGGTGGTAGACCGCGAAGGCGAACAGAACGCTGTGTTTACAGATGTGATGAACACGTACTTTGGTCACGGGAATGTGCCCATCGGACTCGTCCGTGAAGGCATCGACAACCCTATGGTGTGGATAGACTATGCACATGTTGCAGATATGCAGGATGGTAATGGACAGCCAATGTTTCACCGTACCGTCACAGACTATAGCACGTTGCCCGACGGCTGGCAGCTCTACCGTCGGCTCTTAGCCGCGCAGTCCGACCACTCGGTAAGCATCCTATGTACCGGCTTCGTCACCTGTCTGGCACAGTTGCTACAGTCGGAAGGCGATGAATACTCGCCGCTCAACGGTGTAGAACTGGTGCGACGGAAGGTGAAGTGCATCTATATGCAGGGCGGTGTGTTTGGCGAGGCCGAAGAGCCAGACTTCAACTTTGCACAAGGCGCCGACTTCGCACAAGAGTTCTTCCGTCTCTGGCCCACGGATGTCGATATGGTATTCTCGCCGATGGAGGCGGGGCAGACCGTGGAATACACGCCAGAACAAGTCATCGGCGATGTATCATGGACGGACACTCACCCTATCAAACAAGTGTATATGACCTGCAACTGCAACACGGGCCAGCGCATGTGGGACGTGATGCCGACCATTCAGGCTGTCGAGGGCGATCATCTTTTCACCCTCTCCGAACGCGGCACCCTGACCGTCACCCCCGAATGTGTCACCATCTTTACCCCCTCAGCTACGGGACATTTTCGCTACCAGATAGCGGGCGACTCCGCCTGGTCTGCCGCCATGCTGGAGAAAATCAGAACATTCAATATAATACACCAATATTAAAACCGAATTATTATGAAAAGGTTATTTCAATGGGTGATGGCCGCTACCCTGATCTGCGGCGCAATGGTATTCACGGCGTGTACAAAAATTGACAACCCCGTGGACGGTGAGACTGGCGCATCGGGTATCGCCATGATAGTGAAGAACGGACAGATTGACTACTTCCGCCAGATTGAGACGGCGTTCCGCGACGTCTGCCAGGAGAAGGACCTCGAGGCCTATTACTACGCTACTTCGGCAGAAAGCGCCTACGAAGAGCAGCTTGCCGCCGTGGAAGAACTGCGCAAGCTCGGCGGCAAGGCGTTGAAGGGCATCATCTTTACGCCCAGCTACGGACCAAACGGCGAGAGTGCCGAAGCTGAGGTGGCCGCACTGGCCCAGGAGCGCGGCATCCCCGTCATCATCCTCGACTCACCCGTCAGTGCCACCAGTCCGCTGGCCTCATGTCCCTACTTCGGCACCGACAACACTGCTGCCGGTCAGGCGATGGCTGAGAAGGTGACAGCCAACAAGGTGGCCGTCTTCGCCATGACCAACAGTCCGGGCATGGAGCGCGCCGAGGCCTTCAAGGCACTGAAGCCAAATGCCGTGATCTATCAGGTGGGCGACAAGGCAAACGAAGAGATTCAGGCCGTACTGGATGAGTATAACGACTTTGTTTTCTTCAACGGCAACATTCTCGTCGACGCCATCCCCATGCTCAAGGACGCCGGCAAGCAAGTCTATACGTTTGATATCTATGGTGAGTTCCTCGAGGAGATGTTTAAATCCAGCCCCATGCCCAAAGGCATCATGGCACAGAACACGTTCGAGATGGCCCGCAAGGCCGTGGAGGCTGTCCTCACCAATGCCACGCAGGGCGAGATGGTGCCCACGTTCTACATCACCCAGACGGATCTGAGAACCCCCGTCGTGCAGCCCTTCCTCAAGTTCTACTACAAGGAGGCATACGCTACCATCGACGGTCTCTACTATATATTGAACTACGATGACAAGACGGCGAGAGTAACCGCGCCCGATAATACTGGTCATTATGAGGGCGACATTGTAGTGCCTGACTACGTGGTGCAGGACGGTATTAAGTTTGCCGTGACTGCCATAGGCGACGGGGCATTCAGTCATATAACGATCAACTCGCTGCAACTCCCGAAAAATACGCTGAAGAGAATAGGCTCCATGGCCTTTAACGACATTCTTGGGCTGACTACACTCGAAATCCCTGAGAGCGTGACGACCCTCGATGAAGGCGCCATCGAGGCGTGTCGTGAACTGGAGAGCATCACCGTGGACGAGGGCAACAAACACTTTGCTACCTTCGACGGCGTGCTGATGGACAAGGCCCAGACGCGCATCATCACGTATCCAGCCAAGTTGGCCGCCACGACATACACCGTGCCTGCTACCGTGAAAACCATCGACAAAAGGGCCTTCCGAGATCTTGCATACCTGACATCGGTTACGATTCCTGCCTCCGTGTCTAAACTCGAGTATAGCATGTTTTATCAGTCCTACTCATTGAATGAAATCAACATCGACCCCGCCAATACCGCCTATCGTTCGGAGGACGGCGTGGTCTATACTGCCGACATGGATACCCTTATTGTCTATCCTGCCGGCAAGACCAGCAAGACTTACACCGTGAACGCCTCAGTGAAAGCGATTGGCCAAGCCGCATTCTCCTATGCCAACCATTTAGAGACGCTGACCCTCCCCGAGGGTCTCACCACTATCGAGGATGCAGCATTTACCAGTTGTGAGTCGCTGAAGGAAGTCAATCTGCCTGAGTCTGTCACAAAGATAGGGATGGCTGCTTTCACTTTTTGCCGGAAACTGGAGTCGCTAGTCTTTCCTCCGCATATTACTGAGATTACGATGGGCTTCTTCATCGGATGCACGGCACTGCGCAGCGTGACCATCCCTGCCGAGCTTACCACCATCGGCAAGACGGTCTTTACAGCGTGTCCAAGTCTGACAGAAATCACCTGCCTCTGCACAACACCGCCGGCAGTAGACCTCACCACTTTCCTGTCGGTAAAGACAAACACTATAAGCCTCTACGTACCTGACGAGTCCGTGGACCTGTACAAGGCCACACCCATCTGGAAGGGCTTCAACGTCAAGGGCATTTCTGAATCATCATTATAATGAGTGTGAAGAATCTGGCATTGGCATGAGGAAAGCAGTCGTCATACTTTGGCTGGTGTTGGCGCAGGCCATTGTGGCCCAGACTAAGATCGTGGTGCTGTCAGACCTTCATCTGATGGCACCGGGCTTGTTGATAAAAGACGGTCCTGCCTGGAGAAATCTGCTGACCGTTGACCGCAAGTTGCTCGACTTCAGCAAGCCGTTGCTTGACGAGGCGGTTGAGCGTATCAAGGCCATCCAGCCGAAGCTGGTGCTGATAACGGGCGACCTGACGAAAGACGGCGAGACGGTCAGCCATGAGTATGTGGTGAAGAAGTTTGACGAGTTGAAGGCGGCAGGTATCATGACGCTGGTCATCCCCGGTAATCACGATATCGACTCGGGCAGTGCAGCAGTGGCCTACGATGGTAAAAACACTGTCCGAGTGACATCGCCCTCGCTGGAGGAGTTTGCCAAACTCTATGCCAACTATGGCTACGGACAGGCATCGGTGTTCGACGGCGTGTCGAAGACCTACTGCTGTGAACCCGTGAACGGGCTCGTGGTCATCGGCATCAATTCGGGGAAAAAAGCCAGCATCTCCACCGAGACGCTCGACTGGGTATGTGAGCAGGCCTCTGCAGCTACAGCCGCCGGCAAGAAAGTCCTTGTCATGATGCACCATGCATTGAACCAGCACATCACGAATGCCGATCGTTTTGTCAGGACAACGGTCATCAATCAATCAGACGAAATGCGTCAACGGCTGACTGATGCCGGAGTAAGGGTCATCCTAACGGGTCATTTCCATACCTCCGACATTGCCAAGGACTTCAACAAAAGCCTGACGCAGCCTATCTATGACATTGCCACAGGCTCACTGGCATCGTATCCCTGCGACTACCGTGAACTGCTGTTCAGTGCCGACCTCTCAGAGCTTCAGGTAACCACTGGTCATATCAACAGCACGTCGGGCAACAGGCAGTTCTCGTCCGACAGCGCGAAAGTGCGTCTTCACGAGGCCATCATGCGCCCTGTCAAGGAAAGGGGGATGGCTAAGCTCAAGGAGAAGTTTGATGAGGAGGGGGCCTCCGTTCTTGAACCGGTGGTCAAAGTCTTGGCGAAAGATGTTGCCGATGCCTATATCATCCATGCCGAAGGCGACGAGTACAAGGTCAATACCGACATGCTTCTCACACACTTCGCCGACGACATGCTCAATAAACTCATGCCAGGCTGTTACGAGATGTTCTGCAGTATGCTGAAAGACTTGTCGCCTTATGGCGTCGTAGGACGGGAGAACCAGACAGACGACTTGACGCTGACCATTGACATGGGGAAATAACATGGAAATAAAATTTATAAAATAGTTAATCATTTGAATCATATGAACAAGAACGAGAAATTTGTCATTACAATCAATCGTGAGTTAGGAAGTGGCGGTCGCACCGTAGGCCGCAAGTTGGCAGAAAAGCTGGGAGTGGAGTTCTACGACAAGGCCCTTATCAAGGGGCTACAGGAGAAATTCCATCTCACTATTGGGGAAATCGAGAAGCTGAAAGGCCAGAAGCATGGGTGGTGGAGCGACATCAAGCGCATCATGCAGATTGGACCGGGCATGAATGCCAACTACTATCTGCCGCAAAAGGGTAACGAGACCGACCTGTTGGTCACCAAGGAAATCTTCCAGGCTGAGCAGGAGATTCTGAAGGGTATTGCTGAAGAAGAATCGTGCGTTGTGGCCGGTCGTAGCGGCTTCTTCGTATTCCGTGACCATCCCAACCACCTGAGCATCCTCATTCAGGCTTCGATGCCTTTCCGCTTAGAGCGCGTCATGCGCAAGCAGAACAAGACCGAGGACGAGGCTCGCAAAATCATTGAGAAAGTGGACCAGATGCGCGAAAACTACGTGAAGGAATATACCAAAACCTCGCGCTACGACACACGCAACTACCAGCTCGTCATCTCTGCCGACGGTAAGACTGAGGACGAAATCGTGAGCATTATCATGGACTATATTGGTTAAATGGCTTAAATAAATTTGGTTTTTCACTCGATTTGCACTAACTTTGACTGGAGTCGAAGTTACTCTCGTTCGAGAAAACTCAAATAAAATTTGGTTTTCTGCTTACTTAATCGTAACTTTGCACACGAAAACGAATTTACACATTATTATATATGAAAGAATTAGCACTTAAGTACGGATGTAATCCCAATCAGAAGCCCTCACGCATCTTCATGACTGAGGGCGAGTTACCTATCGAAGTCATTAACGGTCGCCCTGGCTACATCAACTTCCTTGACGCCCTAAACGCGTGGCAGTTGGTGAAGGAGCTGAAGGAGGCTACCGGTCTGCCTGCTGCTGCCTCGTTTAAGCACGTCAGCCCTGCAGGTGCTGCTGTCGGTCTGCCCTTGAGCGACACGCTGAAGAAGATTTATTTCGTGGATGACATCAAAGGGTTGGACGAGAGTGCTATTGCCTGTGCCTATGCCCGTGCGCGTGGTGCCGACCGTATGTCGAGCTATGGCGACTTCGTGGCACTGAGCGACACTTGCGACGCTACCACAGCCCTACTCCTGAAGCGTGAGGTGAGCGACGGCGTGATAGCTCCTGACTATACTGCCGAGGCTATCGAGATTCTGAAGGACAAGCGCAAGGGAACGTATAACGTCATCAAAATCGACCCTACATACAAGCCCGAGCCCATCGAGCGCAAGCAGTGCTTTGGTGTGACCTTCGAGCAGGGACGCAACGAAATCAAATTGGACGATCCTGCCTTGTTCGAGAATATCCCCACACAGAACAAGACGTTCAGTGCTGATGCCAAGCGTGACCTGATCATCGCACTCATCACACTGAAGTACACGCAGTCGAACTCTGTCTGCTACGTGAAGGACGGTCAGGCTATCGGTATCGGTGCCGGTCAGCAGAGCCGTATCCACTGTACCCGTCTAGCAGGTAACAAGGCCGACATCTGGTGGTTGCGCCAACATCCGAAAGTGATGGCACTGCCTTTCAAGGAAGGCATCCGTCGTGCTGACCGTGACAACACCATCGACGTGTATATCTCTGAGGACGAGCACGACGACGTGCTGCGTGACGGTGCCTGGCAGCAGTTCTTTACCGAGCAGCCCGAAGTGCTGACAATGGCTGAGAAGAAGGAGTGGATTGCCAAGAACATAAAAGTGGCCCTGGGTTCTGACGCCTTCTTCCCCTTTGGCGACAATATTGAGCGCGCCCACAAGAGCGGTGTAGAGTTTATTGCCCAGGCCGGTGGCAGTGTTCGCGACGACCATGTCATCATGACGTGCGACAAATATGGCATCGCCATGGCATTCACAGGCGTAAGATTGTTCCATCATTAAGAATATGAGTAAGGAATCAGACTTCCAGGAGATACTGGAGAACGGCATCAACTTCGGTCGTGGCGGCGGTCCCCGCAAGGAAGAGGACAAGGTAAAGACCAAGGCCAAGAAGAAAAAGTACATCACCGGTGCTCACGGTAGCGGCTCTGCCCGGCAGAAAGCCAAATACCGTGAGCAGCGGGCAAATAGGCATAAGAAGTAAGACGGAAGATGGATGATGTAAGATGGATGATGGATGATGTAAGATGGATGATGGATGATGTAAGATGTAAAAAATAAGAGCAAAACAAACTACGATATGAGAAAACTACTACTATTATTATTTACCTTGATGACCACGATGGCTCCCGCGCAGAAGTACGTCGGTGGCGACATCTCGATGCTTCCAAAATACGAACAGGCTGGCGTAGTCTATAAGGACAAGAACGGCAACACTGTCAGCGATGTCATTGCATTCTTCAAGCAGGAAGGTTTGAATGCCATGCGCGTCCGTCTGTTTGTCGACCCAACACAGGACAACGACAAGGCCGTTTGCCAGGACTTGGATTATGTCAAGACTTTGGGTAAGCGCATCAAGGATGCTGGCATGCAACTGTTGTTGGACTTCCACTATAGCGACACGTGGGCAGACCCAGGCAAGCAGTGGACGCCCGATGCGTGGAAGAGTCTGAACGATGCAGACCTCGCCAACAAAGTCTATGAGTACACGAAGGACTGTCTGCAGCAAATGAAGAATGCTGGCGCAGAGCCCGACATGATTCAGACAGGCAATGAAATCAGTTACGGTATGCTTTGGGGAACCGAGGCTGCTGTAGGCAACAACAATATCAATCGCTGCTACTCGAAAACCGAAGATGCTAACTGGAGTCGCTTCGTCAATCTGCTGAAGAAAGCTGGTCAAGCCTGTCGCGAGGAGTGTCAGGATGCGAAAATCATACTACATACCGAACGAACGAGCGACCCCACATTTACCGTCGCTTTCTACAATATCATGAAGAATAATAACGTGGACTACGACATCATTGGTCTGAGCTACTATCCAGAGCATCACGGCAATCTCCAGACACTTGAGACGGCCCTAAGCACTATTGAAAGTCAGGAATACGGCAAGGACATCATGATGGTCGAGACGGGATACAGTTATGCGTGGCATATAGGTACCGAATTCGACTACTCATCCACCTACCCTCTCACAGAAGAGGGTCAGCGACAATTCACTGCCGACCTGATTACCAAGCTGAACAGCCACAGCAGCGTGAAGGGACTCTTCTGGTGGTGGCCTGAGGACAATGGCAACAAGCAAGTCACCAGCAGTTGGTGGAATGCAGCTCTGTACAACCATAACACAGGCAAGCCGTATGCAGCGTTCTACGAGTTGAAGAGCTTCGCTGACGGGAGTGCCGGCATCAAGTCGGTTAATGGTTCAGGGGTCACGGACAATGGTCATTCAGACAAGTGGTATACAATAGACGGTCGCCAACTGAGCGGAAAGCCCAGCCGGCGAGGCGTCTATATCTTTAATAACAAAAAAATCGTCGTTAGAAACTGAGGTCGCGACCGCGATAGAAGTCGAGAAGGGCGTTCTGATACAGGTATTCGTAACGAGCCTGAACGAGATCAGACTCAGCCTTCAGATAGTTGTTCTTGGCCTCATTGAACTCAGTGATAGTGGCCTTGCCGTTCTCGTACTTGGCTTGCGTCAGCGTGAAGGCGTCTTTGCTGGATTGGGCAGCCGTCTCGCTACTATGATACTTCGAATCGGCAGCAACAGCATTGTAGTAGACCTGTTGGATTTCCTTATAGAGCGTCTTCTTCACATTCTCTAACTGTAACAGCTGGTTCTCGCGATCAATCTTTGCGCTACGGACACTATTGCGTGTCTGGAAGCGGTTGAAGATGGGAATACTCAGATTCAGACCGATATACTGCGAGAAGTTGTTCTTCAACTGAGAAGCAAAGCCGTCGGCTTTCATACCGTTGGTCTTGTAGTAGTTGGTCTGCAAACCAGCGCTGAAATTCAACGTAGGATAATTGGCTGATTTAGCAATATCGATATTACGCTCTGCTGCCGTCAGACGAAGTTGCTCGGCCTGTACCTCGGGCTTGAGACCAAGTGCTTCTTGGTAGATAGCCTCGGGAGAGGGAAGTTGCGACAATATCGCAATATGCTCGACCTGAGGGCGAACGACGGAGAAGCCTTCGGGCGAAGGAAACTCTAAAAGCTGGGTAAGAGCAAGAATGGCCAACTGAAGATTATTCTCAGCCTGTGTAGCAGTGAGATGGGCCTGGGCAAGCGTGGACTGCTGCTGTGACAGCTGAGCCATACTGGCCTTGCCATTGTTGACGAAAGCCTCAAGGCGAGCCACCTGCTGGGAGTCGATTTCTATTTGTCGTTTGGCGACATCAGCAATCTCCATATCATACAGAATCTGCACGTATGCCTGTGCCACCTGCGTACGAATGTCGTTCTTGGCCTTTTCCAAATCCTTTGTCGCTGCCTCAAGGTTCAATTGGTTCAACTTGATCTGATTGGGAATCTTGAAACCAGTAAAGAGGGGGACCGTCGTTCCCAGACTGAAGCTGGTACTGCTGGTAGAGCGGTTGGTATAGGTATTGTCGAGTGTCAAACCGCGTCCGAAGCTGAAACTCTCGGAAGCCGACGCGTTGAGGTCTGGCAGGCGTGAGTTCTTGGCAGTGGACAGCTGGAGTTCGCGTTGTTCGCGGTTGTTCTCGCGCTGCTTGATGTTGATGTTGTGCTCGACAGCATAGTCGCAGCACTCGCGCAGGTTCCACAGACGCTGCTGCGCGCCTACGGGGAGAGTGATGAGAGTTGCTATAGCATAGCAACATGCAAGACGATGTTTCATAGTTTAATCCTCCTTATTATCGTCAGTAACAACCTCAGGGCCACGAACCTTATCCTTGGTGGTTACGCCCTTTTTAATCTCGATGTTCACACCGTCAGAGAGACCTGTCTCAACATAGGTACGATCGTAGGTTTTATCCTTACCCTCACCCTTAATCACATATACAAAGGTACTGTCGCCACTAAACTCGATGGCACTCTCGGGCACAGTCAGAACCTTGTCGGCCCTAGCCAGTACAATCTCGGCATTGGCACTATAGCCACTGCGAATCTTACCACCCTCAGTCAGTTTAACAGCAGCCTTAATCTCAAACTGGTTGGTGCCATTGCTCTCCATAGCCTTAGGCGAGATATACTCGAGTGCAGCGTCAAACTTCAGGTCCTGCAGGGCACCGATGGTAATCTTCATGTTCATGCCGTTAACCAACTGTCCAACCTCAGTCTCATCTATGTTACCACGGAAAATCAGGTCGTTCATATTAGCAACAGTGGCAATGGTGGTACCATCGTTAAAGGTGTTCGACAGGATAACAGAGTTACCAACTTTTACAGGGATGTCGAGGATAACACCACTGATAGTAGAACGGATGAGTGTAGAAGAAGCCCTGGCATTCGACTTAGAAACACCATCGCGTACAACTTCGAGCGCATCCTGTGCAGCAAGTTTCTCGTGCTTGGCCTGATTCAGAGCTATCTTAATCTTATCAAACTCATCTGCTGATACAAGTTTCTGGTTAAACAGATTCTCCTCACGCTGGAAATCGGTCTCGGCCTGCTTCAGGTTGATTTCAGCAAGACGTACACGCATCTCAGCACTCGACAGCTGGGCCATATCAGGAATAACTTTGACCTTTGCTATCACGTCGCCAGCGTTCACATAGTCGCCAGGTTCTTTCAGCAGTTCGCTGATGATACCAGAGATCTGTGGCTTGATGTTCACCTCGTTACGAGGCTCAATCTTACCTGTGATAATGGTGGTTTTCTGGATGCTGTCCAACTTTGGAGTAAACTCGTTGTAAACCACTTCCTTAGGTTGGCTCTTCTGCCACAAGAACACGAATGTTCCGATGAAAATCAGCGCTACGATAGCGGCGATAATCAGTTTTGAATAGCGTTTCATATGCTTATATTTTTTAATGTTTAGTCTTTTAATGTTTAATGTCTTACTCGTCTCGCATAGCGTCAACGGGTTTTATGCTCATCGCTCTGGCTGCTGGGGCTAAACCTGCCAGCACGCCAAGCGTACTAACCACAACGGCACAGAATATTGCTGTCCAGAATCCCACCTGGAAGTGGGTCTCTATTATGCCATCCTCGGTATTATACATCTCCAGCATCTGCAGTATCATCACGGCGAAGAGTATTCCACTCATACCCGCCACAAGCGTTAGCACTATACTCTCTGAGATAATCTGCGAAAGTATCATCTTTGGTGTAGCACCTATGGCTCTGCGGATACCAATCTCTGTGGTACGTTCCTTAACCGTTACCATCATAATGTTTGATACACCAATGGCTCCAGCAAGCAGGGTTCCCAGACCAACCAACCAGATAAGAACATTCACACCCTTAAACAGATTGTTGATCATCTGGAACATCAGCTCCGTATTGAATACGAACACACCTTGCTCGTCAGTAGGATCTACGTAGTGAGCTCTGGCCACAGTTTCGCGGATGCGAGGAGTAATCTTACTCATAATCACACCAGGGCGACCTGTGGCTGCAATGATATCAATCGCATTACCACGATTAAACACAGCCTGCATCAGGGTGATGGGGATAGTGATGCGCTCTTCTGCACGTCCACCTATCGAGATACCACCCGAGTTATAGTCAACGCCCACCACTTCGTAATAGGTAGAATCCACACGGATCTTCTTGCCACAAGGGTCGCCACCTTCTTTAAACAGGTCTTTGTATATCTTCTTACCAATCACACACACCTTGCGCTGTTCTTTGATATCCATATCGTTCAGATACCTACCATAGTACATCTTAGGCTCCATTATCTTAGCCACTTCCGGCACCGAACCATGCATAGTAGGATTGGTTTTCTGGTCACCATAATATGCAGTTCCTCCACGTCCCATCAGCATTGGAGCCACGGCATCCAGCTCAGGCACCTTCTGCTTCAGGCGATCTACATCTTTATATACCATATACCAGCGGCGCCCCTTACGGAAGCCCTTATAAGGTTTACTCGTTTGTTCGGCACCAACAATCACGGTATTCTGGGCAAATCCCTCGAAGTTGCTGTACAGTTTCTCCTTCATACCTTGTCCGCCACCCATCAGGGCTACGAGCATAAACACACCCCAGAACACACCGAATCCAGTGAGGAACGAACGCGACTTGTTGCGAGTCAGCGTGTCGATTATTTCTCTGTATGAATCTATATCTATTCTCATAATCAGTCTGCTCTTAATGCCTCAATGGGGCGGATTCTACTTGCTTTATAGGCAGGGATGAGTCCTGCGATAGTACCAGCTATCACCATCACCAGTGTGGCCTCGATACATACATCCAAGCCCACAGTTGGATCGACAAATAGGGTAAGTTTCTGTACACCCAGATCTGTCACCTCGTGACCCAGTGTAGCGTCCATATACTCATTGGCAAATATGCCGAACAGCATGCCTAAGTATCCAAAGATAGTGGTAATAATCACACTCTCGGTGATAATCAGTCGCAATATGCTCCACGGCTTGGCACCAATGGCCTTACGGATACCAAACTCATGAGTGCGCTCCTTCACAGTGATAAGCATGATGTTGCTTACACCTACAATACCAGAAAGCAACGTGAAAAGTCCAATAATCCAAAGGAAAGTATGGATAATATCGATACCTTTGTTCATCTGTAGGCCCTGTGTATAGTTATTCCATATCCAGACGGCACGTTTATCCTCAGGATGTGCCTGGTGCATACCATTCAGACGTCGACGATAGTCCTTCTCAAAGTCTTCATTGGCCTTCTCTGTGTTCAATCCGTGGAAGGTAAACTCGATGCTACCTAGACTGGGGTTGTTGGCACCATAGATACTCTTGATAGCCGAATAAGACGAATAGGCATTGCCCCATCCCTCGTCACGACCTTTATAGATACCCACCACCTTAAACTGAATATTACCCACTTTCACAAACTTACCCAACAGTGTTTTGTAGTCCTTGGGCTCCAGTTCTTTGGCCTGACTGTCGGCAAGTACCAGCACCTTGCGGCGTTCCTTCACATCGATATCGTTGATAAATCGTCCACAGATAAGATGCGTTTTTACTATCTGAGTATGAACTGGATAAACACCTGCAATCTGTATACTCTTATAGTTCTCACCATTAGTTACTATGGCGCTAGTATAGTAGCAGGATCCCACTTCATCTATGTTCTTCGTGAACTCATTCTCTGTAGCCTCCATGTCTTTGGTGTTCAGTTGGATATAGCGGCCTTCCTTCATACCCTTATAGGGTTGCGAAGTACGCCCACCATCCACCTCTATGGAGTTGGTCAGGTAGTCGCCACTCATCTTCATCGTAGCATTGATGAGTCCGTTACCAGCACCCAGCAGGACGATAATCATAAAGATTCCCCACGCCACAGCAAATCCTGTAAGCGTAGTACGAAGCTTATTCCTTCGCGCCGTCTGCCATATTTCAGTTATTATATCGTGCATGGTCTCACTTTTACTTCATCATACCGTTGATACCGAATGGACTTGCATCGTGGTTCAGGTTCTCCTCAATCTCACCAATGATGCCATCCTTGATGTGTACAATCTTATTGGTCTCATTTGCCACACCGCTCTCGTGAGTAACCACTACTATGGTCATACCATCCTCCTGATTCAGCTTCTTAAGCAGCTGCATCACCTCCACAGATGTCTTAGAGTCCAATGCACCTGTTGGCTCATCGGCCAGGATGATCTGTGGACGGGTAATCAGTGCACGGGCTATTGCCACGCGTTGCTTCTGTCCTCCCGACAGCTCATTGGGGTAGTGCTCGGCCCAGTCGGCCAAGCCCAGCTTATCCAGATATTCCATAGCCATCTGGTGGCGCTTCTTTCTGGATACCCCCTGATAGAATAATGGCAACTCAACGTTTTCCACAGCGGTTTTGAAAGAGATAAGATTAAACGATTGGAAAATAAAACCTATCATCTTGTTGCGATACTCAGCAGCCTTGCGCTCTGAGAGGTTCCAGATGGGTACTCCTGCCAGCTCGTAGGTACCTGAATCGTAGTTGTCCAGGATACCCAGGATGTTAAGCAGTGTTGACTTACCTGAGCCCGATGCTCCCATGATGCTGACGAACTCTCCCTTCTCAATGTCGAGCGAGATGCCCTTCAGTACATGCAGCGGCTGGGCTCCTTGATAGGTCTTGTGAATGTCTTGTAAGTGTATCATAAAAACAAACTTTTTACCCTAAGTTCTATTCATTAGACGGAGCACTCTCGCCGAAAGTTGCAGCGTATTCGCTTTTAACGTCTTCTAACGTAATGCCGAGCAACTGCATCTGTCGGAACAACTCGGGCAGACGCTCCTTCATGAATTCATTCTTACGTTCCTTGAGAATCTGCTTCTTCGCACCTTTCGTCACGAAGTAGCCCAAGCCCCTCTTATTATATATAATGTTCGCGCGAGCCAACTCGTCGTAGGCCTTTACTGCCGTATTCGTGTTTACCTCAAGGAGCACGGCATACTCCCGGACGGACGGAATGCGGTCATCGTCCTTATACACACCAGACAGGATTTCGTCGCACAGACGGTCGGCCATCTGGATGTAAATCGCTTTGTCGTTAGTAAAAATCATACGTTTTCCTCTTTTTGTTTGTTATACGTTCAGCCACTTATTGTTGATAACCTGCATGCGAGTAAAGAGCTTATACGAAGCCCAGTAGTGGAACACGATGAGCAGGCACAACGTCGTATTAAGAATATAGAAGAAGGGATGGAATGTCTGGTTGTATGTTTCCGTCTTCTCGTCCCACGTACCCGTAATGAACTCCACATCGGGGTGAATCTGGTTCAGCAACATAATCAACAGGATACTTACAACGGCTATCGTCACACTGGTCAGCAGGAACTGCTGGCGACGGAACAAGGTACCACCTACGATATAGAGCGAGTGGATGTAGAACACAAAGGTGAAGAACCACCATACCATCTGCCAATGATCGAAAGCCGCTTGGTTAAATATGTGAGTACCTATCATTGGAATACCCCAGATGACAACGCGACCAATCACCCAGTCAATGAACACGCGCAGAGTGTCAGCCAACATGTAGGCGCCAATCGTTATCACTGCCAGCCAAAGAATGGAGAGCAGCAGACTGATGACGTATTTCTCCAAATTGGAAACGGGCCAAAGCAGGAAGGCCGAACGTTTGCGGGTGTCCTTCATGCCTGCGAACAGGAAACTGGCACCAAAGAGCATTGAGAAGCAGAAGAAGACAACGCCGAAGACGAAGGTTTGCTCCACATAGATAGTATATCTGTGAATGACATCCTCCATTGGGAAGTTGCTTACCAAATGATCATAATTAACACCTTGCACACGTGTAAAGAACAGGTTGGCCATAAACATAACCAAGGTAAAGATGCCAAAGAGGCGAATCCACGTCTTGCGTAGTACGAGGAACTGGCACTTCAGTGCCTGACCGAATCTTGTTGTATTGAAAGTACTCATAGTTTCATAAAACATTAAAGATTAAACATTAAATTACAGCACTGGACCTTCCTTTTGTGTGGTCTTGTAGTTGAACAAAAGTTCGAGGTTCACTTGCGTCTCAGCATCGCCTTCCTGACGCTTGGTAATGACGGCATTACCCTGAAGCGTTGGTTCGGCATAGAGCACGGTATCATCCATTTGTTGGGGCGAACGATATTCGAAGGTGTAGGCATCTTGTATCTCCTGCATCGAGGCATTTAGCAATACGGAGTGCTGGTCGAGCATCAGGATGTGATCCAACATTTGCTCTACGTCATGAACCTGATGGGTAGAGATGACGACGGTGCGCTCCTCCGTCATGTGTCGTGCAATGACCTTACGGAACTGCGACTTCGAAGGGATATCCAGTCCGTTGGTAGGTTCGTCCATCAACAAATACTTCGTGTTGGTAGCCATTGCAAAGGCGATATACGCTTTCTTGCGCTGACCCATCGAGAGTTCACCTAAGCGTACGTCGGCAGGCAGTTCAAAATCTGCCAGACAGTTCTGCAGCACTTCGTCCGAGAAGTTAGGATAGAAGGGCTTGTAGAGTTTCACATATTCAGAGAGACAGATGGCGGGCATCTCGAACTCCTCTGTGACAAGGAATATCTCGCGCAGCATTTCAGGCTCCCGCTTGGTTGTTACGATGCCATCACAACAAACACTACCCTGCGATGGGCGCAGCAAACCTGACAGCAGGTAGAGCAGCGTGCTCTTACCCGTTCCGTTCTTTCCTAACAGACCGTAAATACGGTTTTCCTCCAGCGTGAGGCTGAAATCGTCGAATACCAGATGCTTCGATCCGGCATACTTGAAACTGATGTTCTTTACTTCAATCATAACGTTGTATTTTGGTTTATTGAATCTCTGTAATAGTGTACCACTTTAATAGTACACTGCAAAAGTAGATATTATTTCCTTTCCCTCCAAACTTTTCGGCAAGAAAATGCATCCGTTTAAAGCTTTTTAACCTTTTTGCTTCGCGCGTACTTAATTTATTATTTGTCAACGAATGTTAATCAGGGGCCATTCGTAGATTTTCCCACCACATCTATTGCATGTTTAGTGTATTTTTCATACCTTTGCAATCCATAAGAAACAAAATAGAACGAAATAACACTCATACCGATGATCAACCTACACCGCTATTTAGCAGTAATAATCATAATCGCACTCTTTCCGCTGGCCATTTCTGCACGAGTCCAGCAGAATGACTCACTTGGCAACAAGCTGTTGCAAGACGTGCGTACCACATTTAACAAGAATAACGAGCAGGCATTCTACAAAGCAATAGGTAACTACCGCGATTACTTGCTTAAAAATGATGACACGAGCGCATTCTACCTTAGCTGGAAGAATGAGGTGCTCTACGACGTCAACCACAATCACTTCTATCGGGCCATGCGCAAAACGATGGCCATGCAGAAAGATATGGAACGACGCGGTGCTCACCGCGAATTCTATAAGACCACACATTTACGCGGTATCATCTACTCATTACGTGGCAACATCCCCCTAGCCCATCAATACTTTGAAAAAGCATTGGAACAAGTTGACCACTCACAGCCCGGCAATCTCGTGGCTCTCTATATGGACTTGTCGAATATCGAGATGGACACACAGCCCAAGGAAGCCATGAAACACCTGAATTGTGCCATAGAGATTATCAAGGCCAACGGCGCAAGCTATGAATACAGCGATGCCATCGGTTTCAAAGTCATTGTGGCCTATGCCATGCGCGATTGGAAGCAGGTCAATGAAGCCTTTGCCGAGTATATCAATCTGCAGAAAGAGTTGGGGAAAGATTTCAGTACCACCTATTATAACTATGCCGTCATCTGCAAGGCTGCGGCAGACAAACGCTACGATGAAGCCATTCGACAGACCCAGGAATTGACTAACACGACAGATATCTATAAGTTCCAAACAGAAATCTACGAAATGGCGGGCGACACCAAACGAGCCTTCGCTGCACAAAAACGCTATATGACGGTGAAAGACTCGGTCAATAACGTCATCATGAGCGAGGAAATGGTGGGCTCCGCCAGCGACCTGCAAGATGCCGAGCTGCGTAACGAAGCTGCCGCCAAGCGTAATACTATACTGCAATGGTGTCTCCACATCATCGTTGCAGCAGCGCTGCTCATCGGCTTCCTCATCTATCGTATGAATCGTCTGCGCTACATGCGAAATCTGCAAAAGCAGAACCGCGAACTGCTTATTGCACGCGACAAGGCTCAAGAGTCAGAACGCATGAAAATCAGCTTCCTGCAAAACATGAGCCACGAGATTCGCACGCCTCTCAACGTGATAAGCGGCTATGCTCAAATCATTAGCAACCCACAATCACTCATAACCGATGCCGAACGAACTGACATGGCATTACGCATCACTCACAGCACTAATAATATCGTACATATTATCGACGAGATACTCGACCTGTCGGGCAAGGAAAGTATTCACTACATTGACAAGACAGACCTCGTAAACTGCAATGAGCTGGCACGTCAGATTGCCGAGTCCTATATCAATCAGAATTCAGACATAGAGATGCGTGTGGAAACCCAGTTGAAAGACAGTTGCAAAATCATGATGAACAGGAAAGAGGTCGAGAAGATTCTGAACCATCTGTTGAATAACGCCTTTAAATTCACAGAGACAGGTAGCGTCAAGTTGCGAACCTATCAAGACATGCTCGACAATACCATCTGTTTCAGCGTCACAGATACTGGTTGTGGTGTCAAAGAGGGTGATAAAGAGAAAATCTTCGAGCACTTCTACAAGTCGGACATCTATAAGGAAGGTGTGGGCTTAGGACTCTCGCTGGCACGTCGACTAGCACGTCAGTTGGGTGGTGACGTCATGCTCGACAGTGAATACAAAGAAGGCTGTCGGTTTATCCTAAAACTACCAAAGGAGTAACTATCCTCGCTGATCTGCACCCCACATCATCTTTTCGCGCAAGGTATGGAAGTATTTGGTACCTGCACGTTTGATGACTTTCACACGGTAGGGAGCCTTGCGAAGGGTCAGCCGCGTAGTGTCTGCCAGTTTCTCACTGCGTCCGTCAAGTGCCACGAGGAAGTTATGCGTACGACTCTCAATGGTCAGTTTGATTTCAGAATCCTCCGAAACGACTATGGGACGCACATTCAACGAGTGGGGAGCTACCGCCGTCAACGAGAACACATGCGTGCCAGGTACGATGATAGGACCGCCGTTTGACAGCGAATAGGCCGTAGAACCTGTCGGTGTACTAAGTATCAGTCCATCAGCCTGATAGGTTGTCAGATAGTCACCATTAATAGTCGTATGTATGGTAATCATCGAGGCATTGTCACGCTTGAGGATAGCCACATCGTTCAAGGCACAGTCATAACCCTGCAACGCCTGTCCGTCTGTCTCCACCTGTATCACAGCTCGCGTATCTACCGTATAGTCACCTTCATACAGCGCCTGGATAGTACGTTCTATCTCCTGCGCATTGACATCAGCCAAGAAACCCAAACGTCCAATGTTGATACCCAAGATAGGTATTTGCTTTCCTCTTACCATACTGGCAGCACGCAAAAACGTGCCATCACCTCCCATCGAGATGACGAAGTCGGCATCGAAATCACTACCGTCTATCACCTGCACATCGTTTAAGGGCAAGTGTTGACCTGTGGTAATGAAGTCATAAAACTCACGCTCGATACACACATCAGCCTTTCGCTGAGTGAGACAAGCCAAAAGTTTCTGGACGGAAACCGACTTCTTGGGTTGGTAAGTATTGCCGAAGATGGCGAACCTTAGTTTTCGTGATGCCATAAGTTTTTTTGCTTTTTTCGCTGTTTATTCGCAAAGTTTTCGTAACTTTGCACCATAGAATGGTGCGATTGCGCTTGCAAAGATAATGAAAATTAATGAATAGGCATAAAAAGTAAGCAAAAAAATGACGAAACTAAGTGTAAACATCAATAAAATTGCCACAATACGCAATGCTCGAGGTGGCAACAACCCCAACGTATTGGCAGTAGCACGCGATGCAGAAATCTTTGGTGCACAAGGCATTACGGTCCATCCTCGTCCTGACGAGCGTCATATCCGCTATCAGGACGTGCGCGACATCCGTCCTATCATCACCACCGAGTTTAATATCGAGGGTAACCCCATTCCGTCGTTCACAGAATTGGTTTTGGAGGTAAAACCGACTCAGGTAACACTCGTTCCTGATGGTCACGACCAGATTACGTCCAATCACGGATGGGATACGCTGGAAAACAAAGCATTCCTGACGGATATTTGTAAGACTTTCAAGGAGGCAGGCATCCGCACCAGCATCTTCGTCGATGCCGACCCACGCATGGTAGAAGGAGCTAAGGCTTGTGGTGCTGATCGCGTAGAACTCTATACCGAACCGTATGCTTCTGGTTATCAGGCTGGTCGCGAGGCTGCTATTGCCCCGTTTATTGCTGCCGCTGAAGAGGCCCGTCGTGTTGGCTTAGGTCTCAATGCCGGTCATGACCTGTCGCTCGAAAACCTGCACTACTATCACCAGCAGATTCCCTGGACTGACGAGGTCAGCATCGGCCACGCCCTTATCTGCGATGCCCTCTACCTTGGACTCAAGGAAACCATCAAACAATATTTACAAGCATTAAAATAATTATGAAGAAGGTATATGTATTCTTAGCTGACGGCTTCGAGGATGTCGAGGCTCTGATTCCCGTTGACGTACTGCGTCGCGGAGGTGTTGACGTAACGACGGTGAGCATTTCGGACTTCCCCCTTGTTCAGTCGGCTCACGGTGTTAACATGGAGGCAGACATCATGTTCGAGCAAGGCGACTTCTCGGATGCCGACCTCATCTTCCTGCCTGGCGGCATGCCTGGTGCCTCGAATCTCTTTGCGCACAAGGGCGTTTGCAAGGCCGTTGTCGATCAATTCGCCGCAGGCAAGAAAGTGGCTGCCATCTGTGCCTCGCCTGCCGTTGTCCTGGCTCCGTTAGGAATCCTTGAGGGCAAGAAGGCTACCTGCTATCCTGGTTTCGAGAGCGCGTTGGCAGAAAACAATGCCGTTTATACTGGTGCTCTCTTCACCGTCGATGGAAATGTCACCACTGGTGAGGGGCCTGCCGCTGCCTTCCCCTTCGCCTACGAACTTCTTGCCCAGCTTGTCAACAAGCAGACTTCCGACCAAATTGCTGAAGGCATGCGTTTCAAGCACCTGATGCAGTGATTTATGGATTATATTATCATTGTAGCAGGCGGTAAAGGCCTGCGAATGGGGAGCGATATCCCCAAGCAGTTTTTGCCGATAGGTGGGAAACCGGTATTGATGCGTACTATTGAACGATTCCACGAGTACGCTGAGGATTTGCAAATTATCCTGGTGCTGCCCAAAACACAGCAGGACTATTGGCACGAGTTATGTCAGAAATATGACTTTAAGGTAAAATATTGGCTTGCCGATGGTGGCGAGACACGCTTTCACTCCGTGCAAAACGGTCTTTCTCTCGTACCCGACGATGCCGAGGGTGTCGTCGGCGTTCACGACGGTGTGCGCCCCTTCCCCAGCATCGATGTCATCCGCAACTGCTACGAAACAGCCCGTGAGAAAAAGGCCGTCATCCCCGTCATTCCAGTTGTAGAAACTGTTCGTCATCTACAAGGAAACATTTCAGAGACGGTTCCTCGCGACGAATACCGCTTAGTGCAGACGCCGCAATGCTTCGACATCCAGCTATTAAAGGCTGCCAACAAACAGCCCTATAACGACGGGTTTACCGACGATGCCAGTGTGGTCGAGGCTTTTGGCTTCAACATCACGCTCGTTGAAGGCAATCGCGAGAATATCAAAATCACAACGCCCTATGACCTGAACATAGCAGAAATGTTGTGCAATATCAAGTCCGTGACAGTCCGTTAAGTCCGATGCAAAGTATCCTGCAACAAGACATACAATACCTGCCAGGGGTCGGTCCTTCGCGCAAAAAAATGCTTAACGAGGAGTTGGGCATCATGACGTATGGCGACCTTTTGCAGTATTATCCCTACAAGCACGTTGACCGCAGCAGACTTTACGAAATCCACGAACTCACTGGCGACATGCCGTTCGTTCAAGTCAAAGGACATATTCTCAGCTTCGAGACCTTTAAGATGAGTGCCCGCAAAGAACGCGTGGTGGCCCATTTCACTGATGGCACAGGCAGAGTCATGGACCTGACATGGTTCAATGGCGGCAAATACGCCAAACAAAACTATGCCATTGGCAAAGAGTACATCATCTTCGGACGACCCAACGTCTTCAACGGTCGTATCAACGTCACCCATCCAGACATCGATGCCGCCGATAAGCTGGAGCTTTCGGCCATGGGCATGCAGCCCTACTACAACACCACCGAGAAGATGAAGAAGGTAGGTATGAACTCCCGCGCTATTGAGCGTATCGTCAAAACGCTCATCGACATACTAAAGGAACCCGTTGCTGAAACCCTACCCGACTTCATCACCCAAAAGCTGCACCTGATGAGTCGCGACGAAGCTCTGCGCAGGATTCACTATCCGCAGAATGCCAAGGAACTGGAACGAGCCCGTACCCGTCTGAAGTTTGAAGAGCTTTTTTACGTCCAGCTTAACATATTAAGGTACGCGAGCGACCAACGACGCAAATACCGAGGCTATGTATTTAGCAAGGTGGGTGACTGCTTCAATAATTTCTATCGCGACAACCTGCCCTTTGCCCTGACGGAAGCGCAGAAGCGCGTCATTCGTGAGATTCGCAAAGACATGGGGTCTGGCCGACAGATGAACCGCCTTCTACAAGGCGATGTGGGCAGCGGCAAGACCCTCGTAGCCCTGATGTCGATGCTCATCGCCTTGGACAACGGCTATCAGGCCTGCATAATGGCACCAACGGAAATTTTGGCCGAACAGCATCTGCAAACCATCATGGCATTCCTACACGACATGGACATCCGTGTCGCCTTGCTGACAGGTATCGTCAAAGGCAAGAAGCGTCAGGAGATTCTTGATGGTCTGCTGGACGGCACCGTCCAAATACTCGTTGGCACCCATGCCGTCATCGAAGATACCGTACAGTTTGCCCGCTTGGGTATGGTGGTAGTCGACGAACAGCATCGCTTCGGCGTTGCCCAGCGTGCCAAACTGTGGAGCAAGAGCACCAATCCGCCCCACGTATTGGTAATGACCGCCACGCCTATTCCGCGAACATTGGCAATGACCCTCTATGGCGACCTCGACGTGAGCGTCATCGACGAGTTGCCGCCAGGTCGCAAACCCGTCGTCACCCAGCATGTCTTCGACCGTTCTTTGCCTTCGCTCTACGACGGCATACGGAAACAGATACATCAGGGCCGACAGGTGTATATCGTGTTCCCACTCATCGAAGAAAGCGAAAAGATAGACCTCAAGAATCTTGAAGACGGTTTTTCTGTGTTAACGCAGGTGTTCCCTGAGTTCCGCCTGAGCAAGGTTCACGGCAAGATGAAACCTGCCGACAAGGAGGAAGAAATGCGTAAGTTCGTCAGTGGCGAAACACAGATTCTTGTCGCCACCACCGTCATCGAGGTTGGCGTGAATGTTCCTAACGCTTCCGTGATGGTCATCCTCGATGCTCAACGCTTCGGCCTCTCCCAACTCCATCAGCTCCGCGGACGTGTAGGTCGCGGTGCCGACCAGTCGTATTGCATCCTCGTGACAGGTGTTAAACTGGCTGAAGACACCCGTAAGCGTATCGACATCATGTGTGAGACCAACGATGGTTTCCGCATTGCCGAGGCCGACCTCAAGCTGCGTGGACCTGGCGACCTGGAAGGTACACAACAGAGCGGTATGGCCTTCGACCTGAAAATTGCCGACATTGCTCGTGACGGGCAACTCGTTCAAATGGCTCGTGACGAGGCTCAGATGATTATCGACGATGACCCCACATGCACCTCTGAACGCTATGCCGTGCTATGGTTCCGACTGCGCGAATTACGCAAGACAAACATCAATTGGGCCGCGATTTCTTGACTGAAATCAAGTCTTTAAGTGTTAAAACACACAAATAAACCTTAAACAGTTGTCAGTTTTATGCAGAATTTAAACAATAATTATTACCTTTGCAGCGTTTTATTACCGTAAACAAGTATTACGGACACTAACAGACAAATAAAATTTGTAATGAAAATAGTTAAAAAGATTGCATTTCTGGTATTAGCAACGGTCAGTAATCTTCCCGCTTTAGGACAAGATCTATTGGCACGACAAGCACCTATCGACCGAAAAATGAAAGCCGTAGACAGCGTTGCTCTACAGCATATTATCTACACAGAAAACTACGATTCTCCTGCCGAAGACCTCTATGAGGACTGGAGCAACAAATACGCCCACCACGAGACAGCACTGCCCGATTCCTTCCGCATCTCGCTGAAAGATTTCTGCATGCCTACCGACAATCGTCTGGTGACCTCTAACTTCGGTGCCCGCTGGGGACGCCAGCATAAGGGTATTGACGTCAAAGTATATATTGGCGACACAATCCGTGCAGCATTCCCTGGCAAGGTACGTGTTGTACGCTATGAAGGTCGTGGATACGGTAAGTATGTTGTCATCCGGCACTACAATGGTTTGGAGACCATCTACGGTCACATGTCGGCACAACTCGTCAGAGAGGATCAGGAGGTTCGCGCTGGCGATCCTATCGGACTGGGTGGTAACACCGGTCGTAGCACAGGTTCTCACCTGCATTTCGAGACACGTCTCTGTGGCGTAGCCCTCAACCCCGCCCTGATGTTTGACTTCCGCAATCAGGATGTTGTGGACGACTATTATATGTTCCACAAGTCCAGCTATCAGCGCGAGTCAGCTGTAGCCAACCGCCTGCGTGGTGTTGGCGGTGGCAGCATCAAGGCTGAGAGCGAAGATGTCGAATTGGCAACAGCAGCCCCTGCTGCCAGCTATTCTCACGAGTCTCGTTTCCACAAAGTCAAGAAGGGTGAGACGCTCTACTCGATTGCTAAGCATCGTGGCACTTCTGTCGAGTCTATCATGAGACTGAACCACCTGAAGAAGAACACTAGGCTGAAGGCTGGTCAGATTCTGAAATACAACTAAGCAAACACTTATTGCAACGCCACACTCTAACCACCGGTCAGAGAATATCAGATATAAGAGCGGACAAAGCATGATTGTCCGCTCTTTCTTTGTTCAAAAACGCAAATACTTTCCTTACTGTAACGTCGCAGTCAGCTTACTTCCAACTCCCTTCCTGCTAACCATCGATTCCCTTCCGGCTCTCGGCCGCAGAGCCCGTAGCTCTCCGCCGTTCAGCCCGTAAGGTGACGAGATGAAGGTTCAAAACAGGTGAAATCACCGTTGGACTCAACGTCTTTTCGTCTTCTTACTTTTCTTTGACTTCTTAGCTTTCTTGGTCTTCTTGCTTGCCTTCGTCTTCTTTGCCTTCTTGCCAGTCTTGGCAGACTTAATTATACCATCTTTGTTAAAAGCATCGGGACGGAGCTCGTGACGTTCATGATCGAAGAAACGGGCGGAGTTGACACTCTGACCGTTGATGCGCGTCTCGAAGTGTAGGTGCTCAGTGGTGGCACGCCCCGTACGACCCGTCAGAGCAATGACATCACCGGCCTTCACGCGGTCACCGACCTTGACCAGATTCTTGGAGTTATGACTATAATACGTCTCAAGACCGTTGGCATGTTTGATGCGTATCAGATTGCCATAGCCGTAGTAGTTGCCTGAGAATACCACCTCACCATCGAAGGCCGCTAAGATATTGTCGTTGGGCTTTGTTTTGAGGTCGGTACCCGAATGGCTACGACCGCTACGAGAGCCATAGGGGCTGATGACCTTGGCACCAGGTAGTGGATAGCACCAGTTTTGGCTGTTGGCAGTTAGCTTTTGGCTGTTAGCAGTGTCTCTGGTCTGAGCACAACTGGAAAGCGTCAGCAGCCAAAAGCTAACAGCTAAAAGCCATAAGCTATACCTCCTCTTCATACTCAAAGTCCTCGTAGTCTTCAATATCCTCGATATCGTCTTCGTCAATATATTCAATGTCTTCGTCTTCGCCCTCGTCAGCCAGTTCGTCGGCAAAGCGCGTCATGTCCTTATCGCGATGTACCAGTGTATCTTCAGCCATGACGGAGGCCAACTTATTGCTCTCGGCATTCAGTTCGCGCCATAGCACGTCTTTCAGTTCGTCAAGACCTTTGTTAGCTACAGCTGAAATAAAGACGCAAGGCAGGTCCTGAGGCAACGTCTCACGCAACATCTCGATGAGTTCGTCGTCCAACAGATCACACTTGGTGATAGCCAACACGCGATGCTTCGTCAACATCTCAGGGTTGAATTGCTTCAACTCGTTGAGCAGAATCTCGTACTCACGCTTGATGTCGTCCGTATCGCCTGGCACCATGAACAGCAACAACGAGTTGCGTTCAATATGTCGGAGGAAACGCAAGCCAAGACCCTTGCCCTCGGAGGCACCCTCAATGATACCTGGGATGTCGGCCATCACGAACGACTTGTTGTCGCGATAACCTACAATGCCCAATGAGGGTTCCATTGTGGTGAAGGGATAGTTGGCAATCTTCGGACGGGCATTCGACAGCGACGACAGCAGGGTCGACTTACCTGCATTGGGGAATCCCACCAGTCCGACGTCGGCCAACAGCTTCAGTTCAAGGATGATGGTCATCTCCTGCATGGGTTCACCAGGCTGTGCGTAGCGGGGTGCCTGATTGGTGGCGCTACGGAACTGGAAGTTACCCAGTCCGCCACGTCCGCCCTTTAGCAATACGATTTCCTGTCCGTCGTAGGTAACGTCGCAGACGTACTTGCCCGTCTCTGCATTGTAGACCACCGTTCCGCAAGGCACATCGATATAGATGTCCTTGCCGTCAGTGCCGTGACACTTGTCTTTACCGCCATTGCCACCATGTTCGGCAAAGATATGGCGCTCGTAACGCAGGTGCAGCAAGGTCCAATAGTTGTGGTTGCCACGCAGGATGATGCTGCCACCTTTGCCGCCGTCACCGCCGTCAGGACCGCCGTTGGGGTTGTACTTCACGTGGCGCAAGTGCATCGACCCGCGTCCGCCCTTACCTGAGCGGCACATGATTTTGACGTAGTCTACAAAATTACTCTCCATTTACAAGCTATCAATTACGTTGCAAATATCGGCAAAGATGCGCTCAAGTGTGCCTAGACCGTCGATGTGGTGATGCAGACCTTCCTGCTTGTACCACTCGATGAGCGGCTGGGTCTGAGAATGATAGACAACCAGACGCTTCTTGATGGTCTCTTCGTTGTCATCGGCACGTCCACTCTGCTGTCCACGCAGTATCAGACGTTTCATCAGCTCGTCCTCAGGCACGTCGAGTTCTATCATGGCAGCCACCTTGTCGCCACGCTCGTCGAGCATCGTCTTCAGTGCCTCTGCCTGCGGAATGGTACGGGGGAAACCATCAAAGATGACACCCTTGTGACCACGACCGAACTCATCGTACACTTTGGCCAGTATCGACACCATCAGGTCGTCGGGAATCAAATTACCCTTGTCGATGTAGCTCTGAGCTGTCTTACCCAGTTCAGTACCTTTCTTGATTTCATTACGTAACACGTCACCGGTCGAGATATGTTCCAAACCGTAGTGCTCTATCATCAAATCACTCTGCGTTCCCTTGCCTGAGCCGGGAGCACCAAAAATTACAATGTTCTTCATTTGAATGTGTTGTTCTTGTTTATCCTGTTTAATTTTTGTTTCTTTGCCTTTAAACCATACATCGGGCAGGAGGTCACCCTTGCGGGCCTCCACGTCACTGGGCATATATGGTAGTTTGACGAATCGCATCAGTCCTTGCTAAATTATTCTTCTACTAATGTATATATTTCCCGAAGTCCGCGTCCCTGCTGGTCGTAGTCCAGTCCGTAACCTACGATGAAGTCGTTAGGGATGGAGAAGGCCGCATAGTCGATGTCTATCGGTTCCTCCAGCTTGTCAGGTTTCACGAAGAGCGTGCAGATATGGAGGGAAGCCGGACGGCGTACACTCAGCGAGTTCAACATCTGGTGCATCGTACGACCCGTGTCGATGATATCCTCCACGATGATGACCGTACGTCCGGAGATGTCCTCGCTCAAGCCCATCACCTCCGTCACCTTGCCCGTCGACAGGATGCCTTCATACGAGGCCAGTTTCACGAACGAAATCTCGCAGGGAATGGTGATTTCACGCATCAGGTCGGCAGCAAACATAAAACTACCGTTCAGCACACCAATCAACAACGGATTCTTGCCTTCCATATCCTTGCTGATTTGTTGGGCCACCTCTTTCACACGCTGTTTGATTTGTTCTTCCGTAATGGAAGTTTCAAACGTTTTGTCCTTGATTTTAACGATACTCATACTCGAAAACATGAAATTTGATGCAAAATTACGAATTTTTTGGCAAATAAAGATGATTATTAGCATATTTTTCGTATTTTTGCACACGCACTATGAAGATATTCACTACAGCTCAGATTCATGAGCTCGACAAATATACCATCGAACATGAGCCGATAGCAAGTCTCAACCTGATGGAACGTGCGGCACGCGCGCTGACGCAGGCCGTCACGCAGGAATGGTCTGCCGATACGCCTGTCTTCATCTTTGCCGGACCGGGCAACAATGGTGGCGACGCCCTGGCGATGGCACGCATGTTGAGCGAGCAGAACTATCAGGTCAGCGTTTACCTTTTCAATATCAGCGGACATCTCTCAACAGACTGTGCCGCCAACAAGCAGCGTTTGCAGGATTCCAAACGCATCAAGAGCTTTATAGAGGTCAGCATGGAGTTTGACCCGCCAGTGCTCGACAGCAACACGCTGGTCATCGACGGCCTCTTCGGTTCAGGGCTTAACAAGCCCTTGGCTGGTGGTTTTGCCTCCCTCGTCAAATACATCAATGCCTCACAGGCTCAGGTGGTCAGCATTGACGTGCCTTCCGGTCTGATGACGGAGGATAACACCTACAACGTACGCGCCAACATCATCCGCGCCACGATGACACTCACGCTCCAGCAGTCCAAGCTTTCGTTCCTCTTCCCTGAGAACCAGCAGTTCGTCGGTCAGTTGCGTGTGCTCGACATCAAGTTGAGCAAGGAAGGCATTGAGAAGATTGAGGCTCCCTATACGATTATTGAGGAGAGCGACGTACGCCAACGCCTGCTCAACCGTTCACCTTTTGCCCATAAGGGACAAATGGGTACAGCCCTGATGATTGCCGGCAGTTACGGCATGGCTGGAGCCGCCATCCTGGCCTCAAAGGCCTGTCTGCGCTCCGGTGTAGGCAAGGTGGTGGTCAGTACCCCAAAACGCAACATTCCCATTCTGCAGGCGTCGGTACCCGAGGCTGTCGTACTGCCTGGCAACGAGGATACCATCTTTGCCGAGACCGTCGAGACCGAAGACTATCAGGCCATGGGCATTGGCTCTGGCTTGGGACAGAGCGAACAGACAGCCATTGCGCTGATAGCCCAGTTGCGCCGCACGCAGTGTCCGATTGTTGTCGACGCCGACGCCATCAATATTCTGGGAAACCATCGTGCCTGGCTGCAACAGTTGCCCAAAGGCATCATCATGACACCCCACCCCAAGGAGCTCGACCGGCTGGAAGGTCATTCTGCCGACACCTACGAACGAATCAACAAGGCTTGCAATTTGGCTGAGCGCATAAAAGGCTATATTGTCCTGAAAGGCCACTATACCGCTATCTGTTGCCCCGACGGACATGTCATGTTCAATGCCACGGGCAATGCCGGTATGGCTACAGCTGGTAGCGGCGATGTGCTGACGGGCATACTGACGGGTCTGCTGGCTCGCGGCTACAAGCCTCAGGATGCCTGCATTGTGGGCGTCTATCTGCACGGCTTGGCTGGCGACCTGGCTGCCCAAGAGTTAGGCGAGGAGAGTCTGATAGCAGGTGACATCATCCAGTATTTGGGCAAAGCCTTCAAGCAGCTACAAACACTATAGAACAGCAAAAAAATAAGGATGTGCGATCGCACATCCTTATTCTATAATATTCTCTGTTTATTAACCGAGCTTACCGTCAGAACCGAGTACGTTCACAATCTTGTGGATGTACATCTTCTTCATGTTCTCACGAGCGGGCTTCAGATACTGACGAGGATCGAAGTCTCCAGGATGCTCGGCGAGGTGCTTGCGGATAGCAGCCGTCATAGCCAGACGAGAGTCTGAGTCGATGTTAATCTTGCAGACAGCGCTCTTGGCAGCCTTGCGGAGCTGCTCCTCAGGAATACCGATAGCGGCCTCGAGGTGACCACCGTACTTGTTGATAGTCTCAACTTCCTCCATAGGAACTGACGAAGAACCGTGCAGAACGATGGGGAATCCGGGAAGCTTCTTCTCGATCTCAGCGAGTACGTCGAATGCCAAGGGAGGTGGAACGAGCACGCCGTTCACCAATGTGCACTGCTCAGGAGTGAACTTGTGAGCACCGTGGCTGGTACCGATAGAGATAGCCAGCGAGTCGCAACCGGTACGGGTAGCGAAGTCGATAACCTCCTCGGGCTTGGTGTAGTGTGACTCAGCAGCAACAACCTCGTCCTCAACACCAGCAAGTACGCCGAGCTCAGCCTCAACAGTCACGTCGAACTGGTGAGCATAGTCAACAACCTTCTTAGTCAGAGCAACATTCTCCTCGTAAGGCAGAGAAGAACCGTCGATCATCACTGAAGAGAAGCCCATGTCGATACAGTCCTTGCAAAGCTCGAAGCTGTCACCGTGGTCGAGGTGCAGTACGATTTCGGGGTTGGGGCAACCCAGCTCCTTAGCGTAAGCCACAGCACCCTCAGCCATGTAACGCAGGATTGTAGCGTTAGCATAGTTACGAGCACCCTTAGACACCTGCATGATGACAGGAGACTTTGTCTCAACAGCAGCCTGTACGATGGCCTGCATCTGCTCCATGGTGTTGAAGTTGAAAGCGGGGATGGCATAGCCACCAGTTACGGCCTTCTTAAACATCTCGCGGGTATTTACGAGACCCAAATCCTTGTAATTTACCATAATACTTAAATAGTTATTTAATACTAATTAGAAAAATTCTGAGCGCAAAGTTAGCAATTTCTTTCGGAAAACGGAAAAAGAAAAGGCACGGATTACACAGATTTCACGGTTTTTAATGTTTTCCGCGTGCTCTTTGTAATCCGTGCAGGGAAAAATGCAAACTACGTGTTGCAATTAGATGTTAGGTGTATCCCAAATTTTAGTCTCCTTACAAACGACAGGAACCGTCAGTCTGCCGACCTTCAACAGGAAGTCGCCTTCTTCCAGCGTCCAGCGTCCGTCGGCACCAACAAAGGCAAGGTTCTTGGCAGGCAACTGGAAGGTGACGGTCTTGGTTTCACCAGGCTCCAGCGCAACCTTCGTGAAGTCGCGCAGACGCTTGTTGTCAGGAACGATAGAGGCTACAAGGTCGCTACTATACAGCAGCACAGCCTCCTTGCCGGCACGGTTGCCCGTATTCTTCACATCGACGGTGACGGTGAGGACATCCTCAGAGCCGAACTCTGAGGCGCTCACCTTCAGGTTCGCGTATTCGAAGGTGGTATAGCTCAGGCCATAGCCGAAGGGCCACTGCAACGATACCTTCGCATCATAGTCGTAGGCACCAGCCATCGTGCCCACCTCTTCGCTAACCTTATAGTCGTAGGTGTTGAGCGAATTGATTTCCTTGGGATAGGTATAGGGCATCTTGGCCGAGAAGTTGGCATCGCCGCTAAGCAGGTTGGCCAGTGCGTCACCACCATAGTTGCCAGGAATCAGCGTGTTGACAATGGCCTTAGCCAGCGGTTCAATGTCGGCAATCAGTCGTGGACGGCCTTCGTTCAGCACCAGTATGATGGGTTTGCCCGTCTTGGCCAACGCCTTGACGAGGTTGCGATGGTTGTCCGACAGCCAAAGGTCGGTGAGGTTGCCTGGCGTCTCCGTGTAGGAGTTCTCGCCAACGCAGGCAACGATGATGTCGCAGTCGGCAGCAGCAGCCACAGCCTTGTCTATCTGCGGTTTGTTCTCCTCGTAGTATTTGCCACGTTCATTATAGGTGACGCCCTGCTCCAAGATGACGTTGTCCTTGCCGTACTTGTTGCACAGCGCCTCGTAGATGGTGTTATAGCGGGCAGCCAGGTCTTCAGCCCTCGAACCCTGCCATGTGTAGCTCCAGCCACCATGCAGACAGCGCATCTGGTTGGCGTTGGGACCCGTCAGAAGGATTTTGGCTGTTGGCTGTTGGCTATTAGCAGTTAGCGGAAGGATATTGCCTTCGTTCTTCAGCAGCACGATACTCTCTTCAGCAGCTTGCAGGGCCTTGTCGGCAAACTCCTGAGAGCCGAACTTCTCGTAGCCCTTACCACCCGTATTGGGTTCATCGAACAGGTTCAGACGGTACTTTACTCTCAGGATGCGGCGTACGGCATCATCGATGCGCGTCATCGACACCTTGCCCTCCTGAACGAGTTCCTTCAGCAGGATACAGAAGTCCACGCTATAGGGGTCCATCGACATGTCGATACCAGCATTGACGGCCAAGCGGATGGCATCCTTCTTGTCCTTTGCCACATGCTCGCGCTGGAAGAGGTTGTTGATATCCGCCCAGTCGGTAACGAGCATGCCGTCCCATTGCAGGTCCTCCTTCAGCCACTTCGTCAGATACTCGTACGAGGCATGTACGGGTACACCGTTGACAGAGCCCGAATTGACCATCATGGTCAACGTACCAGCCATAGCGGCAGCACGGAAAGGTTCGAAGTACTTTTCACGCAACATCTGCGGCGAGATATAGGCAGGCGTACGGTCCTTACCAGTCCAAGGTGCGCCGTAGGCAAAATAGTGCTTCGTACTGGTTCCCACATGGTAGCGTCCCAGATGGTTGGGATCATCACCCTGATAGCCCTTAATCTGTGCCGTCACCATCTTCGCATTCACCACGGCATCCTCGCCGTAGCTCTCCCAAATACGAGGCCAGCGCGGGTCGCGACCCAAGTCCACCACAGGATTATACACCCAAGGACAGTTGGCTGCACGGCTTTCATAAGCAGTAATCTCGGCCCCCGTCCTGACCAGTTCCGTATTAAACGTCGCTGCCATATTGATGGGCTGTGGGAACAGCGTGCCACCCTGCGTATAAGTAACACCGTGGTTATGGTCCAATCCGTAGATGTCAGGAATGCCGATATACTTCATCGACTTCTTCTGAATCAGCTGAATCCATTCCTGCCACTGCTCAACTGTAGCTGCCCTGGTGCCTGGTGCGTTCAGTATCGAGCCCACCTTCCACTTCGAGATACAGGTATCGAGCATGGTCTCATTCAGTTGCCAAACGCCACTGGCATCGTACTTGCCCATGATGTCGAGGTTCAACTCCAACATCTGACCAATCTTCTCGTCGAGGGTCATCTTCGAGAGCGTCTTCTCGATCTTTGCCTCCAACTTGGCATCACGGGGAATAGCAAATTGTGCTGACGCTGTCACAACGGTCAGCGTCAGCACAACGGTTGATAATATCTGCTTCATCAGCTTATTTCTCAGCTGGTTCAATCAGTTTCCAAATACATGCAGCCAAAGCACCGCCAACGAATGGACCTACGATGAAAATCCACAGGTTAGCGAGGGCTGTACCACCCTGGAAGAAGGCAGGAGCCAGTGAACGAGCGGGGTTCACTGATGTGCCAGTATAACGGATACATACCAAATGAACCAATACAAGGCTCAGACCGATGGCCAAACCAGCGAAGTTGTTGGTAGCACCATTCGTCTTAGCGGTAGCACCCAGAACAACCAGTACGAAGACACAGGTGAAGATAATCTCGGCCAACAAACCACCCAATACGGTGACGTTTGCCTGCAGGTCGTTAGCACCCGTACCCTCCAATCCAGGCACGTTAGCTGTCAGGATATAAAGCAGCAACGAGCCGATGAAGGCACCGATACACTGGAACAGGATATACATGCCAGCGTCCTTGCCGTTCATACGTCCGGCCAAGAAGCAGCCCAGCGTGATGGCAGGGTTGATATGGCAACCGGAGATGCCGCCAATCGTGTAAGCCATAGCGACAACAGCCAGACCGAAGGCCAAAGCGGTACCCACTACAGCGGGAATGTTGTTAACAGGATCACAACCTAGACTGACAGCAACGCCGCAGCCCATCAGCACGAGCACCATAGTGCCCACCATTTCTGCAAGATACTTTTTCATAATCTTTTGTGTTTAAATATGATTAAAGAATTAACGTTTATGGACGCAAAGTTAGGAATTTTATTTGATATTTGCAAGCAAAATCCAAAAAAAATGATTACTTTTGCACCCATGATAACAGAAAATCCATACGTCAAGCAGTTTCCCGACCTCATGGCGGGCAAGACACTACTCTATTGCCACGGCTTCGGCAGCAGTGGCCAGTCTGGCACCGTGACACGCCTGCGCACCGTCATGCCACAGACCAACGTCATCGCACCAGACCTGCCCGTTGACCCACACGAGGCCATCGCCCTACTCCACAGCATCTGCCAGCAGGAGAAGCCCGACCTCATTATCGGCACATCGATGGGTGGCATGTACACCGAGCAGTTGCGCGGCTTCGACCGTATCTGCATTAATCCAGCACTCGAAATTGCCGAGACGATGAAGGCTCATGGCATGACGGGTACCCAGCAGTTTCAGAATCCCCGTCAGGACGGCATTCAGGAATTCTATGTCGACAAGGCATTGGTCAAAGCTTATCGAGAAGTTTCCGAACAGCGCTTCGAGGGACTGACGCCTGAGGACGAACAGCGTGTCGTCGGCTTGTTTGGCGATCAGGACGACTTGGTGGACACCTACGACATGTTCTGCGCACACTACTCAAAAGCTACGCACTTCCATGGCGAACACCGCATGGATGACAAGAGCTACATGCACAGCGTCGTGCCCGTCATCCGATGGATTGACGACAGACAGGAAGGACGACAAAGGGAAATCATCTATATCGGACTGGAGACCATGAAAAATGCCCAAGGCCTGCCTGCCTCGTCGGTACAGAAGGCTGTACGCGGACTGATAGAACACTATGAGGTGTTCTTCGTAGCGCCACCCGCCGACCATGCCGCCACAGCATCGTGGCTCGAAGAATATATTAATGTACCCGCGTGGAGACATACCATCTACACCTACAGGCGCGACCTGCTGTACGGCGACTTCCTGATCACTCAACAGAAAGATGGCGACACGATGGCCACGCGCCTTGAATATGGGTCGGACACGTTCAAGACGTGGGAAGACATCATCGAGTACTTCTCACACCTCTGTGGACAATAAAAGTGTTTACTGTTTACTTTTCCTCTTCTTCATCTTGAAGACCAGGTCGGTCAGTTCATTACCCTTAGGCTGGACTTTCAGACGGACTGGCTTATAGCCCTTTTTCTCTAATCGCACCTCATACATCTTGCCAGCCTGCAGATGTTCGACAACACATGGCGTCTGACCGGCTAACCTGTTGTTGATGAATATCTGGGCTCCAACAACATTGCCATGGACATTCACCATGGCCTGACTGGTTTGAGGTACTACAAGCTTCTGCTCATGAGGCAGCGGACTATCGACCCATAAGTCCTCGGCTGACGACTCGATACTATCCTGACGGGTGGCCAACTGGTGATAACCCAAGGGGAGCTGTCCGCTCCACTGCCCTTTTCCCACAGGAACACGGTCGACCAATATCTCCGTATCAGCACTGACTGCATTCAGCGAGACGGGAGCCGTCGGCGTGACAGACGCCACTAAAGTATCGGCAGTATCGGGAGCTGGCTGAGTCTGGACAACCATAACCTGAGACTGCCAATTCGGTGAAAAATCTTGTTCTGTCAGCGTGAGGACACGTTTCTCGGCACTACCTATCTGGAAAGAACCCTCATAGTAGCTGAGTCCTCCTTTATGTACCGCTATCATGTGATTGCCTGCCATGAGTCGGCAACTTGTCGACTCTGAGGGGTCCACAAGCTGGCCGTCGACATAGATGTCAGCATCGGGCCATGGAGTGACGATTTTCAGATAAGAATAGACTGGTTGCAGCAGAACGTCAAGCACGACCTTCGCCGAATCAGTGAGGCAGAACGAGTCAGTGACGGCTTCATAGAACGGTGATTCCACCTGATAGGTATGGGTGCCGAAGGGCAGGCTGACCGCCAAACTGCCGTCGCGTAACAGGTGGACGACAGAATCCATGCGGACAATGGCATTGGCGGGCGTCGTATTCATGACCACCCACTGCTGGCTGAGCTTAAACTCCTTGGTGGGGTCGGAGGTCAACAGGGTGGCACGATAGTGTTTCTTACGTTTCAGGTATTTCGTGGGTACACGCCAAGTGAGCTGTCCGTAGTCGGGATGTATGATGGTCAGGTGGCGCGTCTTATGAGGCACTTTCACCGTAATGAAACCATCGTCCTCCTTAGCCTCAGCGTCTTGCGTGCCGTTAGCCTTAAAAGTAAAACCCTTTTCGGTGGTCTGCAAATCAAGTATCGCCTGCGTCTTCTCAACGTTGACCTTCGAGCGGTTCCACAAATAACGATGCAGGCGATGAAAGTCTTTCACTTCCATCTTCTGAGCCTCGACCGGCAGCAGCCAAAAGCTCATCAACAGCCATACCAGCAGCTTTTTGCCTATCACCACCTACCCTCTTACTTTGGCCCTCTTACTTTGAACGTCACACATCACTTTCCTTCCGTGGTAGGCGAGATGGCACCCTCCATCGTGACAGAGATTTGTCCGCCCCAGTTACACATACATTTGCAGTTGTTTAACAACGCAGGGAAGTTGGAGATTTTCTCCTGACCGCCAGGAGCCCAGGGAGCGGCAATAACCGGCATGCAAGGCATGGGCGTGAGCACACCCATGGCAGCAGACGTGGCAGAGGCTACGGTGGGGTTGGCCAACGATTGACACATTCCAAACGGGGCAATGTTCACCATGGGTTTATTGTCCATGATATTGCCCATCGCCATATTCATCAACTTCGGACGTGTGGGGTCGATGACCGAAAAGGTCGACGGCGCCATTCCGAATGAGCACTGCAGCAGTGCGCCTTGACATACGAATTTTCCCATAACATCTCCTATTTAAAGAATAAAAGAATAGCCAGCCCATTCTGGCAGCACCAGTACGGGCTGGTTATCTTGCTAAAACTAATAATGACTCTATTAACCGTTAGCCAGTGCGGCTTCCTTGTCCTTCTTGTCGGCAGCAACCTTGATGATGAAGTTTTTGGCTGCATAGAACGGCGTCAGCGTCACATCGCAGGTAATCTGTTTGGTGACGGGATCCTGACGAGGCTCACCGATCTCGTAGTTCTGGAACAGGTTGCCATAACCCTTGTACTGGTTGAGGAACTCCTGGATCTTGGCCTTCAGATTCTTCGGGCTGTTGTATGGATCCCAGTTCTCGAGGGCTACCTCATGAACAAAGTTCATCAGCACCTTCTTCACCCAGTCGAAGACACGGACGATAGGATATTCCTTCATGGCATCGAGGTCACCATTGTAGAGCGTGGTATTGTTGAACGCCATGACACGGCCCTCGCTATATACCATCGGGACGACCTGATTGTCCATCAGAGCAGCAATCTCAGACTTCAGCAGGTCGCTCTTCACGCCCTTCACTCCGTCCAGTGTACCATACTTCTTACCACCGGCACCCTGTGCCATGTTTGCGGTCTCATTATAGAGCTTTCCGCAGAGGGCAGCAGAAGGAGCAATGTAGAAGGCTGGGCTATCCTCCTCGTCTGACGACATCTTCTCGGACTCACGGCCGACAAGCCAGTTGGCACACATCACGACGTTCATCAGTTCCTGATCGCTGTCACGATAGCCTTCAGTATTAGCCTGCAGATCGTCGAACGAATACTCGTCAGCATGGTCGGTGAGCAGCATCACCTTATACTTAAAGGCCATCTTAGCCCACTGCAGCAGGTCAACCTTGTCGTTGAGCACACCACCAGGAATACATACGAGGCTATAGGCATCCTTCAGACTCAGACGGTCATAACCATTGCGAAGAATATCCTCGACCTCATGGGCGAAACCAGAATCTGCGTCTGCAATATCCTCTTTCAGCACGTTGATGATGCGAAGGTTCTTCACCTTGTCTGTACCACAGGTCTTGAAGAATGAGTCGAGCTCACGGTAAGAGCGCTCCAAATCCTTTGTAGCATAGAGTGCATCCGTGATACCCTGCTTCAAAATACCTGTCTGCTTCTCTTCTTCCTGCTTACAAGCATCAGCATAGCCTGTAGCACTGTCAATCTCTGCCTTGTCGAGCAGTTCGAGCCAACGGCTAATCTCCCTAGCTAGACCTTCACGCTTGTCCTTGAAGCGCTTATCCTTCAGGAATACGTCCTTAGCAGCCTTGCGGGCTGGATTCATATTGTCTGCGTCTGGCATGAAACCACGGATAGCATTGAAACCTCCGAATGATGACAGCAACTTACTGACATCTTTACCTTTTTCTTGTAGCTCGGCACCAGCTTGAGCAGCACCCTGAGCAGTTTTCATTTCTGTATCTGCCATAATCGTTTTGTTCTTTTTTATTTTCTGAATTGCAAAATTAATTGTTTCTTTTATTGCTCCCCAAAAGTCTTGGGATAATCTTTTAAAGTTGTTGCGACAGCAGGCGGCATTTGCGACAAAACGCACACACCACGACTCTTGCTGTCGCGGTCAGCTGTTCTTTTCCAACATCATGCGGAACTCTACAGGCGACATGCCCACGGCTTCTTGCATGTGGCGTTGAAAGGTTCTTACCGACTTGAAGCCGGCATCCTCGCTGACGCCTACAATACCATATTCAGGATGCTCACGGAGCAACTTCATTGCACGTACTAATCGTACGAAGTCGAGGTAGTCGTCAGCCGACTTGTAGGTAGTATTGCGGAACAACCTGGTCAGACGGGCCTGTGACACACCAATCAGTTCAGCAAGCTGAGCACCAGAGAAATCGCCTTTCAACAGCGATGTATCCTGCTCCAGACGCGTTTCGATGACCGACAACAGTTCAGCATCGTCTGTCAGGTCGGCCAGCATCACATTCCGGCGGTCTATCTCCATCTCTTCCTTCAACCAGTTGACATGCTGACGCAACTCATACCACATGCAGAGCTGTTCGCTGAGCTGCATATTACGACTGAGCAGCTTTTCGTTCTCAGTCTTCAACTGTTCAACGGTCTCCTGAAGATGTCTGATTTGTTCTTCCGCTTTCATACCTTCAATCTTTAAACTCTAAAAGAGTAGAATGGAATGATGACTATTTGGCACCTTCCAACTCGTCGAGCATAGACTTCAGCATCTCTTTCAGCTCTTCGCGGCTACCAGCATCTTTCAGGATATCGCGTAACTTACGGTTCTGCTCAATGCTCTTACGAATCTTCTGGTTAGTCTCAATCTTCATCTTAACGCCAGAGAGGAATGGGCTGTTCTCCACCAGACGACCCTTGCCGCCATTGGCTTCGAAATCGCGCAACTCGCCAAACTTCAGCGTTTCTTCCACAGCACCGCCTTCTTCGTCGGTAAAGGTAACGCCTACTTTCGGCTTAAAGCGCTCGAAGGCATCGTTGATGTTTTGGATATCCTCCACGAATTCAGGATTGCCAGCCTCCACATCACTGGTATACTGATCGATCATCAGCGTTTTGTTCTGATCAATCAAACTGACTTTTGCACTAGACTCCTCATCGGGAGCCATAGAAATGAAATTCTCTTTCATTGCCATAATTGTAATGATTTTAAATGAATACTATAATTATTGATGTTTATTTTTCTTTAACCGTTATCAATGGATTGCCATCCTTGTCAATCTGCACCTCAATATGGTCGCCCGACTTGATTTTGCCTGCAATCATCATCTTGGAGATGGGATGGCGCAACTCCTTACGGATAATGCCAAGCACGGGGCGCGCACCATACTGTTGGTTGTAACCGCGCAAGGCGATGGTCTGACGTGCCTCGGGAGTCAGCGTCAGCGTGATATCCTGTTCGGCCAACAGTTTCAGCAGACCCTTCATGTGGATGTCGAAAATCTGAGCCACCGTCTTGTCGGTAATGGGCGCGAACGGCACAATCTCTGTCAGTCGGGCTAGGAATTCCGGACGGAAGTAGCCCTGCATGATATCCATCAGCTCATTATTCTCGGGAATGACGTTACTATTGAATTTGTCGACAATAAACTGGCTACCGATGTTCGAGGTAAACAGGATGAGCGCATTCGAGAAGTCGCCGACACGTCCCAAACGGTCGTGCAACTTACCCTCGTCCAGAATCTGCAGGAACAGGTCGAATACGGACTTATGTGCCTTTTCTATTTCGTCGAACAGCACGACAGAATATGGATTCTGGCGAATTTTGTTGACCAGCAAGCCACCCTCCTCGTAACCGACATATCCCGGAGGCGCACCATAGAGCAGTGCCACCGAGTGTTCTTCCTTGAACTCCGACATATCGAAGCGCAACAGGGCGCTTTCGTCACCAAACAAGAACTCTGCCAAAGCCTTTGAAAGCTCCGTCTTACCAGTACCCGTCGGACCTAAGAAGAAGAATGAACCCATGGGCTGACCCTTCTTGCTCAGTCCGGAACGCGCTTCATAGACAGCGTCGAGCACTTTCTTCACGGCGTGGTCCTGACCGACGACACGACGCTTCAACGTCTCTTCACCTCCCATCAGTCGGTCACGCTCCTGCGTCTGCACCTTACCGAGGGGGATTCCCGTCTGGCGAGCTACGGCAGCACTCAGGTCCTCACAGGTCAGCACCATGTCTGGTTGAGCCTCCTCTGCCGGGGTATTTTCCTTCTCTATTTTGACGTGCGACATGGTACGGTCTAACAGGTCGATAGCCGATGCCGGCAGGCATTTCTCGGTGAGATAGCGCTTGGCCAGACGGATAGATTCGTTGAGCACCTCCTCACCGACGGTCAGGTTGTGATAATCCTCGTAAGCGGGTATCACGCCTTTCAGGATCTCCAGTGTATGGGCTGCATCGGGCTCGTCAACAGATATCTTCTCGATGTTAGACGTCATCTCCTTATCGGTTTCAATATTCTTGGTGAAACCGTCGATGCTCGCCGTACATAACAGCTGGAGATTTCCTTTACTCAGCTCATTCTTCAGCAGGGTAGAACAACCGAACAATGCACCTTGTTTGTCGAACAGTTTGTCAATCTTCTCAATAATCAGCACGGCGTTCTGCTGTGCTTTCACCTCATTGACGATGTTCTTGAAACGGTCCTCCACCTCACCCTTGTATTGAGCGTCACCACCCAGGGCAGCCAAGTCGAGGTCGTAAGCCACGGCATCACTGAGGAAGCTGGGGGCATGACCGGCAACGACTTCGTGGACAAAACCATTGATTAGGGAGGTCTTGCCGACACCTGTTTCACCGGTTATCAGTAGGTTGGCCTTGGTCTTTCTGCCAAGAATCTCGTAAATAACGGCTATCTCGTCCTCAAAACCGATGACATTATCCAGATTGCCAGCACGGGCAATGGCAGTCTTGTCGGTGCAATACTTGGCGAGATTGCCTTTACCACCTGAAGCGGGGGTATGCTTCGTCAACTCTGCGCCTTCCATATAAGGAGCTTCGACATTAGTGCCACCACCCATCTTGGCACTGATTTCCGATGGTGTGAGAGGCAGGGTCTTCAACTGGTCGAAGGTAAAGCCGACGCCTGGTGTCACCAATGAGGCCAGAATACATACGGGTGTTGTCTCGTCGAGATCGAATTTGACTTTATAGTTGTCGGCTTCTTCCAATACGGCTACCGATTCGTCGGAGTAGTCCAGGTCGCGCATCGGCTTCACGGCTCGCGGAGCCATCTGCATCTGTACATCAGCCCAATCTTGCAGGTAATAATAGTCCTTATCCATCTCTGTTTCCAAGAAGCGGACAAGCCCCATTTCCTTATGAAGAACGGCTTTAAAAAGGTGTGCAGGATAGATAGCATCACTTTGATACTCTTCTGCAAACGAATTGGCAATAGTTCTAATATCCATAGAATCTTTATTTATAGTGATTTCCTTTATTGTTAGTATATATGGTTGCAAAGATACGTATTATTAGCGAAACGCCCAAATTTCAAGCCTATAAAAATTTAAGACAAATTGCATTTTTTAATTATTTTAAGGTTTTTGAATGCTACCTTTAGGGGTTTCCCTAATAATTTGTGGGGATTATCCCTCTTTTTATTGAAAAAAAACGCTTACCTTTGCAGCGTGAAAAAGTTAAAATTCGGAGGACTGAGTATGAAGAAAAGTATGATGATGATGTTTGCCTCAGTACTGCTTTTTGTAAGCTGCGGCACTTATACAGGACAGGGCGCCATGACCGGTGCAGCCTTCGGCTCTATCATCGGTTCGGCTATCGGAGGTATGTCTGGTGGCTGGCGAGGCAGCAATATGGGTCAGATAGTAGGTATGGCTGGTGGCGCTGCCGTTGGTGCTGCCATTGGTGCTCAGGCAGACCAACAGGAACGTGAGAAGATAGAGAAATACCGTCGCGAGCGCCAGCGTCGCTATAGCCGTGATGCCGACTACGCAGGCGTCGATGCCGTCTACGAAAACGGTGACGTCCGCGAGGTTCGTCCCTAGAGATTTCTGTTCTTAGCGATTATTTGCCTGATGAAGACGTCGACTTCATCAGGTCTTTTTTTATCTCCTGCCAGAAAGGTGTCACACCACTGCCACCATCATTAGTCTCCAACTCCAAGTCGGGAATCTCAATTTCGTCTTCAGGCAGGAAAGGAATGATGATGTCACTATGTCTCTGAACAAACACCGTCGCCACGCCTTGTGAGATGATGCCCAATTCCTTGGCAGCACGCCATGACAGGTCGATGATACGTCCACGAACAAAAGGACCGCGATCCGTCACCTTCACCACTACACTACGTCCATTGGCAGGGTTATAGACCCTCAACTTGGTACCAAAGGGATAGGTACGGTGGGCGCACGTCAGACTATCTGGATGCAGACGTTCGCCACTGGCAGTCTTGCGCCCATGGAACTTCTTAGCATAGAACGATGCTTTACCCTTCTGAGATTGAGAAAATGAGAGATTGAGAAAATGAGGAATGAAGAGCATACCGCATAGCAGTATCACTCGATTCAAATATAATCTTTTTTTTGATTTCCAGTTTCTCATTCTCTCAATCTCTCGTTTTCTCAATTTCTAAACGATTCCTTGCGCCAGCATAGCTTTTGCCACTTTCATGAAGCCTGCCACGTTGGCACCCTTCACATAATTGACATAGCCATTAGGCTCCTTGCCGTACTTCACGCACTGCTCGTGAATACCCGACATAATCTGGTGCAAGCGCATGTCGACTTCGTCTGCCGACCAGGCCATACGCATCGAGTTCTGCGTCATCTCCAGTCCCGACGTCGCCACACCACCGGCATTCACAGCCTTGCCAGGTGCAAACAGCTGTTTGGCAGCGATGAACTTGTTGACAGCCTCAGCCGTACAACCCATGTTAGACACCTCAGCGACACAAAGCGGTTTCTGAGCCAGAATCTTGTCGGCATCCTCGCCATTCAACTCGTTCTGGGTAGCACAGGGCAGATAGATGTCGGCCTTCTGTTCCCACGGTTTCTTGTTGGCAAAGAACTGTGAGCCAGGGAATTCGTCCTCGTAAGGCTGACAGACATCATTGCCTGATGCGCGCAGTTCCAACAGATAGTCAATCTTTTCGGCATCCAGTCCGGCAGGGTCGTAGATATAGCCGTCCGGACCACTGATGGTAATTACCTTGGCACCCAGTTCAGTAGCCTTCTTGGCGGCACCCCATGCCACATTGCCGAAACCTGAGAGGGCAATGGTCTTGCCCTTGATGTCCAGTCCGTGGGCCTCCATCATGTGGTGAACGAAATACAGGGCACCATAACCCGTGGCTTCTGGACGCAGGATAGAGCCGCCCCACTCTATGCCCTTGCCTGTCAGCGTGGCACCATGGAACTGTGTGGTCAGCTTCTTATACATGCCAAACAGATAGCCTATCTCTCGGCCACCCACGCCGATATCACCGGCGGGCACGTCCATATCGGGACCTATCACCTTGTATAATTCGCACATAAAGGCCTGACAGAAACGCATAATCTCCGCATCACTCTTTCCGCGTACGGAGAAGTCGGAACCGCCCTTACCACCGCCCATGGGCAGCGTGGTCAGCGCATTCTTGAAGGTCTGTTCGAAACCAAGGAACTTCAGGATACTGAGGTTGACAGATGCGTGGAAGCGCAAACCGCCCTTATACGGACCAATGGCACTGTTGAATTGTACGCGGTAGCCAATGTTCACCTGCACCTCGCCCTTATCGTCGACCCAAGGCACACGGAATGTGGTGATGCGCTCAGGTTCCACGATGCGCTCCACAATCTTTGCCTTCTCGAATTCTGGGTGCTGGTTGTACACGTCTTTGATAGATTCCAACACTTCGCGCACCGCTTGCAGAAATTCTACTTCGCCCGGATGTTTACGTTCCAAGCCTTGCATGATTTTCTCTACTTCCATAGTAAAAGTTTTAAGTTCGATTTAATGTCTGTAAAACTATACACCATCAACTGTAAACAGTCATAATGTTAGTTTGACAGCGCAAAAATAGGGAATTTCCTTGAATTGACAATGGAAATTCCCTATTATTTTTATTTTTAAGTTACAATTTGTTAAATCTAGCCTGTTTTTTTACTTTTACCTTTTACTTTTTTACTTTTTTACCTTTAAATCAGTTTCAGTGTTCCCATCAGGTAAACCAGACCAAATCCAAGCACCATTGAGATGACACCCATGATAACACCAATCTTTGACATTTCGCTCTGCTTAACATAGCCTGTAGCGAAAGCCAAGGCATTGGGAGGCGTAGAGATGGGCAGTATCATAGCAGACGATGCTGCGATGGCCACACCAATGAGTACGGTACCTGTACCGCCGATGGGGTCGAGCTTGTCGCCCATAGCGCCGCAGACCACAGCCAGAATAGGCATCAGCAGTGCTGCCGTTGCCGAGTTCGAGATGAAGTTCGACAGTACGTAGCAGATGGCACCGCCAAGCAGCAGGATGAGCAATGGTGAGAATTCGCCGAAGGGAATACTCTCTACGGCATTGGCTGCCAAGCCAGAGGCGTTAAGACCGTAACCCAGTGCGAAACCACCGGCCACCATCCAAATGACTGACCAGTTAATCTGTTCGAGGTCGCGCTTATTGATAACACCCGTCAGGGCGAAGATGCAGAAAGGAACCATAGCAACAGTATTGGCGTTGATTCCCGTGAAACGGTCGGAAAGCCAGAGTACTACGGTGAGGATGAATGTAAAGATGACCACCTTCGAATGGAAACCCTTTTGCATGCTACCGTCAATCTTCAGCTCGACAGTCTTCTGGCTGAACGGGAAGAACTTCAACAGCAGGCGCCAGCTGATGAACAGCAGGACTACCACCAGCGGGAACATAAACATCATCCACTGACCAAAGCCAAGACCCATATTCAAACCCTCAGGATCGTTCAGGTATTTCAGGGCGATATTGTTGGGAGGCGTACCGATAGGCGTACCCATACCACCAAGGTTGGCGGCTACGGGGATAGACATCGCCAATGCGATGCGGCCCTTGCCCTCAGGTGGCAACTGGCGGAATACGGGTGTCAGGAACGTCAGCATCATAGCGGCGGTGGCTGTGTTCGATACGAACATGGAGAACAGGCCCGTTACCAGCAGGAAACCTAACAGAACCATTTCGCTCTTGGTGCCAAAAGGCCTCAACAGCACCTTAGCCAATTGAGCGTCGAGACCTGTCTTCGTAGCAGCGATAGCCAGCACGAAACCACCGATGAACAACATGATAACAGGGTCGGCAAAGCATGCCATCACGCCCTTGTAAGAAAGCAACTTGCCTACCTCTTCCTCGTTCACCATCGGGGCGATTCCACTGTCCGTACAGAACAGCAACATCAAGACCATAATGGCGATAGATGTAGCCCAAGAGCTGACAATCTCGAGAATCCACATCAGAGTGGCAAAGGCAAAGATAGCGATGACGCGTTGCTGGACAATGGTCAGATTCTGGATGCCAAACCACTCGGTAGGCATATTCCAAAGTAATAATGTCACGAATGCTACCAAAGCAATCTTGATAACACGTTTGGTACCATCCTCTGGATGATACTTTCGCTGATGGCGCATCTTGTGATACGTCTCAACGAGGTTAAATCCTTCGTAAATGTGAAACATCTTTTAGTTCTATTATTCTAATGATTCTGGGTTTTATTTTTCGAGCCACAAAGGTAGTAAAAGTTTATGTTTTAGCACAGAAAGAAAAGAAAAAAAAGAGCATGAACTTTCATTTACACCTGTCTTTTTTTCTTCTGCCCATCTTACTTTCAATACTTTGCAAGGTGGACTTTGCAAACCGCACTATTTATAAGATGATTCCCAAATTATCATAAATTCCCAGGCAAAACAGCATCGCTTTCGGATTTTTTTCATATATTTGTCGGCATGAAACGCATGTTAATGTCATTTGCGGTGTGTTGCGGCATGACTGCTGCCTTCGCACAACAGTATCAGGTGCCCGTATCCGAACAGCATGAGAAGATGCAGACAGGCAAGTATCAACCCACATGGGAGTCTTTAGTGACCCATCAGACACCCGAGTGGTTCCGCGATGCCAAGTTTGGTATCTGGGCACACTGGGGACCGCAGTGTGTCGAGGGCTCTGGCGACTGGATGGCTCGTTCCATGTATATAGAGGGCAGCCGTGAGTACAAATGGCATATTGAACACTACGGCCATCCCTCAGAGTTTGGTTTCAAGGATATCCTGCCCCTCTTCAAGGCCGAGAAGTGGGATCCCGAGGCCCTTGTCGAACGCTATAAACGCTGTGGCGCCCAGTATTTCTTCGTGCTCGGCAATCACCACGACAATTTCGACCTTTGGGATTCGCAGTATCAGGAGTGGAACTCTAAGAACATCGGTCCCAAGAAGGACATCCTCGACGGTTGGGCCAAGGCTGCCAAGAAGGCCGGACTGCCTTTGGGTATCTCCTTCCATGCCGACCATGCCTGGACGTGGTACGAGCCTGCCCAGCGTTACGACCAAAGTGGACCGAAGGCTGGCGTGTATTATGATGGAAGAAGCAAGAAGGAAGATGGAAAAGGCAAATGGTGGGAAGGACTCGACCCGCAGAAACTCTATGCACAGAACCACCCCATGAGCGACCGTTCGTGGAACAACGGCCAGATTCACCGTCAATGGGACTGGTCGAATGGTGCCTGTCCGCCGTCACAGGAGTTCGTCACCAATTTCTATGACCGCACGCTCGACGCCATCAACCGTTATCAGCCCGACCTCATCTACTTCGATGTCACCGTACTGCCCTTCTATCCCCTCAGCGACTGTGGCTTGAAGATTGCCGCACATCTTTATAATAAGAACGCGCGAGGCGTCGTCTTTGGCAAGATACTCTCTGAAGACCAGAAGAAAGCCCTCACATGGGATGTGGAGCGTGGTGCACCCAATAAGCTGATTGACATTCCCTGGCAGACGTGCAACTGCATTGGCGGCTGGCATTACAATACAGGCATCTATGAGCAGGGACGTTACAAGAGCGCTGCACAGGTGGTTACTCAACTTGTGGATATCGTCTCGAAAAACGGCAACCTGCTGCTGAGCATTCCGCTTCGCGCCGACGGCACCTACGACGAGAAGGAGTCCAAAGTCCTCGACGACCTCGAGGCATGGATGAGCGTCAATGGTGAGAGCATCTTCGGCACCCGCCCTTGGGTGAAGTTCGGCGAGGGTCCTGTCGCTGAAAAGGACATCAAGATCAACGCCCAAGGCTTCAACGAAGGCATGTATAGCCATCTTGACGCTCGCGACGTCCGCTTCAACCAAACAAAGAAGTACCTTTACGCTACAGCTCTCGGCTGGCCGGAAAGCGGACAACTCGTCATCAAGTCGCTCGCTAAGGGCAATCCCCACTTCAAGAAGTCCATCACCAGCGTCTTTCTCCTTGGCTACGGCAAGCTCAAAGCCCGCCAGACCCCCGATGGTCTTGAAGTACAGCTACCCAAGCCCTGCAATCAGATTGCACCCGTCTTAAGAATCAACAAATAGCATCCACACGCTATTGTATATTTGGCCACCCGTCTGCCGTCCAGGAGATAGGACGCTGGATGAGCAGGGCGGCACCGTTCTGAGTAGCGCTGTAGCCATGACAGATGAAGATGTCCTCGCCGTCGAAGGTGTAGGCGGCACAATGGCCTGCAGCCTCCCACTGCGTCTTGTCGCCCTCCAGGAAGATGGTGCCGCCACCCTCAGCCATATCCTTGCCGTTACGGTCGAGGTAGGGGCCGTCAATGGTCTTACTACGTCCTACAGCCACACGGTAGTTCGACTTGGCACCGCGACAGCAGTAATCCCACGACACAAAGAGGTAGTAGTAGCCACCGTGCTTGAAGATGAAGGGCGCCTCGATGGCATTCGTGCCAGCATATTTCGATGTGGGGTTAGGCTCCGCCGACTTGTAGTTAGGGTCGTAGCGGCGGGCAATGGTGCGCGGCTTCTGACCCTTGGCGATATGCATCGTTGTGTCCAACTGGGCTATTTGTATGCCGTCCCAGAACGAACCCCAGACGAGCCATGGCGTGTCGGTGGCATCGTCGATGACGAAGTTCGGGTCTATGGCGTTCCAGTTATCACGCTTCTCACGTGAGGTCACAATGCAGCCCTCGTCCTTCCATAGGTTGGCAGCCAGCGAACGGCTGCTGAGCAGACCGATGGCCGAGCCGTTCTTGCCGAAGGTAGAGCAGCTGTAAGCCAGCCACCAGCGACCATGCCACTGGATGACATCGGGTGCCCAGACGTGGCTGCGGAATCCTGGCACGGAGTCCGTTGTCCAACCAGGAATGACGGTCATCACGGGCTGCCGCGTCACCGTCCATGTCCGCCGGTCTTTCGAAGTCATCCGCTGGATGCCCATACCCGTACTATAAATATAGTAGGTGTCACCCTCCTTAGCCATCACGGGGTCATGAACCATTGGTGTCTCCGTCTGAAAGCTCTCGGTCCTCATACGATGGGGCTGCTGTGCCAGCATCGTAGTTGCAAGGCACAGCAGACTGAGGAAAATAGTAAGTCGTTGTCTCATTTTTTTGATGTTGTTTGTTTGTGGGTGCAAAGATACGAAAAAAGCTTGTAAGAGCGAAGCGATTTGGGAAGATTAACGCAATTCGGCCTGTAATAAAGGCAAGACGGGGAAGAGCGAGGAAGTTTAATTTGGGTCAAATAGCAAATTGGGGAGGATTGGTGAAGGAGTTAGGTTGCCAAATCGTAACCCAATTGAAGACCTTGGAGACGAGGTAATCGACAACGTAAATTGGTACAGAATGACGCACCTTTCACTGCCCATTTTTAAATGTACCGAATTCGGTATAATTAAAAATGAGATTGTAGAGGTCTGTTCGGCTTTTGTTTATTTGGGCGCGAAGGTAATTCGTAATCATCAAATAGGCTCATTCTGAAAATCCCCTATTGTGAAATAACAATTCAGGTAAACAAAAGCCTAATATCTGTCGAGCTTGCTCATCAGAAAGCAGACAAGCATCTTTGTGTGGCACTCCACAGAAAAGTGCGTATTAGCTACACCCTTCTATAGAACATCATTGTGGAATTGCAAGCTGAAATTAATGCGGAAAGATGCCATATCAAGAGAAAAGACTACTCTTTTTCTTAATTTATGTTCACGAATTATCACATCCTCGATTTTTTTAATTATATTTGCGCACAGAACGCCCAATGCTGGGCAAAAATAACTAAAGCAACATGGTGATAAACTATAGAATAGTATGACAGCGAAAGAATTGAATATAATAGACAATAATGAATACCAGCAGTGGTTACAGCAATTGTGTACAGAAATAGACAAGCAGCGGCTGAAGGCAGCTATGCAACTCAATGCCGCTACGCTTCAGCACTACTGGTGGCTAGGCAATGATATCATCCGTCAACAGAAAGAGCAAGGATGGGGTGCAAAAGTCATTGATCAACTATCAGTAGATTTACAGAAACGATACGGAAATGACAGTGGATATTCCATACGTAACTTGAAGTACATGAAGCAGTTTGCTGAAGAATATCCAGACTTCCCATTTGTGCAAGTGCCACTTGCACAAATACAAGAGATGCCAATTTTGCAAGCGCGACTTGCAAAATTCACCATTTCAGCAGATGGAGAGTTTGTGCAAGTGCCGCTTGCACAAATCACATGGTATCACCATATATCTATGCTCCCTAAGGTGAAAGATATGGCCTTGAGAGCTTTTTACATGACGGAAACAGCTATTCATGGCTGGAGCCGCGACATCATGCTGATGCAGATTAGCGACAACTACCATCAGAAAGCTCAGGCGCTGCCCAATAATTTCAGCACGACTCTTCCACCTGTGAACAGCGACTTGGCAAAAGCCGTATTCAAAGACCCATATAACTTTGGATTTGTTGACATGGCACAGGTAAAACAAGAGAAGGATTTGGAAGACCAACTTGCAAGTAAGATAACTGATTTCCTCTTGGAATTGGGTAAGGGCTTCTCCTATGTAGGTAGGCAATATCCACTTAACATTGAAGGCGAGGACAATAAGATTGACCTGATGATGTATCACACCCGCCTGCATTGCTATGTGGCCATCGAACTGAAAGCCAAAGAATTTAAGCCAGAATACCTCAGCAAACTCAACTACTACATATCCGCTATCGATGACTTGGTCAAAATGCCTGAAGATAACCCAACAATCGGCCTGCTGCTGTGCCGTACAAAGAGCAATACAAAAGTCGAGTATGCTCTTCGCGGCTTGACCCAGCCATTGGGTGTTGCAGAATACCAGACCACCAAGATGATAGAAGAACTGAAATCAGAACTCCCTTCTATTGATGACCTGGAGAGAACACTTGAGAAATAGATTAAGAATTGAAATACCCAAAAGCGTGACAGGGGACAGTGAAGAACCAACTAAGAAAACTTTCACCAGATGAAGTAAGGTGATGGTTAGATTAAGATTGGCGATGCCAGAAGTGTCATCTTGACATCGCCAATCTCCAAAGCTTGAAACATTACCGATAACAGATACCATCAATGTTATGAGTTATTTCTCCGAGAAAACACTCAACCACTTACGGCTACAGCAAGGCTTGTCTTCTCCTCATCGCCAGCGCAGTCTTGACATTACGCTGGCGTTCAAACTGACGCTGACGTATGGCAAGTATCACCTGATGATGGACTACAGACGGTTGGCTATGTGCAAGCATCAGATGACGTACCAGGAGGCAGAACGCCAGGCGGAGATGATGAACCAGATAACCATCGTACACCATTCGGCTGCGGACTTCCTCGATACGCCAGACGACAGGGTGAACGAGTCCATCGACACGTATAAGGAGTATAAGAGGTTGTTAGAGGAATATAGCGACGAAGAAATGTTTGCGACACTGTCGCAAACATTAACGTGGAGTCATTTTTTGGAACTCGTTACCATAGAAGATAATAACAAGCGATTGTTCTATCAACAGATGGGCATTGCTGAGCATT
>JAEEGG010001021.1_pt1 | contig 79102 bp, 68 predicted proteins | sample 9134161 | NCBI WGS metagenome assembly JAEEGG01 (sample SAMN16246543, study PRJNA631951) | gut metagenome | biome: gut microbiome; feature: rumen; material: CR-attached | host: Bos | place: Iran: Karaj | collected 2018-10
GCCTTCGAAGAAACGGAGGATGACGGCATCGTAATTGTTCTCTATCTCATTGCAGGCATCGAGATCAACACAGCCGTCATTCATGAACTGCGTTATCTTCTCGAGAGAAGGGCGGATATACTCGCCTGCCGAAGCATCAAATGAATTGAGTTTATTGACTGCTTCTGCGTCATTTGCAACTGTCTCGAAAAAGAAAGGATATATCGCCAAAGTGAAAAGTGATGTCGTTTCTTTCCGGGTGAATCCCATCATAGGGTTTTTATAACCCTTTTCACGAAAAGCATTACACACCTTAACCATTTCCTGATAGTTGGTCGGAACTTCCAGGCCTTCCTTTTCGAAAAGGCTCTGGTTCACGAGCATACCGTATGTATTGGAAAAGACCGGAACCATCGGCAGCGTCCCGTCGCCGGTCTTGAGAATGACGTTACCGCGGAGGCAGTTCAGATCAAGTCCAAGCGCAGGATCAGCCAGATTCTCGGCATGATCAATGGAAGCTTTGTATTGCTCACGGCCATACATCCAGGAGTAATTGACATAGATATCCGGGGCATCGTTTCCGTTCAGGACAGTGCCGATCGTGTTGTTATAGTCATCAATCTTCGTATACACCAGTTTCACATTGGGATAATAAGCATTGAAGCGTTCAAATTCGGTCTCGAGCGCCTCAAAGTTGTCGTAACCTCCGGCAATCTTTATGTTGCAGCTGATGGAAGTATCCAGAGCAGGCTTGAAACCCATCTGCTCCGGTTCTTTCTGTTTACCGGCGCTGCAGGAAGTCATACCAAGCATCATCATCACTGATAAGATCACACATATCGCTTTTTTCATATCTGTACTCTTTCCTCCTTGATCCTGCGTATTTCCTTGATAACCAGCTTAATATCCACAGGCTTGGCAATATGTCCGTTCATCCCTGCGTCCATGCACTCCATGATGTTCTCGGAAAATGCGTCCGCCGTCATGGCAACGATCGGGATGGATGCTGCCCACCGTTTTTTAAGTTTCCGGATAGCCCGTGTTGCATCGAGACCATTCATTTCAGGCATCTGCACATCCATAAAGATAAGCTCATACCTGCCCTTTTCGGCTGAACGCATCTTATCCACACAGAGCCTGCCGTTCTCCGCCCGTTCAGTGGTTATTCCAAACATAGCGAGCATGGCAGATATGATCTCCCAGTTAATATCATTATCCTCTGCCACAAGAATATTCAGGCCCTGCAGATCTGAATAATCATCCTCTGGTTCAAGTGATTCAGGTTCTTTTCCGATCAGCTGATTTATCTTGTCATAAAGCGTGGACTTGAAAAGAGGTTTGCTGACGAAGCCATTTGCTCCCGCCGCCTTTGCCTTATCTTCAATATCCGACCAATCGTAGGCGGAAATCAGGAGTATCGGAACATGCGTACCTATCTCCGAACGGATTCGACGGATTGTTTCAGGTCCATCTATGTCAGGCATTTTCCAGTCAACTATGATGACATCATAATCTCGGCCAGCTTGATGCCTGTGATCAATCATTCCAAGGGCTTCAAGTCCATTATTTGCCTGTTCTGCCGAAGCACCAAGAGACTGGAGAGTCTCCGTCGCCGTCTGAAGCATAGACTCATCATCGTCAACTATCAGAACGTCTATTGCCTCGAGTCGCATATCTTCACGCTGTCTATCAGCCAAAGGAATATCGAGCACGACAGTAAATGTAGTTCCCTTTCCCTGCTCGCTCTGGCAGTCTATCGTTCCGCCGATCAAATCGACCATCTGCTTTGTTATGGCAAGTCCAAGGCCTGTTCCCTGAATGCTGTTAACACGACTATCTACCTGCCTGGAAAATGGTTTATACATATTCTCCATAAATTCCGGACTCATTCCAATTCCAGTATCTGTTACAACATAAGTAAGCTTTACACAGTCAGGCACGTCGCTCTTCTCCTCGCGGAGATTCACACCTACACGTCCACCAGGTTCAGTATATTTAATAGCATTTGAAAGGATGTTTATATAGATTTGATTCAGACGGAGCTGGTCTGCATATAAATATTCCTTTTCTATCTGATTAATGTTGAAGCTGAAATCAATATTCTTTTCTTTGATCATTGGCTGAGATATATTTACAAGATTCTCAACTGTTTCCACTATGGAAAAAGTCAGTGGGTTCAGTCTCAGTTTGCCGCTTTCCACCTTCGATATATCCAGGATATCATTGATAAGTGTCAAAAGGTGATTGCCGGCAAGATTGATTTTCCGTAGGCTTTCCTTCGTCGACTCAACATCTCCGACATTCTTCTCGGCAATCGTTGTTAATCCTATGATTGCATTCATTGGTGTACGGATGTCATGGGACATCGTAGAAAGGAAATCTGTCTTGGCTTTGTTGGCAGATTCAGCCTTTACAGCCGTCATCTGAAGACGTTTGTTGAGATACATCATATAGAACAGGTCACTGAGAAACAAAACGAGTAAGCCGACCGAAACCACCCCGAATAGTACCCAGTTGCCATTTTTGACATTTAAGTCTTCAGCTGGAACGAGGCCTAGAAGTGTCCAGTTAGAAGTAGTTGAAACAGGGGTATAAGCGAGTATACATTCCTGTCCATGTGAATTAAGCATTGAAACAGAACCTGTCGTCGAAGTAATCCTATCAATCAGAATCTTCGATGATTCAGGATCCGTTGTATTATAGGATTTGTAGAATTCAAAGAAATTAGAGTTCTTGAAGCTGGAGCCCTTGAGAATGTAATCACCATTCTCATCAATCATGGATAATTCTGCTTTTACCAGCTCTGTCTGAGGGAAAACCCATTTCTGTTCCAGTTCCGAGACAGGGATAACTCTCAGCAGAACTGCAGGATATTCAGAATTTGTTGCTGGATCAAGTAATGTGATTTTATTGCAGAAAGCCAGTGATTGCTCGCCATTCATCGGATTGGTATATGCGCGGGTTATGTTGATGGATTCGCCTATTTCATCAATCCACTCAACATTTTTCAGAAAGCCTAACACTTCATAAGAAACTTCGTAATCATCTGTTGTACCCAGCTTCGGGCGTGTTGAGAGACCTGTGAGCGTATCAAGCGAAATCAAATGCGCAGACGTGTCCTTAAGAACGTGTGAACTACGGATATACTCGGTCGCATCTTCTATTCTCATGTACCGACCATTAATATATTGCGCCCAAACGTCACATATCCGTTGCTCGCCTTCCAGATAATTCTCTGTAACGCGCTCCATAGTAACCGTTGTATTCTCAAAGTGTGCTATCTGCATCTGGTATGAAGCTTCACTTTCATACCTGGAGTAGAGAACCACAAAGATTAATATAGCAGCCATAATTATCACATTGGCTATGATAATCAAAGTTCTTTTCATATTTTGCTTATCTCTCCAATCATCGTATATATACGACACCCCGCATATACAAACAATACCACAACCTCGTCATTTCACAAGAGTTTTTATTCCATCCTTACTGTGACACTTGGTCAGACAGACTAAAAATGATAGTCAAGCAAAAAGCAAAATCGATCCATTCGATCTGCATCCATCATCGTTCGGACCACGCGGCATGGATTGTAAACAGCCATACTATGAGGGAGATATCCCTCGTGACGACGCAGACTGCCTCTTTTCCTGAATGGCATTCAGCATCATATGACGCACCTTTTTTGCGGATTCTTCAATGGTCAGTGTTTTTGCCAAATCAATATATCTTTGGCCCATTGTGGGCAGCTCATCCTGATGTTCAAACCAATAATCTATTTTGCTGGCCAGTTCCTCCACATTTCCTGCTTTAAACCGGTTCTTTTCTGTTATGGCGTAAGCAGAAGTGGAAGACAACTCACTGTCAGCGATCAGCGGCACAGTGCCCTGGGCGAAGGATTCCATGCAGCTCATGCCTTCGATCTCTACATTGGCGCAGTGCACATACAGATCAGCACGACGGACCTCCTTTAAAAGCTCCTTCTGCGTGTAAAACCTCATGATTGGCGGGTTGGGCAGAGACTGCCCAAACGCCCGGTATTGATCTTCAAGTGGTCCCCTCCCGGCCAGAATCAACTGGATGTCAGCAGCATGGTGGCAAGCGAGGATTGCCTTCATCAGCGTCATTTGATCTTTTTCATTGGAATATCGGCCCACGCTGATGACCGTAAAGCAGTCATTTTGTGAAGTACTGGGAAGGTCAGCGATGATATCCGACGGAATGCCGTTGGATATTACACAGAGTTTTGAACGATATCCGCATTTTTCCAGCCGTTCCCTTACCTTCTCCGTGGGGCACTGGATGGCACTGCAGTATTGAAAGACGCCCCAGCGGAACACATTCATGATATTGCGGTTGGAAAGCGGAAAATCAAAGATCGGCACAGAAGCTGTCATATTCTCCGGGTAAAGATGGAATGTGCCTGTGATTGGAAGCTCCATTTGAGAGGCCAGTTTTGCCGTTTCCATGCTGAGAGGGAACGGGTCTTCAATATGCACAATCTCTGCCCAGGAAAGTGATTCCAGGATGATCTGCCTGAGTGGTTTGGCAAAATGGTAGTTCTGCTGATCCATGATACCATCCACAAGTGGAATACGCATCACCGGCACAGAATACTCCGATATGCCACCGTAATCGGAGGACAGCACCCGCACCTCGTCGCCCAGCCGTTTAAACTGTTCCACAAAACGCTGGGTGGAAAGAGACAGGCCATTGCTTTGATTGAAATAGTCGCCACATACGATCAGGATATTCATATCTTTTTCTCGGTTGGCTTAACAAATCCCGATCTGCCTTCCTACAGTCAATATAAAACGCCTCCGAAGAATGTAACCGTATTCGCGCCGTTCATATATTTGATTCCGGAATATATCCAGGTCTAATCTGTTCGCAAGGAACATATCCAAGATTTTCGTTTGTTGAAATACTATGATAGGCTGATTCTTCTATATTCCCATTTCTGAATAGATTATATTCGATAAGAGAAGACACTTGTTCAATATATCGCTCTATATCATCTGAATACTGTTTTGCTACTTCATTGATATGGCTGTATTCTCGTACAGCAGCGTCCCTCTGTCTTCCCTACATACTTTCACTGAGTTAATTTAGTTTTCAGACACTTCCGCATCTGCTGTTTTCAGCCGGTATCCTCGCCTATCCCTACCAATCGTCCTATAATACCGAGATTTATCTTCATACATCATCTCATCCGCTGTTCTGGCGAGTTCAGTTATTCCATAACCCGGATATTCGGAAGAACCGGCAAGACCACAGGAAATTTGCAGTGTGACGCCGTTGTCTTTTGACCATTCCTCTGTGTTTTTTTCAACAGCACGAATCAACTCATCTACCTTCTCACGCTTCGCGGAAAGCAGGATTACGAACTCATCTCCACCAATTCTGTACTGTTTCCCCCAATCTCTAAAGCCCTTCTCAATGCACTGGGCCGCTCCGACAATCAACTTATCACCGGTCTCGTGGCCATAGTTGTCATTAATATCCTTCAATCCATTGATATCCATGGTCACGTAATACAGATCATCTGGCAAAGGCGCCTCCCTGATTCGTTTCAGATCTTCTTCATATACTCGTCTGTTAGGAAGGCCCGTAATAACGTCGATTCTTGCGTTATCTTCTTCTTGCACGATACGTTCTGACAGTTTCTTCTTTAGCATTAAAAAGCCAATGCCCAGTACAAACTGGAAAACGAAAAAAACAATACTATTGATGAGCGACGCATCAATGCCTTTTACAGATATGATGAGATATAGCATGATGGCATCCGCCAAGAGAACAATCACCGCATAAACAGACGGTATCAGTGAAAAACCAAGTGGTACGACCATAGAAAACGTCATAAACACTGAAGGATCGACTACGCCGGTGACTTGCGAGTCGAAATATGTGACGGTAAGGGCCCATCCAAAAAAGAAGACCGCACATACCGGATTTGCAATCTCGAGCAGCATGTATCTGCGTTCAATATCCCTTTTTACAAACACATTCAAACCGATATATGCAAGAGCCACGACCAGAAGAGAAGCGTAAAATAGACGATATCTCAACAGATAAGGCCCGTACAATTCGACGTTTAGGACCGAATACCCCAGCATCATAATCTCAAAAGCAGCTACGATAATCAGGGCAATCATAGAAATACCCTGGGAGGAACTGTTTAGTCCAATACGAATTTGTTTTCTTTTATCCGGTTCCACACTGTTGTTCATACGGCATCTCCTTTTTTCTTCAGACACTGCTTCGCTTCTTTTCAGGATACGATGTCATTATAATACGAGGTTTCAGCATTTCTATTTGCCGTATTACTCGAGGCAATCAGCAATTATCTGATTTTGCTATATTACTCTAATAATGTCTCATATTCTTCACGGCTGATTATACCAAAGACATGATATACATTAAACCAATAATTAGTTGATTTTCCGCCATATGGCATATTCTGTATCTTTCTGCAAGTTCTCTTTTATTCATTTCGGATTGATAATTAGAAAGTGTCTGCTACCATATATCATCCCTCTGTATCATACTCAACAGAAGATGCTTTTCTGCCCCTTCGTTTATCCTAAATAATAAAACAGTCTCAGTAAATTACTGATTTAGAAACAAATAGATAAACTGGAATGTGTGCTTCATTTGTCCTGTTTTTTGAAATCCTGTAATACTCCATACACCAAGAAGCAAATGCCTACAATGAGCGCAATCATGGCCGTTATTTTCAGTGGAGAGCCAACGTAACTTAATCCAGCTTGAAACAATGAACTATCCCAACTCGTCACACTACTCATGAAAGTCGCAGCCGCTATATATCGTGCACTTGTTAAAACGGCTGAGATCAAACAGAATATTGCACCAATGCCTTTGTTATTCATAAAAACACCTCCAACATTTGAATGTTAATAATCCATGAAAAAAACAATGACCCCCATCCGGCATCATAATCGACATCGAAGCATAAAACGAGGCTTCATTACTACCTATGATGGCAGTTTGGGAGCCATGATGCGTCTGTCTTTATTTACTACTTGACGACCATTCTTCTTTTGTAATAGAAGTAATATGCTCTGTCCGCAACAATCCCTCTATGGCACAAGGAACGTTTTCCTTCGTGTGATGATATCGGAAGCCACATTTTTCCTGAACGCGTTTTGATTTTTCATTTCCATCAAAATATCCGCACCACATTTTTTCGAGTTTCAACTCTTCAAAGCCGTATCTCATTAGCTCCCGGACCGCTTCCGGTATCAGACCTTGTCCCCAATACGGGACTCCAATCCAGTAGCCGATTTCCCCTTCAGAATCAGGAAGACCTATATTGCTTGCTTTGCCGAGCATCAGGCCGATACTGCCAACCGGCAATCCAGTGGTTTTGAGTACCACGGCATATGTTTCCGGCGCAGACAAGACTGTTTTTATGATCTCTCTACTATTTTCAACACTGGTATGCGCTGCCCAGCCCGCTATTGGTCCAACCTGTGGATCTTGTGCGTATCTATAACATTCCTCAGCATCCGTTTCTTCCCACGGACGCAGAATGAGTCTCTCTGTTTCAAACGTCATATTCTATGCTCTCTTTCTTGGCTCCCCTCCGCCGCTTGATGGCAGTGTGGGAGCCTTGGTCTGTCTGAACAATGAAGTTGGTCATTTCAAAAGTAGCTCTATTACTTGTTCATAATCCTCGTCGATCAGAGCGACAGACTCGCCATTCTCATAGCAGCCCCTAATGTACGCCTGATTATCTTCTCTCAGCTGCTGAACCGTAATATACTCGTCTTCAAACCTTGATTCAATATCAGAAGCATGTGCTTTTATCTCATCAAAATGTACATCAATGTATTTAGTCGTCATTGCAAGGCATATAAATCGAATGTTTCCCAGATACTTGTCATCAAAATCCGTCCGCCAATCAAACGGAATATAGCAGCCCTCCACAATAAGGTTTTGCTCATTCTCGATTGCGGTCTTTATCATTTCTCGGACGATTGGCCAAAGATACCCTGTTAACTCATCATCGTCTTCAGGGGTGAGATTGGTATTTCCACTCCGAATCAGTCCCATTTTCAGATGATCGATGGACAGATACGAATAATTGTATTTTTCGAGCATCTTTTGTGCCAGAAGCGTTTTTCCGGTGTGTGATGCACCTGTTATCAGGATGATCATAGTTTTGCCTTCAATTCCTCTCTAACCTTTTCCAAATCGCTGCACGTCAGGATAGGAATCAGCTCATTGATTTCTGTGATTCTTTTATCCCACCATTTGAAGCGAAGCATCAGATCGATCAATTCTTCATCAAATCGTTTTCTTATGACATTTGCCGGGTTTCCTGCCACTATGGTATAGGGAGAAATATTACTGCCGACAACACTGTTAGCTCCAATGATTGCTCCGTCGCCGATGTTTACTCCGGGAAGAATCACTGCATTCTGCCCGATCCACACATCGTTACCAATTACGGTATTACCGTAAACTCAGTACAATATGTAAACAATTAACTGTTATCAATGCTTCTTCAATGATACACATGTCTGCAAAAAAAAAGCGAACACAGTGTTGTGTTCGCTTTTTCTAAATTAATCGACTAATTAGGGAAGGACAACTTCGGCACCAGGAGCATTCTTCTTGATGCTTGCGATACCATTCAAACAGTTCTTTTCAGTCTTGTAGCCTTCGCCAACTGCAATAACCTGACCATTGCTGGCCTTCAATCGGAATCTGAATTCGCCTGCTTTGTCCTTGTAAACTTCGAATTTAGGATTCTTTACCGGTTCATAACCTGCTACAGTCTGATTCTCGATCGGAGCTTTAGGAGCATTGGTCTGTACGCTCTTGATACCGTTCTTGCAAGTATCGATTGTCTTGTAGACTTCTGATGTTGCAATAATTTCACCATTGGTAGCCTTGAGATTGAATACGAAACCGCCATTCTTTGAATTACTGATTACAAACTTTCCCATAAAAGAACTCCTTTGTGAAAAAATCTATTGGCCGATAAAGGCCTCTTTGCGCCTATTATATATCGGTCTCTAAATAAAATAAAGAATTATTTATTAAGTTTATGAATAGAATTGTGACTGTAATTGACAAAATCGATTTTAGTCAAAAATACACCTGTATCATGTTTCATTCCAATATAAAAAAATCATTTACCTAATTTCAATAACTACGCGTTGTGATAGAATATGCATGCTATGAATACTAGTGCTAATAAAGGTACGTTTCGAATAATCGATGCGAATCTCAACCGACTTGGAGAAGCTCTCCGCTATCTTGAAGAAATTGCCCGTTTTGCCCTGGATGATGCAAGACTGTCATCTGAACTGAAAAACCTGAGACACAAGGTTTCAGTTACAAACCCCGACACAAAAAAGACATTCGTTAATGCGAGAGACGAACAAAATGATGTCGGATTTGATATGAAATATGAAGTTCAGAACCGCACCTTCTATCAAAGCGTGGTCGCGAATTCAAGACGAGCAGAAGAAAGCTTAAGAGTTCTTGAGGAGGTCGCAAAAATCCCTGGGTCACAGATAGAATCCGGTTTATTCCAGGAAATGAGATTTCAGGTCTATTCCATTGAAAAACAATTGTTATCCCGTTTAACAAGACTGGATAGTGTACAGCTACTGACAGGCCTCTATGTTGTCCTGGATACAGATGTGCTGAATGGACGGGATCCGCTCAAACTGACAAATGAAATTCTGAGAGCGGGAACAAAAGTCATTCAGCTCAGAGCTAAAGATTATGAAACCAGAGATTTTATTGAACTGGCTGAAAAACTGACAAAGCTCTGTCACAGACACAATGCCCTGCTCATTATAAATGACAGATTGGATGTTGCGCTGGCAGCTGATGCAGACGGACTGCATGTCGGGCAGTCGGACATGCCGGCAAAGACTGCACGTGAATTGCTGGGAATAGACAAGATACTAGGGGTATCTGTCTCACACATTGAGGAAGCCAGAAAGGCAAAAATAGACGGAGCAGATTATATCGGAGTCGGCGCGATATATGCCACCCCATCCAAGACCGATGCTGTCGTGACAGGCAAAGAACTGATATCTGATATACGCAAGGAATTAGACATACCGATCGTTGCAATCGGAGGAATCAAAAAAAGCAATGCCAGGGAGCTCATTGATCTCGGAGCAGATTCAGTTGCGGTGATCAGTGCCGTTTTATGCGCAGAATCCCCTCTTCAGGCAGCGATAGATCTGATAAAAACGATCAGTAAAAAATAGTTTAAAAACAGGAAAAGATAATGGAAATACAGGAACAGCTTGATAGAATCTCTGAAGAAATAAGACAGGAGTTCATCGAACAGGATGCTGCCAGGGAATTCACCATCACTAAATCACGTGAGATCATAAGATATGCATCAAAAACAATCAGAGCGATCCATCGTCACGAGTTTGATGATGCAAAGATCCAGATCGAAAACGGAAAAAAACTTCTGGATGAATGTGTCGCCCATCTCAGCTCCGTGAACGAGATACAGAACACTCACTATCTGTGGGATGCGCAGAAGGAATTTGCAGAATCAAATCTAGTATTAGCTCTTGTCACAGGATCTGCACTGCCCACTCCAAAAGACCTCGGAATCGACAATTCGGCATATCTCAACGGACTGGGAGAAGCCGCAAATGAGCTTAGAAGATATATCCTTGACGGATTCCGTGCCGGAGATTTTTCACGTGGTGAAGAATTGCTCAACAGCATGGACTGTGTATATAACGTCCTGGTAACCATGGACTTCCCTGATGGTATTACAGGCGGACTCAGAAGAACTACTGACATTCTGAGATCTGTTATGGAAAAAACCAGAAGCGATATCACTCTTACTATTCAGCAGAAAAGACTCGAAGATCTGCTTCAGAACAAGCAATAACAACCGAAAAATACGAATAAGTAGTCAAAAAAGCCATTTGATAGTAAAATAGCCTTTGTTCTATAAAAATCTTAATCGGAGGTAGAATAAATTTTGGAAGGAATTTGGATTTGGCTAACCGTTATCGTCGCCATCCTCGGCATTGGTGTAGCTGCCTACTTTGCATGGTGGGTAACCAAGCAGAAGGAAGGCGATAAGGTCGCTGTAATCGCTAAAGCCATTCGTGAGGGCGCTAGCGCATTCCTCGGCCGTGAATACAAATTACTCGCAATTTTTGTTGCAGTAGTATTCATCATTCTCACTGTTGTTCCATCCCTCGGATGGAGAGTTGGCGTAACATTCCTCTTCGGTGCTATAACATCCGGTCTGTCCGGTTTTATCGGCATGAAGATTGCTACCAACTCAAACTCACGAACTGCCACTGCTGCTGAAAAGAGCCTTAACAGCGGTCTTAAAGTCGCATTCCGCGCCGGCTCAGTTATGGGTCTTTCCGTTGTAAGCATTGGTTTACTCGGTTTAAGTATTCTTTTCCTGGCTTTCTACAACACTGATCAGTTCCTGGCAATCATCCCTGCCTATGGCTTCGGTGCTTCAACCGTAGCTATCTTCTCCCGTGTCGGCGGTGGTATTTTCACCAAAGCTGCTGATACCGGTGCTGATATCGTAGGTAAGGTTGAACAGAACATCCCTGAAGACGATCCCCGAAACGCTGCTGTTATCGCAGACTGCGTCGGTGACAACGTAGGTGATGTTGCCGGTATGGGCGCTGACCTTTTCGAATCATATGTTGATTCAATCATCGCCACCGTTACCCTCAGTGCTGTTGCACTCATAGCAGGTGAATCAGGAACAACACTCGTCGGTTCAAAAGAACTTGCATGTGTTCTTCCCATGCTGATCGCAGGTGCAGGTATCATTGCATCATTGATCGGTATCTTCCTCGTTCGTGTAGGCGAAAAATTACAGATGACTGCCCTTCTCAATGCACTTCGAAAGGGTACCTGGTCCGCAGCCATTCTTGCTGCAATCTTTGCATTCCTGATTGTCTGGTTCCTCGATGTTAATCTGAACATCTTCTGGGCAATCTTAAGCGGTCTGGTTGCCGGTGTACTCATCGGTGAATCCACCAACTACTACACTTCTTACGTTTACAATCCTACCAAGAATGTTTCCAAATCAGGTCAGACCGGTGCCGCCACAGTAATCATCAGCGGTTTCGCTAATGGTTTAATGAGCACCCTTCCTCCTGTTGTCATTGTTGGTATCGCAATTCTTCTTGCCCACTACTTCGGCGGTGTATACGGCGTTGCAATCGCAGGTGTCGGTATGCTTGCCACTTTGGGTATCCAGGATGCAACTGATGCATATGGTCCTATCGCAGATAACGCAGGCGGTCTGGTCGAAATGTCAGGCTTACCTCACGAAATCCGTGATCGTACCGATGCTCTTGATTCATTAGGCAACACCACTGCTGCAACCGGTAAAGGTTTCGCAGTCGGTTCTGCTGCTCTTACTTCACTCGCACTTCTTCTTTCATACACTCAGGCAGTCGGCCTTAAAGCTGATGAAGTCAACCTGCTTGATGCAAATATCATCGTAGGTCTCTTCCTCGGTGCTTTGCTCCCTGCAGTATTCTGTGCTCTGACAATGAATGCTGTCGGCAAGACCGGCTACTCAATCGTCAATGAAGTTCGACGACAGTTCAAGGAAATCCCCGGTCTTCTTGAAGGTAAAGCAAAAGCTGATTACAAACGATGCGTCGACATCTGTACCCGTGATTCACTCAAAGAGATGATCCTCCCCGGTGTTATCACAGTTCTGTCACCTATCGTCATCGGCTTCGTACTTGGCAAACAGGGTCTTGCCGGCTTCCTTACAGGTTCAACCGTAGTCGGTTTCATCCTTGCCATCACCTTCTCCAACGCCGGCGGTTCATGGGATAACGCTAAGAAATATGTTGAAACTGGTGCATTCGGCGGTAAGGGATCCGATACTCACAAATCTACCGTTATTGGTGACACCGTCGGTGATCCTATGAAGGACACCTCCGGTCCTGCTCTCAACATTATGATCAAGTTAGCTTCAATCATCGCAGTAGTTCTTGCTCCTGTCATCGCTAACTTCACCGGCTTATTCTAATTCTGATTATCCGGTATATTTCAAAAGGCATGTTCTCCGAAGAACATGCCTTTTTTGTATCTTTTATCATACAAATAAAATGATAAGGAAGAAGATATCTGACAGGCTGAACCAGAGCCCACTATAACCAAAATCAGACAATAAAACCTTTGTCAAAGGTAAATGAGTACATCTCTCTGAAACTGTCTCAGAAACAGGAAACAGCAGGAACTATTTCAATGCTTCAAGTTTTGATTCTATGACGGAAAGACTTGAATAACCGACATGTATCTCTGCCAGCTGCCCGTCAGGAGCAATATAAACTCCGGTCGGATAAGTATTGATACCATAATGTCTGGTAATGCTGACGTTATAATCCAAGAGCATCGGGAAATCAAGATTTTGCTCAGCAACCCATTCCCTGAGTTTTTCCTCGGACATTTCCCGGTAATAACCGGGAGTAACTACCGACAGAACAACATAATTATCTCCGGCATTTATTCTGTTGGCAAAAGAATTGAATTCCTGAATATTGACGATACAGTACGGACACCAGGTCGTCCAGAAATCGATGTATACGGGTTTGCCGCGGTAATCTGACAAAGTCACAACGTCTCCGTTCATTGCCGGAAGAATAAATTCTTCAAGAGCCATATTATTATTTGGAGATGATTCATTGTTGCCGGAATTATCCGGAGCTACAGCGCTGATGGAAGAAAAGATCATCCACAGACCCATCAGAGCAATAATTACTCCGCCTATTTTCTTAATTATTGGAAGATATTTAGTCAAGCCTTTAATCCTGGCTATCAATGTTGCTGACCCTGCACTCAGTACGAGGAAAGGAATACTCAGTCCCAATGCATATATGAAGAGAAGAATGCCTCCCTGCAGAACATCACCATTCTGTGCAGTCATACCAAGCACAGTGGCAAGTACAGGTCCGACACACGGAGTCCATCCGAATGAGAACATTACACCAAGCAGAAATGCCCACCAGATACCTTTGCTGGCAGCCTTGCTCATATCGAAACGTTTTTCCTGCATAAGGAAAGGAATATTGATGATTTCTGCATACTGAAGTCCGAAAATGAATACAATTATTCCACAGGCAATCGTGAAGTAAACGCTGGACAGAGCTTTACCTATGGCACCGGCTCCAAATCCGAGAAGAACAAATACGACACAAATGCCGGCTACAAAGAGCAGAGTCTTCAGCAGCTTTGAAATCAGTCTGGTCCTGTAAGGAGTTTCTTCCGGCAGATCATCTGAAGCAAAGTAGCCGATGTATACGGGAAGAAGCGGGAAAATACATGGGGAAAAGAAAGAAAGCAGACCTGCAGAAAAAGCAGATGCAATCATTCCAAAACTCAGTGATCCCATAATGTCCCCTTAAAACTCATTTGATATCATTGTAGCAACTGAATCAGATTATTGGTAAAGGATAATCATTGCTTAATGACAAAAGGATTGGAAGATCTTTCTATTTGAATGCTGCTGGACGGTCCGTGTCCGGGATAAACAATTATCTCATCAGGATATCCCATTATCACATCATTGACACTTTTAATGATCTCATCATAGTTTCCGCCGATGTAATCTGTTCTTCCAATACTGCCTCTGAATAAAGTGTCGCCTGTAAACAGCAGACCATAGGTAGAAAAACAGACTCCGCCCGGAGTATGTCCCGGAGTATGTCTGGCGGTAATCTGAATACCGCCTCCCAATCCTAAAACATCTCCGTCTTCCAGTTTCTGATCAACAGGCTGGATCTTCATTTCACCATATCCAAGAAGCCTACGCATTGTAGGATCTGCATATAGATCAATATCGTCCTTATGCATGCATATTCTTGCTTCAGGATATTTCTGTTTAAGTTCAAATACTGCTCCGTAATGATCGGGATGAGCATGAGTAAGAAGGATCAGAGAAGGAGTTTTACAGTCATCAGTAAGGATTTTATCGATCTTTTCAAATTCGTCACCGGGATCAATAACAGCACAGAACATCGCATATTCTGCACCTACCAGATAACAGTTTTCCTGGAGAAATCCTACCTGTATACGTTTTAAATACATGATGCTGAGATTTTAGCATAAAAAAACGTTTTGGCTTACATCTGTCATTAACGATGTTATTTGCCGATTTCTCTTCGGTACGTCAGCGTTAAAAAAATGACAGCTATAATGGTGAGAACACCGAAAGCTTCATAAACAAGTATGTAATCACCGAAGCGTTCATAGAATAAGCCGGGAATAACTCCAAAAAGTATGCCGCCAATAGCTATGACAATTTGGAAGACCTTAAGTGTTCTTTCATAACTGGGGGCATCAGACAATTCAACTGCCCATAATGATATGCCAACAGTTGTTACCGTAAAGCCCAAACCAAACATGACACTTACAGCAAAACAAGGCCACAAAGAGTCCCCATTCATGAAGAAAGTAGTAAAACAACCACCAATAATGATGAGATAAAGTATCTGTGAAGCACGTTTTGTACCGAAATAATCAACTATCTCTCCGAAGACAAGCTTAGCAAAAATAGAAGAAAGACCAAAGACGCTTAACATCAAAGATCTGATATCCCCTCCATATCCGGTAGACTCTGCCAGAACGCTAATATGCCCTATACCAGACTGTGCAACGCCACAGGTGAGAAACAGTGTCAAGAGAATCAGTACAAGCCCCAGATTTGACATTTGCTTCGTATTGAAGTTCATTGTCTTGATCTTTGAATTGTTTTGATCTGTATAAGGCTCAAGGCCGAATTCCGCAGGATCATTGCGGAGGAAAATAATCATCAGCAAAGCTACAAACATCGTAAAAGCAGCAAGGACAAGATATGTATTGGAAAGACCGACAGCATTCAATACTTTTTCCATGATCGGCGGTAATATGACACTGGCAAGACTACTGCCAATGGTAGCGATTGCCATAGCAACGCCCAAATGATCTTTAAACCATTTCTTTACTAAGATGGATACAGGAACGAGGCCACCGAGTGCATAACCTACCCCGCCTACTGCAGTTGCAACCTGATACATCAATGCAGAATCAGATATGGAATATAAGAAAGATGATGCAGCAACGAGAATCATCGAAATAAAAAGCCCCATTCGGAGCCCCAGAACTTTAAAGTAACGATTAATAAAGAAAAGCGCCAAGAGAGAAAACACACATCTGACCGAAATAAGTGATGATCCAGCGCTGTGACTAATACCGGTCTGTTCAATATAAGGCAGAAAATAAGACAGCATATTGCTGCATATGCCCATGGAACAGAACATCGCAAGCGAGCCGAGAACGCATATAACCCAGGCGTATTTCTGACTTTTAAACAAGATACCTGATCCTCTAATTACCCCTTTTCAATGTCCGAGATTTCACAGGAGTACAATATTTTACGATTCTATTTTACGGACAGAATTAATTATCTAATATAGCACGGCGTAAAATATATATAATAGCAACCATTGTTTCAGATAAACCGCAGTCTGGTTTACATATACTTTTTTTTGCATGACAGTCATTGATTGAAAGCATGAAATCACTCATAAACTGCAGTAATTTAATACTAAATTTCGAAATATTTATTGCTAAAAAGAGGTATTTCGGTTTATAAATATAAAAGTATCACTTGAGGAGGAATAACCATGAATCTTCAGAGAACTCAGTATATCGACTGGCTTATGGAAAATGTCAACAACACCGATGTCAAAATAATCCACGGATTAAGAGGTGTCGGCAAAACAATTCTCATGAAGGAACTGTTTTATTTCTGCCTGATCTCTGCCGGAGTCAGATCTGACAGCTTTATACATATTGATGCCGAGTATCTTGCAGAACGGTATTCCCCCGACAGTGAAACCCTGCAGAAATACATCGATAACAGAATACGATTCGGATTACGCTACAGAATAATCATTGATGAACCCCAGTATATAAACGGCTACGAAAAAGTCGTTGAAAACCTGAGAAATGAGCATGACATTTATCTGGTCTCATCTTTTGATTCCATTGCCAATTCAAACATCAAGAATACTTCAGTAATACAGGTACTACCTTTATCAATAGTTGAATATGCCGCATGTCTCAAGACCAATATCAAATCGGTATTTGATGATTACACAAGGTATGGCAGCTACCCTTCTCTTGTTTATCTGAACAATGATCAGAAAGCAGAAAAACTGGCAGTCTTACGCAACAGCATCCTTAAAAAGGACATATATGATAAATACGGCATAAGAAACAAAACCTTATTCAGAGCAGTACTCAGATACCTGATCAACAATCAGGGAGATTATGTAAGCGCTTATGCCATTTCTGAGGAAATGAAGAAAAACGGTTATGAGAAAGCAACGGATGATACAGTTGCATCATATATTTCATATCTTACGGATTCACACATTTTCCAGAAAGTTAACCGTTACGATATAAAGAAAGACAGTGTCCTCAAAACGAAAAATAAGTATTATCTGACTGATGCCATGTTCGGTTATTTAAAAAGCCACACAATCGATATACAGCAGACTTACGAGAACATTGTATGCATTGAGCTGATAAGAAGAGGATTTACCCTGTATGCAGGAAAGAACAATGACAAGGAAATAAAGTTTGTAGCGATAAAAAATAATTACCGTTATTACCTGCAGGTTAGCGAAACTCTTACAGCTGCCCGGGAAAAAGAGGAAATAACTCCTTTCAGAGGACTGGATGACGGATACAAGAAGATTGTGATCACAACAGATGATGTTGAATCAGGAAGTCTTATGTTCGGATACAAACACATGAATATATGGGAATTTCTCAGCAATGATAACTCTCTGGACATGGTTTAATTGACAAGAAATTTTCACTTTGATAATATATCAAATCGTACGGCCTAGTGGTGTAGTGGTCTAACATGCCACCCTGTCACGGTGGAGATCGGGGGTTCAAATCCCCCCTAGGTCGCCATGAAGAATCCTCTTCAAAATTCCAAAGATTTTATCGATACAGTGTTATTACGTTCTCTTTTATTTCAGTACAGAATCAACAATTGACTGGGATAATTTGAACCAGGCCATTTTCATTTCATAAGGCCAGTCGTCTCTGAATTCAGGCAGTTTTTCAACAAGTGAACGTTCAAGAGGCTTAGCTGATCGGACAGATTTTTCTTGATTTTCGGACAAATTATCAGCCGTTTTGTCCGTATCATTTTCGGCATTCCGAATAGTCTTTACAGCAGTTTTCTTCTTATGATTTTTGTCTGCACCGCTTGCCAGTGTTATATAGGAATAAGTACTTCCGCCTGCAATGAATTTCATACATTTATCTGAATCCTCTTTGGAAAGACCGCAGGTTGATTTGAAATATTCATATAACTGGCTCTGAGTAGCATTGACCAGACTGAACTTCTTATTGAAAGCTGCATCATAGGAGTTAGTCAGAATCTTATTCATAATATTAATACGTTCTGAAGCATTGGACTTCAGGAATGATTTAAGTCTCTCTGTCGGGGCATCAGTATTATCGATCAGATCAAGAAACCGCATGGCATTGACCACAGCTTTTCCATTGGATCCGCTGAGCAGCTGCGACCAGCAGCTCCTGTCTATCCTGGCAGGGATTTTGTCTGCAAGAGATAAAAGAAAATTGAAGAAAGTCTTCCATGAAACACAAGGAGGATTCATATATTTAGCGGACAAATCACTGTTCATAGCCTCTTTATTCTAGACAAATCACTGTTGTTTTTCAATGAATTTTGTCCAGACAATTTTCAATTTACGGACAACTTTGGACAATTATCGACAGTTTTTGAAGGTAGCTTTGCGTGTGCGTAATAATAATGCACAAATTCACCCCGGACAAAAATCCGGAAGATGAAGAGACAGTGAGAAAGACTGGAGGAACCTGATGAAAAGACGAAATTTTGCAGCACTGGATGTAGGCAGCAGCAAAATTTGTTGTGTTATGGCTGACACTGCAGACGGCGAAGATCTCCGAATCCTCGGAGTCGGATGTGCCCCTTCTGTCGGTGTTCAGAAAGGTTTAGTCACCAATCTTGACGCAGCCAAGGTTTCGATCAAAAAAGCAATCAAAGCAGCAGAACAGTCTGCCGGCATGAAAGCAAGCAATGTATATGTAAATGCCAGCAGCAATAATATATCTTCCTTTAATAAAAGAGGCGTCATCGCCGTCAGCAACAGAAAACAGATCATCACCGAAGATGATGTGGATCGAGTTCTTGATATCGTTAAACAGACTGATGAAAACGATGAAGATGAAACCACCCTTCTCCACCTTATCCCCCAGCGATACGCCATCGACAAGCAGGAAGGCATCAAGGATCCCCGCGGCATGCATGGTTTCAGACTCGACTGCGATGCCCATATCGTAACTGCCCCCTATTCAACTCTTGAAAACCTTACCAAGAGTGTCCGCGGTGCCGGTTCAAATGTCGAACAGATAATCTATGCACCTCTGGCTTCATCCGAAGCAGTACTTACAGAAGATGAAAGACAGAGCGGCGTGATCATGGCAGACATCGGAGCCGGAACGACCGACATTGCCATCTTCAAAGACGGTTATATTGTCAGAACCACCACTATTCCTGTCGGCGGTTCATCCATCACTCATGACATTGCTGTCGGTCTCAATATTCCCGAGGATTTTGCTGAATCTCTGAAATGCCAGTATGTCGGCGTTGATCCCAGTGATCAGGCGATCTTCGAAAGAGTTATCAATGAGAACGGATATGCCATTCCCTACAAAGATCTTTATGACATCACTAAGTCCAGACTTGATGAACTTATGCGACTCATCATGCTCGAACTTCCTGATGAACTATACAACAGTATGAGAGCCGGTATTGTTCTTACGGGCGGTGCGACAAATATGCCCGGTATTGAAAATCTGGCTGCTGATATTGCCCGACTACCTGTTCGTATCGGTACTCCCCCAGATTTAGTCGGTGTATCCGACAATCTGTTTGAGCCGTGTTTTGCAACTGTAGTCGGAACATTATTGTGGACCCTGAACTCAAATTAAATAAATCCCATTAGAAGAAGTTAAAGAAGGAGTAAGACAATGGAGCAACCCAAGTTCTTTCAGAGCGGAGCAAAAATCAAAGTCGTCGGCTGCGGAGGCGCAGGAAGCAATGCAGTTTCACGAATGGTCGAATCAGGAATTCACGGTGTTGAATTTGCAGTAGTCAATACTGATTCACAGCACCTGGCAACATGCAAGGCCCCCATCAAGATCCAGTTAGGTGCACGATGCACCCGTGGTCTCGGTGCAGGCGGCAAGCATGAGGTCGGCAAAGAAGCTGCAGAAGAAAGCATCAGAGAAATCCAGAACCTTGTTGAAGGCAGCGATATGGTCTTTGTTGCAGCAGGTATGGGTGGCGGTACCGGTACCGGTTCAGCCCCTGTTGTCGCTGAAATGGCAAAGAAAGCAGGCGCTCTTACAATTGCCATAGTTACCCGACCCTTTGATTTTGAAGGTCAGGTCCGTGCCCAGAATGCAGAAGAAGGTCTGCAGGCACTTATCCCCAATGTCGATACACTTGTAGTTGTTCCAAACCAGCGATTATTCGATATTTGTCAGGAATCAACACAGATCAGTGTTGATGAAGCCTTCAGAGTAGCTGACGGCGTATTATGCAATGGTGTCCAGGCAATCGCTGAAGTTATTACAATGCCCGGTCTTATCAATCTTGACTTCGCTGATGTCAGATCAATCATGTCAAACGCAGGACCTGCATGGATGTCAATCGGACGAGGCGTAGGTGACAAGCGAGTCATGGATGCAGCATATAATGCTCTTCACAGTCCCCTTCTTACCGGTTCAATCGAAGGTTCAAAGGGTATTATGTTCAATGTTGTCGGCAGCAGCTCACTCACATTATATGAAGTAAATGAAGCAGCCGAATATATCAGAAGCCAGGTGGATTCAGATGCAAACATCATATTCGGTGTTATGACTGATGACGACATGGGCGATGAGGTCAGAATGACACTGATCGCCACCGGTTTCGACACTGCAGACGCTTATATTGAAGAAACAGCAGAAGACGCATATTCTCAGACTAATTCATATGTTAAGAACGTTCAGGCTGTCCGCGACATGCGAAGCGAAACTGAACTTGATATACCTTCATTCTTACGAACACAGTCCGGTTATTCAAGCCGTCGTGTAGCTGCTCCGCAGTCATACTCTGCACAGAATGTCAACCCCTACAGTTCATACGGCAGCACCTACTCAGTAAGACCCAGCTACGGTCAGCAGGCATATTCAACCCGACGCGCCTGGTAATCAATAATTAAGCTCTCTCTATCGGGGCGAGGCCCAACTTAATAATCCTCGCCCCGTAAATTTTGAAAACAAAAGGAGGTTTGCAATGGAGAAAAAATCACTCGGCCCATCTACATTGGTTTTCCCTATGCCGTCTTTTCTGATCGGCTCCATGGTCAATGGAAAACCCAATGTTATGACATGTGCATGGGGCGGAGTGGCATGCGGCAACCCGCCGATAATTTCCATTGCAGTCCGCCCTTCAAGATATTCATATCTGGGCATTCAGGAGAATGAGACATTCTCCGTCAATGTTCCAAATGCAGACATGGCAGTCCAGGCAGACTACTGCGGTATTGTCAGCGGCAAGAAAAAGAACAAAATCGAAGTCTGCGAATACTCTATTTTTTACGGGCATCTGGAAACGGCTCCGATGATCGAAGAATGCCCTATCAACCTGGAATGTAAATTGATCAATAATATTGAACTCGGGAGCCACAATTTGCTGCTGGGCGAAGTTGTAGACACTTTCGTTTCAGAAAACTGTTTCACAGACGGCCAGCTTGATATAAATATAATAAAGCCATTGGTTTACTCCCCTGGTCCCGTTAACGCTTATCAGACACTAAGCGAAATCCTTGCACCCGCATTCAAATGCGGAAAAGAACTGGTCCATAAAAAGTAAAGGCAAAAACCTTTATCAGAACTCCTCCTTGGGTGTGAAAGGCCTCAGATATAATGGGAATCTGAGGTCTTTCCTTTTACAACTATATATGAACACCGGACAGGCAACAGAATCAAAAAATAAGCTCTGAAAACAGTAATGGCCAATGTTATATTGTTTTATATAATATTGGCCATTATTTGAGACTTTGTAAATCTCGCAGTCTGACGACTGCTTTTTTAAATATTACATATAATACTGATTATTTTCTTCTTTTTCTTCTTCAAAATCACCACTTAAGTCGGCAGGTTCAGCACGACTGATGATATCAAGAATGATAGCTCTACCGGCCTTAAATGCATCAAGGTTTATATCAACTACCTTTGCAGGAAGTCTTTCCGCCAAAACTTCATTCCATTTGCTGACAGAAAACGGAAGGAAGAATGACAATGCTCCAAGCATGATCGTATTAAGGACCTTGACGTTTCCAAGTTCGTGGCTCTTTTCGGTTGCGTCGAACTTGATGGTATTATCAGCATATTTGGCAATTTCAGCATCAATCGCCTGATCAGAAGGATACTCTCCTTTTCCTGTACTGACAGAAACGGGATCAATCTTAGAATCGTTCATCAATGTAACCCCGTCAGTTCGGAGCATATCTGCATATCTTACAGTTTCAAGCTTTTCAAAACCGACGAGGAAATTGGCATCTCCCCGATCAATAATAGGTGAATAAATCTTCGGAGCTATTCTTACATTGGATACTACACTGCCGCCCCGCTGAGCCATTCCAAGGGTATCAGTCTTTTTGACATCATACCCGTTTCTCATTGCAACTTCAGAAAGGATATCGCTGGCAAGAACAACGCCCTGTCCTCCGACACCGACTAATACAATATCAAATCCGTGCTCAATATCCATTTCTAATTTCCTCCATCAAGTTTAGAAATAGCATGCTTCGGACAGACCTGTGCACATATGGCACAATTTTCTCCAAAGCATAGATCCTGATCGATTTCAACAGTTCCGTTGGAACCGATCTTGAGAGCCGGGCATCCGAGTTTAAGACAGGTACCGCATTTCACACAATCAAACGGGCTGCAGAACATCTTCTGCCCACGTCCTTCTTTATTGATTGCAGCACATCTGCCCATAACGATAAGAACATTGACACCGCTCTTCTCAAGATTAGAGGTAACAGCATCTTTCAGAGCCTTCATATCAAAAGCATTAACTGTTTCGACTGAATCGGCACCGAGTGCCCTGCAGACAGCAACCAAATCAACTGCTTTTGTCGGCTTACGCTGGGCAGTATAAGGACAGGCAGGATGAGGCTGATGACCTGTCATTGCGGTAATTGAGTTATCAAGAATGATAGTAAGCCCTTCAGCTTTATTATAAACAGCATTGAGAAGTGTGGTCATACCGGAATGAAGGAATGTTGAGTCACCGATAAGAGATACTGTCTTCTGGTTTAATCCGGCATGATACATGCCCTGTGAGTAACCGATTCCGGCACCCATGCATCCACATGCATCCATTGCATTCAAAGGAGGCTGTGCGCCAAGAGTATAGCATCCGATATCGCCATTGATGATGAGTTTTTTATCATCATCAGCTCTTCGAATAGCAAGATTACTGAGAGTATAGAAAAGACCGACATGAGGACATCCAGGGCAAAGAGCTGGCGCTCTGGGCGGGAAATAATCCGGTTCGAGATTATCATTGTGTTCAAGGTTCCCGGGCCAATCTGCGGCTTTTGCAGCCTTTCGGATGATATCTGCACTGAGTTCTCCGCAGAAAGGAAGATATTTCTTGCCTTCCACATCGATACCCATAGCCTTGATCTGTTCTTCCATAATCGGCTCTAATTCTTCAATGACGATAACCTTCTTTACCTTGGAAGCAAAATCTCTGATCTTATTTTCGGGCAAAGGATAGCTAAAAGTCAGTTTAAGATATGATGCATCAGGGAAAATCTGCATAGCGTGCTGATATGAAATACCGGCAGTGATGATACCGAAGTCCGGTGATCTGAAGATCTCTTCATTGCCTTCATATTCATCACTTGCTTCAGCCAGTTTTCTAAGTCTCTCTACATTAACCTTGTGAAGTTCTCTGGCATGGGCGGGTAAAGTAACAAGTTTCTTGGCATTGAATTTAAATCCAAGCGCAGGAAGATTCTGCGGTCGTTCCCTGTCAGTCTCAACAACAGCTTTTGAATGAGAGATTCTGGTCGTTGAACGCAGAATCACAGGAGTGTCATACTTTTCACTTAATTCAAATGCATACATAGTCAGATCATAAGCACTCTGGCTGTCATTAGGCTCCAGAACAGGAATACCGGCAAGTTTACCGTAATATCGGTTATCCTGTTCATTCTGTGAGCTTCCAATACCTGGATCGTCAGCTGTAACTACAACCAGACCTCCGTTGACACCTGTTGCTGCAACAGCCATGAACGGGTCACTGGCCACATTGAGACCGACATGTTTCATTGAAACAATGGTCCTGGCACCGGCGTATGATGAACCGATTGCAACTTCCATTGCTACCTTTTCATTCGTGGACCATTCTGCATAAATATCATCATGCTTTGCGAGTTCAGTAAGGATCTCCGTTGAAGGAGTCCCAGGATAAGCAGTAGCAACTCTGATACCTGCATGATAGGCGCCAAGTGCTATTGCTTCATTACCACTTAATAAAGCCTTCATCGATCAATACTCCTTGTTTATCTTAAGCAAGAGGAACAAAATGCTCTGCATCGTCTGCTGCAGCATGAATCGCATCTACAGCGAGATCAATACACTTGTAGGAATCCTCAGGAAGGCCATGCAGAAATTGAAGTACTTGTTCCCGGTCAATTGCCTTGAGGTCACTGATAGTTTTATTTCTGGCCATTTCTGATACTGCACTTCCGGCAGCTGTGCAGAAATAACACGGATCAGATGAAAATGATGTTTCAATTACATTCTCACCCTCTGTCTTGAGCCATATCATTACTGAATGATCGACTCCGTAATCTGCCATTCCGAAACCTGAAAACTCAGTCAGTTCCTCGCAGTTACGAGGATTGATCATGTGATCAACAGCAATTTCGTTGTACTGCTTTGAAAGAGTTTCCTTTAAATATGTCATATACTGGTCAAGACCACCGCCATCACCCATGTGATACCCCCTCAAAAAAAATATTATTTTTTATTCTGCTGTTCTAAATATGCAGCGACACCTGCTATCGCTGCGATCTTTGCACCATCGGATGAAAGTTCTGCGAACTTATCTGCAAGAGGAACTTCTGTTGCCAGAATATTCTTCATCTCACGCATCAAAGTTTCACCTTCATCTTCTATAAAATGAGTAGTCAGCTCACCCTTTATAAACTTTTCATTTCTCATTACAGCTTTATGGAACACAATATTGGTCTTTACGCCAATAATGATATATTCATACAGGGCTCGCTTCATTCGAAGAATTGCTTCTTCCCTGTTTCTACCCCAGACAATCAGCTTGCTGATCATTGAGTCGTACATATAAGGAATAACAAATTTTGTATGAACACCGCTGTCGACTCTGACACCTACTCCACCAGGTGAACGGTAGCCTTTCAGCTTACCTGACTGGGGAGCAAAATCATTAAGAGGATCTTCGGCATTGATACGACATTCAATTGCTACGCCGTTCATGTGAATATCTTCCTGTTTGATAGAAAGAGGAAGACCATTAGCAATATTGATCTGTTCCTTAACAATATCTACACCGGTTACCATTTCAGTAACAGGATGTTCTACCTGGACTCTGGTATTCATTTCCATAAAAAAGAATCTGCCGTTTGAATAAATGAATTCGACAGTACCAGCACTCTGGTAATTAACAGCCTTACCTACTCTGACAGCGACTTCACCCATCTCACGTCGTTTTTCTTCAGTCATGATCGAACATGGAGCCTCTTCGATAACCTTCTGATAACGTCTCTGGATGGAACACTCACGTTCCCCAAGATAAACAACGTTTCCGAATTTATCACCGAGTATCTGTATTTCGATATGTCTCGGATTGACAATGAAGTGTTCAAGATAAACACCATTGTCCTTGAATGCCTTACCGGCCATTTCCTTTGACTGTCTGATCGCATCTTCAAGTTCGTCTTCTGAATAAGCGACTTTCATACCGATACCGCCGCCACCGCCGGAAGGTTTAACAATAACAGGATATCCGATATCCTTTGCAATCGATTTAGCCTGATCGATATCTTTGATGAGATCTTCACATCCTGGAACCAAAGGAATGTCAGCTTTCTTCAATTCTTTTCTGGCTGCCACTTTGCTTCCCATCAGAGAAATGATTTTATGAGACGGTCCAATGAATATGATCCCGTTATCTTCACATAGTTTTGCAAATGCCGCATTTTCACTTAAGAAGCCATAGCCAGGATGGATCGCATCTGCACCGCATTTTTTACATACATCAACAATCTTTTCTCCGTTGAGATAACTGTCGGTTGCTCTGGCAGCACCAATGGAATAAGCTTCATCAGCATATCGTACGAACAGAGCATTTTTATCTGCTTCTGAATAAACAGCGACTGTGCTTATTCCCAGTTCACGGCAAGCTCGCATCACACGGATCGCGATCTCACCTCTGTTGGCAATTAATACTTTCTTAATCATTTTATTATTCAACCACCACTATGGCCTGTTTAGAACTGACCATATCACCATTCTTGACAAGGATCTGAGATACCACTCCGGATCTGTCACTGAGTATCTCACTGGCCATCTTCATTGCTTCAATGGTGGCTACAAGAGAACCTTCCTTGATCGTATCGCCGACTTTAACGGCAACTGACAGGATCATACCGTTCATAGGAGCCTTAATGGCTTTCTTTTCATCAAATGTTGCAGCCGGAGCCGCAGTTATTGCACCAAGAGGAGAAACTCTCACTGTGTATTCTTCTCCGTCAACTTCCACGCTGAATTCGGAAGGAGTAACGACAGGTGCCGGTTTGGTTTCAGGTGCTTTTTCAGTTTTGACAGGTGCGATCTGTTCTTCCTTTATTTCACCCTTAAGGAACTTAATGGCAATTTCGGGATACATTGCATATGTGACAACATTCTCTTCGGAAGCATGGATGTTTTCCTTGGCAAGCACTTCCCTTGCATTGGGGAGTTCAGGCTGGAGAAGATCTGCAGGTCTGCAGGTAATGGGTTTGGCATCACCTACGACCTTGCGGATGATTTCATCTGATATTTTATGAGGAATTTCGCCATAGTAACCCATGACATAATTCTTAGTTTCTTTTGTTACCTGCTTGTAGCGCTCGCCGTAAAGTACATTCAGAACAGCCTGTGTTCCGATAACCTGGCTGGAAGGAGTAACGAGAGGAGGATAACCAAGTTCTGCACGGACCTTGGGAACTTCGGCAAGTACTTCATCAAGTTTATCAAGAGCATTCTGCTGCTTTAACTGACTTACAAGATTTGAGATCATACCGCCAGGAATCTGATGGACAAGAACTCCGGCATCAGGTTTGGCAACAGATGGAGCGAATAAAGAAGCATATCTATTACAGATAACATTGACTTTCTTTTCAATTCTGTTAAGAAGATCAAGATCAAGACCGGTATCAAGAGGAGTACCGGCAAAAGATGCAACCATTGATTCAGTAGGAGGCTGTGAAGTTCCTTCACTGAAAGCCGAGAAAGCGGTATCAAGAATATCACAACCCGCATTTGCTGCAGTGAAATAGCTGATACTTGCCATTCCGCTTGTACAATGTGAATGAAGATCAAGAGGAAGATCAACTTTCTTTTTGATCTTGGTCACAAGATCTTCAGCTGCATGCGGAGTAATAAGACCGGCCATATCCTTAATACAAATGGAATCACATCCCATTTCGGCCAGCTTTACTGCCATATCGGCAAATATATCATTATTATGAACAGGGCTGGTGGTATAGCAAATGGTACCCTGGGCATGAGCGCCATATTTCTTGACAGCTTCGATGGAGCTCTTCATGTTTCGGATATCGTTCAATGCATCAAAAACTCTGAAGATGTCCATTCCGTTCTTGACTGATAATCGTACGAATTCATCTACGACATCATCAGCGTAATGTCTGTATCCGACAAGGTTCTGACCTCTGAGCAGCATCTGCAACGGTGTATTCTTAACACGTTTTCTGATCTCTCTGAGTCTTTCCCAGGGATCTTCATTCAGAAATCTGATCTGTGCGTCAAAGGTGGCACCGCCCCACATTTCAAGTGAATAAAAACCGACTTTATCAAGATCTGATGCGATCTCAAGCATATCGCGAGTTCTCATTCTTGTCGCAATCAGTGACTGATGGGCATCTCTAAGTGTTGTGTCTGTTATTTTAACTTTCATAGATAATACTTCTCCAAGCGTCTAGAAAGACGTCATTTTGGTATTTTAACGTTTTTTGATATTGTTAATCAACACAGGCACAGTATTTGTATAAAAATGATAAGCTTCAATGCTTAAGAATCGGATCAGACCACATCATCTGACGGATCACCGGACTTCTGAAATCGTTCCGGCCACCAGTATCTCATTCTTGCGGTGACAGTCTTTTCATATCCGAGAGTTGTCGGGAAATAAAATGTTTTATCCTTTATTGCATCAGGAAGGTTCTGCTGTCTGACAAAGTGACCCGGATAATCGTGGGCATATTTGTAGCCTTTTCCGTAATCATTATCCTTCATAAGTTTGGTCGGTGCATTGCGCAGATGAAGAGGAACAGGTTCGTTCCTGCCTTTTGAAACCTCTCTCTGCACCCTGCCGTAAGCCATATATACCGAATTGCTCTTGGGAGCTGTTGCAAGATAGACAACTGCCTCAGCTAAAGCAAGGTTTGCTTCAGGCATACCTAAAAACTGTACAGTCTGCTGGGCTGCAATACAAATCGGAAGTGCCTGGGGATCAGCCATACCTACATCCTCTGTTGCTGCCCTGACAAGACGTCTGGCAATATACAGCGGATCTTCACCTGCTTCGAGCATTCTCGCAAGCCAGTAAAGAGCAGCATCGGGATCCGATCCTCTGATCGTCTTGTGAAGAGCTGAGATAATGTCATAATGCTGTTCGCCGTTCTTATCGTACAGCAGAGATCTCTGCTGAAGGATATCTTCAACCAAAGAAAGAGTAATGTGTCTTACTCCATTCTCATCGGGAAGAGTCGTCATTGCAGATGCCTCAAGTGCGTTCAGAGCACTTCTAGCATCATTATTTGAAATGCCAATGATATGGTTCAGTGCATCATCATCTATACTGCAGTTAAAGGAACCAAGTCCCCTTTCCTTATCGTTCAATGCTCTGTTGAGAATGGTCTTCAGATCATCATCGGACAATGCCTTGAGGATATAAACCTGTGAGCGGGATAAGAGAGGAGAAATGACTGAGAAAGACGGATTCTCAGTGGTAGCTCCAATCAGAGTCACAGTACCATCCTCGACAAAAGGAAGGATGGAATCCTGCTGAGCCTTATTAAATCTGTGGATCTCATCAATGAACAGAATAGTATGCTGACCATTCATTTTAAGTCTGTCACGGGCTTCATTGATGATCTTTCTTACATCACCGACTCCGGCAGTTACAGCCGAAACAGGAGCAAAACAGGCATCTGATGAATTGGCCATGATATTGGCTAAAGTGGTCTTGCCGGATCCAGGAGGACCCCAGAAAATGATCGAAGGAAGTTTTCCGGATTCAATAGCCTTGCGCAGGGCTCTTCCCTGGCCGATTATATGTTCCTGGCCTACGTATTCATCCAGTGAACGCGGACGCATTCTTGATGCCAGCGGGGCATCAAACGAGCCATCCTGAGACATTTTGTAATCAAAAAGATCCATGTATTTATTATATCATTCAACAGAAGAAGTATTATGATTTCTCGATATTATCAGGAATCCTTCTATTCCGGACTGCCCACTGACGCTGGATCATGACAAGCATCTGTATTATTGCAAGAATGCCCGCTTCAGGCCCAAGGTAGTACCACGCTAAAACAGTAAAAGCTAATGTGATACCGACAGATCCGATCGCCGATCCAGATCTGAACAGCATAAGCAGAAGTCCGAAAACATCTGATATCAGACCATACAACGGGCTGAAACAGACGATTGCAGTACATGTAGTTGCCACACCTTCCCCACCGGAAAACCTGTGCCAGAAGGGATAATCATGCCCCAGTGTTGCACCAAGGCCGGCATAAAGCATTACTATTCTGTCTCTGAAAATCAAGTATGCAATGAAACAGGCAATTACAGTTTTAAGAACATCACCGATCAAAACAATGATCCCGTATTTCAGGCCGGCATGACTGATCACATTTACCATACCCGGATTCCTGGATCCATATGAAAACGGGCTTTTCCCCGTAAGCTTTCCAACAACAAATTCCGCTGTAAGAAAGTTACCGAAAAGATATCCGATAATAAGCGATATGATATTTCCCATTTTTCTATAAAACAGTAACGACTGATTCGGCAGGATTACTTATATCTCTTAACTTCAAATCTGTACAAAGTGATTGGTTCAAATGGCCCGATGCCGCCTTTTCTGCGGCAGATGTCTATCTGCTGTGCAACTGTGTTTACTCCATCAAGATCGGGAAGCAGTAATCCCCTTCTGGACCCGCTTTCAACTATGCAGCCGTACTTTTTGACATCAAGATCCTGTTCAGAATCAATACGTTCAGGTTTGGTCAGGATATCAACATTGATTTCAAGTTTATCCAGTTCATCTGAAGTTACAGGTTGAAATCTCGGATCATGCATTGAAGCGCTGACAGCGTTACGTATGATCTCTTCAGCGATTGTACTTTGTGTAGGCTGAATCGTCCCGATACAACCTCTCAGGTCTCCATCCTTATGGATCGAAACAAAGCACCCGGCAGGTTCAATACCTCCCATGGTGGGATCTGCAGGTATCTCGGGAGTCTTGTTTTCCCTGACCATAGTCTCGATTGTTAAAGAGGCCAGTTTAACGACATCGCACTTTTGGGAAGAAGGAACAATCACTGCGGCATATCCAACAACAGACGAATAATCCCCGCAGGCATCACCGCTTGTTCTGTATTGGAGAACTTCTCCATGGGTTGCTCCCAGCTCCTTTGCTGCTGCCATCATTACCGAAACAGGTGCATCACCGCACATTGTTATATGCTTTTCCGTCAGTTTGTTCTCAAGTCCCTCAACGTCAAGCTTCTCTATATAATCCAAAGCCATTCTGTCTTTTCTGGTTGCCTGTGCATGAGGTTCATAATGAGTCATATCACTTGATGCCAGGATGAGGACCTGTCTGTGTGATGCATCGATTGCCTGGGCTATGCTGTGTCCAAGCTCCATATACTGTGAAACGGTCGTGTTTCGGACCACGATAGGCACTATCTTCACATTCGGATTCAAATAGTAAAGAAAAGGAACCTGCACTTCACATGCATGTTCCTGAAGATGAGCTGTATTATCGATTGAAATAAGACGCGAATTTGAAAGGATAAGGTCAACCATTTCAGTATCTATCGGAACATCACCGATCGGGAGTTTCCAGTAACCGTTAGGCCACACTGAGAAAGGCATACCATAGCCTGTATGATTCGGGCACATGATTATCACACAATCCGGAATTTCAACACTCGAAAGACATTTACCGGTGACCATACCAGAATAAACATAACCTGCATGGGGACACATGACACCGATTGCTTTCTGTTTCGGAATAGATCTGTCAATGAACTTTTCCAGCATTTCGATCAGTTCTTTCTGATCTCCGGGAAAAAAACGTCCGGCACAGGCTGATAATCTGTCACTCATCTCATGGTCACCTTAATGCTTTATTTTATGTCTACCTCGGCATGGCACTGTTTACATACGCCATCTTCATATCCGACTATTCTAGTATTATACCCATTTCTTGAAATCAAGATATTTCCGCATTCCGGACAACGGGTATCCGATGCATACGGGTCATCCAGATTGCCGGCATAAACATATTTAAGGCCTGAGCCGTGACCGATATCCACTGTTTGTTTGATTTTGTTCAGTGAGGTCATTTTATTTCCTGACATCAGATATCTTGGGAAAAATCTGGTGACATGCCATGGAGTATCCTTACCCAGACTGGCAGCGATCCATTCTGACAGTGCGATCAGATCATTTGCATTATCATTGATATCCGGGGTTATGTTTGTTACCACTTCGACATGCATGCCGTATGTCTTTTTGGCAGCAATCGCATTCTGGAGAATATATCCATAGCGTTTGATATTGGCAATCCTTGAATAAGCATCTTCAGAGAATCCTTTTATATCAACTCTGAACACATCAAGATAAGGACTTATCATTTTCAGTTCGGATGGCGACATGAAACCGTTTGTAACAAAAACAGTATATAAGCCCTTTTCCCTGGCAAGTTTTGCAACATCATAATTGAATTCAAAGTTGACTGTAGGTTCGTTATATGTGAAGGCAATACCTTCGGACCCCCACTGGGAAGCAAGCTTGATAATGTCTTCAGGTTCATAACTATCACTGTGCTCAGCATCATCAACACAGGCAATTGTATAATTCTGACAGCCGTCACAATGAAAATTGCAGCCATAACCTCCGATGGAGAATATCTGGGTAGCCGGATGATAATGATAGACCGGTTTTTTCTCAATCGGATCCATGGCATATGAAGAAACAATTCCATAGCTTATGCTGAATAATGTCCCGTCAACATTTTTATACATACGGCAGAAACCGGTATTCCCCTTCTTAATTGGGCAGTGCCTGCAACATGTATCACATATGACAGACCCGTCATCAAGTTTTGAATATAAATATGCTTCTTTCATATCATTCATCCCGATTTGTTTATGTATAAATTTTATCATCGAAAACAGCCAGTTTTTTGAATATACAGGTCAAACATATTGAGATGAGGAAATATCGTCAAAAAATAACAATTGCGATAAAATAAGAAAATGATGCGGGTGTAACTCAGTGGTAGAGTGTTTGCTTCCCAAGCAAAACGTCGCGAGTTCGAATCTCGTCACCCGCTTTGTCCTTCCGCTATCAACAATCCATTAATTGAAAAAACATAAGCTCTTCTAGCGTTTGCTGGAAGAGCTTTATTAATTGTTCAAAAACAGAAACTAAAGTCTATCAATCAGTTCATCAACGTAACAGACATCTGCACCGTAGTTCTTTTTAAGATATGCAAGACCGGACAGATAGTTTTCGAGAGTATCGGTATCTGTTGCTTCTCTGGGAATTATAATCTTATATCCTCGGAAGAAAGCATCAGCTGCGGTATGTCTGCAGCAGCAGTCAGTCTGCCATCCGGTGATAATTACAGTATCAACACCGAGTTCACGGAGAAGCAGTTCCAGTTCTGTGCCATAGAAACCACTGTATCGTTTCTTGGGTACAATGTAATCTTTATCGGTCGGGGTAAGTTCAGGTACGACTTCTGCGCCTTTGGTTCCTACGACAGCATGAGGACCCCAAACAACAAATTCATGATCGATTTCAGGAGTGTGACAATCATTAGCATAAATAACAGGAATACCCTTCTCGTGTGCCGCATCAATCAGTCTGCGGTTGGGCTGAACAATCTCGGGAGCACGCTCAGTAGAAATTGGACCTGTAATAAAATCATTGAGCAGATCGACAAGAATCAGTGCATACTTAGCCATTTATTAATTCTCCTAATATTATTCTGTAAATAGTATACAGTAGAAATATTCAATATTTACATTGATTTTTTAACAGATGACCACATTAAAAACCATGTGATCCGCCGCCGCCGGAGTGTCCGCCGCCGGAGAATCCGCCACCGCCGCCGTAGTGTCCGCCTCCGCTACTGCTGCTGCTTGACGGAGGGTTGTAATGGGTACGCTGGCCGATTTTAACAAGGGTCACTCCTGTTAAGGCAATAGCACCTGCAGTCATTGCTGCTGTGGCCTCATTGCTTACACCGCTGTTTTTCTTAATGGAAGATGCTCTGGCATAGGTTATCAAAGCACCGATAATGATTCCCAGTACAACAGCGGATATCCACTTCATAGGTGTAGGAATATGTTTTCCGCCGAGCTTATCATATACATTTCCGAAAACACCTTCCGCACATCCGGCGAAATCTCCGCGTGAAGCAGAGGTATACCAATTATCAAGAATTGAATCCGCCGTAGACGGACGTATTTTCTCAAGAACACTGCCGTCAGACCACAGACCAAGCTGTCTGGTCTTCATATCGATTGTAAACAGAATACCATCAGCTGTATTTCCGATATACTGATCGAACAGCTGATCTCCAAGAGTGCTGATCTCAGTACCGTCAGAATACAGAGTAATCAAATATGCATTACCATACTGTTCAGCAATCGGAAGAAGATAATCCACACCTATTTCTAATTCCTCTGATTTTGATAAAAGATCGGCATCGTCATAGATAGCGGCAGTAAAGCCACTTGATGCAACCTCATGATAATCAGGCGTGAAATCATATTCAGCACTGAGAGGAACAGCTGCAAAGCAGAGAGAGAGTAAAACAAATACAGATGCAGTTATTAATTTACGCATTTTAATTGCCCTCCCTTGCCGGTCTGTTAAATTGTGGCATAGGACGTGAGGTAAGCAGGTTATGTGCCTTTATCAATTCAAAGAACGACAGTGCACATGCGATACCCGCAACAACTGAAGCTATATACCATGGAAGATCCCCATGGGGATTCCATATCCTGACAGCCAGACAAATCAGAAGAGATATGTTCAGCCACAGATATCCGTGTGTTGCCTTCAATGCAGTTGCAGCTTGAATATACTTCCTTGACTTTAAGGTCAGAAAAGCACAGTAAACCAAACCTATTGCACTCAGTATCAAAGAAGAAATAGAAGCACGTACTGCCGAAGAGCCTCCTGCAAATGCAGTGAAGAAAACGACTATTGTGACAAACATCGAAAGCAAACAGCCATATGATGCTGAATTACCGGTCATATCCTTCAGCCGTTTATTGTTTTCCGCACTGGATACAGGTTTGCCTTCTCCATTGTAAACAGCAAGATAACCGACATCATTGAAATGCTGTTCTTTAATGCTTACTTTCTTGCACTGATAGTAATACATAAGACCGGCAATCATATCGGCAAGACATGTATAAGCCATCAACTGCATCGGACGAACCGTGAATAAAAGTCCGATGACAGCAGCCAGGATCAACGATGTAATAATCCATTGAATGGAAAATCTGCCCATATCAACAGGAAGATCACCTGTAACCTGTCCGGTCTGACCATTCACGGCAGAATAGCAAATTCTGGGGACCCGGTCATTTGTCTTTCTGGACATGAACCATACCGGATACATAAACAGATCAGATTTTGTTTCAATATCAAATTTAATATTTGTCTTAAAGGAAGCTGTACCTGCACCCTTGATACGGTCATCTTCGCCCATCTTGTCCTTGATTCTGTTCTTAATAACACTTTCCATGGCATTTTTGGCATTGGTGTTCGATTCGCTCCAATAAACTTCGGGCGGAACATCATCCATATCAGCATAAAGACCAGACATATATCCTGTATGGAAATCAACAATATCCTTGGTATCATAAACACCAAGATTGGTACTTATTTCATCAGGAAGATTGGCAGCCGCATCATGTATTTCACCTGTGGCTGACATATCTAAATTTCCTGTAAGCTTGTATTTGTAATAGTAATCATATCTGCCCTGAGAATGATCCAGGACTTCGATTTCATCTACATTGATCGGGCCATTTGATGTTGCATTAAAGCTCCAATACGGCATATAGATACCGCGGAATGAATCCGTTGCATGGGACTTATAAAAAGACTTTGGTGCAAAATGGTTCTTGGATGCAAATTGAGTAAATGCCTGAGCTGCCTGTGCCCTGGTCAATTTGAACGGAATGATCTTTACAGGGCTTTTGATCTTACCTGTCCTGCCCTCAAGCATTACTGATGCGCTGCAGTACGGGCAGTAATCCAACATAGCACCTTTGAGACCTGTTATTTCGCCTCCGCAGCTGGGGCATTTGAATATCTCTGCCTCGTAGAAATCCTCTTCAGGTTCAACTTTCTTTCCCTGGCCTAACTGATTCAGTTCTTCGGGAGTAAATTGCGAAAGACAGTATTCACAGGATAGTTTCTGAGATGCGATGTCAAAATTTAGTTCAGCGCCACAATTAGGACATTTATACATGATTCCATTGCCTCTCTGACACCATCCGGAGATAATATTTCTCCGGTTATTTCGGACATTATATCATACCGAACAGAGGATTTTATAAAAGAAGCAATACTGCTTCTGTTGGATGTATAAACAAAATGGTGCAGCCGACCATGGATCTGACTGCACCATTACAATTAAAAAAATGCAGAATTAGTCTTCTCTGAGATCTCCGAAGAAGAACAGTGCGATTGTTCCGGGACCGGTATGAGAACCGATCAGATTACCAATCGAATTGAGATGGACTTTTCCGTTAAGCGTGGGGAATGTCTGCTCAATCAACTCGGCAAGCTGCTTGGCATCTTCTTCAAAATCAGCCTGAGTGATAAAACACTTGCCTGAATAACTGACACCGCCCTCGGCAAGTAATTTCATTTTTTCAAGAGTCTCAAGCATTACCTTTTTCTTGCCACGGTACTTCTCACGCGGTACAAGTTTTCCGACATTGCTTACATTCATAAGAGGACAGATATTGAGCAATGTGCCGAATACATGGGAGGTCTTGGAAATACGGCCGCCCCGGTAAAAACTGGTAAGATCTGTTGAATAGAACCAGTGCTGAACACGGAGTTTATTCTTCTCTACCCAGTCAACAAGATAATCGAATGATTTGCCGGAGTCACGCAGATCACAAAGCTTATCAACAAGTAAACCCTGGCCTCCTGAAGCAGCGAGTGAATCGCAGATATGGATAACTGCATCGGGATACTTTTCCAGTACCTGGTCTCTTGCTGTACATGCGGAATTATATGCACCTGAAATCCCGGATGATAATGCTATGTGAAGTATTTTCTTATTTTCTTTGACGTATGGTTCGAATAATTCGATGTACTGTGAAACACTGGGCTGGGATGTTGTCGGAGTTGCACCGCCCTTGATCATGTCATAAAAAACTTTAAACGGAATAGTCTTTCCCAAATCATCCAGATAATCCCTGCCATCCATAATAAAATGAAACATGGCAAATCCGACATTTCTTTCTTTATAGAATGACTCAGGCATATCTGCACTTGAGCACGTAGTTATTACATAGTCGTTCATCGTTTCTCCTTAAAAAAGGTTTAAAAAATTGAATCAGGTTATATGTATTATAGACAATTTGCATCATTTTGTATTTCTTCAGCATTAGAGTTGTTTAATTGTTTTGTTTTGCCTATATTAATTAGGAAGTAAAGATTTTTTACAGGAATGGAAAAATGCCAACTAAAACAACTTCAAAAACTAAAGTTGCCAAAGCCGCCAAGACTTCTGCAACAAAAAAAACAACAAAATCATCAACAAAAGCTAAAAAATCCGCTGTATCTATACCTGTAAGCGACAACCTTGTAATCGTTGAATCCCCTTCCAAGGCTGCCACTCTGACCAGGATGCTCGGAAAGAACTATACCGTCACTGCTTCCAAAGGTCATGTCAGAGACCTTCCCAAAAGCACGATGGGCATAGATATTGAAAACAGTTTTTCACCCAAATATGTCATTCCCAAAACTAAGGCAAGCGATGTCAATGCACTGAAAAAAGCCGGAGCAAGTGCCAAATGTGTATACCTCGCAACAGATCCTGACCGCGAAGGAGAAGCAATTGCGTGGCATCTGGCTGAAACGATGGGACTCGATGCCAAAGACTACAAAAGAGTAGTATTTCATGAAATAACACAGGAAGCAGTTGATGAAGCCTTCAAACATCCAAGAAAGATCGATGACGATCTGGTCAATGCTCAGCAGACACGACGTATAATCGACAGACTTGTCGGTTACAATATCAGTCCGATTCTGTGGAGAAAGGTCCGAAAAGGTCTGTCTGCAGGACGAGTGCAGTCTGTTGCGGTGCGCATCATTGTTGACAGAGAAAAAGAAATAGAAGCTTTCGTTCCGAAAGAATTCTGGACAATAACCGCAGATTTGAAAAAAGAATCCCATAAAACGACTTTCAAAGCTGTTCTTATAGGCAAAGGTACATCAACCAAAATAGAGATCAATGATAAGAAGAGTGCCGATGCGATAATCAAGGATCTTGAAAAAGCTGTATACAGTGTGAAGGACATTACTAAGAAAGAAGTAAAGAAATCACCTAACCCGCCATTCATCACAAGTACTCTGCAGCAGGAAGCCTGGAGACGATTTAAGTTCTCGGGAAAACGAACTATGGCTCTTGCTCAGCAGCTGTATGAAGGCATATCTGTCGGAAAAGATGGAAATGTCGGTCTTATCACCTACATGCGAACCGATTCAACACATATTGCAGCATCCGCAGTTGAAGAAACAAGAGAAGTTATCAAAGAAAAGTTCGGTGATAAATTCCTTCCCAAAACCGCCCGTGTTTACAGTAAAAAGATCAAAGGTGCACAGGAAGCACATGAAGGTATTCGACCTACAAAGCTACACCGGGAGCCTTCAATGATAAAGAGCTATCTTACACCTGACCAGTTCAAACTCTATCAGCTGATCTGGCAGCGAATGATATCAAGCCAGATGGCCGATGCCGTTTATGAGAATACTAATGTCAACATCGATGCAAAAAGCGGAAGCACCACATACAAACTCCGATCGACTTCAAATGTAAAAACATTCAATGGCTTTTCAGAACTGTATGTCGAACAGAAAGATGACAATGAAGGATCAGATGAATCAAAGGCACTTCCTGCACTGACAGAAGGAGAAACTCTTCTTTCCGATAAAGTTGACGGAATCCAGAATTTCACAAAACCACCCTACCGTTATACAGAAGCAACTCTTATCAAGGTACTTGAACAGAATGGAATCGGAAGACCTTCAACCTATGCCACAATCATTTCGACCATTCAGGACAGAGAATATGTGGTCAAGGATGCCGGTGCATTCAAGCCAACTGATCTCGGAATAATCGTGAATGATCTCATGGTAAACAATTTTTCAGACATCGTTAACACAGATTACACCGCACAGGTAGAAGAAAAACTTGATGATATAGCTGAAGGCAAAGCCAAATGGGTGGATGTAGTAAAAGAATTCTATCAACCACTCAAGGATAACCTTGATAAAGCCGGAAGCGTTGAAAGAGTCAAGATACCTGACGAACCGCTGGGACGCGACTGCCCTGACTGTGGAAAACCAATGGTTATAAAAGTCGGACGTTTTGGAAAATTTGCTGCATGCTCTGATTATCCGAACTGCAAGCATACGGAAAAACTGATATACAAAACAGGCATCAAGTGTCCCGACTGTCCTGAGAACGGAGAACTTGTCGGACGATACAATAAAGCCGGCAAAATATTCTACGGATGTTCCGCATACCCCAAACATAAATTTGCCATTAACCAGAAACCGCTTCCTGAACCATGCCCTGTTTGCGGAGGCCTCATGGTTGAATATGGAAAGAGTAAAAGATGTATCAGTTGTGCATCCAAAAAGACCGCTAAGCGTGAAAAGAAATAATGTTTGATGCTGAATTCCAGAAGTTCCTGAATTATCTGGTAACTGAAAAGAACGCCTCAAAGTACACTATCCGCAACTACACTACAGACATTGTCGGGAATGCAACCGGAGAGGCGCACGGACTCTTTCAGTATCTCCAGATGGAGCACATCTCCAAACTTGAGGATGTGGATAAAAAGGTCCTGAGAGATTATCTGGGTTATCTGGTGGACTGTGGAATCAGCAAAACAAGTCTTTCAAGAAAAATGTCCGCCATACGTACATTTTTCAAATTCCTATCTCGTGAGAAGATAATCAGTCACTACACTATCGAAGGTGCTAACTCCCCAAAGAAGGAAAAACACCTTCCCGAAGTACTGACACATGAGGAAGTCCAGAAACTACTCGAAAGTCCTGATACCACTACACCTGAAGGAGCAAGGGATTCAGCCATTCTCGAACTGCTGTATGACACCGGTATGCGAGTGAGTGAATTGTCACAGTTGCTGGTCAGACAGGTCGACCTGAATGACAAGAGCATCAAGGTCAGAGGTAAAGGCAACAAAGAAAGAATCGTTCTGTTCGGAGAAAGATCAGAAAAAAGCCTCAGGGATTATCTGCTGCACAGCCGTGATGTTCTTCTTGATGGTCACGTCCATGGTGAACTATTCATCTCAAATTCAGGAAAACCAATTGGAGACAGATACATTCAGGAAATGATAAAAAAATACGCAAAATACTGTGGAATAAACAAAAATGTTCATCCGCATACTCTGCGCCATTCATTTGCCACTCACATGCTGGACGGCGGAGCAGATCTGAGAGTCGTACAGGAGCTGCTGGGACATTCAGATCTTTCAACCACACAGATTTATACTCACATTTCACAGATACAGGCACAGAAAGTATATATGCATGCCCATCCCATGGCACATATGGAAGAAAAGGATAAAAAAGATGAATGAAGATTCATTAGACAAATTAAGAGATTACCTGAGTCAAAATGAGCTTGATGCTGTATTTGTAAGTGACAAATACAATGTCAGATACCTTTCGGATTTCCGCGGAGATGATTCATGGCTGCTTATAGGACAAAATTACCAGATCCTTATAACAGACTCCCGTTATACTGTTCAGGCCAGACAAGAAGCTCCTGAATATGAAATATATGAAACTCACTCACCGATGGATTCCTGGTTCAAAGAACTCACTGCACGCAATCAGATAAAGAGGATCGGTTATGAAGCTGACAATATGGTCTGTTCAACATTCGCCCTGCTTCAGACATCTGATGTGGAATTTGTACCACTGGGTAACTTTATCAACAGACTGAGAAGCATTAAAACTGCCGAAGAAATCAGAAACATAAAAAAGGCTGTCAGGATATCTGATAATGCAATCTCATTTGTTAAGTCATTCATGAAAGCAGGAATGACAGAAAAACAGGTTGCGTGGGAAATCGAAAAATTTATGAGAGAGGCAGGCTCAGAGGTTCTTCCATTCGATGTAATAGTTGCATCCGGGCCGAATGCTGCGCGTCCTCATCACATTCCGGGAACACGTGAAATTCATTATAACGAAGCAGTCATTATAGATATCGGTGCAAGAGTTAATGGTTACGCATCAGATCTTACAAGAACAATATCTCTGGGCAGCATGATGCCTCTGATTGATCAGGCTTATCAGATCGTACTGGAAGCTCAGACAACAGCCGAAAAGTCGATTAAGAGCGGTGACAGCTGTGTAACCGCAGATGCTTATGCAAGGGACATCATAACCAAATGCGGATTCGGAAAGAACTTCGGGCATTCTCTTGGTCATGGAATCGGACTGGAGTGCCACGAATTTCCAAGGGTATCCCCTAACAGTAATGACATACTCGAAGATGGTATGGTATTTACTGTGGAACCGGGAATTTATATTCCTGCCTTCGGAGGTGTCAGAATCGAAGACACAGTAACATTAGTTAATGGTTCAGTTCAGGTTCTCAGCCAGGCTGAGAAATAGAAAAGGAAATAAATGATAAAAACAGATTTACATGTTCATTCTTCTTATTCAGGTGACTCTGTCAACACGCTGGATAAAATAATCGAAACTGCCGTCAAAAGAAACCTCGGATGCATTGCAGTTTGTGATCACGGAAATGCAAATGGATCACTGGCGCTTTCAAAAATGGATCTCCCCTTCAAAGTTATAGTTTCCGAGGAGATATGCACAAATGAAGGAGAGATCATAGGATTGTTCCTTCAGGAAAGCATTCCCAACAACCTATCTCCGGAAGAAACCATAAAAATCATTCACGAGCAGAACGGACTTGCATGTATTCCTCACCCATTCGATCCGTATCGAGGACATGCCATGCAGGAAGAAACCCTTGAAAGAATACATGATCTGATCGATATTGTGGAAATAAGAAATGCCAGGACAATTCCTTTCCAGAATATGAGCAGGCCGAAGAATTTTGCGGTAAAATATAATAAGCCAGTCAGTGCAGGAAGCGATGCCCATGTTCCAAGTGAGATAGGAAGAGCTTATGTTGAAATACCTGAATTCAGCGGAAAAGATGGTTTTCTTGATGCACTAAGGCAAGGCAAAGTACATTATTCAGCTTCAAATCCGATAAAAATTGTACTCGGACTACCGGCAAGACCTATCAGAAAGCTTATTAAAAAGAACATTATAAAAAGACAAAATGCCTCAAATTAATATACGCATTCTGTAAGGAGGAAGCGAAAAATGAAATACTATACCAGAGAATACTATGAACTGCTCCAGTTAGTCGGTTTGAGTGATGATTTCAAGAAAATACCACAGCGCACTTATACAACAGCAGAAATCAAAGCGTTGTATAACAAAGCTCTGAAAAAAGAAATCGCAGCCGACAGAAAATTCTTCAATACCCCTCCTGAATTTGAATACACTCCTGAATCTATCACAAAGGCTACCTTCAATCCCGCCGATTGGGTTGAAATCAACGAAAGCACCGGAGAAGTCCGCAAAAACCTCACGATGAAGGAAGTCAAAGAACGAATCAAAAAAGAAAATGAAGAGGAACTGGAAGCATTCGAAAACCGTGGAGAATTTGATCCGAATGAAACGATTGAATTCTTCAAGGAAACATATAAAGCGGGGCTGAGAAATGCAAAGAATTTCTATCCTGACTGGATGAATGAAGAAGTTGATGCAAGACTGATTGCCCTGGGTTATCTCCCTGAGGATGCATACAACCGATATAAAGCAGAAGACAAAGAGAACAAAAAACAGCTTCTGAAGATCGAACGAAATGCAGACAGAACTCTTTCCAAACAGAGGATTCCCGGCGATGTCATGAATGCAGTGTGCCTTCATGACGCCAGTCTCCTTTCACTCCGCAAAAACGGAAAGAATTTTGAAATGACTGTAGCTCTCGAAGGATATTTTGCCAGTGATGAAGCTCCCTATCGAAAAGTTGTATTCAAAAAAGCCAGAGTCACAGAAAAAGATAAGGGGCTCAGAAGCATTGCGTATCTTGACGGAGATATATACAGGACAGATATACAGTTTATGTATCATGAACTGTACAATCAGGGTTCAGGCTATGATATCCATATGTCTTTCTGGACTCCCAAAGGTATTGCATATCTGACTGTTTACTGCGAAAACGTTGAATCAGTCGAACTGTTCAAGATCGATTAAAACGATAGTTTGATTATTAAAAACAGGTATGTTACAGAACATACCTGTTTTTTTGTAACCATCAGCTGAAAAGTGTGATGAAAAAAAATATGTATTCTATATCAACGAAGTAGTTTAAGAGTTAGTAATAATTAATTATAATAGTGTAGTTTAGTTTCAAACAGTAAAATTTACTTCTGAGATACGATATGAAGGGTTTGTGTTTTGGCAGTGATTATACTGAGGGGAAACATTAATGATGGATAGTTTTATTGCTCCTTTCAGCAAGTACACTGAAAAGGTATCGGTAATCGCCTCAATGCCGTTTGCAAAAGCATTGAGACGTTCTTTTATGAATCTTCTTCCGATAGTATTGATAGGAGCATTTGCTGTAGCAATAAACTGGTTTCCTATACAGGCATACGTCGACTGGACACAAACTAACAGCTATGGAATTTTCCAAAGCAGTTTTCTGAATGTAATATCCACTGCCACGCTCGGTTTTCTCAGTATTTACCTTGTCACAATTCTTTCTTATCACTATTCTGCCATATACAGAGACAAAGGCACCGGTGATAACATTATGTCTACTATTTCTTCACTGCTTCTTTTCCTGGCTATGACTATTATCAATGCAGGCCAGTTTGATACATCTGCTTTCGGAACAGCCGGAACATTCTTTGCTTTGATATCTTCGTTCCTGGGAGTCAGACTATACAGTGCTTTATCCAAAACGTTCGACAATCTTTTCAGCAGCGCCGGATCAAATTCTATTAATCTTTCCATTAAATCAATTATTCCCACTGCTTTAATTGCAATGATATCTGCACTTCCGGCAGTTCTCATTGCCAATTACAGTGATTTTCCCGGTGTGAACGCTTATGTACAGAATATTGCAGCAAGTATATTCACAAATCTTGGAAACGGACTGCTTTCAGGATCTGTATATATCTTCCTATGTTCATTACTATGGTGTTTCGGTATTCACGGTTCCAACGTACTCCAGGTAGTTGAAAACACTTTTTATGTTCCAAACCTTGATGCAAACATTGCAGCAGTTGAAGCTGGCGGCACTGCGTCAAACATTCTGACCATGCCGTTCATCAATTCCTATGTACTTCTTGGCGGATGCGGTGCAACACTTGCTCTTCTTATAGGTCTTCTCATCTATGCGAAGAGAAAAGACACAAGAAGAATTGCATACCTTTCAATTGCACCTTCACTGTTGAATATTAATGAACCTCTTGTATTCGGTCTTCCTATCATTTTCAACCCTGCTCTTGTGATTCCGTTCCTTATCTGCCCTCTGATGAACTTCCTGCTTGCTTATGCATTCACATCAATGGGACTGATTCCTGTCATTTATACTAAAGCAATCTGGTCAACACCAGTCGGCCTTATCGCATATATTTCCACCAATGGAAGTTTATTCGGAACAATATTCCCGTTCCTGCTTCTGGTACTTGATGCACTGGTCTATCTGCCCTTTGTCAAAGTCAACGAAGATATGAAAACAAAGGAAGATATTTCACTTTACAAAGCATCTCTAGCAGAGCTTAAAAAGAGCGAACTCGATGGCTACAGAATTAATTTGACGAAAGTTGACGGTGAAGTCGGAAACTTCTCAAGTGACTTCGTTCTCGAAATAGAAGATGCAATCCGTACTCATCAATTCAAGATGTTTTTCCAGCCGCAAACAAAAGCAGATGGAACGACCGAAGGCGTCGAAGCACTGCTGCGTTATAACCATCCTTACTACGGAATGGTGTACCCTCCTCTTGTCGTCAAACTTTCCCAGGAAGGCGGATTTGAATCTGCTTTTGAAGAAGAAACATGGCAGCTTGCATTAAAGAGTTTTGCTGAAATACTGCCGAATCTTCCTGATTCTTTTACTCTATCAGTCAATTCAACTGTTTCATTCTTCATAAGTAAGCATTCAGTAGACAAAATTGCAAAACTGGCTGATGAATACAATATTCCTCATAATAGAGTGGTTATAGAGATCACTGAGGAAATGAAGTTCAATATCAACGACGAAACCAAAGATATCCTCAAAAGAGCCAAAGAACTCGGATTCAGACTATCCGTGGATGATTTCACTGCCGGAAGCACTTCCCTTAAGATCCTTCAAACCGGATATTTTGATGAAGCCAAACTTGATGGTGTTCTCGTACACGATGTTACTAACCCTACTACACAGAACATTATTGTCTCAATGGTGACCCTCGCAAACAGTATGCATTTGCATCTAGTAGCCGAATTTGTTGAGACACAGGAACAGCGTAATATTCTCGAGTCACTTGGCGTAAAGGTTTATCAGGGCTGGCTGTACAGTAAAGCTCTGCCTATCGAAGAGCTTAAAATGTATTTGTTTGAAGATAAGAGAGCAGCCAAAACCACAACTGTTCATCACTGAATACGATGAGCGGTTTACAGCAGATATTCCAGATAAGCTAATTTCTCAGGTATGAGACCCTGAAAGAGACATTCTCCGTACCCGGCTATTCTGAAGCCCAACTTCTGATAAAGGCTTTTTGCAGGTTCGTTATTTTCATAAGTATCAATCCTGATAACCTTACAGCCATGTGTTTTTGCATAATCAAAAGCGAACTGAACCATTTTCTTTCCGTAGCCTCGGTGAGCTTTTGATGGAGGAATACACAGTGTATGGATAACCAGACATTCGTTATTTTCTGCAGGATATAGCCATTCGATATCAGCATATTCAGGTAACTGATCATGGTTTAGTACCATGCTTGCACAGATATCCCCGTTTTCCTCAAGAACAAACATTTCACCGACGGGTATTTTATCCTCAGGGACTTTACGTGTCGGATACAGGCCTGACACCCAGTTAGTCGTACTTCCGTTTTCCTGCTCCCACTGCAGAAGTTCGTCGTAAGTCTGAGCGATCTTTTCTATATCATCAGAAACAGCAGGTCTTATCATTTTTCCACCGAGCATGTCTTTTAATAGAATCAGAAGTCACACAATGCAAAATCAAGCCATTTACAGTGCAAAGTGACTAATTGATAGTTTCCTCATCATCGAGTGCATATTTTCTGGTGTACTGTTCGACGTACATTTCGAACTGTTTTCTGTGTTCAGGATCGATCTTTCTGACGTGTCCGTGAGTATCATATGCATTCGAATCGATTTCAAGCATAGCAAGAGCAACATTTGAACAGTGCCCTGCAATTCTTTCATAACTTGTCAGTATATCGTTGAATGTGAAACCCTGCTCCACAGTACATGTTCCGATCTTTAATCTCTCAACATGATGACTCTTCAGGACATCGCAGAGCTTTCCTACAACATCCTTCAACGGTTCAACTTTTGCTGCCATCTGGAGATCGCTGTTGACAAAGGAATCAACAGTCAGATCAAGCAGTTCGCTCAGAGCAAACCTTAATACCTGAAGTTCATGTTTTGCCTGTTCGGAATAATTGATATTCTTCTCATACATAGTCTTGGCAATGAAGCCCATGCTCATAGCATAATCAGTAATTCGTTCCAGATCAGGCAATGTATGAAGCAACTCTGATATTTCTTTGTTCTGAGCAGTATTAAGTTCCCTCTTAGTCACTTTAAGAAGATAGGAACCAATAGCGTCCTCATACTGGTCAGAGCGCGCTTCCATAGTGGAAATTTCCTGAAAAGCTTTTTCATTATAGTTGAACAGCATATCAATGGCGCTGTTCACACTCGTTCTGGACAGATTGGCCATATTATTGGTAACGTCCTTGCAGTGAGCGATCGCAAGTGAAGTATAGAGAAGGAAGCTTTCTTCCATATGAACTTCCGGATATGCCTGCAGGTTTTTGCTCGGTTTATCATACGGTACGATTTTTTCCGTTATCTTGTCCATAAAACCAACCAACGGAATCAATGCAAGCACAACAAGCAATCTGTATACAGTGTTAAGCAAAGCCACATCCACTGTATTCAATATGACACTATTGATTGAGAATTGCAGGAATGAATTTAATATGTAATAAGCGGCACCTATGATTATTGCACCTAGAACATTTGCAATAAGATAGATGCTTGCTGTCTTTTTGCCATCACGTGTTGCACCGATAGTTGCAATCAAAACAGGAAGTGCAGCACCTATTGCAATACCGATGATAAGCGGCAAAGCTACGGCAAAGTCGACAGCATCAGTAGCTGTAAGAGCCTGTACGAGACCAACTGCGGCTGAGGCACTCTGAAGAACACTTGAAATAGCGACACCGACCAGGATTCCTAAAAACGGATTGGAAATGAGAGACAATAAATGAACAAAAGTTGGGCTTTCTTTCAACGGAGCAACTGCATTGCTCATCAAAGACATACCTACCATCAATACTGCAAAACCAAGCAAGATATCACCGATAGCATGATTAGTACGTCTCTTTGTGAACATTCTCAGATAAATGCCGACCAGAGCAGCGACACAAGCAATTGTGGTAGAAGAAATAAGCTGGACTAATCCCGATCCGCCGTTAAGTGTTGAAAGACTGACGATCCAGCCTGTGATGCTGGTACCAAGAATTGCACCCAGAACAACACCGATCGCCTGTTTAAATTTGATGATACCGGAATTAACAAAGCCGACTGCCATGATTGAAGTAGCAGATGAAGACTGGATAACAGCGGTGACACCTGCACCGAGAGCTACACTTCTGGGTGTAGAATTGGTCATTTTGGAAAGTACAACTTCAAGTTTGCCGCCTGCAAGTCTTTTTAGACTATCGCCCATCAGCGACATACCAAAAAGGAATAACGCAACTCCAGTAAAAAGAGTGATTATATTTGATAAATCCATCGGTATTATATTAAACAACAAAGGGACCGTTTGTCTATGCGGTCCCTTTGTAATCAATTTTATTTTTTACTTTTAGATGACGGCTTTTCAGCTGCTTTTTTTGATCCGATAATACTGTCGATCAGACCATACTCCAGTGCCTGCTCAGGAGTCATATAATTATCCAATTGAATGTCCTGTTCGATTTTTTTCAAAGGCTGACCAGTTTTTTCGGATAATATATCTTTGATAATGTTTTCTACTCTCTGTAACTCGGCAACCTGAACTCTGACATCTGATGTCTTACCTCGTGCACCGCCGCTTGCCTGATGGATCATAACGGTTGAATGAGGAAGAGCAAGTCTCTTGCCTTTCGCACCTGCACAAAGCAATATGGAAGCCATGCTGGCAGCCATACCGATAGCGATGGTAGACACATCAGGTTTGATAAACTGCATTGTGTCATAGATTGCCAGACCTGCTGTTACGGAACCGCCGGGTGAATTGATATACATCATGATATCCTTGTCCGGATCTTCTCTTTCGAGATAAAGAAGCTGAGCAATAATAGTATCAGCCATATGATCTTCGATCTCTTCTCCGACAAAGATGATTCTTTCCTTCAGAAGAAGCGAATAGATATCATATGATCTTTCGCCCTGACCGCTCTTTTCAATAACATATGGGATAAGTTCATCCCTACTACCTAAGTTATACATGTTTTATCTCCTTACATTAGAATGTAGCTTTTTTAATGTAAGTTAACAATCTATTATTCTTCTGCTGCTTCTTCTGCTGCATCATCGTCATGATGGTGATGATGATGTTCAAGAGTCTTCTTTTCCTCATCAGTCCAGTCAGTTGAAGCAAATCCGAGAAGTGCCTTTAAAGTCTTGGATGATGAATTCCAAAGCTTGATATTGTTTCTGTTTTCTTCAGTGTTAAGTGCAGCTCTTCGTTTTTCAGGATCAGGAGCATCACTTACAAATCTATCCAGCTGTTCATCGACTTCAGCATCTGTGGTCTCAATCTTTTCAAGTTCCATAACCTTGGTGATAATCAGATTGTTCTTGACTCTGACTTCTGCACTGGGTCGATAAGTCTTTCTAAGATCTTCTTCCTTTGTTCCGTTAACAATGGAATCATATTCTTCCTGTGAATTAACTGATTTAGAGACTCTTTCGTAGAATTCCTGAATCATTGTGTCTATTTCGTTTTCAACCAGGAAATCAGGGTATTCTATCTTACTTCCTTCAGCTATCTTTTCCATAACTTCGGTATTGTATGCGTCTCTGGCATTGTCTTCTTCACGATGCATAAGTTCATCACGAACTACGTTCTTGAGTGATTCAACATCTTTGCAGGTAGGCATGATCATCTTTGCAAAGTCATCAGTAAGCTCTGCAAGCTGTTCTTTTCGGATTTCAGTGATCTTAACGGTAAATTCTATGATTCGATCGGGCTTTTCTTCCTTTTTCTCTTCATCTTTGTTCTCTTCGCCAGGTAAATTGTAGTCAGGTTCCTTGAAAGTCAGTGAGAAAGTCTTTTCCTCATCCTTCTTAAGACCAATTAAAGCTTCAGAGAAACCGGGAGCAGGATAGTCAGAATCCTTGGTAATCTGGAAAGGCATACCTTTCTGCTGAATGAAAGGTTCATCTCCGCTGTGGCTGTCGATATCCATAGTAACGATATCGTTTTCTTCAACTTCACCGTCAGATTCCTGCCACTTGGCATTCTGTTTTCGGAATCTGTCTATAACAGCATTTACTTCTTCTTCTCTTACTTCGATCTTTTTAGGATCTATCCTGACAGCCTTGTAATCACAAAGTTCAACAATAGGAGTAAGAGGAATAACTGCCTCAAATGTTACAGGATCTTCTCCGATGACATGGACATATGGTCGAGCATAGATATCCATCTTTTCATCTTCAATGATCTTATTGGTGACACCGGGGATATAGTCTTCATAGACTTCAGTATTGAAAGCATCCTTGCCGACGTGGTTGATCAGCAACTGTTTGGGAGCTTTGTTCTTTCTGAAACCGGGCACTACAATCTGTTTGTTCAATCGCTTGTATGTTTCATCGCTTGCAGCTTCGATTTCTGCGGCATCAAGTTCGACTTTGATAGTTGTTGTACGGTTTTCAGTCTTTGTTTCAACAATTTTCATTTTTCTAGTTCTCCTTGTTAGTCATCGATTAATTTGATGTGTAAATCTTTAATCTGCTGTTTTTCCACTGTTGAAGGTGCGTTAAACAGCAGGTCCTGTGCACTTTGATTCTTCGGGAATGCGATGACTTCACGAATTGAATCAGCGCCACACAATAGCATTACAACACGGTCAATACCCATGGCAATGCCACCATGAGGAGGTGCTCCGTATTTGAAAGCTTCTATCAAATGTCCGAATCGGTCTTCAGCAATATCCTTGGGATAACCCATCACTTCAAGAACCTTTTCCTGGAGTTCTGCGTTATGGATACGGATACCGCCGCCGCCGATTTCAAAACCATTCAACACAATATCATAAGTCTGAGATCTTGCCTTGCCGGCATTTTCCATAGTGATAAGAGGAATATCTTCTTCAAACGGTGCTGTGAACAGGTGATGAACAGCATCCCATCGGTTTCCTTCCTCATCCCACTTGAACAGAGGGAAATCAACTACAAAAGCAAATGCAAATTCGTTGGGATCGGCCAGACCGAGTTTAAGACCCATATCCTGTCTGAATCTGCCGCAGTATTCAAGTGCCTTATCTTCTCTGTCAGCAATAAGACAGACCAGATCACCGGGATTTGCACCCATACGGACAGCTATTTCCTTCAACTGATCAACTGAAAGATACTTGGTTGCAACTGATTTGACAGTTTCGGGAGTAAGCTCTTCTATTGATGCCATTTCACTGGTGTAAGCCAAAGGTACCATACCCTTGGAGCCATATGTCTTGGTAAGTTCAACAAGTTCCTGCTGTTCTGCTCTTGAATAACCGGCACATCCGGGAAGTACAACGCCCTTGACCGTTCCGCCATTTGCAACGGTATTCTTGAAGACACCGAATTCGCTGTCCTTCACGATATCTGAGATATCGGTGATGTACATCTTGAATCTGAGATCAGGTTTATCACTTCCGTACTTGCTCATTGCCTCGGAATACTGGATCCTAGGGAAGTGACGAGGATATTTTGCATCAGGTCTCAACGTATCCATGATCTTAAGAAGCATTCTTTCGATCATGCCCATTACATCTTCAGGTTCAACAAAACTCATTTCAATATCAAGCTGAGTGAATTCAGGCTGTCTGTCAGCTCTTGTATCTTCATCTCTGAAACACTTAGCAACCTGATAATATCTTTCAAGTCCACCGCACATAAGCAGCTGTTTCATCTGCTGCGGAGACTGAGGTAAAGCATAGAAGGTACCTTCATGCAATCGGCTGGGAACCAGATAGTCACGTGCGCCTTCAGGCGTGCTTTTGGTAAGAATAGGAGTTTCAACTTCAAGGAAATCTTCGCTGTCAAGGAAGGTTCTCATAAGATGGACAACCTTGTGTCTGAAGATAAGATTGTTCTTTAATGTCGGTCTGCGCATATCAAGATATCGGTATTTAAGACGCAGGTTCTCATCAACATCAACTTCTTCATTGATATAAAACGGAGGTGTTTCAGACGTATTCAGTATCTTGAGTGATTCAGCAAGCAGTTCAATCTCTCCGGTTGGAAGTTTCTCATTGATTGTGCCTTCAGGTCTTGGAGAAATAACACCTGTCACCTGAATACAGAATTCGCTTCTCAGCGTTCCGGCCAGTTCATGTGCTTCCTTATTAGTTTCAGGATTAAACACAATCTGCAGAAGTCCCGAACGATCACGAAGATCAATAAAAATCAATCCGCCATGATCACGTCGTCGGTCTACCCATCCGGCAACTGTAACCTTCTGCCCTTTATTATTCAAATTGAGAGATTGGGCATTATGAGTTCTCAGCATTTAACACCTCTTTAATATGCATTAAGCATAAATTATACATTCAGTATGTCTTTTCAATCAACACGACGAGACATACTGAATGTATAGATATGGAACAATGAAATTAAATGGTGGACAGAAACTTTCGAAGTAGAGTAAAAAGAGTTTTGGCATCCTCTTGATCCAAATCAATGCAGTCACTAAGTTTATATGGTATCCGGACTGCTTTCTCCTTAAGTGCTTCCCCTTTTTTGGTAATTGTAACCTTGAGATTTCTCTCATCCGACTTCAGTCTCTGTCTTTTGATGAGGTTTTTCTCTTCCATCTTTTTCAGGAGCGGAGTCAAAGTTCCTGAATCAAGATAGAGTTTTTCCCCAAGTTCTTTGGAGGTCACTGTCCCATACTCCCACATAACCATCATCGCCACATACTGGGTATAGGTCAGATCTATCTCATCAAGAAAAGGTCTGTATTTCTTAATTATTTCTCTGGCACAGGCATAGAGAGGAAAGCATAACTGGTTATCCAGTTTCAGACAATCATATTTTTTATCAACAACGGTATTCATTTTGAATTAACAATCTCTTCAACTTTTTTACGATTAGTAAACAATACGCATGCACCATCATGCTGCGAGGTCAGAATATCACTTGATCTCAACTCAGTAAACAGCTTGGAATTGATGACGTCAAGAAGAGAGGCATCTCTTACATTCATATCTGAATAAGGGGAAAACGGACACGGCTCGGCACCGCCGGTTGAATTGATGTGGAAGAATCCACGGCCTGCAGCCAGACAGCCACCGGATTTGATTTCGTCTCCGGGGAATGTAATGAACATCATATTGTCATATTTCTGACGAAGAGCAGTCAGCCTGTCATTAAGGTATTCTCTGTCATCATCGTTGGGAGCAATATCTTCTTCAGCATTATCAGCATTGACATACTCCACATAAAATACTGCTTTGCAACCGCGTTCGTTCAGTTTTTTAACGAAAGAATCGGATGTCACTTCATCAATATTTTCATGATTCAATGTGATGGAAGCACCATACATGATCTGATTTTCTTTCATCCTATCCATTACATTGATCAGCTTGGAATAAACACCTGCACCGCGTCTATTATCAGTTGTTTCCTGTTCACCCTCGATGCTTAACACAGGAATCAGATTTCGATTTTTATCGAATAACTGAATATATTCATCATCTATCATTGTTCCATTGGTGAAGATCGGAAAAATGATATCTTTTGATTTAGCGGCCTTATTGATTACATCTCTGCGAATAAGCGGTTCTCCGCCAGCCAAAAAGATAAAATTGATTCCCAGAGACCTGGCTTCTTTAAATATCCTATGCCATTCAAGATCAGACAACTGATCGTGAGCTGCACCATCGTGGCATGCCCCGTTAGATCTTGAGTAACATCCTGCACAATGGAGATTGCAGGTTGAAGTAATGCTGGAAATCAAAAAAGCAGGAATATGATTACCTTCCTTGGCATGGGCCAAACGGATATTTGTAGCATTACGGCTTGAAACAGTAAATTTAGTAATGAATAGATTCTGGTTTATATTGAATTTTGATGTCTTAACCATATCACGAACGATATGGCCTACTGACGTGGAAAGATATTCCTCGAGATCGAACATTATAATAATTCCTCAATCTTTGTTCTTATTACATCAACACCTTCAGTAGGTTCATAACGTTCGACGATCTTGCCTTCACGATCGATAAGGAATTTGGTGAAATTCCATTTGATATTACTGTTATTTTCGTAATCATTGTCGACCTTCTTAACTGCCATTTTGAGGGCGGCCATCTTCAGACCATTTCCAAATCCTTTGAATGTGGTGTTTTCAGAAAGATGTTTAAACAAAGGATGGATATTATCCCCTATAACATCCAGTTTGGCGAACTGCGGGAATTTGATGTCATATCGCATAGTGCAGAAAGAATGAATTTCTTCACTGTTTTCGGGTGCCTGATTCATAAACTGATTGCATGGAAAATCAAGTATCTCAAAGCCCTTGTCTACATAGTCGTTATACATATCTCTTAATTCGTCATACTGCTTGGTAAATCCGCATTTGGTTGCAGAATTAACGATAAGCAAAACCTTGCCTTTGTAATCGGCAATGGATTTCTTTTCACCTTTGATGGTCTCTACTTCAAAATCATATATATTCATAAATTTTTACTCCTATTTGATTGTTATAAATTTAATTTAACTCAATTAATTAGATTTGTAAAGACACTTATTTTTATATTGGAAATAAACCGTATGTTATTGATATACTATTTGTTACTTTATTCACACTTGGGAGGTCACTATGACTGTTTTAGATCCCACAACAATGGCTGACTGGCAGATAGCAGCAGCTGCAGAAGAAAACATGAAATCCGTCGAGGAACTTGCCTCATCATGGGGTATCGAAAAGAAAGAACTCCTTCCTTACGGTCATGATATCGGAAAAGTCGATTATCAGGCCGTTCTCAACAGATTGAAGGATAAACCCAACGGAAAATTCATCGACGTAACCGCAATCACCCCTACTCCCCTCGGAGAAGGTAAAAGTACTACCACAATGGGTCTTGTCGAAGGTTTGGGCAAACGAGGCCAGAACGTCTCAGGTGCCATCCGACAGCCTTCAGGCGGTCCTACATTCAATATCAAAGGCAGTGCTGCCGGCGGTGGTTTATCCCAGTGTATTCCTTTAACTCCATTCTCACTCGGTCTTACCGGTGATATCGATAATATCAACAATGCACACAACCTTGCCATGGTAGCTCTTACCAGCAGAATGCAGCATGAAGCAATCAATACAGATGAGTTTTTAGCCAAACGAAATCTGAGAAGACTGAATATCGATCCACGAAACGTCCAGATGAAATGGATAATCGACTATTGTGCCCAGTCCCTCCGGGATATCATCATCGGTATCGGCGGAAAGATGGACGGTTTCATGATGGAATCAGGTTTTGCCATCTCAGTTTCATCCGAGATCATGGCAATACTTGCCGTGTTCAAAGATCTCAAAGATCTCAGAGAACGAATGGGAAAGATCGTTGTTGCATACGACAAACAGGGTAATCCGGTAACAACTCACGATCTTGAAGTCGACGGAGCTATGACTGCATGGATGGTCAAAGCAACCAACCCCAACCTGCTTCAGACGATCGAAGGACAGCCCGTGCTTGTACATGCCGGACCTTTTGCCAATATCGCAGTCGGTCAGTCATCAATCGTAGCTGACAGACTTGGTCTCAAACTTTCCGATTATCATGTTACAGAGAGCGGATTCGGTGCTGATATCGGATTTGAGAAATTCTGGAATATCAAGACCAGACTCAGCGGACTCACTCCGGACTGTGCTGTTATCGTTGCCACGATCCGTGCTCTTAAGATGCATGGCGGCGGTCCCAAGGTTGTACCCGGCAAGCCTCTTGATGAAGCTTACACAAAATCAAATCCCGCTCTGGTTGAAAAAGGCTGTGAGAACCTCATCGCACACATTGAAACAGTTAAAAAATCTGGAATCACCCCTGTTGTATGTATCAATCAGTTCAAATTTGATACTCCAGAGGAAATAAAGATCATCCGTGACATTGCAGAAAAAGCAGGTGCAAAAGTTGCACTTTCCAATCACTGGGCAAAAGGCGGCGAAGGCGCACTTGAACTTGCCGATGCAGTAATGGATGCATGTAAAGAAAAGAATGATTTCCACCATCTGTATGATCTTGATATGCCTATCAAGGAAAGAATCGAAAAGATCGCCAGGGAAGTTTACGGAGCTGATGGTGTTGAATATGCACCTCTGGCCAATGACAAGATCAAGAAGCTTGAGGAAGATCCTGACACCAAGAGCATGTGCACCTGTATGGTAAAGACTCACCTCAGTCTTTCACATGATCCATCACTCAAAGGAAGACCTCGAGGATGGACATTACCTATCAGAGACATTCTCACTTACAAGGGCGCCGGTTTTGTAGTTCCTGTTGCCGGAGACATTAAACTTATGCCGGGAACCGGATCAGATCCTGCATTCCGAAGAATCGATGTCGATGTCGAAACCGGTAAGGTCAAAGGACTGTTTTAATTTAAGGTAAAAACTATGACTGCACAGATTATTGATGGTTCTGCCATATCCAAAACTATAATCGAAGAGCTGAAACAGGAAGTTGCAAGGCTGAAGGAAGACCATGGTATTGTGCCTTGTCTTGTAACCATTCTGGTCGGCAATGACAGCGCAAGCCAGGTATATGTACGATCTAAGATAAAGATGTGCAATTATCTTGGCATCCTTTCGAAGCAGATCGATTTACCTGAAGAAACATCCGAAGAAGAATTACTGAAAGTCATCAAACAGCTTAATGTCGATCCTTCGATTCACGGCATACTCGTACAGGTTCCTCTGCCTAAACATATTAAAGAAAACAAAGTATTGTTTGCCATTGACCCTGACAAGGATGTGGATGGTTTTCATCCGACAAACGTCGGAAGAATGGTCATCGGTGAACCTGTGTTTCTTCCCTGCACTCCGCATGGAGTTCAGGTACTCCTGCAGAGAAGCAATATCGAAACAAAAGGTGCCCATGTCGTAGTAGTCGGCCGAAGCAACATTGTCGGTAAACCTGTTGCCAATATCATGGTCCAGAAAGCATTGGGAGCAAACGCAACTGTCACCATATGCCATTCTGCAACGAAAGATATAGCTTCAATCACAAGACAGGCTGATATATTGATTGTTGCAATGGGAAAACCGAAATATATCACTGCAGATATGGTCAAAGACGGAGTGGTCGTAATAGACGTCGGCGTCAATCAGATCGGAATAAGCCCTGCGGGCAAGAGAATCCTTTGCGGTGACGTAGACTTTGAAAATGTCAAAGAGAAGGCATCATATATAACCCCTGTACCTGGCGGCGTAGGACCTATGACCATTGCAATGCTAATGGATAACACCGTCAGATCTGCAAAGATCAAATATAATTTGGATTAAGAAATCAGAAGAAGAATAATGGATAGTATATTTCCGATTGAATACGGTACTGAATACAGTAGCGAAGAGATTCCATTTAAAGACATGAGAATCCTGTTCGGCGACGGCACAAACCCGATGTTTGAATGGGTATCTGTCAAACCTAAATTCATGATTCAGGATGATTTTGCCCGTGTTGTTGGTCAGGATCTGTTTGAAATCCCAATGCACACCGGACTTGCACTGGGTATTGTCGGAATGATCGGAGGAGACAATCTACCTGATGAATTAGGCGGCACTGTCGAAAAAAAACTTGATGAATACCTGAATAACATCAAAGGTTTAAAACATACGGGTTGCCGTGATTCAGCAAGTCTTCAGGTCTCATATGAATTCACCAAAAAGTATCGATTTGCAGATTTAGGCCAGTTCCTTATCAAAAAGATAAAGGAAGACTTTCCTGAAATAGAAAGGGCAGAATTCAAGTTTGTAGTGGCATTCCGACAGATTCCCCAATTACTTGAAGCTGCACGCAGGGATTACGCAAAACGGGATTCAAAGCAGACTGATTAGTTACTGTAGCAGCTTATTATCCGAATCCTGCTCTGATTCTGTAACATCCTTAAAATCACCTTCAATGGTTCCTTTTTCGTCAGAAATCGGACTCTGATAATCGTCAACGTATTTCTTTCGCTTAACCATTGACCGCTTGGAAAGTCTGTAAATGAGCAGGAAAAGAGAAAAAAGCAGAAAGGCAGAAACAGCAAGATGTTTCCAATACTCTGCCGGATTTGTGATAAACATATAAAGTGAGACTATTAAGGAAGGTCCTGCAAGAAAGAATGCCAAAGCAAAAGCACACCCTGCATTATTACTCTTCAGGTTTCCGTTTTCGTCCTTGGTATAGCTATTAAGAATCTTCACAATAGTTAGTTTAACGCATATTTTCCGCACACACAAATTGAACCGAATAGAATATATGGCAGGCCTTATCTATTGGTATTCGTAAAATAATTCTTTTACAGTTATACTTTAGAAGTTATCTATTTTTTCTTATCAGGAGTATTAAATGAACGGAGTAATTGTTTTTGCATTTGACCATCAGGATGGTCTGACAACTCGTGATTTATTCAGAGAAGTTAAAAACAAGCCATTGATTGCATGGGTGCTTGAGACTTTGGAACACAGTGAAAAAGTAGATATCGTGGAAGTTGTAGCTCCGCAATCCCTGGAACAGGAAATGGCAGGTCTGTTCGAAAGCTATGCCCTTCAGAAGCCACAGGTCATCGTACCTCCCGGAGAAACTTTGGAAGAATGCTTCCTGAATGGTCTTCTCGGAGTGTCAGACATGCTCGATCACGATGATACCGTTACATTTGTCGATGCAACAATGCCGATGTTCAATGAAGATATTATTAACACATGTATTGAACGAACACTTGAAAAACATACTGTTTTAGCTGATCCGAACAACGATGGAACAGCCGAAACAGTGGCAGATTCAACGATGTTTGAAAACTATCCTCAGGGTTATATTTTCGGCGAAGTGACCGACGCTTATATGCGTGCTTCAGAAGATAATCCTGAAGAAGGAAGATTCAATACTCCCGTCACATTATGTTTGTTATACGGCAAGATCTTCTATACAACAAAGAGTTCCAAAGAATCTCAGATTGAGCTCAAATCAGTTGATGATTTCAAATTGTTTGAAGATTATCTCGACAGACAAGCAAGATAAGACACTAGGAAGGTTCAGATTATCATATATCCGTTGGCTTTCAGCAGATCCAACGCCTTCTGGAAGTTTTCCTTTTTAACCAGAATATAATCAGTGTTATAAGTAGACACTGCAAATATACCAATCTTGTTGTCGGCAAGTATTTTAGCTATTGGAGCGAGGATTCCGATAAGCGAAAAATCCAGGATGCCCTGTATCCGAAAAGCCCTCCAGCCATTATCACATTCAATGACATCGGAAGGAACATATTCCGTCTGGCAAACAAGAGATAATTCCTCATCGGTCTTGCAAACAAAACAGAACTCTTGTTTCAAATAATCAGTATCCAAGGTTTTAACCTTGCAAATGCTGAAATCATGCTCTAACGCTTTTATCTGCATTTCGTCAGTTTATCCCGCTATCCGGCATTATGATTGTCACAAACCTGATTCGGTTTTAACAATCTAATTTTATTATACCTTTGATCCAGTCATCCAGAAACTGCATCTGCTCTTCTGTGTGGAACCAATGTTCGCCGCCATCCATCACAGTAAGACTGGCATGATGTGCCTCAACAAAAGCTCTGACAGTGTTTATAGATGTCAGCTCATCCCTGCTCCCGTAGAGGATTTCAGTCTGGACTTCCCATGAATAAGGATGTTCCCTGACATAGGTCAGATATTCCCATGAGAGAGTTCGTTCAGACCCGATATAAACAATTCCTTTCGTACGAAGCTCTTCCTCAGACACATTCGCCAATTCCATCATATCTGTGATCAGTTTTTGCATATCCAGAACAGGAGAAATAAAGAATGCTCGTTCAATCTGTCGGTCTGACAATGAACACATTGCAAAAAATGCACCGATACTGTTAGCTATGATTGTAATGGATTGATACTCATCGGACAGGCTATCGAAATAATGAGAAAACTCTTTCTTTGCTTCCCATGGATTATGCGATTTATAGTCAAAACCCAATACTGTGCATTCCGGAAAAAGCGGTTCATAATGCTTTGCTTCTTCAGAACTGCCGCCTCTGCCATGTATGTATACGATTGCTTTCTTCATCTGTTGCAACTTCATTTCTTTGGAGCCGGGAGTTCAGCATACATTGCCTGAATCAGATCTCGAAGGAACTGCCTGCTTTCCACATTATCAACCAAAAGCATCTTCTTTGCTCCTTCGTATGGAAGCTCCTCAGCTGCGTTTGGCATCATAGCCCTGGCTGATTTCGTAGGCTTCACGAGAAAACGATCATCATAAATACCGCCGACAACCTTGCCGCGATAATAGATAATAAACTCTCCCATCATTGCCCGATAAGATACTTCATCCAATTCAGACAATTGCTCCAATATGAAATCCAGATATTCTTTGGTTGATGCCATATATCCCTCTATTAATCCGTAACATCTACGTCAGGAATGATCGTAATATCATAATCAGGATACAGTGCTTTTACTTTGCCATATAAGATTTCTAATGCATCTTTCTGTTCAATATCAAAACTGATAACCACATCAAAACGGATGGTTTTATTATCTGTGTCAGCATAAAATCCGTGCATCTGCAAAGCCCAATCATGAGACATGACCACTTTTTGAATTGCATTACGGATTTGTGCTGCTTCATTATTTGACGTGTTATGTGAATAAACCCCAATACCCGTCAGAATAATTCCTGTTCTACTGAAAACATCAAACTGTATCTTTCTGGTTATTTTGTCTACATCGTCAACGATTAGATTGTCCGGCAGTTCGATATGAACCGAACCATAGTATTTATTGGGTCCGTAGTTAAAAAGCGTAACATCATACGCACCAAGTACGTTTTCTTCCTCGCATATGATCTTTTTAAGTTCATTAGTTATTTCAGGATCCTCTCGTTTACCAATAATGTCATTAAGCGTTTCGATCATCATTTCAATGCCGGATTTGATAATAAAACCAGCGATTATAACACCGACATACGCTTCAAGAGATATACCCCAGATCAGAAAAATAATCGCAGAGGCGAGAACAGATGCAGAAATGATCGCATCGAACAATGCATCAGAACCTGATGCCGTAAGAGCACCGGAGTTAACTCTCTTTCCCTGCTTTTTTACATACATACCAAGCAGAAGTTTTACGACAATAGCAACTGAAATAATGATTATCGAGACAGTGCCATAATCTGCCACTTCAGGATGAATAATCTTCTTTACTGATTCGACCAAGGATGTGATACCGGCATACAACACAAGAGCGGCAACGATCATGGAACTGAGGTATTCAATCCTGCCATAACCAAGCGGATGTTTTTTGTCAGGCTGTTTTGCACCAAGCTTTGCACCGATTATCGTCACGACTGAAGAAAGAGCATCAGACAGGTTATTGACCGCATCAAGAATAACTGCAATTGAGTTAGACACAATTCCGACAAATGCCTTGAACGCAACAAGAAACAAGTTCGTTATGATTCCTATAACACTTGTTCTTACAATTGATTTTTCTCTGTTTTCTGCCAATGAGCTGATATCTTTGCTCTGATCATCCATTTCAGTTCTCTCACAACCCAAATTATATTAATGATTATTCTGCTCTTTTATATCTCTTGCTGAATCTGAAAATCAGCAATCCTACCACATACCACCCTATCGTATACAACCAGATCTTCCATCCGCCGTTAATAATATCGGGAATATAGCAAGCCACTATTATAAGAAGAGCAATAGCAGGAAGTATCTGACCGCCAGGGGCCTTGAAACATCCTTCTCTTCTCAAACCATTCTTACGTGCTGAATATAAAGAAACAATGTTAACTACAATGGAAATCGTTCCAAATAATGCTCCGAGTCCGACGATCGTTGATGTAAAATCCGGGAAACATGCCGCGATTGCACCGGGTATAGCAATAAGAGCAGTTGCAAAGACCGGAACTCCGCTTTTATTGTTTCGGCTGAATACTTCCGGAAGCAGCTCATCTGAAGCAGCAGCCTGTACTGCTCTGCTTGTGAGCGCCATTACAACAAGTATGGTTGTAACCAGCGCAAGCACTGCCGCTATGGATACTACCTTGGCAAGCCAGGGATATGCAGACATCTTGGTGAAACAAGCCGCATAAAGAGGAATATACTGCATGCCGGGGTTCTCAGTAAGGAACGATGCCGATATAAGTCCAAGTGTGGCAACAATAACAAGACAATACAGGGCTACAACTATTGACATTGCAATAAGAACAGCCTTTGGAACAGTTTTATCTGGTTCTCTCACTTCAGAAACCAAAAAGGCTATAGCAACGATCGAGCCGTAACCCACCATAGCGGTCGGTACTGCAGCCATAAAACCTGTTGTTCCGGATGCTCCCTGAGTAAAGAAAGGAGTCATCATGCCTGGATCCCATTCACCGCCGAAGAACGAAACAAAAATATAAATAAGCAGTGTTACTACAAGACCTCCAACCAGAATATTGTTGAGTTTTCCGGTCGTCTTGAAATTAATACTGTTCAGAATAAAACATATGATAATAACCGCTAACGCCAGCGGAATCTGTATACCGTCAGGCAGACTAAAACCGGCTCCGAGATATGTGCCTACATAGATCGCTGAAAAAGCAATAGCAGCAATATTGGAGTTTATGTATCCCCATGTTGAAAACCAGCCCCAGAACGCGCCTGTTTTCGGCTTCGTTCCAAGTGCTTTTGCAGGAAACACATATATACCACCGGATTTAGGAAAAATCGAAGAAAGTTCTGTACAAACCAGACCATAAATCAGCATGACTGCTGCAGCAAGTATCCATGAAATTACAGATGCAGGTCCGGCCTGATACATGGTCAGACCCGATAAGGAAAAGATTGCACTACCAATCATTCCGCCGGCAATAATACCGACACTGGACAATAAACCAATACCATTATTTTTTTCTGCCATAAGGACCCCCTCTCGTAGTATATGCAAGCAAAATATGGCAACTTAAACTGACCGTTTATATTATATATTCAGACCACATCATTCTTACTATAAAAAAATTCTGCCCTAAGTTGGTCTTCTTGGGGCAGAATCAATTATCTTAGATTTTGGACTATGCGTTTAATTTGGCAATGATATTCGGAAGTTCAGCATCAACTTCATCATTAGGCAGCTGACATGTGCCTGCATTGGCATGGCCGCCTCCACCATATGTAAGACAAAGTTCACCGATATCGACCTTACTTGCCTTATTGAAAATAGATTTACCGATCATTACAGCAGTATTCTGTTTCTTGAAACCCCATGCAACATGTACGCTGATCTGAACGTCAGGCCACATTGCATAGACCATGAATCTGTTGCCGCTGTAAATTGTTTCAAGAGGTCTGAGATCAATAACTGCAACTTTACCTTCAATCTTTACGATTTCTCTGAGCTGAGCCTTGAACAATTCCTGCTGCTTGAAGTAAACGTCAACTCTTTCCTTAACATCAGGAAGAGCAAGGACATCTTCAATGGGATGATGTGCACAATAATCAATAAGTTCCATCATCAAATCATAATTGGAAATTCGAAAATCATGAACTCTTCCAAGACCGGTTCTGGGATCCATAAGGAAATCCATCAGAACCCATCCGGTGGGATTAAGCACTTCGTCGATTGTAAACCCTGCACTGTCACCTTTATCAACTGCTTCAAGAATGTCTTCTGTGACAGTCTTAAATCTGTTTTTTCCGCCATAATAGTTGTATAAAACTCTTGCAACTGATTTGGCATGAGGTTCACAAATATACTTTCCTTGGAAGTCTACACCTTCCTCTCTCTTCAGTTCACTTTCATGATGATCGAATGCCATCCCAACACGCGGATCAAAAGGAAGATTTGTTGTAATATCATTCTCGGTAATATCGATTTTTCCATCCTGAACATCTTTGGGATGAACGAACTTGATATCATCGATCATATCCAGTTCCCTCAGGAGCATAGCGCAAACAAGACCATCAAAATCACTTCTTGTTACTAATCTGTGTTTCATAAAGATTCACCCTTCTAAGAGATAACAATTATAAGTATTCTTAACGTCATTAAGAACACTTATTCAGTAGTTTAGCACATAAAGTAAGTCATATCGAACAATGAGAATGACGTTTCAAATGGAATATTGCAATAAAATACATTGCTAACTAATCACAAAAAGTTTATGATAAATTTCTGTATTACGGATAAAAATATCAGTAATTTAAAAACTATAAAAAGTTCGGAGGATAATTATTTTTCATGAATAGTTACGTTGAAAAAGTAATCAACTATGTCAAAACCAAATACCCCCACCAGCCCGAATTCTGTCAGACAGTGGAAGAAGTTCTTTCCTCACTCAGTCCGGTCATCGATAAACATCCTGAATATGAAAAAGCTGACCTTCTTAACCGTATAGTCGAACCTGAACGAATGTTCACATTCCGTGTTGTCTGGGAAGATGACAATGGCAATGTTCACACTAATGTCGGCTATCGATGCCAGTTCAACGGCGCAATCGGTCCTTACAAAGGCGGTCTTCGTTTCCAGAAGAATGTAAATCCAAGCATCATGAAGTTCCTTGGATTTGAACAGATATTCAAGAATTCTCTGACCGGTCTTCCTATCGGCGGTGCCAAGGGCGGAGCCGATTTTGATCCCACCGGCAAATCTGATCGCGAGATCATGCGTTTCTGTCAGAGCTTCATGCAGGCTCTTTACCGATACATCGGGCCCGACGTCGATGTTCCTGCCGGTGATATGGGCGTAGGCGGAAGAGAAATCGGTTATCTTTACGGTGAATACAGAAGACTAAAGGGCAAATTCGAAAACGGTGTTTTGACAGGCAAAGGTTTATCCTATGGCGGAAGCCTTATTCGACCTGAAGCCACCGGCTATGGTGCAATTTACTATCTCCAGAATGTTCTCCGAGATGACGGACAGGATATCGCAGGAAAAACTATCGCCTGTTCAGGTTTCGGCAATGTGACCTGGGGTATCTGTAAGAAAGCTGCCCAGCTTGGCGCTAAAGTTATTACACTGTCCGGTCCTGATGGCTATATCATCGATCCTGATGGTGTTATTACTGAAGAAAAGATCAATTATCTGCTTGAAATGAGAAGCTCAGGCCGCAACCGAGTTCAGGATTACTCAGACAAATTCGGTGTCGAGTTCCATGCAAATGAAAAGCCTTGGGGCATCAAGGCAGACGTTGTTATGCCTTCTGCACTGCAGAATGATGTTCATATGGAACAGGCAAAACAGATTGCAGCCAACAATATCCGATACTATATCGAAGTAGCAAATATGCCTACCACCAATGATGCACTTCAGTATCTTATGAGCCAGGAAGGCATGATCGTTGCACCTTCCAAGGCAGTAAATGCCGGCGGTGTTGCAACATCAGCTCTGGAAATGAGCCAGAACAGCGAACGACTTGTCTGGACTGCAGAAGAAGTTGATGCCCAGCTTCACAAGATCATGGATACCATCTACAAGAACTCAGTAGATGCAGCCAAACGAAATGGCCTCGGCTATAACCTGGTCGCAGGCGCCAACATTGCAGGCTTTGAAAGAGTTGCCGATGCAATGATGCAGCAGGGTCTCTTCTAATAGAGTCTTAATCATTACGCCCATTATTCTAAGAACTGAATAATGGGCGTTTTTTTTATGTTTTTATCGCATACAAAAAGCATGGCTTTCGCCATGCTTTTGTTTATCGATCAAATATTGCTGTTTCAAGCAATGATTACATTGCTGTATAGCCGCCGTCTACGGAGACAACAGCACCGGTCATATAGCTTGAAAGATCTGATGCCAGGAACATATGAACATGTGCAACTTCCTTGGCCTGTGCGAATCTGCCTAACATACTGAGCTGTTTGGCATAAGATACAGGTTCCAGATTGAACTGTTCCAATGCACCTCTGAGCATAGGAGTATCAATTGCACCGGGAGCTACTGCATTAATTCGGATACCCAGAGGTGAGTAATCCATTGCAGCACATTTGGTCAAGCCGATAACACCGAATTTTGCGGCACAGTATGCAGGAGTAGCGGGCTGAGGTCGGATACCGCTGACAGAAGATGTATTGACGATTGAACCATAACTCTGGGCAACCATCTGTTTGAGTTCATATTTCATACATAATGCTACACCCTGAAGATCAACAGAAATCAATCGGTTGAAATAATTCATATCCATATCAGCTACGGGTTTATCATCAGGAGTAAGTGCGGCATTGTTCAAAGCAAAATCAAGCTTGCCATAGGTATCTACAGCAAATTTAACCATTGCTTCAACCTGATCTTCCTTGGAAACATCTGCTTTAACGAAGCTTGCATCACCACCGGCGGCCTTGATCTTTTCGGTTTCTTCAAGACCTTTTTCTACGTTAAAGTCTGCAATAACAACCTTGGCGCCTTCCTGAGCAAAGAGTTCTGCGGTTGCAGCTCCCATTCCCATTGCGGCACCTGTAATGAGTGCTACCTTACCATTGACCAATCCATACATAATTAATCTTCTCCTCCAAGTTTTTTGGCAATATTATCCTTTTCAATTGCGCTCTTATATTTTACATTTATATCCGCAAAGAACAAGAGTTAAAAAGGTCCCAATTTGTGGGTTTTTCCTAATGAATTCTTTTATTCAGCAGATTCATAGGTTTTTATGACAGTTTTGGCGACTTCACGTTTGGTAATACACTGATCCATTGCCCGTTTTTCTATATATCTGTGGGCTTCAGCCTCATCCATATCACGCTGAGTGATCAGTATCCATTTTGCTCTGTTGACCAGACGTATCTCCTCCATTTTTTCATTGATGGAGATGGTCTTTTTTTCGTTCTTTCGCAATCTTTCCCTTGAACTTATCATCCAGTCGATAGCTGTTGTCAGGAACATTTTGGATGTCGGTTTAGATAAAATGAATACTCCGTGTTCAATTACTTTGTTGTAAATATCAACGTAAAGCTCAGACCTGACAATCAAAAGGACAACGGTATTTTCGGAATCACATGTATCAATTGCAAATCCTATACCGGGATCATCAGGTAATGGAGAATTAATGATAACAAGATCGTATTGTCTTTCGGCAAGACGTCTTTTTGCAAGACTTACGCTTGAAATGTAATCGATGGTCGTAAACTTTGGATCGTGGAGTAATTCAGCAAAGACAGAGTTATATGTTTCCGAAACAGAAACAATCAGAACACTATATGTCAGTTCTTTCAAACTCAGCTTGCTCATTCTTTATCCATCAGTTCTAAATGCTTTGGTATCCGGCAAGGATTTCTTCAGGAATATGTTCGCGGATAAAGCTGCTGTTCTTTGCAACTCTGCGTGCCTCTTCAATTGTTTCAGGCAGCCTCTTATATCCGGACAGAATATCGGCAGCAGCATTGTAGAAATTGATATCTGCAGCCTCAGGATAATCAGATTTATTCTCTATTCCATATAGGCCGGCGTATATGATCAGTGCGAAAGCAATGTATGGATTGGCCAATGGATCAGGAGATCTCAATTCTGCACGCTTGTATTCACCGTAAGCAGCTGGAATTCGAATAAGCTGTGATCTGTTTTCATTAGCCCATGAGACATACTGGGGTGCTTTATTGGAACCCAGTCTGGCATATGAATCCACGGACGGATTCAGGAATACTGTCATATCTCTGATCTTATCCAGAATACCTGATACGACATAGGCCATATTGTCTGATCCGTCCGATGCTTTTACCGAGATGTTGATATGAAGACCGTTTCCCGGTCTATCTTTTATCGGCTTGGCACCGAAATCAGCATACAGTCCGTTCCTTCCTGCAATTGTTTTGACTACCATCTGAAAAGTCAGGGCATTATCAGCAGCTGAAAGAGCTTCAGAATATCTGAAATCTATTTCGTTCTGTCCGGGGCCTTCCTCATGATGAGAGCTTTCGGGAAGTATGTCCATCTGTTCAAGAGTCAGACAGATTTCTCGTCTGATATTCTCCCCTTTATCATCAGGTGCAATATCCATATATCCTGCAGAATCATAAGGTTTACCGGTCTTATTGCCCTGCTCATCCAGTTCGAACAGATAGAATTCCTGTTCAGCTCCAAAATAAAATGTGAAGCCTTTTTTCTTAGCTTCAGCAATAGCTTTTTTAAGTAGCATTCTTGTATCTGATTGGAAAGGAGTACCATCAGGCAAGGTTATATCCGAAAACATTCTGATAACTTTGCCGTGTTCAGGTCTCCATGGAAGAACCGTTAAAGTATCCGGTTCAGGATGAAGAAAAAGATCTGAGTGAGCTTCGTCGCCGAAACCGGTTATAGCAGATGCATCAAAAACGATGCCATGCTCAAAAGCTCTGGACAGTTCATGCGGCATGATCGAAACGTTTTTTTGTCTTCCGAAAATATCACAGAAAGCAAGTCGGATGAATTTAACATCCTCTTCTTTTGCATACTGGATCACTTCATCAATTGAATATTTCATAATAAACCCGCCTTTCAGTTCGCCACATACATCTGTTTATAAGGATTCATTTTGTCAGGTATCACCTTAGTAAACGGCGAATCCAACACTCTGTTTTTTTCGTATCCAAACAATTCACAGAATTCTGTGATATATGAATCAATTTCATTCAAATCTTCTTCTGTTGCTCTTTTAACAATTACTTTCTCCGGGAATGATATGTTACGGCATTCAGATCTCAGGAACATTTCTCCGCCATGCATACCGGTACACGGAAACTGATCCACAATTTCTTTATTATTATTCAGATTCAGACCCAATACAATAATTTTTCCACCGGCCTGGTATTCTCCAAGAAAACTGCCGCACTTTCCGCCGATTACTATTACAGGATACTTATCTTTATATTCCTTCATATGTATTCCAGTACGGTATCCGGCATTGCCTTTTACATATATTTTTCCGCCTCGCATGGCATATCCTGCAGTGTCACCTATATTTCCATTAACAATTATCTTTCCGTCGTTCATGGTATCCCCAACTGCATCCTGAGCATTTGAATTAACGGTAATGACTGAATCGTTAAGATATACACCCAGAGCGTTGCCTGGAATACCATTTATACTGATATTTTTTCCTGACATTCCGGCGCCGATATAACGCTGACCGCAGCAATTGATAATTTCACATGACTCCTTAGTATTTCGAAGGGCATCATTTAATGATCGATAGTCAAGATTGTAGGCATCTATAATCATGTTTATTCTCCTGCGTGGGATATTCCAAGTATCTGTAATTCTTTTTCTGTAAGTCCGATTCCTCTGAGCATCAGACGATTGCCACATAACGCTTCAATTGAATTAATTCCCATTCCACCCATCATTTCTTTTATTTCAGAATTCCATGACAACAAAAGGTTCATAAGACGTGTGTGTCCTATCTGAGGGTCGAGACGACTGGTCAATTCAGGACGCTGAGTAGCAATTCCCCAGTTGCATTTTCCGGTCTGGCACGATCTGCATAAATGACAACCCATCGCAATCAGCGCAGAAGTAGCAATATAACAGGCATCTGCACCAAGAGCCACAGCTTTAACCACATCCGAAGCATTTCTGATACTTCCTCCGGCTACCAGAGACACAGTATTTCTAATTCCTTCTTCACGTAATCTCTGATCAACAGCGGCGAGAGCCAATTCAACCGGAATACCTACATTATCACGAATCCTGGTGGGTGCGGCACCTGTTCCGCCTCTGTATCCGTCGATAGCTATAATATCTGCTCCGCTTCTGGCTATTCCGCTTGCTATTGCAGCAATATTGTGAACAGCTGCAACTTTCACAATAATCGGCTTCTTGTAGTCTGTTGCCTCCTTGAGTGAATAAACCAGCTGCCTTAGATCTTCAATTGAATAGATATCATGATGAGGAGCAGGAGAAATGGCATCATATCCTTCGGGTATCATTCGTGTTCTGGATACATCTCCAACGATTTTTGCACCAGGCAGATGTCCCCCAATACCAGGTTTTGCTCCCTGTCCCATTTTTATCTCAATTGCTGCACCGGCATTAAGATATGCTTCATGTACTCCGAATCTGCCGGATGCTACCTGTACTATCGTATTGCTGCCGTATTTATAGAAATCCTCATGTAAACCTCCTTCACCGGTGTTGTACATCGTTCCAATATCAGTTGCTGCCATAGCTAAAGCAGCATGGGCATTGTAGCTGATCGATCCATAGCTCATTGCTGAGAACATCACAGGCATTGAGAGTTCAAGCAGAGGATTCAGCTTGGTTATGATATTACCGTTCTCGTCATACTTTATCGATGAAGATTTGCTGCCAAGAAAGACTCTGGTTTCCATCGGTTCTCTGAGCGGATCAATCGAAGGATTTGTCACCTGGGAAGCATTGATAAGTATCTTGTCCCAGTAGACGGGATTCGGTTTGGGATTTCCCATTGAGGAAAGCAGAACTCCGGAACTGTTTGCCTGTTTGATAATTTCATTTACCGTATCATTCGGCCAGTTCGAATTATCACTGATTCTGCAAGGATTCTTCACTATTTTGATAGCTCTTGTCGGGCAGAATGCGACACATCGCTGACAATTCACACATTTGGTTTCATCGCTTTCTAATTTTTTGGTAACAGAATTAAATTTATGTACCCCGTTTGCACACTGTTTTTCACACAGTCCGCAGTTGGTGCACCTTGTCATATCACGGACGACTTCAAATTCAGGATTAATGAATTCTATACTCATTATTCAGCACCTTCCTTTACACGAATAATGACGGGTTCTCCGCCTGCCGGTGCCCACACATTTTCGACTTCAGGTTCTATCACACGAATTGCTGATTCTTCACTGGCAATATAGGAAATGTCATCCTTCTCTCCGACAACCATTGAACGCAGTTTCAGTCTGTCATTAAGTGCCATCAGTCCACCGTTGAATCCGAGAATAATCGAAAAAGGACCGGTTATAAGCAAACTGGAATAAACAGTTCTCAAGTACTTGAGCAAATTTCTTTTTTCCATATCTTCAATTGCATCTATAGTGTTCCAGAATGGTGCTGCAATAATGTTTGCAATATTCTGAAGGTCAAGCTTCTGACGCCTGAGAAGATAATCGATGATGTATGTGATCACCTCGGTATCAGTCTGCAATGTGCATTTGTAACCGAACATTTCAATATATCTGCGGTTGGCATCATATGATGAAATCTCACCATTATGAACAACCGAATAATCCAGCAGAGAAAACGGGTGTGCTCCGCCCCACCAACCGGGAGTATTTGTCGGATATCGTCCATGTGCTATCCAGGAATATCCCTCATATTCATCAAGTTTATAAAAAACACCTACATCTTCGGGATAACCTACAGCCTTGAAGGTTCCCATATTTTTTCCACTTGAAAAGACATATGCACCGGTCATATCGGAATTTATCTTCATTACTACACGAGCAACGAATTCATTTTCATCAAGCTGCATAGAAGAGAGCAATGACTGAAACGGACTTACAAAATAACGCCATATAACAGGTTCATCTGTTATTTCAGGAATAGTCCTGGTCATGATCCGTTCTGAATGAACAATTTCAAATCTTTCCTTAAGATAAGCTTCACAGTTCTTTCTTGCCGTTCTGTCATCGAAGAAAATATGCAGTGCATAAAAATCTTTATATTCCGGATAGATACCATAGCCTGCGAACCCGCCTCCCAGGCCGTTTGATCTGGCATGCATATTTGCCATACTCTTTACTATTTTTTCACCGGTCATTTTCCTGCCGGTTCTGGAGATCATCGCTGCAATAGCACAACCTGACGGAATTCTTACCTGTCCTTCAAGTTCCATAGATTTTTCCTCCCGGTAAAAAGAAAGGCGCTCATTTCGATACAGAAACCGGTTTTTCTGTACAGAAATGAACGCCTTTGTTCAATCTGGTCAATTATATATACATGTATTTTTTAATGTCAATGAAATTCATTAAAAAAAACTGTTGACAAGCCGTTTTTATTGGGTTTAGAATTCTACGCATTAAAGACAAAGACGTCTTTGAGTTGCGACTCAAAGGCGTTTTTTTTATACCTGAAAAAAAAAGGAGAAAATGATAATGTCATACGTTGACGAGGTAATTGAAAAAACGATTCTGAAGAATCCTAACCAGCCGGAATTTCATCAGGCAGTAAAAGAAGTACTTAACTCTCTAAGACCTGTTATTGATGCTCATGAAGAAGAATATAAAAGGAACGCTATTCTGGAAAGAATAACCAATCCTGAGCGACAGATCATATTCAGAGTTCCATGGGTCGATGACAAAGGACAGGTTCAGATCAATACCGGTTATCGTGTACAGTTCAGCAGTGCTATCGGTCCATACAAAGGCGGTTTAAGACTTCATCCTTCCGTCAATCTCAGCATTATCAAATTCCTTGGTTTTGAACAGGTATTTAAGAATTCCCTCACCGGGCTTCCAATCGGTGGTGGCAAAGGCGGCTCAGACTTTGATCCAAAAGGCAAATCGGACAGAGAGATCATGGCATTCTGCCAGAGTCTCATGACTGAATTGTACAAGTATATCGGTGCTGATACAGATGTACCCGCCGGTGATATCGGAGTCGGTGCCCGTGAGATCGGTTATTTGTTCGGTCAGTATAAACGAATCCACGGTACATTCGAAGGCGTTTTAACAGGCAAAGGCCTGACCTATGGTGGTTCTCTCGCAAGAACTGAAGCAACCGGATATGGTCTGCTCTATATCGTAGATGAAATGCTGAAAAACCATGGTCTGTTAATCGCAGGAAAAACAATAACCGTATCAGGTGCAGGAAATGTTGCCATCTATGCAATTGAAAAAGCACAGCAGCTTGGAGCCAAAGTGGTTACATGTTCTGATTCCAACGGCTGGGTCTATGATCCTGATGGTATCGATCTCAAGGCCTTGAAAGAAATCAAAGAAGTCAAACGACAGAGACTTACAGAATACAAGAATTACCGTCCTGCTTCTGAATACCATTCGGGAAAAGGAGTATGGTCTATCAAATGTGATATTGCACTTCCCTGTGCAACACAGAATGAATTGAATCTTGACGATGCAAAAGCTCTAGTCGCAAATGGAGTTTATGCCGTAGCTGAAGGTGCCAACATGCCTACCACTGCAGATGCGACTGAATATCTGCTTGCAAACAAGGTCATTTTCCTGCCTGGCAAGGCAGCAAATGCCGGTGGTGTTGCAACTTCTGCACTCGAAATGTCACAGAACAGTGAGCGACTCAACCGATCATTTGAGGAAGTTGATGCGAAGCTCAAATCGATCATGGAAGGCATCTATCACAACATCGACAAGGCAGCCAAAAAATACGGTTACGAGGACAATTTTGTTGTCGGTGCAAACATTGCGGGATTTGAAAAGGTTGCAGATGCAATGATTGCCCAGGGCGTCATTTAATAACCTGTTTTCTTGACCAGTTAATCAATTAAATAATCAGGGATTCATGCGTAAAAACAATACCCTTAGCTTTGCTTATATCTATTTAATTCAAATTAAAAGGAGTCGAATATGGAAAAAATAATGGATTACTTCGGATGTAATGTATTTGATGACAGAGTCATGAAAGCCACCCTTTCAGAAGAGGTATATTCCTCTCTGAAAAACACTATCGATGAGGGAAAGGAACTTGATATCAGTGTTGCAAATGCCGTTGCTAATGCAATGAAAGACTGGGCCGTTGCCAAAGGTGCAACTCACTACACTCACTGGTTTCAGCCTCTCACCGGTATTACAGCAGAAAAACACGATTCTTTCATTTCTCCCTCACCTGACGGTGGAGTTATTCTGGAATTTTCCGGAAAAGAACTGATCAAAGGCGAACCTGACGCGTCGTCCTTCCCTTCCGGTGGTCTGCGAGCAACATTTGAAGCCAGAGGATACACCGCCTGGGATCCGACTTCATATGCATTCATCAAAGGAAAGACTCTTTGTATTCCCACGGCTTTCTGTTCATACGGCGGACATGCACTTGATAAAAAGACTCCTTTGCTCCGTTCAATGGAAGCTCTTAACAAACAGGCTCTCAGAATTCTGAAACTGTTTGGAAACACTTCAGCAAAATATGTCCGTTCCATGGTAGGTCCAGAACAGGAATATTTCCTTATTACGAAAGAAATGTATGATCAGCGACCTGATCTGCGATACACAGGACGAACACTTTTCGGAGCCAAAGCACCGAAAGGTCAGGAAATGAATGATCATTATTTCGGAGCAATAAAACCGAAGGTCGCCGAATTCATGGATGATCTCAATAAAGAATTATGGAAACTCGGTGTCCTTGCGAAGACAGAACACAATGAAGTGGCTCCCGCACAGCATGAACTGGCACCGATCTACACCACCACCAACATTGCCACAGATCATAACCAGCTTACCATGGAGATCATGCAGAAAGTTGCAAGCAAACACGGACTTGTATGTCTGCTACATGAGAAACCATTTGCAGGCGTAAATGGAAGCGGAAAGCATAACAACTGGTCCATTGCCACAGATTCAGGACAGAACCTGCTTTCTCCCGGCGATACTCCATATGAAAATGCACAGTTCCTTCTGTTCCTATGTGCAGTCATTAAAGCTGTTGATGATTATCAGGATCTTCTCCGATTATCGGTTGCTACTGCAGGAAATGACCACCGACTCGGAGCAAATGAAGCACCTCCTGCTGTCGTCTCAATGTTCCTTGGTGATGAATTGACCGGAGTCCTTGAAGCAATCGAAACCGACAAACCATATAAAGGTGCCGAAAAGCAGCAGATGCGTCTCGGTGTCGATGTCCTTCCGATCTTCAACCGTGATACGACTGACCGTAACAGAACTTCACCCTTTGCCTTTACCGGCAACAAATTCGAATTCAGAATGCTCGGTTCTTCCAACAGTATCGGCTGTGCCAACATCATGCTGAACAGTGCTGTTGCAGAATCGCTGAGGATCTATGCTGACAGACTGGAAAATGCCGACGATTTCGAAACAACACTCCATGAAATGATTCGAAAAACCATTAAAGATCACAAACGTATCATCTTCAACGGCAACGGCTATGACAACAGCTGGATAAAAGAAGCGACCGAAGTAAGAGGTCTTTCCAATTACAGGACCACTCCGGACTGTATGCCTCACTTACTGGACAAGAAAAATGTCGATATGCTGACAGGTCTTGGCGTGTTCTCTGAAGAAGAAATGAAATCACGACGCGATATCATGCTGGAGAATTACAGCAAGACAGTGATAATTGAAGCCAACACCATGGTCAGTATGTCAAGAGAACAGATCCTTCCTGCTGTCGAAAAATATTCTGCTTTCATTGCAAATGCTGCCATCGCAAAGAGAACACTTTCAGTGAGCATAAAATACGATTACGAAACAGATCTGGTCAGAAAACTGTCTGTACTGCTGAACCGTATAGCTGCACTCACCGGTGATCTTGATGAATCACTGCTTGCCTTACATGACGCAGACGGAATAATTCAGGAATCAGAAATGATTCGGGACAGCGTCATTCCTAAGATGAGTGAATTACGAATCGCCTGTGATGAAGCAGAAACTCTGACTGATAAGACTTACTGGCCGTTCCCGACTTACGGAGATATTCTCTTCAGCGTCAGATAATCAATTACACAATACAGCACTTTTTAACACTTATTTCATTTGTTAGATAGAGGGGTTAACAATGGAAGTATTCAACGTTTGGTTTTTAATCGGAGCTGCTCTGGTTTTCTGGATGCAGGCAGGTTTTGCCATGGTGGAAGCCGGCTTTACAAGAGCTAAAAACACAGGCAATATCATCATGAAGAATCTGTTGGATTTTTGTATCGGAACAATCGTATTCGTTATTATCGGTTTCAGCCTGTTAATGGGTGAGGATCTGGTCGGTCTAATCGGAAAACCCGGATTTGATCTATTCACCTCATACGCAGATTTTGATTATTCGAGTTTTGTTTTCAATCTGGTCTTCTGTGCAACGACATCAACAATCGTATCAGGAGCAGTGGCAGAACGAACAAAGTTTTTATCATACTGTGTCTATTCTGCTGTTATTTCAGCACTAATCTACCCTATTGAGGCACACTGGATCTGGGGCGGAGGCTGGCTGGCAAATCTTGGATTCCATGATTTCGCAGGTTCATGTGCGATACATTTTGTCGGAGGTCTATCTGCACTTATCGCTGCCAAAATACTTGGTGCCAGGCTCGGTAAATTCAATACCGATAAAAATGGAAAGGTCACTAAGGTCAATGCATTCCCCGGCCATAATATTGCATTGGGTGCTCTCGGTGTATTCATCCTCTGGTTGGGATGGTATGGTTTCAATGGTGCGGCTGCCACATCAGTGGAACAGATGGGTTCCGTTTTTCTGACTACGACAATATCGCCCGCCATTGCTACAGTCGTCTGTATGATCTTTACCTGGATCAAATACGGAAAACCGGATGTATCCATGTGCCTGAATGCTTCCCTGGCCGGACTTGTTGCCATCACAGCCGGATGCGATGCAACCAATGCACTGGGCGCATCGGTCATTGGTGCGGTCTCCGGATTACTTGTAGTATTCGGTGTATGGCTGCTTGATTATAAACTGCATATTGATGACCCGGTCGGTGCCGTTGCAGTCCACTGTATCAACGGTATCTGGGGAACTCTGGCTGTAGGGCTGTTTGCCACATCTGCCGTTCCCGGATATTCAATAGCTGATTCCGCAGGAACAACACTCACAGGCTTGTTCTACGGAGGCGGATTTAAACTGTTGGGCATAGAAGCACTCGGCATAGGCAGTGTCGCTCTGTGGACAGCAATAACGATAACCCTTTGTTTCACGGCAATAAAGAAAATATTCGGACTTCGTGTTTCAAGAGAAGAAGAAATTGCAGGTCTCGATTCCACTGAACACGGTCTGCAGTCAGCATATGCAGGATTTGCAATGCTTCCTGACTACATTGACTACGGAGCAAAAATTATTCCGGCTGTTGTTACAAACAATGAAATAATCGAAGAGAATATACCCGTAAGGAAGGAAGTTACGGCTGACAGAAATACTCCAAAATTCACAAAGGTACAGATTATCTGCAAAGAAGCTATGCTGGAAGCACTTAAGAACGGTATGATGGATATCGGCATCACAGGTATGACAGTATCTCACGTTCTCGGATGCGGAAAACAGAAAGGAAAGCCTGAATACTACCGAGGTGTTCAAATTGAAGCTACTCTTCTCCCCAAAGTTCAGGTCGATATTGTAATAAGCAAAGTACCTGTCAGGACTGTCATTGAAACTGCCAAGAGTATCCTTTACACCGGACATATCGGTGACGGCAAGATCTTTGTTTATGACGTGGAAAATGCAGTAAAGATCAGAACTGGTGAAGAAGGCTATGATGCCCTTCAGGATGAAGAATAAAGATACGTAAATGAGATACAAAAAGGTGCTGTATTCGGACATACAGCACCTTTATTTTTTAATGTTTCAGGGTCAATTTTCATTGACAAAAACTGGCCTGCTGGAGTAACATACTCAACGTTGAGGCAATGACGTCTTGAACTTCGGTTCTATAAGTGTCACTGCTTTTTTTGTACCTAATTGAATATAGAAAAAAGGCAAAGAGGTCTTTGATACGTTGTATCGGAGACCTCTTTTTTTTGAAATAAATTGTAAGAAGGAAATGTATGTTAAAACTTGAACAGCTGTACGAAGGAAAAGCAAAAAAGGTCTACAGAACAGAAAATCCTGAATTACTGATTATTTCATACAAAGATGATGCAACCGCCTTCAACGGTCAGAAAAAAGGCACGATTTACGGCAAGGGTGTCATCAATAACAAAATGAGCAACATGCTCATGAAATACCTTGAAAAACAGAACATCCCCACACACTTTGTTGAGGAACTGAATGACAGAGAATCTCTGGTTAAAAAAGTAAGCATTGTTCCTCTTGAAGTCATCGTAAGAAATATTGCCGCCGGTTCATTTTCGAAAAGATACGGCATTGAAGAAGGAATCGTCTTCGATTCCCCGACAATTGAGTTTTCATATAAGAATGATGCCCTGGGTGATCCCCTGCTTAACGATTATCACATCCACGCTTTGAAAATTGCTTCGGAAGAAGAACTGGAAACCATAAAGAAGTATTCATTCGGCATAAACAGATGCCTGAAAGAACTGTGGTCAAAATGCAATATTACTCTTGTGGATTTCAAGCTTGAATTCGGAAGACTGAGCGACGGCACCATCGTACTGGCAGATGAGATCAGTCCTGACACAAGCAGACTGTGGGATTCGGCAACAGGTAAAAAACTGGATAAAGACAGATTCAGAAGAGACCTTGGCGATGTTGAAGCAGCTTACGATGAAGTCATGGCACGTCTGAACAAGATCATATAGAGGAGATCCGGAAGATGAGTAACTGTGCTATTGTAGGAATCAACTGGGGTGATGAAGGAAAAGGAAGGATCGTCGACTATCTGACCAGTAATTGTGATTATGTCGTCAGATTCCAGGGCGGCGGCAATGCAGGTCATACCGTAATCAACGAAAAAGGAAAATTTGCCCTTCATCTTCTGCCATCAGGTGTATTCAGACCCGGTGTTGTGAACATTCTGGGTAACGGTGTTGCTCTCGACCCTGAAAACCTTCTCAATGAAATAGATATAGTTAAATCAAAAGGGGTCTACATCGGTCCCGACAATCTGAAGATAAGTGACCGTGCCTCCATTCTTTTTCCATGGCATCGTCTGATGGATGAACTGGAGGAAAACCGTCTTGCAGACAAAAAATACGGTTCAACAAAACAAGGTATAGCTCCTTTTTACTCAGATAAGAGCATAAAGAAAACCATACTGGCAGGAGAAGTATTCTATCCTGATGAAATGGAGAAACATCTTGACAGCATTCTTGAATGGGCGAATCTGAAGCTGACTGGAATATATAACGCTGTTCCCATCACCAAGGATCAGCTGAACAGATGGATAGAAAACTACCTGAATCCTATCAAAGGCTACATTTGCAATACAGGCAGTTTATTAAAAACAGCACAGCAGAATAACAAAAGCATAATTCTGGAAGCACAGTTGGGTTCACTCCGTGATCTTGACTATGGTATTTACCCGTATACTACTTCAGCAAATACTATTGTTTCTTACGCTCCGATAGGTTCTGGTTTTCCCGGCATAAGGATAGATGAGACTTTAGGAGTGGTTAAAGCGTATTCCACCTGTGTGGGAGAAGGGCCTTTCGTCTGTGAGATGACCGGAGATGAAGCCGAAAAGCTGCGTCAGGCAGGCGGAGAATACGGAGCCAAGACCGGAAGACCACGCAGAGTCGGTCCGCTTGATATAGTTGCAACAAAATATGGCATTGAAATGCAGAATGCCACTTCAATTGCATTCACTAAGCTTGATGTTCTCAGTTACATGGAGAAAATACCTTTCTGCACACATTACTCGTATAA